>Ga0299912_10002479_pt1 | contig 15110 bp, 16 predicted proteins | sample RVTome_2_FD_207667 | JGI IMG/M metagenome (GOLD analysis project Ga0299912, IMG submission 207667) | Soil microbial communities from uranium-contaminated site in the Upper Colorado River Basin, Wyoming, United States - RVT95D214 (version 2) ... | reverse complement strand
TTTACTAAGGCTGTAAAATACTTTTTCGATAAAACTGTTCATGAAATTAAAGATGTTATTCAAAGTCGTGTTACTGATAACTTTGAACGTCTTAACACCCAATTTTCATTTTAATTGGGTATAGTTATGAAATCATCGCGGATCGTTATAGAAATGAACGTAAACGATTTGCCTTAAGCTTTAACCTTATTGCTGAAATTTATAATTCGGAGCTTCCTTTATCAGTTTCGAAAGAAATCTATTGACTTTAGAAAAATTGCATTATAGATATATACACAAATCTATTGAAACGTTTTGATTTATATTTCTTATAATAACTGGTAACTGGTAAAGGTACATTCGATGATTACAAAGAACTCCTCATTTTTGTTTAGGTTAATTTCTTCTCGTTTAAAAAAGGCCTTTTTTCTCTTTTATATAATCCTCATCGCTTCACTTAGCACAAGCCATGCAACTAAATTTCAACTTTGGGATAAAGTCACAGGACGTTATCTTTCACTAAAGCAAACTCATGAAAAAATCCTTCAAGACATTCAAGGCCCCCAGGCAACGTTTCAAATTGCGATACAGGACGGCCAATTCAGTGCCTACTACTTTGCTAATGATTTATCAGGCAACAAGTATAAAGCAGGCAACCAGTATACTTTTAAAGGAAAAGAATGCGCCTTTATTATTAAAGGTAAATATGATGAAATTATAGATAATAAAAGTTTTCAATCTAATCAAGCTGTGCGAGGCTGGCTTGAGATAATTGAGGAGGAGGGAGCAATACCTATGTTTTTTCCTGAAATTGTCAAAAAGAAAAATGGATTCTATATGATGCAATTGACCTCACCTCATGCAGGCCTATATATAATTGGAAAGCTTGAAAAATTACCTTTTACAACGTTAGTGACCGATCCTGAATATGAATAGAGCGTTGTACTAACAGAAAATCATGCTTCATGAGTAGCCTCAATAAGATTGAGAATCCTATCATACGGAATAGTTAAGATTAATGAGACGGTTCTTTCTTGTTTGAAGCATAAAGTCTCCTCATCACTTTCATGTTCTTGCAACGGCCTATGAGCATCTACTTGTTGGAGTTTTCCCAAAACGCTCCTTTATAATTATCTCCATCAGATAAAATTACTTGGCGCTCAACACGATCCGGGTTTTTCCAAGATTCCTTTGACTTATTAATTATGTGAAAGGTTATGATGAAAGGTCTTAATTTTTGGTCAAAGAGGAGTAGAAACGGAGGAACTTGAGACCTTGCAAACATCGAGTTTGTCTACTTAGACACGTTAAGTTTGCAAAATTTAATGCGAAGTATGTGAATGATTTTCTCCTTTTTGCATTCCCATATTCTGCATTTGTCCCATATGTTCCATCATCTTTTGCATCATGAGTGGCGTCATGTCCTGGCGCATTTCCATGGACATACTCGTCGGAGTCTCAAAGTCACCCTGAACCCAATACTTAATGCCATAATACCCAATGCAAAGTATAGATAAGAGAGAAAGGATAAAAACAAGAGATCCTATGGTTTTACCTAAGACACTTCCTTCTCCTTTATTCCGTAACGACCAAATCAATAGAACCGTGCTTGCAAGCAAAACGCCATACGCAAGCAGGGCGCTTATATGCATAATGAACATCATAATGACCTCCATTTTTTGAGTCATCTTCCAATATCCTTAATTATAAAGATAATACTTTAAAAAAGAATTAATGAAGCGAATTACAAGTAGATGAGCCAATTAAAACGAAAGAGAAACACCCGCCATAAAGACTTTTTCGGTTGTCGATTGGCCTTTTTTATGAAGGATCTTTTTCAGGTTTCCATAATCTTGGGTCAGATCAAATTCTGTAAAAAGGGATACCCCTGGCGTGAGGGCAATATAGGGCCTTACAATATATTCGATATAATTTAAGCCCCGTCCAATTTGATCCTTCTTAACGGCTTGAGTGGCAAGAACCCCACGAAGGCCTGTCCTTATAAAAAGGTTGTGAGCAAGTTGGGTATCTCGGGAGAGCTGAAGATCAAATTTGATACTTTCCTCGTGTAAGTACGTCCTGAGATTTGTGTAAATGAAATAAGGGAACAATCCTTCAATGCCAATTCCGGGTTGCCAATAAGGGTGATGGGATGGTTTATAAAAGTAGTTGGCTCCCCCTTTAATGGCCCAAAACTCGCTAAGCAAATGCCAATAAAAAATATCAAGGTCAGCATTCTCAACCTTACCTTTTCTAATTTCAGCATCCTCGCTATAGAGTTGCAATTTGTTCTTATCCCAGCCTACGAGAACATTAAGATTTCCTTTCTGGACGTTGTGATAGGGGTCATACCCCATATCTAAAATGCTGGCTTGGTGTATATGGGCATGGTGCCCCATGGGATGCTTTACAAACTCGGGTTCATGGGAAGGACATGGGGAACATTGAGAAGAAGTTTCTTGAGATTGCAACTTCTTGTAATCCTCAAGGAAAGTCGAATACCGAAAGACTCGCGACATACCAGCCATCATATGATAGAGGTGATGGCAGTGGAAAAACCATTGTCCGCTGACATTTGCGTCAAAATCCGCCACGACAGTTGCCCCAGGCGGCACCTCAATCGTATGGAGAAAGGGATCATACTCTCCGTTCCCATTGCGTAGGATGAAGAAGTGCCCATGGATGTGCATGGGGTGATGCATCATGGATTCATTGGTAAAGGTAAGGCGATACCGCTTTCCAGGTTCAATTAAAATGGGCTCGGCTTCGTATTCGGGAAGATCATTAATGAACCATATGAAGCGGTTCATATAGCCTGAAAGCTTAATTTTAATCTCTTCAAAAGGTTTGTTTGGATCATTTGTTTTAAAAGGAGATTTTAAGTTTTGATATTTCGTCCCTGTTGTTTGAGAGGACTTTGATGACCCCTTTTCTCCATGGGACATTGACTTCCCATCCATCGAGCCCATTGAATGGGCTGAGGTCCCCATATCCATTTTATGATCAGGGGATTTAACATTCATCTTTTCATGTGATGAGCCCATAGGCATTGATTTCATCACCTGATTCTTTGGACCGATATTTTTTTCAGGAGAGGGTGACTTGGAATCCATTTCCATTGACGAGGATCCATGCTCCATCTTGTCATGCCCCATCGACCCATGATCCATCATATGCCCCATCATAACTGGCTGAGGTGTTGGGAAGGGCTCCACCATCTGATAGTCTACTCTTTGTTGTGGATGAGTCACGAGAGCTCCATAAGCAGCCCCCAAGGAATCTGATGATTCAGCGTAAATAATATAAGGACGATCTTCCTCAATCTTAACAAGAACATCCGTGGTTTCTCCAGGCGCTATGGTGAAATCCTTAATGGAATAGGGCTCCACATCATGTCCTTGGATGTGCACAACCTGCATGGAGGTGCCTGGGATTTTGACACGAAAGATTGTACTTCCCCCAGCGCCAATAAAGCGTAAGCGCACTGTATCTCCAATCTTAACAGGAGCACTCCATGGGCACGTTTTCGGATGGCCGTTGAGTAAAAAGGCATCATAAGCCACATCACTAATGTCATAGATACTCATACGCATGTCTTGCATCATCTTATAATCGTCGATGAGCTTTTTACGTTCTTTAGGAGAAGCTTTGTTGTAATCATTGATGAAGCGAGCGAGCGAAGGCTGCAAAGGAAATCTTGGCGTATAGTAATCTCCATCTTTTTTGAGATTAGCAAAAATTTGATCGGGAGCTGTATTACTCCAATCGGACAAAACAATCACGTAATCTTTGTCATACTGATAGGAGGGTGGTTGAATCGGATCGATAATAAAGCCGCCGTACATCCCTTGTTGTTCTTGAAAGCCTGCGTGGGCATGGTACCAGTAGGTACCTGATTGCTTCAGCTTAAATTTGTAAGAGAAAACACATCCGGGCTGGATGGCTTCTTGACTGACGTTTTCCACCCCATCCATATTCCAAGGAACAAGGACACCATGCCAATGGATTGTCGTACCTTCATCAAGATGATTATGAACATTAATTGTCACATGGTCCCCTTCCTTAAAATGAAGGGTAGGAGCCGGAATTTGGTTATTAACGGCAAGGGCCTGAACGGATTTCCCAGCAAAATGAACTGTTTTATAATCAACAACTAAATTGACTGTTTGATCGGCAGCAAAAGCACTTGATATCCATGAGAAAAATACGAATAGGATTGCGAACTCTGTAAGGCCTCTCAAAAATCTTGCTCTCATGTTTATCCTATTCATGTGAATCATGATAATGCTCATTTTTATGAGAAATTAGGAGGGGTGATACAAACAGTATAACTGCAGAGCGCATAAAAAGAGGTTGCCAATTGGGAATTATTTTAATCACTGCCTGTTTCCCTTGCATGACAAGTGTTTTTTAAAGCTTGAGTGTACATCATTCTGGAGTATTTAAGTAAGTTCATTTACTCTGCGAGTAATTTGCAGATTTTATTTAAGAAACGCATTTTTTAGACTAATCGTCGTCATCTTCACAAGAATCACAGCAATACCACCGACAGCACGTAAAAAAACCGCAGTGTTTGCAATTTACGTAAGTACGGTCATTGGGCATCTTAGGATAACAGGCAACATAATCACAGCCACACTCATTAATGCAATCACAACCTTCTAATAATTTAGGCTGACAGGCAGAACGGATGCTTTCCCATGCTTTTGTCTTTTTAGAATATTTTATAAATTTTGACGCACTCGTCTCATCATTTAGGTCTGCTAAGGTCATTCCAAAGTCTTTAAGAGCGGGCGTAAGAACTTTAATACATTCCTGGGATAATTCAGTCGTATCTTTAGGCTGAGAGAAAGCCCCTTGGGATGAAAAAAGACAGAAAATAAAAATGGCTGCTAAAAAGAGTTTATTCATTGTATCCTCCTGTTTTTATCCAGCAACATGTAAAATTAAAAGTTACTGAAATTTATAGAGAGATGTTATGCGCGAGCAAGGATATGGTCAAGTTAGTTGACACAGTCAAGACAACTCTGAAGCAGCTGCGTTCGTTAGCATTTCCTTTAACGATAAGTCTTCACTGCCGTATATACATTAAAATCCTTAGCAAAAACCGATCTTGAAAAATCTGAGTTCAAAACTCGCCTCATAAAAAAAGGGGCCGGATGGCCCCCTTCTCTTATAAGAACGCTTTTTTAAGAGGACTTAGGATTTGCTGCTTTGTTTTCTGCAGATGCAGAAGTTTCTTTTAGTAATTTGGCCAGCTCTTCTGCACTCACATAACCAGGAAGAACCTTTGTTTCCCCCACAATTAACGTTGGGGTCCCATTAATTCCCAAGGCCTTTGAGAGCTCTAGGTTTTGATCGATTTGAGCTTGGATTCCCTTATCCTTCATATCAGCCTCAAGCTTTTTCGTATCAATTCCAACAGAGCTTGCTAATTTCAACAGGTCCTTTCTCTTGAGATGCTTATCTGAAGAAAATACAGCCTTTTGAAGTTGGTCATACTTGCCTTGTTCCTTCGCTGCAAGCATCGCTTTGATGGCCAGCGTAGAGTCTTTGCCCATAATAGGAATATCTTTATAGAGGATTTTTACATCTTTATTGGTCGTCAAAAATGTAGCCAATTCCCCATGGAATTTTTTACAATATCCACAATAAGGATCCATAAAGACAACTAAAGATTTGCTTCCTTTAAGATTCCCAGCGATAGGTGTTTTTGAGTCTTTAAAGATTTTGTCCTTATGTTCAGCAACGGCCTTTTCCATTTTAACAACGGTTTCTTTTTGCTGGGCTGCCATTCCTGCTTGAAAGGCCGCCATAACCACATCAGGGTGTTTGGTGAGATAGTCAGCAACAGTCTTCTCAATCTCTCCCAATTGGGCAGCTGTAAAATTGGAAGCACTTGCTTGAGGGCTTGCAACTGGCACTTGTGCTTGTGGAACATCTACCGCAAAAGCATTATTCACCAAACCAAGGCTCGCAAAAGATAATAGACTAATATAAATTTTTTTCATTGTTTGTTCTCCCTTTCATTGAGGGGAAAAGGATAATCAACTCTTAAACTTTTCACAAGATGGTTCCATCTAAATTTTTCATCCCTCTTGAAGAGGGCCAACGAAAGATGATGGCGATAACCGCTCCCAAACCAAGAAAATAACAATAATAAACATGGGGAACAATACTTAAGGGAGAAACCTTAGCAATAGAACCTGCCAGTAACACTTGGGCACTATAGGGAAGAATTCCTTGAAAAACGCAGGAGAAAATGTCCACAAGCGCTGCGGTTCGTGCAAAAAGAATATGATAACGTTTTGATATTTCATAAGTAGCTTCCCCCGCTAAGATAATCGCCACCGTATTATTCGCCGTGCAAACGTCACAAAAACTCACAATAATACTGATAGCTCCTTCCGCAACGCGAGATCCTTGGGCTCTTTTTGCCCACTTTTTAATAAAATGATCCATGCCTTGGATCAAAAACCGGATTCCTCCTTGATCCTTTGTAAGTTCACTCAACCCCCCAATCAAGAGCGATAGAATGAGGATTTCATTCATGGACGTATATCCCTCAAAAATATTTTTCGCCAAGTCAAGGCCCGTATAAGAGGGAGCAAAGATAAGCCCGATAAGACTTCCCACCACAAGTCCTAAGGAAAGGACAATGAAGACATTAATCCCCAAAAGGGCCAGAAGAAGGACAAATAAATAAGGAAAAGTAAAAATAAAAGCAGGAGAGGAACTGCTTTCTTGAAGTGCTTGCGTTTCTCCATGGGTCGAAAGGGCAAAGAAAAGAAGGGTTAAAACCAGAGGCCCCAAAGCGATCATAAAGTTAATATTAAACTTATCTTTAAGAGAACAGGGATGAATTTGGGTTGCCGCAATGGTTGTATCAGAAATCATGGACAAGTTATCCCCAAACATCGCCCCACTTATCACAGCGCCCGCCATTAAAGCAGGATGAATGCCTAAGGCTTGCGAAATCCCTGCCGCAATGGGAGCTAATGCAGCAATTGTTCCCATCGACGTCCCCATTGAAGTTGACACAAATGCACCAATGATAAAAATCCCTGGCAAGGTTGCTTCTTGAGGAATGAATTGAAGCGCAAAATGAACCGTAGCTTCAACCCCTCCAATGCCCTTTAAAACCTCGGTATATGCTCCTGCAAGGAGATAAATCATACACATGGTAATGATGTTCTTTTCCCGGACTCCTTCCAGAAAAACATGGATGTTCTCGGAAAGAGAATGGCGGCCCAAAAGGACAGCTAAAATCAGGGCAGGTAAAATGGCAACACTCGCAGAGACTTTATAAAAGGCATATTCAACCCCTTGTAAAGTCAAATAAACGCCACTTCCAATGAAAATTAACAAAAAGAAAGCAATGGGCAAAAGAGCAAGGGGACCTTTAAGGACAATATATTTACGCATAGCTTATAGCTCTTCTTCCTGCATTTTTTTTAAAAGGAAATCAACGAACACCTGTACACGTTTCAAACTTGCGAGGTGGGAAGGATATACAATATAGCGATAAACGGTCATCTCAGGCATATCAGGGAGAATCTCCACCATTTCTGGATCATCCCCGATCATATACTTGTGAAGGGCTGAGATGCCAATACCCGAACGTGTTGCTTCATATATCGCTTGACCACTATTAATCACAAGGTAGGGCACGCGTTGCTTTTTGGCCCCTACCTTTAAAAGCCAATCGAGGTTGCTGTAAATATGCGGCATTTCTTTGCCAAAAACAATAAGTCGGTGGCGATCAAGGTCTTCTGGTTTTTGAGGGGTCCCAAACTTTTTCAAGTAAGTCCGACTTGCATAGATGCGAAAACGATAGGAAACGGGATCACACTGAACCAAATCCAAGCTACTGATAGGGTGAGATATTATGCCAATATCTGCTTCACGCATATTCAGATCAAACTCTTCGTCTTTCAGTAAAACTGTCACCCCAACGTCAGGATACTGATCAAGAAATTCTTGAAGACGGGGTGCAAGCCACAAAGAACCAAAGGCAAGGCTTGTCGCAACCTGAATATGTCCTCGTGGGTAGGTTTTAAGCTCCGCAATCGTTGCTTGCGTCATTTCAAGCTTAGCAAAAACATTGACGACAGTATCATTTAATGTTTGGCCTGCCTCAGTGAGAACCAAGCCACGCGCCACGCGCTTAAAAAGAGGCGTGCCCAATTCTTCTTCAAGAATATTAATCTGACGACTGATGGCTGATTGGCTAATATTTAAGGTTTCCGTAGCCTTTGTAAAGCTTCCAGCAAGGGCAACCGTATGAAAAACGCGTAATTTATCCCAATCCATCTTATCAACATTATTTATATGATATTGATCATAGCGATGACGTTCCCATTTGCAAATGATCGATTTGGGTTTTTGAACTTGTACAGAGTATAGACATTTTTTGACATCACTCCCTCTCTCATATAGCATATACCTTGTTCTGTCTCCTTTAAGGTTAAGGTATGGCTTTTGTTTTATTGATCATCAGTGGCAGTATTGCTGCTTATAAAAGCCTTGAACTCATCCGGTTGCTCCGGAGGGAAAACGTGCGGGTACGCGTCATCTTAACCAAGGGTGGAGCTCAATTTATTACGCCTCTTTCATGTGCTGCCCTTTCAGGAGAATCTGTTTATTCAGACTTATTTTCCCTTACGGAAGAGACGGAAATGGGTCATATCCGCCTAGCACGGGAAGCGGACCTCATCGTTGTGGCTCCCGCGAGTGCAGACCTTATCGCTAGAACAGCCCAGGGAAGGGCTGATGATTTAGCCTCAGCGACGCTTCTGACGACGACTGCTCCTCTTTTGATGGCCCCGGCCATGAATGTGGAAATGTGGAAACATCCTGCAACCCAGGCGAATGTAGCTCTTCTAAATGAACGAGGGGTCATTTTTGTTGGCCCGGAGGAAGGTGAGCTTGCTTGCGGCGAAATAGGGTTTGGTAAACTGACTGAGCCTCCCCTGATTTGCGAAGCCATTCTAAAAAAACTTTTTGCAGACCGTCCCCTCAAAGGGGTAAAAGCATTGGTTACGGCAGGCCCAACTCATGAGCCCATTGATCCCGTACGGTATTTGGCCAATGCATCTTCAGGAAAGCAAGGGTACGCTATTACGGAAGCTCTTCTTCAAAAAGGAGCTGAGGTAACTTTAATAACCGGCCCTACGTCTTTAGCCCCTCCAAAGGGGGCCAAGGTCATTCCTATTCAAACAGCAGAAGAGTTGAGGAACGCGGTTGAATCCCATTTGCCGATGGATCTGGCCATTTGTACAGCCGCTGTCGCTGATTGGCGCCCTGAAACCTCCTCCCTTCAAAAACTTAAAAAAGGAAAGGGGCTTTCCTCTCTTCCTTTAACATCAAACTCTGACACTTTAGCCTCCTTAGCAACCCATAAAATGAGGCCACGCCTCCTCATTGGTTTTGCGGCAGAAACAGAAAATGTCCTTGAAAATGCCAAAGCAAAGCTATCGAAATGCGATTGGATCATCGCCAATGACGTGAGTCAGGGCATTTTTGGATCAGATAAGACCCAAGTCCATTTGGTGACCCCTCAAGGCTGCGAAACCTGGCCACCCAGCTCGAAAAAAGAAGTGGCCATAAAGCTTGTTTCTTATATCGTAGGAGAGCTCAAATGATTTCCGTAGCCCTTTTAAGATTACCTCACGGAGAGGGCCTGCCGCTTCCCACCTATGCCACATCCCAAAGTGCAGGGGTTGATTTGATGGCTGCCATTACCGACCCTCTTCTTATCAAGCCATTCGAGCGCAGGCTTATCCCAACGGGAATCTCCATTGCCCTTCCCCACGGATACGAGGCCCAGATCCGCCCCCGCTCAGGGCTTGCTTTAAAGCAAGGCATCACGGTTTTAAACACACCAGGAACCATTGATGCGGATTATCGAGGAGAAATCCAAGTGATCCTTATTAACTTGGGAACCGAAGATTTTTTAATCGAACGCGGTCTTCGTATTGCCCAAATGGTTCTCAGTCCTGTATCTACCCTCTGCTGGACGGAGGTTGAACAACACCTTGATGTCGCGCATAATGATCGTCAAGAAGGGGGATTTGGATCAACGGGATTGAGGCACAGCTCATGAAAGCTTATTTATACCTTTCTCTCTTTTTCTCTATTATTTCCTCAGCTTGTGGAGCTGAGAAAAATTTTGCGCCCCGCTTCGTTTCCTTAAGACCGAATGAAGTAAATGCAAGGGTTGGTCCTGGGCCTAATTATCCAATTGACTGGATTTACTTAAAAGCAGGTCTTCCCATTGAGGTTATTGCTGAATTCGATACATGGCGAAAGATTCGGGATGTCGCCGGCACAGAAAGCTGGGTCCATCAAAGTATGCTTTCTCCTAAAAGGCATGCCCTCATTCAAGGGGGAGAAGCTTTCATGTACGCAACCGAAAGTACCAAAAGCCAGCCCCTTGTCCGCCTTCAGCAGGGCGTTGTGGTTGAATTGCTGAAATGCCGCGGCGATTGGTGTCAAGTTCGCATTTATGATTTTAAAGGATGGATTCAGCGGGCGTTCTTGTGGGGGTTGTATCCTCAAGAAGTTTTAGGGTAATGCACAAAAGAATTTAAAATTATTCCTAATTTACTCCAGTTTTCTGCATGCGCTCTATGCCATTTTTCTTCTGGTGATGACATCATGTATTCCCTATGTATAGTTTACTAAGAAATAACTTATGTTTTAAATTGGTTTTGTTAGAGGGTTATTATGAATAAATTTTATGTTTCTTTTCTTTCTTTGATGGTTTCGAGCACAGCCCTTGTTAGTGGCGCCTTTGCAACGAATTCTATTATGGAAGACTTTGTTTCGATTAGTCCATCACGGCATATGATGTCTCCTGTTATTCCCGAAGAGAAAACCTTTTCTTATAAAGGAATGACTTCCTATCAGGCTTCACCACTTACTTTGAAAGTTCTTAATGAAGACTTTATTATCCAAACGGGTGGTGGAATAAAGCGCGCCGTTGGTACGGCTGAGCTTCTCTCCTTGGTTAACATCCAATTGGGTGGAACAAATATTGCGAAGCTCACAGAGCAAGAGAAAGATACAGAAGCAAAAGCTTCTATCGTTTCTATGCTTGAAGATCAACCAGAAGAAGTTGTACAGCAATATAAGAAATCTGGGGATTTACCGAGTGAAGCATTAAGTCACATTTACCAAAACCTGAAAAATGGAATCTTTAAAAAAGTTGAATTGAAAGAAGAAGATATTTCTCAAGAAGAATTCGCGAAAGGAAATGAGGAGGTTATTTCTCACACAATTATTAGAATTGGTGACGAGAATGATCTTCCGTCAGTAAAACAAGTGAACAAACTTGTTGATGAGTTTGAGGAGTTAATTCCTGGATATGTCGTCTCTAATCCTACAAAGGTGATAGCCTCTATAGCTCCTGCTCAAAAATCTTGGTGGAAAATCTGGTAAGATAATCCTTCAAAGGTTTAGCTTAAAGAATAAAGGCAACCTACGGGTTGCCTTTATTTTTTTGTCTGGAGAAGATGTCCTTCATGTAGCGTGAAAATACGATCCATGCGTTTGGCGAGATCCATATTATGGGTTGCAATCAAGGCCGCTAGGTTTTCTTGGCGTACGAGTTGGATTAGTTTCTCAAAGACAGCCGCCGCTGTAGTTTCATCCAGGTTTCCCGTTGGCTCATCTGCCAATAATATCTTTGGCCGATTGGCAAGGGCTCTCACGATCGCCACGCGCTGTTGTTCTCCCCCTGAAAGACGGGCAGGCCGGTGGGACGCTCTCTTCAAGACCCCAACTTCCTTCAGCAAGTCCCGCGCCCTTGTGCGCGCATCATTGAAGGATTTCCCCGCAATCATTTGGGGAAGGATAATATTTTCCTCTGCATCAAACTCGGGCAGCAAGTGGTGAAATTGGTAAACAAAGCCTAGAACTTCCCGTCGGATTTGGGTCCGTGCTGAATCGCTGAGGTGGGCACAGGCTTTCCCATCAATAATGATTTCTCCTCCATCGGTCTTTTCCAACAGTCCCGCCGTTTGGAGGAGTGTGGATTTCCCCGACCCAGAAGGTCCCACAAGGGCCACAATCTCACCTGGGTAAAGATCAAGGTCAACGCCCTGCAATACATGAAGGGCTTCTGACCCCTGGTGAAAGGTCCGCTTTAAGTTCTTTATAGAGAGAACAGGATTACTCATAACGAAGGGCCTCCACAGGGTCCAGGCGAGACGCTCGCCAAGCGGGATATAAGGATGCCAAGAACGTTAAAATAAGGGCGATCGCAACAACGAGGAACACCTCATTTGGATCCACCCGGGCAGGAAGCTTCGACAGGAAATAGATTTCTGCCCGAAAAAGCTCTGTTCCTGAAAGGGCTTCAATTCCCTTTCGGATAGAATCAATATTCCAGGAAAATAAAAGCCCGCAGATGGCGCCAACGAAAGCCCCCATCACCCCAATGGTTGACCCTGCAATAAAAAATATCCGCATCATCATGCCTTGGGTTGCTCCCATGGTCCGCAAAATCGCGATATCCCGCCCTTTGTCTTTCACCAACATAATAAGAGTTGAAATCACATTAAAAGAGGCCACGAGAATAATCAGGGTCAGGATGATAAACATCACATTGCGCTCAACATTAATGGTGCTGAAAAACTCTTTATTGGCTTGCTGCCAGTCGAAAACGCGGACATTTTTACCCGCAACGGCCGATAAAATTTCGCTCTTAAAGTGGGAAATTCTTTCAGGATTCTCTGTGAAAACCTCAACGCCGGTCACCCCTTCTCCCAATTGGAAAAACTTTTGGGCAGAAGCCAGGGGAATAAAAACAAAGGTTGTATCATACTGAATCATCCCCGCATCAAAGATCGCCGCAATCTCAAAGGTACGGGTGCGGGGCATGGTGCCAAAGGCTGTTGCATTTCCTTCAGGGGCCACCAGGGTAATTTTATCACCCAAAACCAAGTTTAATTTTTCCGCAAGACGCTTTCCAATAATGGCCGCATTAGGACGGTCAAACAAACGTAATTGCCCCATCACAAGATGATCTGTGATGCTCTTCCGCCCTTCAAGGTCAGAAAGGGTCATCCCGTGAATCAGAACGCCTGTGGCATTGCTATGAGCCGTTGCCATGGCTTGCCCTTCCACGATGGGATTGGCCCCCGTAATACCAGGAAGTTTTTTTACCGCATCTGTAAGGGTATTAAAATCCGAAAGAGGCCCTGCATTACTGTAAATAGCAAGATGACCATTCATTCCAATGATGCGATCGAGTAGTTCGTGGCGGAAACCGTTCATCACGGACATGACAATAATCAGTGCCGCAACCCCCAAGGCAATCCCCGAAAAGGAAAACCAAGCGGTGACAGAAATAAACCCTTCCTGCCGCCGCGCCCTGAGGTATCGAAACGCTACAAATCGTTCAAAGGCTGAAAACACGCCCAATGCTCCACTTATTTTTTCCAGTATGCCAGAAAATAAAAGGGAAACAAAGGGTTTTGATTGTTATTCTTTCGCGCCGAGTTCTCGTAACTTAGTTGCGACGTCTTCCTTACCATATGAGATAGCAAGCTGAAGAGGTGTATATCCACTGCTGTCTTTCGCCTCTTTATCTGCGCCTAATTCAATAAGCTTAACCATGGAAGCCATCCGACCACTTCGAGCGGCAACATGTAAAGGTGTCTGATTATAATAACTACACGGAGCCTCGATATTTGCACCCCATTCAATAAGTTTAATCATGAATTCTATTCGGTCATACTGAACAGCAGAAAGAAGAGGTGTCCCATTATAATAACTACCCTGAGCCTCAGTATCTGCACCTGCCTCGAGGAGTTTAATCATGCAGTCTATTTTGCCTTGTTCAGCGGCATTATGAAGAGGCGTCGATTCACCATTGTTTCGAGCCTCTATATTTGCCCCGAGCTCTATGAGTTTCGTTACGGTATTTATTTGACCATTTTGAGCAGCACTATGGAGAGGTGTACATCCATAATTATCTCGTGCCTCTTTATCCGCCCCCAACTCAATGAGTTTAGCTACAGCATCTATTTTACCACATTGAGCCGCACTATGGAGAGGCGTATACCCATAGGTGTCGCTCGTTTTTATGTTTGCACCCCCCTCAATGAGTTTAATCATGGCATCAATTTTATCATTTAAAACAGATTGATGAAGAGGTGTCATTCCCTGTCTGCTATCTTTTACCTCTTTGCTTGCACCCAACTCCATGAGTTTACATATGGTATCTGTTTTCCCTCGTTCAACAGCATAATGAAGGGGTGTCCATCCATTTCTGCTCCCTTTTACATCCAGTGTTGGGACGATACCCATATCTACCGCCTGCTGTATAAGCTCATTAAGACCAAGACCTGCAAGGTAATGTAAAAGGGTTGTCGTGTGAATTGAAACCTGCTCACTGTGAGGTTCCATTTGTTCATTTAAAGGAGCATTCCCTTCTAAACCCTCCCTCTCTTCCTCAAAAAAACTTGTTAGATCTTTAAGGGGCTTATTCCATAAGGCTTCTAACATACCAGGTTGTTTGAGGATTCGTTTAACAAGCTCTGTGCGATCATCTAAACTTGCCGAAATGATTGTTCTTTCCGTTTGAGAAGGACTTAATCTATGATTGAATTCTTCAATACCAAGGTTTTTAATTTCCTGAATCGTTTTATAGGAAGCAAGCGCATTCAAGACTTTTACATTTGTATACTCATCGCTCCAATTTGCAAAATGTTCCCCTTCTTTCGTGATCCATTTATTTGGAAATGCATCAAAATTTTCCTTCTTAGATATTTTCTTGTATTCAACAATAGATTTCAAAGCCTTAAGCTTCCCTGCCATGCTATCCAGGTCCATGGAATAAAGGGAACTACTGAAGAACGAATCCACTTGATCATTAGGGATATTCTCAAGAACTTCTCTGATATTTTTTGCTTTTATAAAGTGGCGATAGAGGGGATGCCATTCACGAAGATGGGGAATCATTTTTTCCCCAATTTCATAGAACCCGCTTTTATAGGATTTTTTAAATTAGACCTGCTGCGAAAGTTGAAATTTTAGTAAAAATGTAGGAAAGTATGGGGTCCTAATTGCAGAAAAGAAACCCCATGTCCTTAAGATACAACAAGATTAAAAATCATCCAAGA
>Ga0299912_10002478_pt1 | contig 15114 bp, 13 predicted proteins | sample RVTome_2_FD_207667 | JGI IMG/M metagenome (GOLD analysis project Ga0299912, IMG submission 207667) | Soil microbial communities from uranium-contaminated site in the Upper Colorado River Basin, Wyoming, United States - RVT95D214 (version 2) ... | reverse complement strand
GGTTCTCCGAGCGCACGCGCGCCATCGTTTCTAGCTCGCGCGACGTCGCTACCGCCTATCTCGACGAGCACGGCCAGGTGATCCGTACCGATATCGTCAACATGGCGCGCGACCTCGACGCCGCCTCGGACTCGGTCGGCGGGGATCTCGGCAAGCTGCAACGCCTCGTCATGGTGCAGGCAGGACTGCGGGAATTACCCTTAGCCTACGTCATCCAGGCCGATGGCAGCCCCGTCGTCGAGTCGACGGCGGATGCCAAGCTTCCGTACGTCGCGCCGCCCGCCGCCGCTATTGCCCAGGCGGAGGCGGGCCAAGTGCCGCTGGTGATGCCCACCCGCGACCGGTACCGGGTGGGCGCGCTCGCCAAGCTCGACAAGTATCCGGGCAGGTATCTTTACGTCGCCCGCGGCGTCAGCCCGAAGGTCATCGCACACCTACAGCTCACGGCGCAAAACGTCGACGAGTTCAATCGCCTGCGCAAGGCGCGCGGCGGCCTCAAGGTCGCGCATGGCCTCATGTATCTGATGATCTCGATGACGGCGCTGCTTGCCGCCATCTGGGTCGGCTTGTGGTTTGCTGGACGTTTTGTGGCCCCCATTCGACGCCTGATCGCCGCCGCGCAGGACGTGTCCACCGGCAATCTGATGGTCGAGTTGCCCGAGAAACGCGGCGAGGGCGACCTGCGCCGGCTGTCGCAGACGTTCAACACCATGACTCGCGAGCTCAAGCACCAGCGCGACGCGCTCGTCACCGCGAACGAGTTGCTCCTCGAGCGCCGCCACTTCATGGAGGCGGTGTTGTCCGGCGTCTCGGCCGGAGTGATAGGCCTCGATAGCCAGGACCGGGTGACGCTGGTCAGCCGCGCGGCGGGCAAGCTCCTCGGTGTCGTCGACAGGGATCTCGTCGGCAAGAAGCTGAAGGATGTGATTCCGGTTTTCGGCGGCGTCCTCGACAAGCAGGACGAGCACACTACGCTCAAGGCCAAATCCCAAGAAGAAGTGACCTACCACGTTGGCGGTGAGGAGCGAACGTTCGCCGTAATGGTGACGCGCGAGCGCGCCAGCGACGGCGACGAGGGATCGGTCGTCACGTTCGACGACGTGACCGATCTCGTCGTGGCGCAGCGCACCGCCGCCTGGGCGGATGTCGCGCGCCGCATCGCCCACGAGATCAAGAACCCGCTCACGCCGATACAACTTGCCGCTGAGCGCTTGCGCAAGAAGTACGCAAACAGCATCACCACCGACCGCGAGACGTTCGACCGGCTGACGATGACGATCGAGCGCCAGGTCACCGACCTGAAAACGATGGTCGATGAGTTCGCCGAGTTCGCGCGCATGCCGAAGCCGGAAATGGCGCGCCACGATCTGCGCCATGCGGTGCAGGAGCCGGTTGTTCTGTTTCGCGAAGGCCATCCTGAGATCCTCTACGAGCTGCGCCTGCCTGAGAAGCCGATCCTCATGTCGTTCGATCGCCGCCTGATCACGCGTGCGGTGACCAATCTCGTGAAGAACGCCAGCGAGGCGATTGAGGCGGCCAAGGAGACGGGCGGCAAGGCCAACGGCTGGAAGGGTCGCATCGAGACGATCGTTACGCCGCAGAGCGACCGTGTGACCATCGAGGTCATCGACAACGGCATCGGACTGCCGAAGCAGAACCGCGCGCGCCTGCTCGAGCCCTACGTGACGACCAAGGGCCACAAGGGCACCGGTCTCGGCCTCGCGATGGTGGCAAAGATCACCGAGCAGCACGGCGGCACCCTTACTCTTGAGGATGCGCCCGAGGCGCCGGGCCGCACGCGCGGCGCTCTGGTACGCATCACCCTGCCGCTCGAGACCGCGCATGGTCCGCCACGCACGCAGACTTCTGCTCCCCCGACCCAACAAGCCCCGGCCCAGCAGGCCTGACGAAATCGACCGAAGGAGTTACCGATGCCAGCAGACATCCTTATCGTCGACGACGAGGCCGACATCCGCGATCTGGTGGCCGGCATACTCGAAGACGAGGGGCATAGCGCGCGCCTCGCTCGCGACAGTGACGAGGCTCTGAAGGCCATCGAGGAGCGCCGGCCGCATCTCGTCATCCTCGACATCTGGCTGCAGGGTAGCCGGCTCGATGGCCTCGAGGTGCTGTCCTACATCAAGCGCACGTACCCGGATCTTCCCGTCGTCATCATCTCCGGCCACGGAAACATCGAGACGGCCGTCACCGCGATCAAACGCGGCGCCTACGACTACATCGAGAAGCCGTTCAAGGCCGACCGACTCATTCTCGTCACGTTGCGTGCGCTCGAGGCCTATCAGCTCAAGCGGGAAGTTAAGGAGCTGCGCGAGCGCTCGAGCTTCAGCGCCGAGATGATCGGCAAGTCACCGGCCATCAATCAGCTGCGCAACGCGATCGACCGCGTGGCGCCGACCAACAGCCGCATCCTCATCCGCGGTGCGTCCGGCTCCGGCAAGGAGCTCGCCGCGCGCGTCATTCACGTGAAGTCGGCGCGCGCCGACGGCCCGTTTGTGGTGCTCAACGCCGCAGCGATGGCGCCCGACCGTGTCGAGGAGGAAATGTTCGGCACCGAGGACCGCACTGGCGGCCCGCGCAAGGTCGGTGCCCTCGAGGAGGCGCACGGCGGCACGCTGTACATCGACGAGGTCGCCGACATGCCCATCGAGACGCAGGGCAAGGTGCTGCGCGTGCTTGTCGAGCAGAAGTTCCTTCGCCTCGGCGGCAGCCAGAAAGTCGCCGTCGACGTGCGCATCATATCCTCGACGAGCCGCGACCTGGAGCGTGAGATCGCCGAGGGGCGCTTCCGCGAGGACCTCTATCATCGGCTCAACGTCGTTCCATTGCGCGTCCCGGGCCTCGCCGAACGGCGCGAGGACATCCCCGAGCTCATCCAGTATTTCGTCGGGCAGCTGAGCAACGCCTCGGGTCTTGCGCCGCGCCGCATCGGCGAGGACGCCATCGCCGTGCTGCAGGCGCACGATTGGCCGGGCAACGTGCGCGAGCTCAGGAACAACATCGAGCGCCTGATGATCCTTGCCGGCGGCGATCCGTCCACTGTTATAACCGCCGAGATGCTGCCCGAGGAAATCGGCTCGAACGTGCCGCTGCCGGTCAACGGCGGCGCCGAGCACCTCATGTCGCTGCCCTTGCGCGAGGCGCGCGAAATCTTCGAGCGCGAATACCTGCTGGCGCAGATCAACCGCTTCGGTGGCAACATCTCGCGCACCGCGGAGTTTGTCGGCATGGAGCGGTCCGCGCTGCATCGCAAGCTGCGTGCGCTCGGCGTTTCGTCCGAGCACCGCGGCGCGGAAGTCCGCCAGGCGTGAGCAGGGTGCTAAGAGATCCACTGCCACTGGCTGCGAGGGGCACGTGAGCCGCATCGTCTACGTCAACGGCCGCTACGTCCCCTATGCGCAAGCTGCGGTGCACGTCGAGGATCGCGGCTTCCAATTCGCCGATGCCATCTACGAGGTGTGCGAGGTGCGCGGCGGTCGCCTCGTCGAGGAGGCCCGCCACATGGCGCGGCTTGCGCGCTCGCTGGCCGAATTGAAGATCACGCAGCCGATGAGCGCTGCGGCGCTTGCCCATGTCATGCGCGAAACGATCCGCCGCAACCGCGTGAAGAACGGCCTCGTCTACCTGCAGGTCACGCGCGGGGAAGGGCGGCGCGAGTTCCTGTTTCCCGCCACGGGGATGTCGCCAACCGTAGTCTGCCTCGCCCGCTCGGTGGCGCCAGGCGCGATCGACGCCGCAGCGCTCAACGGCATCGCCATCAAAACCGTACCCGACATTCGCTGGCGGCGCTGCGACATAAAAACGGTGATGCTGCTCCCGGCCTGCCTGGCCAAGGAGGCGGCGCGGGCCGAAGGCGCGCGTGAAGCCTGGTTCGTCGACGAGCAGGGCTTCGTCACCGAGGGCGCTTCCAGCAATGCCTGGATCGTCGACGGGCAGGGGGCTGTCATCACCCGGCAGCTTGCGTCGGCCATCCTGCCGGGCGTGACTCGGGCGACGCTTATTGATGCCCTGGCGCAGGAGAACCTATCGTTCGTGGAGCGGCCATTCCGCCTTTCCGAGGCCATGCAGGCGCGTGAAGCCTTCATCACCTCGGCGACGCAGACCGTCATGCCGGTCGTTCGCATCGACGGGCAGCCGATCGGCGATGGCAGACCCGGGCCGGTAACCCGACTGCTGCGCTCGAAATTTCACCAGTTTGCCGCGATTTCGGGCGGCTAAGCGGCTTCTTTTTGACGATGGAGTTGGTATACCTTTTAGGGTGCAGTGCGGCATAATGTTATTGTATTACGGCATTGCAGGGTTTCGCTCGATCAAGCCGAACCTATCCCCCATGCAGACCTAGAACAGGCGGATAAGAAAAATGGGTGCAGACCGAGTCCAGAATCTTCAGGACACGTTCCTGAACCACGTACGCAAGAACAAGACGCCGCTGACCATCTTTCTGATCAACGGCGTCAAGCTCCAGGGGATCGTGAGCTGGTTCGACAACTTCTGTGTGCTGTTGCGGCGCGACGGTCACTCGCAGCTGGTATATAAGCATGCGATCTCGACCATCATGCCCGGCCAGCCCGTCCATCTCATGGAGACGGAAACGACCGAGGCCTAACCGCGAGCGGCAACGGTTATCGACGAGCGCGTTGACATAGGGCAAGTGCAAGGGGGAGGCGAACAGAGCCTGCGTGCACGCAGTGCGCGCGCCCTTGTGCTCGTACCCGATCTTAAGCGGCAATCGCGTCCACGCCCCGGGCCGGGGAATGGCGCCGCCCGAGCGGCGCCGTTGCACTCTCCGCAAGATCGCCTGCAGGAAGCTACCGGTCTCGCCGAGGCGATCGATCTCGCCGTCGTGCAAAACTTGCTCATCCCCGTCACCAATCCGCGCCCCGCGACGCTGTTCGGCACCGGCAAGGTCGAGGCGCTCAAGGGCCTCATCGCCGCTAATGACATCGAGCTCGTCATCATCGATCATCCCGTGTCGCCCATCCAGCAGCGAAACCTCGAACGCGCCTGGAACGCCAAGGTGCTCGACCGCACCGGTCTGATCCTGGAGATCTTCGGCCGCCGCGCGCGCACCAAGGAGGGGCGGCTGCAGGTCGAGCTGGCGCATCTCTCCTATCAGAAGAGCCGGCTCGTGCGTACGTGGACCCATCTGGAACGCCAGCGCGGCGGCTACGGCTTCCTCGGCGGCCCCGGCGAGGCACAGATCGAGCTCGATCGGCGCATGATCGACGAGCGCATCATCGCCATCCGCAAGGATCTCGAGGTCGTCGTCAGGACGCGCGAGCTGCACCGCCAGGGGCGCCGCCGCGTGCCCTATCCGGTCGTCGCCATCGTCGGCTACACGAATGCCGGCAAGTCGACGCTGTTCAACCGCATCACGGGCGCGAGCGTGTTCGCCAAGGAGCAGCTGTTTGCCACGCTCGACCCGACGATGCGCGAGGTTCGGCTGAAGAGCGGCCGGCGCATCATCCTGTCCGACACGGTGGGCTTCATCTCCGACCTGCCGACCATGCTCGTCGCCGCCTTCCGCGCCACGCTCGAGGAGGTGATCGAGGCCGACCTCGTCCTGCACGTGCGCGACATCTCGCACCCCGAGACCGACAACCAGGCGCGCGACGTGGAAGCGGTGCTGGCCGAGCTCGGCATCGACACGCTGTCGGCCGAGGGTCCGATCCTCGAGGTATGGAACAAGATCGACCTGTTGAGCCCGGTGACGCGCGCGGAAGCACGCAGCGCCGCCAAATGGCCGGAGCGGCCGCCGATGCTCGTCTCGGCCGCGACAGGCGAGGGGATTGATGCGCTGCTGGCCGAGATCGACGCGCGGCTCGGCCACGCCGACGTCGTGATGGATCTCGTCATCCCGGGGCACGAGGGGGGTTTCATCAACTGGCTGTACGAGGAGGCCGAGGTTCTCGACCGCCAGGCCCTGGAGACGGGCGAGGTGCGTACGCGCGTGCGCGTCGCGGCGGAGAAAAAGGAGCGGTTGCTGGCGCAGGCGCGCCGGGCGGGTGTCGCGCTGACGCCGGTTTGAGCCCCTACCGCTTGCTGACGAACACGGTCCCGGCCGAATAGCCCGCACCAAAACTGCAGATCAGGCCCGTCTCGCCAGGGGCGAAGTCGCTGTTGGTCGTGTGGAAGGCGATGATCGAGCCTGCCGAGCTGGTGTTGGCGAAGGTGTCGAGAATGATGACGTTCTCGCCGGGGGCTGGCTCGCGGCCGAGCACCGTGCGGCCGATCATCTCGTTCATGTTGATATTGGCCTGATGCAGCCACATCCGCTTCAGGCCATGGAGATCGACGCCGATATCGTTGGCATGCTGGGCGATCATCGCGCTGACCAGCGGCACCACCTCGCGATAGACCTTGCGGCCTTCCTGCACGAACAGCTTGTCCCTGGCGCCGATCCCCTGCGGCGCCGCGCGGTTGAGGAAGCCGAAATTGTTGCGGATGTTGTTGGAGAACACGGTCTTCAAACGCGTGCCGAGGATGTCCCAGCCGCTCAGCGCTTGAGACGCCTCCTCCAGGATCACGGCGGTAGCCACGTCGCCGAAGATGAAGTGGCTGTCGCGGTCGGTGAAGTTCAAGTGACCCGAACAGATTTCGGGATTGACCATCAGCACGGCCTTGACCGAGCCGCTGGCGATGAAGTCTGCCGCCGTCTTGATGCCGAAGGTTGCCGACGAGCAGGCGACGTTCATGTCGAAGGCGAAGCCATCGATGCCCAGCGCCCGCTGCACCTCGATGGCCATGGCCGGATACGGTCGCTGCATGTTGGAGGCCGCGCAGATCACCGCGCCGATGTCGGCGGGCGGCTTTCCCCATCTCTGCAGCGCGTCCTTGGCCGCCGCGACGGCCATCTCGGCGAGGATTGAGATCTCGTCGTTGGAACGCTCGGGGAGGATCGGGTGCATGACGGCGGGATCGAGGATGCCGGTCTTGTCCATCACATGGCGCGACTTGATGCCGGAGGCCTTCTCGATGAATTCGACGGATGAGGGGAGGAGGGGCGCGATCTTTCCGGCAGCGATTGCGTCGGCGTTCGCGGTGTTGAAGCGCGCGACGTAGGCGTTGAAGCTTTCGACCAGCTCCGCGTTCGAAATGCTGAAGGGCGGGATGTAGAGCCCCGTGGCGGAGATGACGGCGTGAGGCACGGCGGCGGTCCCCATGGCGCGGTTCCCATAGCGCGGGCGCAAGCCCGAGCCAGCGCGGATGTCTAGGCCGAAGCAGAGATAGCACGACCAGCGGCCGCGTCACCCACCGCCTCGTCCGCCGTTACCATCGACGTTAATTCAGTTGCGGGTGCGAACGCGGCCGGCGGCTTGCGGCCCTTCCATCTCGTCCAGATCGAGCGCCACCAGCCGCTCGCCGCGACCCGAAATCCGGGCGGCCGACGCCGAAACCTTGTCGAGCGCCTTGCCCGACAACGCGAAATGCCGCTCGAGCTCGGCGACGCGCTCGATGAGCTGGTCGACGTCGCCCAGCAGCAGGCCGACCTCGCGCTGGATGACATCGGCGTGGTCGCGCACTTTGGCGTCCTTGAGCACTGCCTGCACCGTCTGTACGGCGAGCATCAGAATGTTCGGCGCCACGATCATGACCCGGGCGCGGTGCGCCGCCTGGATGAGGTCGGGAAACTTCTCGAAGAGGTCGGCGCAGATCGATTCAGAGGGCACGAACATCAAGGCGGTGTCCTGCGTCTCGCCGGCGATGAGGTACTTTTCCGAAATTGCCGCAAGGTGCGCGGTCACGGCCTGGCGAATGGCCTGGCCGGCGGCCTTGGTCTCCTCGGGTGCCCCGGCAACGCGCAGCGCCTCGAACCCCTCCAGCGGGAACTTGGAATCGATCACCAGGACGGCCGGCGTGTTGGGCAGCCGGATCACGCAGTCGGGGCGGCGCCCGTTCGATAGCGTCGGCTGGAATTCGAACGATCCCGCGGGGAGCGCGTCGCGGATGATCGTTTCCATGCGGATCTGGCCGAAGGCGCCGCGCGCCTGCTTATTGGCCAGCACGCCATGCAGCGAGCCGACCTCGCTCGACAGCTCGGAGAGGCTGCGCTTGGCCTCGTCGATGAGGGCGAGGCGCTCGTTCAGCGTCGACAGGCTGGCGGTGGTGCGCCGGCCGGCCTCGGCGAGGTTGTCGCTGACGCGCGCGCCGACCGTGTCGAGCGTCTGCCCGAGGTGGCGGGCCAGCGTCTCGATGCGATCGTTGAGGTTGCGCGTCTGCTCGGAGCTTTGCTGGGCGGCAATCTCGGCCATGGCCGAGAGGCGCCCCTTCAGCTCGGCAAATTCAACCTGCGCGGCACGCCCACGCGCGCGCGCGGCCATGACGACGACCAGGAGAACGGCGATGGCGACAGCGGCGGCCGCGACGTAATCGCTGCGTGCCGCGAGCCAAGCGACGAGAAGCTCAGGGTTTTGAATTCCTTCCGGCATCGCGGCCAGCGATAGCTGATTCGCCGGCACCAAATTCGGGCCGCCGCTATCCGCTCGCCGCCTGCTGGCAGATGCGCGGCATCGGGTTGCCGGTGAACCAGAGCTCGTAGCTGTTGGGCGCATTGGTGCGCGCCCACTCGCTCGCCGAGATGTCCTTGACGTTGAGCTGAAGCCCGAGGGTGCCGAACAGCCCGACGATCTGCTCGGCGCGCGGCTTGTCATCGGCGTGGAAGAAGCGCAGCTCCTGATTTGAGCCGGCATAGCCGGGGAACTTGCGCACGCCCGGGAAGATGATCGACGCCTTGTCGGCATCCTTGAAGGCCTCACGCAGCCGCACGAGGCAGGTGTAGGAGTCATCGTTGGGCACATGGATGAAGATGCGCGCCGGGCGCCGCTCCAGCGCGATGCGATAGGCTTCCGCCACGTCGGGGTTCTCCTTGGCCGCGTTCTGGATAGCGACCTCGAGCATGGGCAGCAGCTCGTGGTTCTGCGCCGTCGTCGCGTAATCGATCTGCGCGGCCAGAAATTCCACCGGCACCTTGCCGTTCTTGGCCAGGTACTCGAACATGGCGATGCCGTACTTCTGCTTCTCCGGCGAGGCGTCGGTGACGAGATCGATCATGCCCTTGAGGTCGTTCACGTTCTGCTGCCACTTGGTCCAGTACCAGCCCATGCCGGCGACGGTGAGCGGCACCAGCACGATCGACAGCATCTTGAAGAATGCGTCCCACCACTCGGACGAGATTTTGAATTTCACGGAAGCTACCCTGAGGATCTTGGAGACTGGCCACTCGGAAGGGGTTTTCAACGTCACGCGGCGCGGTCCTTCTGCGGGGGATGGGGAGGCAGCGATTCCCCGCCGCAAAAGCGGCATTGCCGTGACGATGCGGCAAGTCGGCGGCACCTGTTGCTGCGGTGGTTAACCGCACGCGCCGTCGTTTGTCATCCGCTTGCTACGCTCACCTCTTCCCGGCGGGGAGAGGGGACGCGCGATCGTCGTAGTCGCCTGAGCCGCGTTGCGCTTCGCTCGAAGTGCGCCCCGTCACCTCATTTCCAGCCCAAACGAATGGCGAAATCTCTCTCAGAGTGATTCGCCTGAAACCACGAGGGGGTCGAAAATGCGGGAGCTGCTCAAGCAACTCGAAGAAATGCACATGCGAATTGCCGAGACCGCCACCAGCGAGGAGACGCTGGTCAAGGCGCTGGCGGATGCGCTGAGCCGCCTCGACCAGCAGCTGCTGGCCGACGTGCAGAGCATTGCCACCGAGCACGAGGCGCGCCGCGGCGCCATTCTCGAGGAGCTGCAAGGCCTCGCGGGCAGCATCGGCATGTTCCGCGCGCCGTTTCCCGCGGTCGCCGCACGTCGCGAGATCGAGCCCGAGGCGACGTCGTACACGCCCGCGAGCGAGCCGCAGTACGCGATCGCTCCGGGCGACTGGCGGCAAGCCACCAGCAACATCCGCGACGAGGTCGACATTCCCGCCACTGGCCGGACCGCGCCGCGCGCGCTGTTCCCGCACGAGCAGCGCCAGGTGGCCGTGAGCCTGACGGAGCGGCGGCGGCGGGCGAGCGGGGGCTGAAAACATGGGGAGGCGCTTCTGACAGGCACGCTTTCGGCACCTCGCAAGGCGCTTGCCCTCGAAGGTTTGCGAAACTGGGGAGACGGGGCGCGCAGGCACCGCATCGGTATTTTTTGATCCGGCGCTTGCGCGCCCCGCCCGCGGTCCGTGTCGCGGCCGTCCGGACTTGCGGCGGGGCTTAGATTTCTAAGCGGTCGAAGCGAAGGGGAGGAGAATAGTCGTGCGGCGCCTAGAGCGCCGTTCCCGCACGAGCAGCGGGTGGGCGTGAGCCTGACGGAGCGGCGGCGACGTGCGGGTGGGGGGTGAGGGAGGATTGGGCAGCTGCCGCGCGGGCCGTTGCGCGACGGGCGTCCCCGCGGGCTGTTGGCGAACGGCCCATATCACAACCAGCTCGCTCCCAGGGATGCGTCCGCAGTCGAAGACGGACCAGCTGCGGACATTGAACCAAACGGAAGGGGCAGACAACCAAAGCTGCCCGGGCTCTCTCAGGCGAAGGCAAGCCACTCCGGCCGGAAGAGCAACAACAGGCCAACACCGACCAGCACAAGTGCCCCCATGAGATGCGAGTACCGGGAATAGGTTGTCGTCAATCCCGTCGCGCGCAACGTGACCATCGCCGTGATGAATACGAAAACGTCATCGATCAGGAACATTGTGACGTAGAGCAGCAGGTAGGCGACGTGGGCGCCACTCGTCAGGTCGCTGAGGGCAAGGACTTGAGTGTAAACCGCGGGGATACCAGCGGAGCATAAGAGCTCGATGAGGTTGACGGCGGCGGCAAGAATGATGATGCCCGCAAGCGCCGCCAGGAAGGACCGCTCCGCGATGGCTGCCTGGAGGCGTGTCATCACCCGCTGCTTCTCGCCCGGCGATGTCACGGGGCAGGATGCATCGGGGTTGCTGATAAACTGCCAGAAATGATAGCCACCGATGGCAATCGCAAACAGGCCAATCCCGGTGCGGATCAGCGTCAGCGAGCCGAGGAATAGGAACGCGTTGAGCCACGCTGCCATGAACGTGAAGTAGATGGCGGCCGAGCTGAGCAGGAAGACTACGCCGTAACTCCACATCCTGACCTGATCCTTCATACCGACCAGCAGCCCGATCAGAAGCACGAGCACCCACATCGCGCATGGGTTGAAGCCATCGACGATGCCGAGAATGATTGTCAGCATCGGCAGAGACAACGATCGCGTTTGGATGTCGCCGAGCAGCGGAATCCAGATTGCTTCGGGAAGCGGTGGTCGGTGCACGGCTCCTGATCTTTCCGCCGACCGGCCTAAACCGATTTCCGAAGCCTGCTGCGCGATGATCGAACCCGGCACGTCCGGGCAACGGTCTCGCCGGCAGGCTTCTACAGCGCTGCGCACTTTGGCTCCGGTGGTCGCGTCCGTGTCGAAGCCGACGAAGACGTTGTCGCCGATCGCGATGAACGGCACTGCGGGCACCTCTATCTTGAAGCGCCTATTGAGCGCAGCGAACGCCCGGTCGTTGAGCTCTTCTGTCGAGAGCTGCAGAGCGCGCAGCTCGACGGCCGGCTCTTGTGCGGCCAACGCTTCGAGGAATGCCCGCGCCTTGGCACAATGCGGGCAGCCCGCCGACCAGAAGAGATAGACGATTACTGCGTCTTGGCTTGAATGAGTAGTCGAGCGTGATAGCTGCTCGCTGTACACCGGCCTACCCGAGAGGGCGAGGGCCGCCATGATGAGGAGGGCCAACAACCTCCTGAACGGAGCATAGCGCGGGGCCTCGACCATCCTGCCTCGATGCCGGGAAAAGACGGCTCGCTACTTGCGCTTTGCCTGCTGCAGCGCGACCGCCGATCGCGGGAGTCCGCGTTGCTTGGTCGGGCCCGTGTGTTCCACGTCGATAGGACCGGTCAGAGTGCCGAGAGCGAGCATGACGCGCCTCAGAAGGCCGTTGTCCTCGCCGGGCATGCCCTCCTCTACAGCGACAGCCAGCTCCGCGGCGTCGTATTCCCATCGCCAGAGAGCTTCGATCTTTTGTTCCCTCGTGAGCTCGTCGTGATCGAGCACCTCCTCGGGAGTGGCGAAGAACGACGCTGGCGCGGCAACGGCATTCTCGATCTCGGCGGGTGGGATTGCTCTTCGCTCAGCCATTGCACGCTCGGGTGGTTCAGTCCTGGCTGACGAAAGTGAGGTACATCAGGCCGAGATAGACGACGGGGACCACCAGAAGCACTCCCAGCTCAAGGACCGTGGGTGCAGGACATTCGCCCGCGTACATACGGCCGCCAACAAATGCGATGGCCGCCAGGTTGATGGCGAGCCCGATAAGCCAGGGCAACAGACGATTTCTCTTGGTCGCGTGGTTCATCAAAAAGCTCCATCGCGTGAGCGCAATTTCAAACAACACACTTTCACTTTGCATTTGGATGGCGTCAACGCTTTGACGCAGGTCATGCTGGCTTGTCTCTTTGCCGGGCACAGTTTCCGCAGCGCGGCGGGCTATTCGTGATTAACGTTATGGCGCCGTAAGCTTCTTGTTCGGTCTTGTCGCGGAGAACGCATGGGTCCCGTTGCACTTGGCTTTCTTGCTAGCCTCGCCGCCGGTCTTGTCACCGGCATAGGAGCCATACCTGTTCTGTTCGGCACGACGGTTTCCCTGCGCCTCAACGATGCGCTGCTTGGGTTCGCGGCTGGCGTCATGCTCGCTGCCTCCTTCTTCTCTCTGATCATGCCGGCGCTCGACGCGGCCCGCTTGCTCTACGGATCTGCGATGGCGGTTGCCGCGGTTGGGGTTGCAGGCGTCGTGCTCGGCGCCGTTTCGATCACCGCCATCAACGAGCTCGTCCCCCACGAGCACTTCGTGCAAGGTCGTCAAGGACCCGCCCCGGGGTCCCTCGATCGGATCTGGCTCTTTGTCCTTGCGATCACGATCCACAATCTGCCGGAGGGCTTGGCCGTAGGTGTGGGCTTCGCCGGCGGCAATATTGATGACGGAATCACGCTCGCAACAGGCATTGGTCTGCAGAACGCGCCGGAAGGGCTGGCGGTCGCCATGGCGCTGTTGTCCTGCGGTTATTCGCGAGCCTATTCCTTCGTCGTTGCGACCCTCACCGGCCTCGTCGAGCCGATAACCGGCTTCCTTGGCGCCTATGCCGTCAGCTTGTCGCAAGCCCTGCTCCCATGGGGCATGACCTTTGCGGCGGGTGCGATGATTTATGTCATCAGCCACGAGATCATCCCCGAGACGCACCAGCACGGATACCAGAACGAGGCAACAGCTGGCCTCACCGCAGGACTAGCGATCATGATGTTTCTCGACGTGGCGTTTTGATCGACATAGCTATCGAGGCCCGATGGAACGGACATTCTGGGCACCCTTCGCAGCAAGCGTCTGCGCGGCGCTGATCACGAGCTTGGGCATTGGCGTCATTCGGCGTTACGCGGATTGGGCGACCCGCAACAGCCCCTATTTTGCATGCTTCGCGGCTGGCGTTCTGATCACCGTCTCGTTCCTGCATATCGTCCCGAAGTCGCTGAGCCTCAGCCCACAGGCGCCGCTCTATCTGCTCGGGGGCTATCTTTTCATGCACCTCTTCAACCGGTTTGTGACCGCCTTCGTATGTGATCGTCCGGCAACCAAGGACTACGCGATCGGACTCGTGCCGATGCTGGGGATCGGCATCCATTCATTCATCGATGGCGTCATCTACACCGTCACGTTCTCGGTCAGCGTTTTTACCGGCACGTTAGCGGCAATCGGGATGGTCCTTCATGAGTTCCCAGAGGGGATCTTCACGTATGTCCTTCTGCTCAAAGGCGGCCTCAGCGACCGGCGGGCCCTGCTCGGTTCGTTCGTCGCTGCAGCGTTGACGACGCCGCTGGGCATGCTTGCCTCCTATCCGATCGTGAGCCGCATCGATCCCGCCGCGTTGGCCGCACTCCTAGCGACATCCGCGGGCGCACTGATCTATGTGGGGGCGAGCCATTTGCTACCGACCGCGGAACGGGAGCCTCAGCGCTACAGCCTCGTGGCTCTCGCCGCTGGCATAGCCCTGGCGGCGGGCATCGTTGGCATGCACGACTGAGGCTGGGTTGCCGCCACCGCGAGATTATCCATGGCAGACGGCGAATGTCTGAAACGCCCACAGCCCCACCATGGCAAGGGCCACCGCGATACCAACGGCCTCGCCTCAGGCATTCCCCATAGCTTCCGCTAGAACTCCGAGAACGCGATCCAGATCTTTGCACCGGCGAGCATCACCGATCCTCCTTGCCTTTCGCACCGCAGCATGCCATATACCCGACATCGCCCGGGGCAAGCTCGGGCGGCCATCGGTGCTCCAGCCGCGTGAACGGACAACGGATCCAGGCCTTCGGCCCCTCGTGTCCTCCTGTTGAGCGCCTCTGATTTTCCCATCCATGACAGCCCAGGCCACGCGGGGCGTCTTCTAGTACCGCCGCGTATTGCGCGCGCACGGTCAGCATTGTGCTTGGCCGTCCTCCGCGCGCGGCCTCATCATGAAAGAATGCAGATTGACCACATTTTCCGAACTCGGCCTGAACGCTTCGCTCCTCAAGGCGCTGGAGACAGAGGGCTACACAACTCCGACCCCGATCCAGGCGCAGGCTATTCCCAGCGTGCTCGCCGGCAAGGACCTTATGGGCATCGCCCAGACGGGTACCGGCAAGACGGCCGCCTTCGCGCTGCCGATCCTGCACCGGCTCGCCGCCGACCGTAAGCCGGCGCTGCGCCAGGGCGCGCGCGTGCTCGTGCTGTCGCCGACGCGCGAGCTGGCTTCGCAGATCGCCGAGAGCTTCCGTGTCTACGGGCGCAACACCAATCTGACCGTCGCCGTTATGTACGGCGGCGTTCCCTTCCGGCCGCAGGTCAACGCCGTGAGCCGCGGCGTCGACATCCTCGTCGCCACGCCCGGGCGGCTGATCGATCACCTCGAGCAGCGCTCGGTCGTCCTTTCGGGCACGGAGGTCATCGTCCTCGACGAGGCCGACCAGATGCTCGACATGGGCTTCATCGCGCCGATCCGGAAGATCCTGTCCAAGATCTCGGCGCGCCGCCAGAGCCTGTTCTTCTCGGCGACCATGCCCGCTGAGATCAAC
>Ga0299912_10002477_pt1 | contig 15120 bp, 10 predicted proteins | sample RVTome_2_FD_207667 | JGI IMG/M metagenome (GOLD analysis project Ga0299912, IMG submission 207667) | Soil microbial communities from uranium-contaminated site in the Upper Colorado River Basin, Wyoming, United States - RVT95D214 (version 2) ... | reverse complement strand
GAAGAAGTTTATGGGTATGCCTGCAGCTTGAGCGTGTTTTTTAATACTCGCCCCAAGCTTTTCTGCAACACGGCGGATCCCCTCAATCTCGGCAGGAGTCGGGCGAATTTCTTGCAAAGCTTGTTCGCGAATGACGCGAAATTGATCCCATTTAGGATTAGTCAAAGGATTGGGTCACGTTCGATGTTGTTTCTTTTTTTCCAAGCATGGATAAATTGTGGAAAGCTTAAAGTCATTTTGCTCTAAAAGGTGAGAATGGCCGTCTTCCAATTGGAGCTCTTTGTCGAGGAATGCCTTAATCTCATCAATGGTATAAAGGTGTCCGTGTATTTTAGCAGAGAAACCCGGGCAAGCTTTTTTGATCTTCACCCAAGCCTGTTCATTCGCAAGATTTAACTGCCAGAACGGGAAACTCGCACATTGGAAGGGGCGTACCGGATAAATAAGGCATGTACCATCCTTTTTCTGCAGGATACAATTTGAAGTAGCTGCATTTAACTTAAGGATAATCGTAGGGACGTAATCGCCCTTGTATGCAACATCAACGACATCGCAATATGTAAGGAGGAAATCGGCTTCAGATATCTTCAAGTAGGTCGTGATGGTGCGGATGTCATCCCGATATAGAAATACCAGACCCTCACTCTCCCCCGAGCAACACCGCCCACAAGATATGCAGTGAAACCGGACTCCCCTTCGGGAGTGAATCACGTGTCGGAAATCCATCAATGTTTCCCCGATTTTAATTATGGAATTCTTGCCCTTGATAATTGTGTGTCACTCGCTCTGCTTCTGCTGCCATTTTCGTTAAGTCCTCTGTCGTTAATGTCGATGGGCACATAATCAAATGGTGGCAGTCCCAGTTAGCATAATTTTCATCCAAAAGCCTCCATCCAAGCTCCTTTTCTTGGGCCCAGAGGCGAGAACCCGGATATGGCGTTGCAGGGAAGAAGTTGACGATGTCTCGCCCCGGGCGCAAGGGAGACGATTCTATAAATGCGAGTGTTTCTTCAAAGGTCTGTTGGGTTTCACCCGGTAGTCCGAGAACGAAATATGCCTGTACTGTGAGATCGGCAGAGATCGCGGTTTGGATACCCCTTTTTACCTCAGATATTCGCTGGATTTTTCCATTCGCACGTAATAACGCTTCATTCGCTGTTTCGATGCCGGAAGCAATCCCCGCGCAATTCATTTGCTTCATTTGCCGAGCGATAACGGGTGTTAACCGGTCAATACGCAACTCCGCGCCCCACGGCAACCGGAATTTTGTTTTTTCCATACCTTTGCATAGATCGGGTAAAAATTCCGGATCCACGTTCACGTTGTCGTACAAGTTTACGTATTGATAATTCGGCAATGCTTGCACTTGTAGCAATTCCTCCAGCACGTTCTCCACGGAACGGACCCGAACCGTGCGAAAAAGTGTTTGCCGAGTGCAAAAACTGCATTGGTTTGGGCAACCGCGATTTACGATGACGGTAGCAATGTTATAATCCGAGGTAAGGAGGTGCCGTGCGGGCAGGGGCAGCTTGTTGACGTCCACGGGGGATGGGGGGGGGGTGCGAACGATCTCCCCTTGAGTGTCTTTATAGGCAATCCCAGGAATGTCGTGGAAGGCTAAATCCCTGCTTCCTCCTTTCGAAGATATTAATGATTCCGCAAGGCGAGGAACTTGAGTCTCACCCTCCCCTAGCACCACAGCGGCTAAGTTAGGAATTTCTTGAAAACACTCTTCCGGCATGAAACTCGCGTGGGGACCACCAATAATGAGGGGGAGGTCTGGTTTGAGCTGGTGGAGAAAGCGAGCTAAGTCAATCGTGAGGGGAAATGTAGGTGTGAGGCAGGTCAAACCTATAATTTCCGCCCCTTCCACTTCCGCTTGAAGTGTGGTTTTTGAGTCGGGAATAATTTCAAGATCAATAATTTGCGGGGAATATCCCGCGTTTTCTAGCACCGCAGCTAAAAGTAATAACCCAGAAGGTGGCTCCCGCAGGAAATTCTCCTTCGCGTTGATGCGGGTGGTATGGGGGTTGACTAATATGATAGTCATTACGAAACTTATGCACGCCTCAGCATTATACTTGGCGGGAAAATTCAGTAAAAATAACCTTTGGCGAATGATTAAAAAGTCCAAAGCCAAAAAATAAATAGAGAACAATCAGTAATTGTTCACAGTTTCCGGCGGGTCGACATGCAGATCTTTAAGGTTTTACAATCAATCGAAACCGCAGAAATTCCTGAGGGGACGCTTCGTGACCACCTCACACCTAACGCGGTCCTGCTGATTGTCGACCATAATACCCGCAAGATTTATTTCTACAAGGGGCAGAAGGCTCGCTTAAGTCTCCAAGTGTTAGGCGCTTTGGTTGCCCAAGATCTCCGGCGACAGCTCAAACTATTTTATTCGGTGACGGAAGTCTTCGGATGGGAACCGTTACCCGAGTTTCTCGTGAAATTACTCGAGGTTGTGCCTCAAAAGGGCAAAGCTGAAGAGATTCGGAAACCTGTTGTGACCGAACCCCCGGAATCAGATTCGAAAAAGAAAAAAGACATACTCACAACATCCCCGCCCCAACCGTTGTGGGGAGGTTGGAAACCACCAGGGGGACCCATCGCTCCCGTTCACTGGAATGTCATGACTAAGGATGTTTTAAAGAAAATGCAAGATATATCCCCGCCAGAGGGTTACCTACGCAACATATTACAAGTAGGCGGGGAATTATTTTCCGAGGACTCATTTCTGGAAAAATTCGTACAGGAGCGAAAGCAAGTACTCGAACTGGAGCGAATAGGGGCTTTACCGGACGGATTCACATTAATAGAGGGGCTCCCTTTTCGCCTGTTTGGTGTGAGGGGACAAGTGGAAGCTGTCGAATATTTAGTCCCTGCAAATAGAGTGCCAAATGTAGAAGTCCGGGTCGAGGTCCCAGTACTTTACAAAGATCGGTTTCTCCACCAGCGCGATCCAGCTTTATTGCATAAAGCTTTCCATTTACCCTCGGAGACAGAAATCGTGGTAGAGGCACCCGGCCCGGGAGCAGAGGCGAGCGGGAGTCCACCACTCCCCAAACAACCCTCCACGCCTGCTAGACCCGCACCTCTCCCGAAAGAGGGAGACAAAAAGGACAGGAAGAAACCCTTTATTTTAAAATAAACCCTTCATATACCAACGCAGTAACAAGGCTAAAATTTTTTTTAACGATCCAGCCTGATATTTTAATCCCTCATCTTAAGAAGTAGAAGGACGTGAAAATATGTCAGAAAAACCTCCAAAAGCTTCTAAATCGCAGTGGGATTTCTTCGTCGGCGAAGCACTACTTGGCGAAGGGGACGAGTTAGCCCACCTTGACCTTATGATTGGGGACCGATCGGGCCCCGTTGGAAACGCATTCGCCAATGGTCTGGTCCACCTTTCCCAAGGGCACACGCCCCTGCTCGCTTGCATCCGGCCAAATCTCTTACCAAAACCCCAAACGATCATCGTGCCGAAGGTCACCGTTCAAAACTTAGACGATGCGAATAAAGTCTTCGGGCCTGCCCAAGCAGCTATTGCGAAGGCCATGGCGGATTGCTTGGAAGAGGGTGTTATCCCCATCGAAAAAGCGGACGACTGGGTGGCCATCGTGTCCGTGTTCATTCATCCGAATGCGAAAGACCCTCGGCGCATATATCAATATAACTATGCAGCCACGCGACTCGCGGTTCGCCGGGCAATCGGGCGTTATCCACCCCTCAACAAGCTGTGGTTCGACAAGGACCGTGCTAAGCACCCCGTGGCGGGTGTTCGGGTGCCCCGACTCTGGCGACCACCCTACATCCAAGTTGCGTTAGATAATCCCGAATGGGGTGGCCACAAGAAAATACTTGAACAATTGCCAAAATCCGACCGTGTTATCATCGAAGCGGGCACTCCGCTCGTAAAGCGATACGGCGTGGACATTTGCAAGAGCATTCGCGAAATTCTCCCTGACACATTTATTGTCGCAGACCTGAAAACACTGGACGTGGGCAAGTTAGAAGTAGACTTTGCCTTCAACGCCACCGCGGATGCCTCTGTTGTTTCTGGGCTTGCATCACTTGACACCATCAACAAGTTCATTCTCGAGTGCCAGCGGATGGGGCAATATGCATTTGTCGACACGATGGAAGTCGAGGACCCTATAGCCAAACTGAAAAGCCTGAAAGAAGTTCCGGACGTTGTCATCATCCACCGCGGGATCGACACGGAAGAAACGCACAAGGATCCGACAGCTCACTGGAAACTGATCCCCGAGATCAAAGGTTGGTACGGGGACAGGGTATATGTATCTGGTAGACCACGGGTGCTCGTAGCTGTGGCCGGCGGTCTGAATAATGAAACTGCCGCTGCCGCGCTCAAGGCGGGCGCCGACATTCTCATCGTTGGGCGGTACATCACCTCTGCCAAGGATCCCGAACGAGCTATGCGCAACCTGCTCAACGTCATACCCGGATCGAGCGATATCGACCTCTCCCGGGTGCACTCGGACGATGATGACACGGGGAAGGCCAAATTCATCCCCGATTAAGTTTATTTTCTCTATTTTTTCTTGTAATTGAATAAAAGAAGTAAGAAGATTTTCGTTCTAGCGAATTCTCGTGCAAAATAGTCTATAAGCGAGATGTGAGAAAGAGAAAAAAAATTAGATGGGTCGGGAGTTTGCGAGGAAGACCGGCCCGATGAATTGGGAGTAAAGTGTGGAGTAACCCGTTTCGGTGGAGACGATGCCGATGATGGCTTCATCCTTCTCAGCCGCCGGCGCGAGAATGACTTCTTCCGCATCCCGCGTGACTGCCCAATACTCGCCCCGCCCTTTAAGCTGGCGGAATTGGATGTTGCCGAAGGATTTCATCTTGTTGATGATGTCCGTGTAGGTTTGCAAGTCCCAGGAAGTGGTGTACATAAACCGCGCGGCCTTCTTTTGGTACGCTACCTCAGACAGCTTCTCCAAGATCTCGGGCACGACGGTCGGACTCACGATCACCACGGTGGATTTGACGTGGGATATCGCCGTCTGAATCATGCGAATAATCGCTTGCGTGCCGATCACGTGCCAGGTGCTAATCGGGGCCTGTTCGATGTAGGCGAGAGAGGCGTTGAGGATTTGGGTGAGTTTTTCCTCGCTCTTCTCTGACACATCGCGAGTCTCATCGAGGGTATTCATAAATTGGAGTGTAAAGTCCGCAATGGTATCCTTAATACTCTGCACGTTGTCCGCCACCATCGTGTCAAGCTGCTGCTGCAGGTTAGTAGCATTGTCCTTGTACTTGCTCTTGTGATCCTCGAGCATAACATGCAGTTTGGTATCGGTATCTTTGCATTCTTGGTCGAACGTGTCTATCTCGCCAGTAATTTTCTCCGTGGTCATCTTCTTGGCACCATCCCAGTCACCCCGCACCTTGGCCAGGCGGTCCTTGTAGATGGTCGCCTGCTTGTCCTTGGTATCTGTAGTGTCCTTGTGGAACGTCTTCGAATGGGCATTGTTTTTACTCTGTTCCTTTTTGAGAAAATCGGAAACGTCCTTATTTTGGGTGGTTTTTTCGTTTGTTGCATCACCCTTGACGCGCGTAAACTCGCCATCCAAGTCTGCGAGATACTGCGTGTTCTTGGCCTTGGTATCCGCATCACAGTCGGAGAAGTGCGTAAGACTATTCTTGTGGTGTATCTCGATGGCTTTATTATAGTCTTCATGGTGGGTGTCAAGACTGTTCTCGAGGGAATCTTTCAACTTGGTGGTCGTGTCGTGAGCCTTTTCAATGTTCGCCCGGAGTGTCTTGTCAATCTCAGAGGATAGGTCCCCAGCAAGTCCTTCCAATTCGGCATTCACGGTCTCCTGGGCTTTGCGGTCAAGTTCCTCACTTTCTTTCTTGAGAATCGCGTATTGCTCCAACGTCTTGGCGTCAATCTCCGTCTGTAATGCTGTACTCGTAGCACCGGTCTCCTTGATGTAAGTGGAGGTTGATGCTATGAACAGGTCCCTCATTTCGCCCGCAAGACCAGAAATACGCTCCTTCACTTCTTCTTTGAGGGCTACGTAGCTCTTGTGTTTGCTTAGGAAAAGCGCTTTCCAAGCAGACCCACGCGACGCGAGGATGTTTGACAGGTCGGCCATCTTGTCGGCGATGTCCTTGAGATTGTCGATGAGCGTGACAGTGTTGGTCTCGAAGTTCTTGACTTGATCGGATAATTCCTTGTGCCGCTGACCCACGCGTTCTTTCAGGTTAGTTGTCAATTGATTGGTTCGCGTTTTAAGTTGATCTTGATGTTCCAGAAGCACCCGGGAGAAGTCTTTCTTGAATTTCTCAACCACTTGATTCATACGGGTAAGATATTTCTCGAGAATTTCTTGTAATTTCGGCGTGAGCGAGTTGGTATTATCTTTGTGCCACTCGACGTAATTATCGAGGTCCTTTTTCAGCTCGATCTCTAACTTTTTGACACGGTCCGCGAAGTCCTTGAGCATCCCGTCAACGATCTGGTTGATTTTTGCCTTACCATCAGTGATCCCATTCTCGAACTTGGACACGAAACCTGCCGAGATCTCCTGCACCTTCGTATTCAGCTCATCCAGCATCTTGTGCAGGTTGACCTCGAGTGCGTTCGTCTGCGCGACATGCTTGTTTGTAATTTCTTGCAACTCGCTATTGAGCGCATCGTTATCGGAGTTGAACTTGGCCGCGTTCTCGTCCCAGACATTCGCGGCATCATCCCGCATTTGGTCCACGTCTGTCTTAACTTCGACATATCGGTCGTCAATAGTTGTATGCAGGTCTAATTCAAGCTGCTTGGCAGCCGAAGAAAAGCGGGAATTGGCTCCATCGATGACGCCCTTCTTATCGGCATCATGCTTGTCGCTATCGCTGAAGAATGTCTTAATTTGAGTATCAACGGCATTGTCCACTTCTCCCGTGTTCTTGTCCTTGATGCCATCCAAACGAGAATACTGTTTCGTCTGGTCCGAGAGAGATGATGCCTTTATTTTCGCTACTTGCCCCCGAAATCGCTTGCCCTCGGCGATGAACATCTCAATAAAAGGTTCTGTGGGTATATATCGCTCCACAATACCCGGAGCTTTGCGGAGGAACTTGATCTGCTCGAGCTTACTAGCGGCGGCTGAGACTACCTTCAGATCGAGGCGTAATGTAATCGCGACATCGGAAGTCGTAGCTTGTTGTTGCTCCATAAAGGTGAGGTAAATCTGAATCTCCTCGTCACTTAATCCATAAGTGGCGAAGACGTCTTTTGGAACATCTTTTACGGCTACCATTGCATAAAATCTCCATTTGTGGCTAAAAGTCTATCTGAACTTGATTATAATACTATTTCCCCAAAGCTTTTAAAAAAATTTGTTAATGTTCTGGTTTCACCCATACTAGCTATTCCTGTCGAGCATCATAACTTACCGTAAAAAATGTTTTTTAAGGTCTGGTGTGAGTGTTTCAAGGAGTGATAATATATGGGATTCAAAACGCGCTCAACGATCGCGATTATTTTTCTCTTCGCGGTCCTTTTGGGGATCGTGCTTGGCCCGGTCGTGCTTGTGAGGTATTTTACCAAAGATTCTTCGGAAGCACTCATGACGGCAGTCCTAATGCTCATGATCGTCCCAATTCCGATGATTATGCTTCTCATCAATTACGCCATCGCGCCATTACTCATCGGGTGGCTCTTCAGAGTCCATATCATCGACCCTGAGACTCTTGCAACCCAGTATCCGCGAATTGCGGCGCACTTGGACGCATTCCGCGAAAATACAAAAGGGATGAAAAAGGTACCTAAATTTGGTATCATTACGGATGGCAATCCAAACGCGTTCACCTATGGATGGTCCCGCAATACGTCCCGCGTGGTGGTGACCAGCGGTTTACTGGAGCTCTGCACCCAAGACGAGGTTCTCGCGGTAATTTCCCACGAGCTCGGGCATGTTAAGCACAATGACGTGGTGCTAACCGTCATCATTAGCATCGTGCCTATGGTTTGCTATACTATTGCCCAAGTATTCATGCGCGTGGCAGCATCAAGTGGAGGCAGGAGGAGCAGCAAAAACGAGGGAGGGGCTATCCAGGCCGCCCTTTTTGTCATCGGCATCCTCGCCTACATCCTCTATTACGTGACGTATTTCGTGACCCTGTTCGTGTCCCGCATGCGCGAGTACATGGCTGACAAATACAGCGCCGAGGAAAGTCACAACCCGAACTTCCTCGCTTCGGCCCTAGTCAAGATCGCCTACGGTCTCGTACAACCGCCCGCCGGCACCTCGCAAGAAGTCTATTACGATAAAAAGGCCTACAAGAAAGCGAGCACCCAACAGAATAGCCGGATTTCCTCCCTCCGCACGCTGGGCATTTTCGACCGGAGCGCGGCGATGGCGCTCGCAGTCTCGGGGATGGGCGCTGGCGGCAGTTTCTCCCCTGAGGCTGTGTCTCGCGCGGCTGCGTGGGATTTACGCAACCCGTGGGCCAAGCTCTACGAGTTCGCATCTTCCCACCCGCTTCCGGCCAAGCGCTTGGTCGCCCTCAACCACTCTTCAATAAAGCAAGGAATTCAACCGACATTCAACCTTGCCGATGTTGACGAGTACGCCGATTCGAAGGGCGGAAAATCCCTCGGGGGGGAATTTGTCGTAGACCTCCTCATTACTTGTGGCCCCACGCTCATTTGGTTGGCCTCTCTCGGTGTACTCCTCTGGATGTTCATTGGTCCCATATTTGGCGCGAGTGGGGCCTTCCTTGGCTTCAACGTATGGCAGGTCTTCACTTGGGGAATCATGCTCGCGGGAATGGGCAAGATTGGAAAGACGATGTTCAAGTACGGTGGCGGGAAGGACTTTCCGATGACCACCGTCCTGGACTTGCTCGGCGAAATCCACGTCTCGCCCGTCCGCCCCGTGAAGGCCTCTCTCGAAGGGAAAGTCATCGGCCGGGGCATCCCGGGTTACGTCCTCTCGGAGGATTTCGTGATCCAGGACCGGACGGGATTCATGCGCCTCAATTACGAATTTGGCCTCGGCATCGGGGACCTGTTCTTCGCCCTGTTCCGCACGGGTCGCCTCATTGGCCAGCAAGTCAAGGTCTTCGGGTGGTACCGCCGCGGGCCCGGCCCCGTCCTCCAGATCAAGCAATTCGAAACCGCCGACGGGCACGTCCACAAGTGTCACGCCCAAGGATTCGCCTACTTTGGGGCGATCTTGACCATCCTCATTGGATTTCTCCTCTGGTGGTTTGTCAACCCCTTTTGAACACAATTCAATTCTTTTCGATTCACCGGTTTAATTCCCTTTTTCATTTTCATTTCTTTTCCTTCTAAAAACTCTTTTTCACCCAATTGACCTCAAGCGTTTTAAGAGTTCCTCGGCCTCGGTAGGAGCAACGCAGCGACCAGTTGAAAGGGGATTCACCCTAAAAATTTTAGTTCATTTCATTTTCATAATGGCGATCTGCGGCTCATCTCGTTAAAGAACGCCAGAGAAAAAACGAAAGAACGCGGCCGAGGGGATTTGAACCCCCGCAATCCGGGTGGCTCCGAACTTCCCGAGAATGGAAACTTCTCCGAAGCCCGGCGCCTTATCCAAGCTAGGCAACGACCGCGAGAATATAATGGCGTGGGTGGTTTTTATCTTTTATTTTCCGCGGTCATCATCGTCACCATTGAAATCCCTGTAACCATTTTCTTCCTCGTCTGCATCGGCATAATAACCTGGAAGGAGGAAACTTAGATTTCATAAGAAGTTTTTATAATGTTCTTTATTCCTACTCGGGAAAAGTTTGATCCGCGAGCGAGCGAGACGCTCGGAGTTACCAATACGTTTCACGTGAATAATTCTCCCTTTTGCTCCGCCCCGCTTTACATTCTTACATTTATTTTGTAGTTTCCATCCTTCCCGACAATTGTAAATTCATAGTCATTCTCATCATCGTCATCATCGAAATCTTCAACACCATCATCGTCATCGTTGCCGTCATCATCGGATTCATCGCTACCGTCATCTTCATCAGAATTATGATTGTCTTCATCATCGTTATCGTTATCGGAATCATCATGATCGTCCTCAGCGAGAAGCTCGGAGACCTCCGGTGGCGTGTTCGGATTGCGAGTCGCGGCTCTCCGCACGCTGGAGTCCTTGTCCGTTGCAAGACATGCGAGGAGGTCGGGCGGCGTGTTCGGATTACGAGTCACGGCTCTCCGCACGCTGGAGTCCTTGTCCGTTGCAAGACATGCAAGGAGGTCGGGCGACGTGTTCGGATTACGAGCGATGGCTACTCGCACGTACATGTGCTCGTCCTTTGTGAGCTGCTTGTAGACCTCCAGGGGGGCGTAACGGTTCTTAGCCACAGCCGCTCGCACATCGTATTCCGCGTCCATCGCAAGGCGTGCGAGGAGGTCCGGGGGCGCGGGTCGATTCTCTGCCACGGCTCTCCGCACACCTGATTTCGCGTCTCTCGCGAGGAGCGCGAGGAGGTTCGGGGGGGCGCGCCGGTTCTTTGCCACGGCCCACCGCACGCAGGGTTCCCCGTCCGTTGCGAGGCGAGGGAGGAGGTCCAGCGATGTGTTCGGATTGCGAGCCACTGCTGATCGAACGAACATATGGTCGTCTGTTGCGAGACACGCGAGGAGGTCCGGGGGGGCGCGCCGATTCTCTGCCACAGTTCTCCGCACGGTGTCGACCTCATCCGTTGCGAGGGACTCTAAAACCGCCTGGGATGCGAGCTTATTCTTTGCCACGGCCGCTCGTACGTTGGATTCCGCGTCCGTTGCGAGGCGTGCGAGGAAGTCCGGGGCAAAGGAACGCGTGCAAGGGAGGTTAACACTTCCTAGCATTTTCGCAACGCGAATTTTTATGGGTACCCAGATATCAGGCCATCGATGCTTGTTCTCTTTCGTCTCGGACGCGTTGTCCACAGTCCATAGGTACAGGTCGAGGGCAGCCGCGGGCGCTATATGCAGTAGTGCAGTCAGGACTTGCTGCTGCATAAGGTCATTGAACCCTATGGGGAGATTCCCCGCCTCCCGCGCCATCGCAAACATTGCCCCAATGCCGACCTCGGCGATGCCCGCCACGTAAGAGTTCAGGGCAAAAAAATGTTCCTCCAGGGTGAGGATTAACGGCCGTTTTTCTGAGGACCGCGCTAGCTCCGCTTCCGGTGGGAGCGACTCGAGGGGGCCCGCGTATACCGCCACGTGCACGCACTCAACGCTCGCTTTTTTACCGCCTGCTCGGAACATAATGCGTAATTTGGGGGACTTTTCCGGCCGGTAGGATGCACTCACCCCGATCTCGACCCCCGCGGCGTGTAGGGCCGGGTCGTTCGCAAGGGGGTACCATTGCACAAACCGGCGTTCCGGCCACGTGGGACGTTGCGAGGACATTCTCGGCACCTACTTCACCATGGGTTACCCGGGCATATAAGGGTTGGGGCGGGGCGTCACTTGATGCCGACTGAGAGGAACATATTGACGCTAGTTAAAACTGGGGGTCAGTCGTCCGCACCTTTAACGATGTTTGGTAAAAAATAATCCTATCCACAGAACCTCGCGTAAACCTCCAGACCGGAACAATATAATTCGAATTGTCCGTTACAGACGCGTCATCAGGTCGTGGCGACCCTGGGATATTAGGGTTAATGAGGCACCGATACGGGGTTTTGCCTTTAATATCTCCTGCCAATTCATCTTCCTGTAAACCCGAATCTCCACTAGATAATTATTGGGATATTCAATTTTTCCCCACCATCCTTCGACCCAAAAATCATCTGAGCACATATAGCAGGGTTCGTTTTACTCCGGGGGATACACCATTTCCATTAGGGGCGCGAAAAATTTTCCGTATCTTCCTTGTTTGAAATATTCTACAACGTTCTCTCCACTTCAACTCCTTTTCGCTCATACAATACGTGGTAGAGATGGCCAATTTTCGAACTGTTTCTGGATGGTTCGCCACAATGCAAATAGCGATCTGATCCCCTGTCTACGACCCCATTATGTCCACCGATCTTTTAAATTCTCGCTGAATTACGCGATCATAACTGGCAACCATCCATTTCAGTCAAATGAGTTTACAAGACGATAATTTAACCACTTCCCTTCCCCCCGTAAATTTTTTAAGGAAGTTTTCACTCTTATGATATGGCACTCAGGCCTCGATAGTGTAGCGGTCTAGCATTCGGGACTGTCACTCCCGTAACCCGGGAAAGGATTGGGTTTACCAATTCTTCGGGCCTTCAAATCCCGGTCGGGGCGCCATTATTCTCATTCTTTTTCCAATATCTTCTTGATATATGACCGCTTCAACTGACTCAATATTGTGTTTATTGCAAGAGTATTGAATCCCGCATTGACGTGCCGGAAACAATATAATAGTTCCGATTACTAATCCTCGTGTTGTTTTTTACGAGCAGGGTGGAAATCACAATCACGTTTATATCCTTGTGATTAATCAGATGTCCGAGGGCATCCGGTGCAGCGGGTTAGTTGTGAGCACGAACTCCGGCACTTCCGCGGTAATAGCGAGGCGGGCGAGGGCCTCCAGCGGAGTGTGCTGGTTGTAGGTCCCATCCCACTGTACGAGCGTGCTATTGTCTATAGCGAGGCGTGCGAAAAGCTCCGGAGACGCCTGCTGGTGCTACGCCACAGTCCCAAACCTTCTATGCGGACCGCGGGGAAATCGCGAGTCTGCTACATCTTTTCCACGTTGAAATGCACGTATGCAGATAGGTCTATTCAAGAACAAAGAATTCCGGGGGGGCTTGGGCGTCCTGTAACTGTATCGTTGCTTTCTGAGTGCCTATCGTCTGCTTAATGGCATAATCCTGCCAACCATTCGCCTCTAAGCCCCCCCAGCAGATGGTAAATCGGCCCTCAGTCAGGTCCATTATGACACTCTTAGTCTTCTTTTCCAAAGACGGTGGGGCGGGCCTTGCGGAAGATGAAGAAGCGCGGGTGCATAATTGAAGGCAAAAAATTTTTAATTTTTTCAACCCAGCAGGGGAAGTGGCCAGTCTTTAAGTCATCGTGCTGGGCGCGGGCGTCCAGAAAGAGAGTAATAGGATCGTGGAATATGGCAATGGAGTCACATAGTTATAACTTTTCCACGTTGAAAGTCACGTAGGGGAAGAGGGTTTTGACCAGCAGGTCAAATTCTGGTTTAACCGCTTCGAGGTCCACGTTTGTGTGGTTAATCTGTTCCATCAGGGAGATGGGGATGGATTGGACAAAGCGGTCGAGCGATTTTGAGAAGAACACGGTTGCCCCGTAAGCAATCACCACGAACGTGCCTTGGTCTCGAGGTAACGGGTTGAAGAAAATCCGGAATTGCTGGGCATCAATAAATTTTATCCGGGCACCTTGGCCTAAGGTTTCCTTGATGAGCGAAAAGATGGCGGTGAGGGCACCGGAGATCAAGATAAATTGCGTGTCCCCGCGTTTAGTATCAGTCTGCACGCTGCGAGAATAGGACAGTAAACCCGTGTTGTTGTAGATCATGAAGCTGTGGATAGGGACCGGAATCAGGTAGAGATAGTCCGGGTGGAGAAGGTAATTGAGAATGAGGATGATGACCCCAACGATGGCCAAGAGGAGGGCTAAGGTAATCGGCGTTTGATATTGCGTAGGAGGCATGAACAGTCTCGATTCGAACACGACCCGATACACGAAAATCAAGATTAAGGCGATGATCTCATTTCGGGCGGCGGGCGCTTTCGTAAAGCGGAAGACGGACCCCATTACAACGATCGCACGGCCGATACTGAAAAGACAGAGACCTGATGACAAGAGACTATTGAACAAGAGGATTAAATAGACGGTCATGTCGGCGGTAGCACTGGGATCGTTTGCGATGAAAGTCAGCGTTGCCAAGTTTACATTTGCTCGGGCCACATAGGCGAAAAGAAAAATGGTTTCCATCACAATTCCTGCTTGCAGTGTTGCCAAAACCGCAATATGTCGCAGTTTCGGGCGTTGGGAGGAGATGCCATCGTAGTGGACGAACACGAAGAAAAATCCGCCGGATAAAACCACCTGACCAATTACGAAGAGCGTCAGATCGCCAAAAAGCGTCAACGCGTTCCCGGCAGCAAAGAAGATGAGGCTAAGGATGATGTAGGTGATATCCACGCGAATTTTGTGGGATTTCACCCAGATAATAATGGTGAGGAGGATCAACGAGGCGGATGCAATAATGCTGATTAAACTGAAGGGTTCCATGGTCAGTCAGGATCCAGATTTCTTATGGTTTAAAGGAGTTCTGGCCTCATTTTCCCTAAATGAGTTTTCGTATCGCACGTAAACGGGCTTATGATTACAAATTACAAGTCAAAATTTAGAGGATTAATTCGTGTTATCCAATAATGTATATACCATCTAAATGTGTGCTCTAAGTAATTAAATCAAGTTTGTTCAAAATGCCATCGAAATGTGCATCGAATGTTAAAATCGTGAGATAATTAAACTTGTTGGCTAAATAGATGAGAGACGCGTCCACGAAACTGAGTATGCGTTTTGGAGTCGTGAATTTCCTTAATATAGTTACAATATTTCTATAGTCTTCCCCAAATAGGGGGATGATTCTGAAGAAAAGGTCATCACCCCAAAATAATTTGTCGAGAGATTCTAGTGCTGACGGATTTCCACCAGATCGCCTATTCATTAAAGTATAGGTTTCATTCACTACGAGATCAGAGGTAATTGCTACCCTTTGAATCTTCCAGTCAATTTCTTTTAGATGTCTTGCTGCTCTTCCGTGATTCTTGTCTTTTTTCTTCCTCAAGGCATAGAGAAATCCGGTGTCGAGAACTACCCCCACAATACTCCCTCGTCAATTTTCGTAAATTACTTCGTCATCGGATTTATCTGGATGTTGGACGTCATCATCAATTGCATGGGATAAGATCTGTTTAATCTTCGCGGGTTCTAATGGCGGCATTTCTATCTTTTCTAAAAGAAATTGTTCTAAATGAGCATTGGAAAATTCCACGCACTTATCGAGTAATTCTTGCTGGGAAATCTTCTTTCCCTCCTTCAAGACTAACGTGGCTTGAAGTTTCTCCAGTAAGTCTTTTTTCATCATTTTTACATTTGCCATATTGAGTTGGAGACTTTTCAACTTT
>Ga0299912_10002476_pt1 | contig 15120 bp, 15 predicted proteins | sample RVTome_2_FD_207667 | JGI IMG/M metagenome (GOLD analysis project Ga0299912, IMG submission 207667) | Soil microbial communities from uranium-contaminated site in the Upper Colorado River Basin, Wyoming, United States - RVT95D214 (version 2) ... | reverse complement strand
CCGCAGCCCTTTTGGGAAGGATCCTGATCGGGGTTGGGATGGCCTGTGTTCTCATGGGTGCTTTAAAGGTCTTTACATTGAGATTTTCTGCAGAGAGGTTCGCTAGCCTCACAGGCATCTACATCTCTGTCGGAACGTTGGGCGCCATCCTGGGCACCTCTCCTCTGGCCTACCTCACCTCCACCATAGGATGGAGAATGACCTTCATGATTGCAGGTAGCATCACAACCCTCCTTGCCTTTTTGGTCTTCTGGGTTTTAGGAGGAGGGAAGAGGAAAGAGGAGAGCTTTGTTGTTTCTCCCTCATCTGAACCGGAGATAGGGGTTCTTCAGTCGTTCCGATTGATCCTGGGATCCCTCACCTTCTGGCAGGTGGGAGCGGTTGCCTTCTTTAGATATGGAACCTTTGTCAGTCTTCAGGGATTATGGTTAGGGCCTTATCTGATGGAGATCAAGAATTTCTCACCTGTCCAAACAGGGAATATACTCTTCTTGTTAGCCATTGGAACGATTGTGGGAGGTCCCATTGCAGGCCGGCTCTCTGATCGGACCTTTCATTCCAGGAAGGGCTTAGCGATGTGGGGATTGAGCCTTTATGCTCTGAGTCTCTTACCTCTGATCGGAGTCCCGAAGATCCAGAGTCCTTTCTGGTATAGCCTTAATTTCTTTTTCATTGCTTTTTTCAACAGCTTTGGGATGTTGATCTACTTTCATGTCAAGGAACTCTTTCCCAACACCATTTCAGGCACAGTGATGACATGGGTCAATTTCTTTACCATGGCGGGTGCAGCTATCTTCATGCCGGCCCTGGGAAGAATCATCGAATTCTATCCTCGTATCAATCATGCTTACCCAGCTAAAGCCTATCATCTCTGCTTCTTTATTTGTTTCCTTGGTATGGCAGCCAGTCTGATCTTCTACGCCTTCTCCAAAAGAGAAAAACTCGGATCGGGAGATGGGGAGATGAGGTGACACGGAGAAAAGAAGAACCGGTTCTCATGTTCTCCTGGCATCAAGGCATAACGTTTTCACCCTATCACCCCATCACCTCAACTCCCCAATTTTCTTTCATTTCTCGGTGGGAAATGTCATCTGCCCTCCGTAATATCCCAGAAGACCGACGATGGGGGTGAGGATGAGCATCAGGATGAAATAGATAGGATGGATGCCGGGGAGGGAGATTCTTGGGCTCAAACTGCGCCAGAGGATGAGAACGGTCTCGAAGATAAGAAGAAGGATAGAAAGTTGAATCTTTCTTTTGACATAATAGGTGAGTTTCAATCGATAATTAATCCACCACGTGAAGAGGCCCGTGGTCATTGCAAAAGGAGAGGAGATCGCCCCGAGAAGGAGGAGGTAGAAACTCATGGTCTCGAAAGCGGGGATTTGGAAGAGGAGATAGAGGAGCATGAAGAGAGACGCGCCCATTAAGAAGGCGATAGGAAAATGGACGACCATGGGGTGGGGATGGCGCCTCGCCATGGGGAATTGTTGTAGGAACCTCTGAAGCGCGGCCGGGAGGTGCTTCAACTCCTCCGGTACTCCTTTCTTCAAGATCCCTACTTGAGGAAGACGCTCCAAAACCTCTGGTCCATGGGGAGCCGCAGAGATCTCTGCGCTCAGATCCTTGCCAGCGGGATGCCTTTTCATGTGAAGGCCTTTAGGCCAGAGGGGGCTCATGGAGACATCGTAGATCTTTCCCTGAAAGGCGACATAGGCAGGGCTTTTATCCTTTCCGGCAAAAGATAACAATTCTTCCGAAGTCATCTCTTTCATCTCGCTTTCTTCTCCATTTCTACAGTCTATTTATAGGGAGGAGAACCTGTCAAGTAAAAATTATCTGTGATTCAAACATTAGACCTTTGACTTCAGACATTTGACTGAACTGATAAAATAGTCAGGGATTACACCCATAACATTTCCGATTTGCGATTGCCGATTTGCGATTAAAAATCTGAAATCGAAAATTATTTTTAATAGAGTCAATTCTCTATATTAGAAAAGTCTGGTGTCTAATCCCGCCTTGGCGGGACTGAAGTCCAGTGTCTGAATTACAGTGTAATCATCTTCTTGATTTGGATCCCATAGAGTGGTATCTTTAAGAAAAAGGAGAAATCCATGATCTTAAAGATTCTCATTGGTTTAATACTGGGCGCCTCGGTGGGATTCGGCCTGAGTTATCTCACCCGCGGCATCGGAAGCACGTGAGCCCTTACCTGCAACCCTTATGTCTCCATGCCTCTGGGGGCTATTCTGGGATTGCTCTGGGCCTTAGGTTAAGGCCTCCCTAATTGCCGATCTCGGAATGCGGATTTCGGAATTCAAAAAAGTACGGCTAAACATTAGCTTGGTGAAAGAATTTAAATGGTCCATCGGGGATACCAAAACCCAAATCTTTTCATTCCGCATTCCGCAATTTGCACTCCGCAATTGAAACGGAGGCTATGATGCCCCAATTGAGGCAGGACCCCACGACGAAGGAATGGGTGATCATCGCATCAGAGCGTTTAAAAAGACCACCTGAGGTGTGTCTATTGGCATCTCCAGATTATTCCAAGGCTGACCACTACGGCCGGATTTGAAATGGGATCTGGAATCTATATCAACGTCTCATTTCCTGAGGAGACCGCTCAATTCTTAAGGGATAAGAGTTGAGGTTGAGGAGGATCTGATATGACAGATATGACGGGCATACTACTTTATCTGCTCTTGGGTTTGGTCGCTGGGGTCATTAGCGGGCTGATTGGTATTGGCGGAGGGAGCATCATCGTTCCAGCCTTGGTCTTCTTGTTCGGGTTATCACAGCACAAAGCTCAAGGGACGACATTGGCGTTGTTAGTGCCACCCATTGGTCTTCTCGCTGCATGGACATACTACAAGCAAGGATATGTGGATTTAAGAATAGCCATTTTGATCTGTATCGGTTTCTTTTTGGGTGGCCTATTCGGTGCTAAGATTGCGACGAGATTGTCCAATATCGTTTTGGAAAGAGTGTTTGGGGTCGCATTGCTTCTGATTTCGCTCAAGATGATATTTAGCAAGTGAAGGAGAGGCATAGGATAAGCACGCAAGGTATATTTGCCTACTTCCAGATTTGAAATCAAAAGTCTCGAAACCTACCTAAAATTTTGCCTTAAAATACTGTATTTATCGGGATAAAATACAGCATTTAACTTATTTATGTTTCCCTCAATCTTTGTAATAATAGGTAATCAAATCAGGTAGTGGTACAATAAAAAGGCTATGGAAGCTCCGGTTTTCAATCGGCGCCATTTCTTAAGCCTCTCGGGAATTGGAATGGTGTTATTTCTATTCGGGCAGCCCAAGATCTCTTTCGGCCAAGGAAGAAAGGAGAAAAGGATGAGCTATACAGCGAAAGACTATGGCAAGCTTTTAGGTATGGAGGGATTCAGCGAACCCCTCCTCAAGAATCACTTCACCCTTTATCAGGGATATGTCACCAATACGAACAAACTGATAGATCTGCTCGGTCAGATGCTCAAGGATGGAAAGGTGGGTACCCCTGAATTTGCTGAATTGAAAAGGCGATTCGGATGGGAGTTCAATGGAATGAGGCTTCATGAGTATTATTTTGAAAATCTGGGAGGAAAAGGAGGATTAGGAAAGGCTGGAAAGCTGTTCAAGAAGATCTCAGAAGATTTTGGGAGTTATGAATCTTGGGAGAAGGAGTTTAAGGCAACGGGGTCGATGCGAGGTATTGGTTGGGCAGTTTTATATCAAGATAACGTGACCGGAAGATTGTTCAACTTCTGGATCAATGAACACGACGTCGGGCACCCGGCAGGCTGCGCCCCCATCCTGATCATGGATGTCTTTGAGCATGCCTTTATGATTGATTATGGATTGAAGCGGGCAGATTACATTGAGACCTTCTTCAAGAATATCGATTGGAAGGCAGTGGAGGGAAGGGTGGGTTAAGTCTTCAGCCCCGGGGGAGGGGTATGATCTGGCCCAAAATACATACAGGAGGTGAAAGGAATGACACATCATTTGAAACCAGTGACAAAGGTGAGTGACAAGTTGAAGGGGATGTTAAACGATGCCATTGCCAGAGAGATCGCTGTCAGTATCCAATATATGTGGCAGCATGTGCAGGTGATCGGGGTTAAGGGTATCGCCGTACAAGATCAATTCAAGCAGACGGCCATCGCCGAGATGAAGCACGCAGAGAAGATCGCGGAGAGGCTCTGGTATCTTGAGGGGACACCGACGACCAAGCCCACGCCCATCAATGTCGGGGGAAGTCTGAAGGAGTTTCTGGAACTCGATACAAAGGCCGAGGAAGAGGCCGTCGCGCTCTACAGGAAGATCATCGAACAGGCTCAAAAAGAAGAGGATATCACGACTGCTTTCATCTTCAAAGAAATTCTTGAAGACGAAGAAGAGCATCATGATCTCTTCACAACGATGCTGGAAGAGGTGTGACCATCCCATTTCAGATTGCAGATTGTAAATCGCAGATTGCGCCTGCCTGCCCTGTTTGTTGACAGGCAGGCGCATTTATTGAAATCCCGCCTTTGGCGGGACTGAAATCTTAAATCTGACCAAACATATTTGCAATTTTGGTGAATTCAGACCCCAAGAACTGTCATGCTGAACTCGGTTCAGCTCCTCACACAACAGAGACTGATGAGACCCTGAAATCCTTAGATCCTGAAACAAGTTCAGGACCTGGTTCAGGGTGACACATCCCAGGAAATTGCCAAAATGTCAGAAGAAAATTCTTAGATTCACCGTGTAAAAATCTAAAATCTTAAATCTTAAATCGGAACATGGATACCATCATCCTCTCGCGAATCCAGTTTGCAGTGACCACCATGTTCCATATCCTTTTTCCTGGACTGACGGTCGGCCTTGCCCTCTTCCTCGTCTTAGTCGAGTTTCTGTGGCTGCTGACGAAGGAAGAGATCTATTACCGCATGTACCGTTTCTGGGTGAAGATCTTTGCAATCAATTTCGGGGTGGGAGTAGTCTCCGGTATCGTTCTCGAGTTTGAGTTTGGTACGAACTTTTCTGTCTTCTCTCAAGCGGTGAGCAACGTCTTTGCTCCTCTCTTGGCCTTTGAGGTGATGACCGCTTTTTTCTTGGAGGCCGGATTTCTGGGCATCATGCTCTTCGGCTGGGAAAGAGTACATCGAGGAATCCATTTCACAGCAACGTGTCTCGTGGCCTTTGGGGCTATCCTCTCTGCTTTCTGGATCCTGGCTGCAAACTCCTGGATGCAAACCCCGGCCGGATACGAACTCGTCAATGGGAGGTTCATGGTGACCGACTTCACGAGGGCCATCTTTAATCCCTCTATCGGCGTTCGAATGGGTCACATGACCATGGCTGCCTTTGAGACGTCGGTTTTCGTCGTTGCCGGGCTGAGTGCCTATTTTCTTCTCAAGGGAAGGGAGGTCATTCTCTTTCGCCGTTGCCTTGGACTTTCCCTGGTGATGGCTGCCCTCTTCGCCCCTCTTCAGATCTTCCTGGGTGATGCGAGTGGTCGCCAGGTCTTCCATCATCAGCCTGCAAAGCTGGCGGCCCTGGAGGCCCACTGGGAGACCAATACGAGCGAAGGGGCACCCTTCACGGTGATTGCAATGCCTGACGTTGAGAGGGAGCGAAATTCCTTTGAGTTTGCCATTCCTGACGGTCTAAGCCTTCTCGTCACCCATTCCCTTCATGGTCGGGTCTCCGGGCTCAAGGAGTTCCCAAAGGAGGACCGTCCCAATGTCCCTATTTTGTTCTGGGCCTTCCGGGGGATGGTAGCCATCGGATTTATCCTTCTCTTTGTCATGGTCTGGGCTGCCGTCCTGTGGCATGGCAAAAGGCTGTACGAACACCGTCCGTTCCTCAGGACTCTGGTGGCAGTCCATCCCCTGGGCTTTCTTGCGATAGAACTGGGCTGGATAGTGACAGAGGTCGGCCGACAGCCTTGGGTGGTCTATCATCTCATGCGAACATCGGAGGGTGTTTCCCCCATTCCCGCGGGAAATGTCATATGGTCCCTTTGCCTCTTCCTCATCATCTTCCCGGTGATCGGCGCGAGCTATTTTTACTACGTCTTGAAGACCATTGGCCTCGGTCCTGACCTCTCAAGCCCTATTCCGCCGATTCAACGGCCAGCAGGTATGCGCCCTCTCCAAGAGATGAAAGATGGGATAGGGGTAGAGTAAAGATAGATTGCAGATCGCAGATTGAAAAAATCTGAAATTTGGTAACGCTTTAGCACTTTGAAAAAGGGCAAGGATCATATCTCTGCTCACCGAGAGATGAGCTAAATCCCCCTTCATCGTCCAACGCCATAGTCTGGCTTTGGACGACGGCGTCCCCCTTTGGTAAAGGGGGAAAATTAACCCCCTCCCTTTGCCAAAGGGAGGGATTTGATACGAGATTTGAAATTCCGAGGAATTGAATGATGGATCTTATTACCATTTGGTCCTGTCTGATAGCCCTAGCGATCATCCTCTATGTGGTGTTGGATGGCTTCAGCCTGGGAGTCGCCCTGCTTTTTCCTACTGCAAGAGACGAAAGGGAACGGGATCTCTTGATAAACAGCATCGCCCCTGTCTGGGATATGAATCAGACCTGGCTCGTCTTCGGCGGGGGCGCGCTCTTCGTTGCCTTTCCTATGGTTTATGGAGTCCTTTTTAGCGCCCTTTATATCCCCCTGCTCACCTTCATCTTTGGCCTGATTTTCCGGGGCGTGACCCTTGAGTTTCGAGCAGAAGCCAGTCGAAAGGGGTTGTGGAATAAGGCATTCTTCTTTGGAAGCCTGGTAGCTGTGATGGCTCAGGGACTGACCCTCGGTGGTATTATCTCCGGGACAAAGGTGGTTGCGGGCGGCTTCGCAGGAGGTTCTTTTGACTGGCTGAACCTTTTCTCATTTACAGTGGGCATTGCACTGGTTGCAGGCTATATTCTGCTGGGATCGAGCTATCTCATCATCAAAACGACGGGTTCGGTCCAGAAAAGGGCTTATCGCCAGGCCTTCTGGTCGGCGTTGGCTGTGCTGGGGTTCCAGATCTTAATCACCCTCTGGACGCCCCTCCATTACCCCATGGCCCTTAGAAACTGGCTCTACCCGCCCCGCATCTATTTCATCTGGGCTTTCCCACTCCTTGGTCTTTTGGCCTTCTATTGGCTCATCAAGAGCCTGAGAGACCGTCGTGAGATCCTTCCTTTCTATTGCAGCGTGGTCTTCTATCTGGCTGGATATTTAGGTCTCATCGCCTCCCTTTACCCCCACGCCATTCCCCCAAGCGTCACCTTTCAAGCAGCTGCTGCGCAACCGGAGACCTTGCGGTTCACCCTCTGGGGAGCAATGATCGTCCTACCGTTGGTGCTGGGCTATATGATCTATAGCTATGTTGTGTTTCGCGGCAAAGTGGGCGGTGAGGGATACTACGAATCAAGGGGATGAGCAAACCAACCTCAAAATACAGAAGAAGGACATGGAGGGTGCGAAGCGGGCAGGGATGAAGTTTATCCTTTTTGGGTCTGGATGGAAACCCAACAGTGATTGTAAACCCGATGGGTGTTTTACCGATTATTCTGAGCTGTTGAAAATACTCGGGGAGATGTAGCTATTCTCCGTCATTAGGATAATCCTTAGGGTTATTCGTAAATGAGGCTCATCCATCCCTCTAATCCCAGTCGGATCATCATCATGGCAAAGGCAGCGAGTAACAAGGAAGAGACCTTTGCGATTCCCTTGGCCCCTCCTTCCTTCATAAGTCTCATGATCCAGTGGGATTGACTAAAGGCGAGCCAGACGACAAGAAGGTTGAGGATAAGACAGAGAATCGTCGAAAAATAGCCGTAAGTATGAACAATTATGAGCAGGAGAGTGAGGACAGCCGGTCCTACAATTAAAGGAATTCCAATGGGCACTACTCCCATTGTCTCCTTCGGGAAGGTTCGGGTTTTCTCCGGAAAGATCAAATCCACAATAGAAATAATAAAAAGAAGGATTCCGCCCGCGATCTGAAAGTCAGAGACTGTGATCCCCAATAGGGAGAAGACCGACTTCCCAAGGCCAAGAAACCCGATGCTCACCAGAAATCCTGTCAGGATTGCTTGACCTATTACTCTTTTTCGTTCAGACTGCGCCATCTCTGAGGTGAGGGAGACGAAAATGGGAAGAATACCTAAGGCATCGAAGGCCACGAAAAGTGGAATAAAGGGAAGAAAAATCTCTAGGGACAACAATTGTTTCAAAAGGTGACCCAGCCACTCCATGGAAATAGAGTACATAAAAAAATGGAATTAAACAAGGTCATTCTTTATAATGCCTCACTTAAGCGGAGGGATTTTTATTACAGGCTCTGCGCTGGATTCGACCCCGCCTGTGGCGCGGTCAGACTAAGGCAGCTTGTAATAATAACCTGAACAACTGGCGCAATCGAAACCGATCATGGTGAGCCTATCGAACCATGTATATCGCCCTTCGACAAGCTCAGGGCGAACGGCAACATGCTCAAGTTGTTTTTACTAAGCTCCTAAGTGGTTTCGGCCCACGCTTCAGTGAGAAGGTGTGAAAAAATTGAAAGTAAAGATGTTACGAGAATTGGGCACGCTGCAATTGTCGTTTTTTTGATATTGCTTGCAGCCTGGATCTTTTTTATCTATTTCAAAAGTCGTCGAAAATTTAAAGATGGGTGAGGGATCTCGTAGTTTCAAAGACAGGCCGCATGCAGTGGCTCGCAATGACGTTGTAAAGGCATTCAGTATGATGCTATAATTAAGGAAGCTTAAAATACCGTATTTTTCCCTATAAAATACACAGTCTAACTTATTTATTTTTTTCCCAAAAATAATAATGTGTAAGGATCGTATTGGATTGGACGGGGTCCCCCGATCAATAACTTCTCTTGACTCCAGAAATGTTGAAAATTGGAAAGGCAAAATTGGAGGTGGATAGAATGAAAAGAAGAGATTTTTTGCGAAAGGTGTACTTTCTTCCATTCATCATGGTACTGGTGATGATGCCCGTATGGAGTTGGGGCGCCACTGAAAAAGTCACTGCGAAGGATTGGAGGAATGGTTTTGTGCAGGTGGCCAAGAAAGTTCAGCCCTCTGTTGTCTCCATCCGGTCTGAACGCACAGTCACCGCTTCGCCCGGGGAAGGCTTTGGAGAAGACTTCTTCAGAGGCACACCCTTTGAAGACTTTTTCAAACAACATGGTGGTCCCCCGATGAAGAGAAGGCAGATGGGAGAAGGTTCGGGCGTGATTGTGGATGCGAAAGGCTATATTCTCACAAACTATCATGTCGTTCTTGGGGCTGATAAGCTTACCATCCGTCTATTCGATGGGAAGGAGTTGAAAGGGACTGTCCAGGGGACCGATCCTAAGACAGACCTTGCGGTGGTCTACGTGGAGGCCAAGGATCTCCCCGTCGCCACCCTGGGGGATTCGGATAAGCTCCAGGTGGGCGAGTGGGCGATCGCCATTGGCTCCCCTTTTGGGCTCGAGGAGACAGTGACGGTCGGTGTGATCAGTGCAAAGGGGCGCACGGGTCTGGGGACAGGCACCTACGAAGACTTCATCCAGACGGACGCCTCTATTAACCCTGGGAATAGTGGCGGTCCCCTGGTGAACATCGATGGGGAAGTGATCGGGATCAATGCAATGATCATTCAGCCTGGCCAAGGGATCGGTTTTGCTATTCCCATCAATCTTGCCAAGACGATCATGATGGAGCTGATCAAGCAGGGAAAGGTTGTCCGTCCATGGGTGGGGATCGGTCTCCAGGATCTTACCCCAGAACTGAGGAAGTCCTTCAACGTCGAGGAGAAAGAAGGGGCGTTGATCAGTCAGGTGTTTGAAGGGAGCCCTGCAGAAAAGGCGGGGCTGAAAGTGGGAGACATTGTGGTCGAAATCGATGGCAAGAAGATCAAAAGCAGCCAGGACGTCGTCCGTGAGGTCTTGAAGAAGCAGGTAGGTCAGAAGATTGAGATAACTATCATTCGAGAAGGAAAGCGAATGGAGGTCGCAGTGACAACTACAGAGATGCGTCCAGAAGCGACCGGGCAGAGAACTCCGTCCGTAATGAAAGAATGGTTCGGTCTCCGAGTAACCGGTGTCACCCCAGATATTTCTAAGCAGTTGGGACTTCCAAAGGCTGAGGGAGTGGTCACCGATAATGTTGAAGCTGGATCTGTGGGCCAGGAGGCGGGTCTCAGGAGAGGAGATGTGATCCTTGAGGTGAATCGTCAGAAGGTTCGCGATGAAAGCGATTACCGGAGCCTCATGGAGAAGACGAAACCGGGACAGAGTGTACTTTTCCTCATAGGCCGGGGCGGTTCTACATTTTTCGTTTCAGTGAAGGAAGAGAAATAAGCTGTGATTCAGACATCAGACCATAGACTCCGGACATCAGACTGAAAAGGAAGAAATGGCCGGAGATTACACAAAGATAAAGCTCAACTCGGTACGACTCACAACCGAGAAGGCTTGAGAACCTGCAAGGGTTAATTTCCTATCTAGAAAAGTCTGGTGTCTAATCCCGTCTTGGCGGGACTGAAGTCCAGTGTCTGAATTGCAGAGAAATAGGAAGGGAGATTAACATTGAGGCCTTCAGCAAGATCAGGATTGAAGATTACCGTTCGCATCCTCCTGCTCTTCTTTCTTTTCATACCGATTTCAGAAGCAGGATTGAGGGAGCGCGTCTTCGAGACCATTCTGCCCAATGGTTTGAAGGTGATCCTCCTCGAAAATCACAAAGCGCCTTTGATTACATTCCAGGTCTGGTATCGTGTCGGGTCACGAAACGAAGCCTGGGGAAAGACTGGCCTCTCCCATATGCTTGAGCATATGATGTTTAAGGGGACTCAGAAGGTCGGCCCTGAGGAGTTCTCCCGGATCATCCAGGAGAACGGGGGAAATAATAACGCTTTCACATCCCGTGATTATACAGCCTACTTTGAGAACCTCAGCGCAGATCGAGTGCAGGTGTCGTTGGACCTCGAATCGGACAGGATGCAGAACCTCCTCCTCAGGGAAGAAGATTTTCGGACGGAGCGAATGGTGGTGATGGAAGAGAGGAGGCTCCGCACAGAGGACAATCCCACGGCCGTTCTCCAGGAGCAGATGGAAGCGACTGCATTCCAGCTACAACCCTATCACTGGCCGATTATCGGCTGGATGGATGATATCGCCCGCTTTAACCTTGAGGATTTGAAGGCGTACTATCGGACCTATTATCATCCAGCCAATGCGTTTCTCGTCGTTGTGGGAGATTTCAAGAAGGAAGATCTGCTTCCCAAAATTGAGAAGGCCTTTGGCCCGTCTCCGAAAGGGGTGGTGCCAAATCAAAAGAAAGACATTGATCCAAAGCAGACCGGAGAGCGAAGAATCTTTGTGAAGAAGGAGGCCCAGCTTCCGTCCATTGTCATGGGTTATCACGTTCCGAATCTTCGCGAGCCCGATAGCTATGATAGCTATGTGCTGGAGGTGATCGCCGCCATCCTCTCGGGCGGGAAGAGTTCCAGATTCTATCAGAGGCTGGTTCGTGAGAAACGCCTCGTACTCAGTGCTGACGCGGATTACCCCCTCCTCTCGAGAGATCCCAGCCTCTTCTATACTTCCGCAGATCTTCTTCCAGGCAAAGATATGGCTGAAGTGGAGAAGGCCTTAGATCAAGAAGTGGAACGACTCCAACGAGAGTTGGTAGGGCAGCATGAGCTGGAAAAAGCGAAGAATCAACTGGAGGCCTCTTTTGTGTTTGGGCAGGATTCCCTCTTTTATCAGGCCATGCTCCTGGCCCACCACGAGATTGCTTTAAGTTGGAAGGCGATTGATGATTACATTCCATCTATCCGGAAAGTCTCACCCGAGGACATCCGGCGGGTTGCTAAACAATATCTCGTACCTGACAACCGGACCGTAGGGATTCTCATACCCCTGCCCCCGAAGGAGGGAAAGCCCACACCGGCTGGTCCTTCCATCAAAGAAAGTGTTGTGAGGTAAGGAAATTTTAGATTTCAGATTGGAGAAAAGGAAAGATCATGTTTTTAAATTTTAGATTTCTTAATCCGCAATCCGCAATTCGGAATCCGCAATTAAAATACCTTATCGTTCTCGTATTTTTGATGTTATGCGTAGGTCTGCCAGATGGCGGCCTCCAGGCCATGCCTCCGGTTGAGAGGACGGTCCTTCCGAATCACCTCGTCCTTCTCGTCAGCCAGGAGCATTCCCTTCCCTTTGTCACACTGCAACTTCTCATCGATGCGGGCTCTCGGAACGATCCTCCTGGGGAGGAGGGTTTGGCAAACCAGGTGGCCAGGGGCTTGCTTCTCGGGACCTCCAAGCGAAGTATCACCGCAATGAATGAGGAGCTCGATTTTATGGGTGCCTCGCTCAATGCGTCATCCGGAAGAGACTATGCCACTCTCAGTCTCAAGGTCTTGAAGAAGGATCTGGACAAGGGGCTCGATCTCTTTTGGGAGGTTCTCGCCCAGCCCACCTTTCCCGAGGAAGAGATCCGGAGGGAGGTGGAGAAGACGCTCGCCTCTATTCAATCTGCCGAAGATCAATCAGGAGTGGTGGCAGAAAAGGAGTTCCAAAAAACGCTCTTTCTCAAAAGCCCTTATGCCCATCCGGTCGAAGGGACAAAAGAGTCACTTCCCCGGATCAAACAGGAGGCCATCCTTAAATTTTACAGGATTCATTACCATCCCAATCATGCCATCCTTGCCGTTGCGGGAGATATTACATCTGAGGAGGTGAAGTCGAAACTTCTGCCCCGTCTCGCTAAATGGACGATGGAGGGGATTTCCAAGGTGCCCTTCATCAGTACCTTTGCGAAAGAGCAGAAGACGGTGAAGATCAATCGGCAGATCAGCCAGGCCAATATCATCCTTGGCCATGCCGGAGTAAGTCGGGAGAACCCAGATTTCTATGCCCTCACCGTGATGAATTACATTCTTGGAGGCGGGGGGTTTGCCTCCCGATTAGTGGAACAGATTCGAAACAAGAGAGGGCTCGCCTATTCAGTCGGGAGTTTCTTTGATGCCGGCAAGTATCCAGGTTCATTCCAGATGGTTCTCCAGACGAAAAACTCATCAGCAAGAGAGGCGATCTCTATCTCCCTTAAGGAGATGGAGCGTATCCGAAAAGAGCTTGTCTCAGAGAAAGAGCTGGAAGGGGCAAAGAGATATCTTATCGGAAGTTTTCCCATGCGCCTCGACACCCAGGCTAAGCTAACCCATTTTCTCATCCAGGTGGAGTATTATGGCCTGGGTCTGGATTATCCTGAAAGATACCCATCCCTCATCAGATCGATCACAAGGGAAAAGGTGCTTCGAGTCGCAAAGACCTATCTCCATCCTGAGAATTATATTCTTGTTGTCGTCGCCAACCTAAAGGAAGCAGAAATGGAATGAAAGGAGGATCTATTTATGGCAAATCCAGAAAAGGTTGTCTTAAAAGTTATCTCTGTCAAAGGGACGTGTGCCGCTGGACATAATGTCGGCCAGGAATTCGATCTGAGCAAGGACTTTGTCCTAGGTTTATCGGGGGACCCTCGTGCTATCTGCCCTTCCGCATTTAATGCAATTTTCCCATCGTGGCGGGTACTCCGACATGGCGGAGAATACCCCTGGGAAGAAGACAAAGATAAAACGACCATCGCCTGTCCCGATCCGATCAATCCCGTAGTGATGGAACTCCGAAGGGTTAAGGGATAAACTATCTTCAAGAAAATTCTCAATTGACACATCTCTCTACAACCGCTAAACTGATTCTGAGATGGATTGGTAGTGTTGGCATTTACCCCGCAAGAAGGCCCTGCCATTTATGACGGGGATGATATCGTATACCGCATTAGCTCCTGATTGGGGGTGAGGCCAAAGCCCTGCCATTTCTAGCGGGGTTTACTGCCGACGAAATAATTCTTCTCCCCCAATGAATGAGGGCGCTACAATTCTATAAACCCAAATGACCGCAAAAAAAGAGTATTGGCAGATCAACACAGAACGTATTGCCGATGAGGTCCGTGCGGCCGCCCAAGAAGCCCGCACCGAGGAAGATCTCAAGATGCGCGTTGAGCCAATACTTAGAAAATCATTTAAGGATATTGGTATTGACATTGATATTGTCGCATATGAGAAGGCGACTGCTCTCAGGGCTAAGATGGATGCAGTCTATGGGTATTTGATCATTGAATATAAAGCGCCAGGTAAATTGGCAACTGCCACGGGCCAAAGAGAAACCAAGAAACAAGTTCAGCGATACCTTGAAGAGGAAGCTATCAAACACCGACCCCAAGAGGAGGCATTTCTTGAAAAGGCCATTGGAGTATCCATTGACGGCCATATGATCATGTTTGCGCGTTATACCAAAATAGCTAAAGTCGTTTCGACCCCTGTTCCTGTCACGCCTGATCAAAAAGAATTATTAAAATAACCAGAAAACCCCGTTCTGTGAACGGGGATGAATGGCGGTTTGGAATTAGAATTTGAAAGTTGCCGGTTTTCCGTGAGGCCGTAAAGCCCCGCCTTGTAGGCGGGGATAGGTCTCACGGGGCAACTTTTTTTACTCCCTGAAAGATCCGCTAAACCCGGATTTCACTTCTTGGGGCCTTATCCGATAACAAAGGATAGCCTAACCAACTTCCTCATTTTTGTCCGAGCCGCCGCCAGAAGGCCGCTCACGGCAAAAGATCTCAGTGATGTCTTTGGCCCGGAGCATGATATCGCCCGGCAAGCTGTATCTGAAATCTATTCCGCAGTCATGAGACTACAGCGACTCAGTGCTCCATCGAGGGTGAAGGCTTTTTTTACCGAGTGGGACAGAATCTTTGGCGTTGTATATGGCCAGGAGCTTGGAAAGGCGGAGAAGACTGCAGAAGAGACAGCGTATCTTTATCAGATGCCTGGCGGCGTAAGGCTCAAGCAGCTTCTCTTTGCGATACATACCTATTACGCTTTCCTCATGAAAATTATTGCTATTGAACTTCTCTCTATGCAGAGGGAGAGTACAATTACATCTTTTGTAAGAGACCTCGGCGCGTTAGATGATGATGCCCTTAAAGAGAGGTTGGAGCGGCTTGAATCCGGGGCCGATTTCATTGATCAAGGAATTGAGAATTTCTTGGAGGCTGATTTCTTCCG
>Ga0299912_10002475_pt1 | contig 15122 bp, 13 predicted proteins | sample RVTome_2_FD_207667 | JGI IMG/M metagenome (GOLD analysis project Ga0299912, IMG submission 207667) | Soil microbial communities from uranium-contaminated site in the Upper Colorado River Basin, Wyoming, United States - RVT95D214 (version 2) ... | reverse complement strand
CGCCCAGTGGCCGGGCGTGTCGGCGCTGAACAGGAAGCTCAGCTTCTCGCCCGGCTTGATGGTGACGGTGTGCTTGACCGGTCGGTGTTCGCCCTGGCCGTTCTCCAGCTCGCTGAAGAAGCCGTGCAGATGGATCGGGTGCTCCATCATGGTGTCGTTGATCAGGACGAAGCGCACCCGGTCGCCGAGCTTCACCCGGATCGGGCCGGCCTCCGAGAAGGTCTTGCCGTCGAAGCCCCACGTCCAGCGCTGCATATTGCCGGTGACGTGGAACTCCAGCTCGACGTCGGGCGGGCGCTGGTCTGGCCAGGGAGTCAGCGCCGTCAGGTCGGCGTAGGTCAGGACCCGCCGGCCATTCCCATCCAGGCCGTCGCCTGCCTCGGCCAGCCGGTTCTGAGGTTGCATGGCCACGTTGTCGACGCCGGGCTGGCCGCGCAGCTTGGCGGGGTCGATCCCGTCGGCGTTCCTGGCCGGGGTCCTGGAGGGCGCGATGGCGGTCGCGGCCGGCGTCGCGGTCATGTCCATCGTGCCGTGGTCCATGCCCTCCATCCCCGCCATGTCGTGGTCCATCCCGGACATGTCCATCGAGCCGTGGTCCATCCCGGCCATGTCTGTGGCGCCCTGATCCGCGCCGGACATGTCCATGCCGGCCATGTCGTGGGCCATGCCCATGTCCTTCATGGTGCGCAGCGGGCGGGGGTCCATGGGTGGGACGGCGCCCGCCATGCCCGGCCGCGGCGCAAGGGTGGCGCGGGCGTAGCCTGAGCGGTCCATCGCCTGGGCGAAGATCGCATAGGCGGCGTCCTGGAGCGGCTCGACGATCACGTCATAGGTCTCGCCGGGGCCGATGCGGAACTCGTCGATGGTCAGCGGGGCCACGTCCGAGCCGTCCGCCTGGACCAGGGTCATCTGCAGGCCAGGGATGCGCGTGTCGAAGATGGTCATCACCGCGGCGTTGATGAAGCGCAGCCGCACCCGCTCGCCCGGTGTGAACAGGCCAGTCCAGTTCCCCCGCGGCGACTGGCCGTTGACCAGATAGGTGAAGGTCGCGCCGGTGATGTCCAGGATGTCGGTGGGGCTCATCCGCATCCGGCCCCACATCAGACGATCCTTGAGCGTCGACCCGAGGCCGTCGCGCTTGGCGTCCTTCAGGAAGTCGCCGAGGGTCCGCTGGCCGTAGTTGTAATAGCTGGGCTGCTGCTTGAGGTTGGAGATGATGGTCATCGGGTCCTCGTCGGACCAGTCCGAGAGCATGACCACATAGTCGCGATCGTAGGCGTAGGGCTCGGGACTGCGGGGCTCGACGATCAGCGCGCCGTAGAGCCCGAGCGGCTCCTGGGCGCCGGAGTGGCTGTGGTACCAGTAGGTGCCGCTCTGCTTCACCGGGAAGCGGTAGGTGAAGGTCTCGCCGGGCATGATGCCGGCGAAGGTGAGGCCCGGCACCCCGTCCATCGCAGCGGGAAGGCGGATGCCGTGCCAGTGGATCGAGGTGGGCTCGTCCAGCCGGTTGGTGACGTTCAGCGTCACCACATCGCCTTCGCGCCAGCGCAGGGTGGGCGCGGGAACCGAGCCGTTGACGGCCACCGCCGTGCGGGCCCTGCCGGTGATGTTGATGGGCGCGGAGCCGACCGTCAGGTCGAACCGGTCGCCGGTCAGAACGGCTGGGCCCGCGGCCGCATCCTGCGCCCAGCCTTGACGCGCCATGAGCCCGATCCCGAGCGCACCGCTTGCCACGGCCAGGCCTTGAACGAAGCGGCGGCGCGATGGTGTCGGCAAGGTGCGTACTGTCATGGCCGTCTCTAGATGGAGGCTCGTGAAATTCCGTGGTCCTGAGGGTTACGCACCGGGAAGCTCCAACCCCTTGGCTGTCTGGCGAGAAATTCGCCAACGCCCAAATTCCTGCCGGTCCCCTTGGCCGGAACGCCCTTGGGGCCAGTAGCGCCGCAAGCGCCTAAGGGGTTCCCGGCAGGCCGCGCGTATCCCCTTTGAACGCAGTCACCGACCGCTCATGGTGGAGAGACCGATGAACGCCCGTTTCTCAATTCGTTCGGTTGCAGCGCTGAGCGCCGCTGTGGGACTGTTGGTCGCCGCCTCTCAAGCCGAGGCCCACGCGCACCTGGTCAGCGCAACGCCGACAGCGAACGCGACCGTAGCCGCACCCAAGACCATCACGCTGCACTTCAGTGAAAAGCTCGAGCCGAAGTTCTCCGGATTGGAGCTGATGACGGCGGATGGGGCCAAGGTCGATGTCGCCTCGTCCGTCCCAGCGACGGATCGGAAGACCATCACTGGAACCGTCGCCGGTCAGCTCGCCCCCGGCGCCTACATGGTCACGTGGCACGTCGTTTCGGACGACGGCCACCGCATAAAGGGCGACTTCAACTTCACCGTCCACTGAGGTCGGCATGCTCACCCTGGCCGTCGTAACGGCGCGGCTGGCGCAGTTTGTCTGCGCCATGATCCTGCTCGGCTCGCCGCTCTTCTTCCTGTACGGCCTGCCCGCCCAGGGCGTCGGCTCCGCATCGAGCCTGAAGTGGCCGCGTCCGCTCCTGTCGGGCGCGGCCATCGTGCTCCTGTTGGGCGCCGCCTTGTCTCTTGGGGCCCAGACCGCGGTGATGACCGACTCTGTTGCTGACGCGTTCAAGCCGGACAGCGTGGCCACGGTGCTCACCGACAGTCATTTCGGCCTGGCCATTGCTGCTCGGATGGGGTTGACGGTCCTTGCCGCGCTGGCCCTGGTCGCTGTCAGGCCGTCGCGCGCACTTTGGCTCGTCCTCGCGGTGCTGGGCGCTGGCATTGTTGCGACCTTCGCCTGGACCGGTCACGGCGCGGCGGACGAAGGTGCGGCCGGCATGGTCCATCTGGCGAGTGACATCCTCCATCTCCTCGGTGCAGCGGTCTGGCTGGGCGCGTTGGCCGCCTTGGCGATCCTGCTCTTCGAGTCGAGGGGCGCAGTGTTGGATGCCGAGTTCGCCGCGTTGCACGGGGCCTTGGCGCGCTTTTCAGGGATAGGCTCGGCCGTGGTCGCGATCCTGCTCGCCACCGGGCTGATCAACAGCTGGTTCCTGATCGGCCCGTCGCACGTCGCAGAGCTGATCAAGGCGCCCTATGGCCAGCTTCTGCTGGCCAAGGTGGCGCTCTTCGTCGTGATGTTGGGACTGGCGGCGATGAACCGCTTCCTGCTCACGCCTCGCTTCGGGGGCGCTCTGGGAACCCAAGCCCCCACCGAAGCGGCGGTCGCTGCGCTCAGGCGCAGCGTTGTCCTGGAGAGCGCGGCGGCCTTCCTGGTGCTTGTGCTGGTCAGCGTCCTCGGAACGCTCGCGCCTCTGTCTTCGCAGTAGAGCTATTGTGCGCCTGCAACCACCGCCAGAGCGGGCATTGGAAGCCGTGGTAGGCGATCACCGCTGCGAGCAGGATCACCGGAAACACGCCCGACCACATGATCCAGGCTTCAACTCCGCGCGGTGCTCTCCAGAGCAACTGGGCGACACGGAAATAGGCGATGTCGACGGGTAAGTAGACCAGCAGCATCGAGATGGAGATTCGGCCCAGGTACCGGAGCCCGGACGAGGCCAGCGGGTTGATACGGGCGTCGGCCGTAGCGGCGACCCCGAGCACCAGGGGCCCGAAGGTTGGCCAGATTACGAGGTCCGAAAGTCGCAGCGACGCCGCGAGGCCGATCCAGCCGAACGCGCCCACGGCCAGAACGGCGGCGGTCTTTCGCGGCAGCTTTAGGTCACGATCCAACCGCCAGAGCGCCGCGCCCAAGAGGACGGCCGGGACCGTCTGGAGCGCGCCGATGCGCGTGGTCATGTCGGTGAACAAGATTCCCTGGGTCTGAGCGGACAGGAACAAGACGACGAACAACGCCATGGGAACAGCGAGAGCCAGCACTTTCGAGCGTAGGCCTCGCAGGGCCACCCAGGCGATCAGCGGAAAGAGCAGATAGGCGAACCAATCGGCCGAGATCAGCCAGGAGGGAAAGTTCCAGCTGTCCGTCCGCAGGACGCCCCAGGCCTGGATCAGGAGGAGGTTTGCAGGCAGGTCGCGCACCTGGAAACTGGCGCCGTGAATGGGTTCCCCAACAATGCTCCCCAACGCCAGGGACGCGGCCATCGCCGCCAGGATGACCACGTGCAGCGGGTATAGGAAGGCCAAGCGTCGCCAGAGAAACGACCCGTAGCGGAAGCGCCCGGATTCCCGCAGCTCAACGAACTGGCGGCAGAGCAGAAAACCGCTCACCACGAAGAACAACCCAGCGCCGACGTAGCCCTTCGCGACCAAGCCGCTCTTCGCGCCGGCTTCGAGCCCAAGGTGGTCACGGAACTGGTTCAGGACGATCCAGGCTATCGCGACGAACTGGAGGCCGGCGAGGGGCGCTACGTCGGCCGGAGAGGTTCCGGCTGCCGCCGGGCCTGAGTGCGAAAGACGGTCGGTTTGGTCCTCCATGCGCGATGGCCGCTCACGAGCTCGGTGGCGTCACGGCCAGAGACGACGGCTCCATGCCCGCGGGCAGGTCGTCCAGGATCGGAAAGTCCGGTCGCTCGCCCCTGGCGCAGCAAGCTGACAGCTCACGCAGGGCGTCGGCCATCGTCAACATCTCGGCGATCCGGGCCTCGAGATCGGCCACATGGCTGTTCGCGATATCCTTGACGTCCTGGTCAGGTCGGGTCCGGTCGCGCCAGAGCGCCAGCAGGTTCGCGATCTCCTCGACCGAGAAACCCAGGATTCGTGCGCGCTTGATGAAGCGCAACTCGTTGAGCTCGCGCGGTCCTAAGCTGCGGTAGTTGCTCTGGGTGCGGTCGGCGGCCCGCATGAGCCCGATCTGCTCGTAGTAGCGGATCATCTTGGCAGAGACGCCCGAGGTTCTCGCCGCCTGACCGATATTCATGCCCGCCGTAAGCCTCCCTTGGGGGTACGCTTGGCGGCATCCACAGCCCTCACGGACCGTTCTCCGAACCGTCGTCCGGCGGCGGCAACTGCGGGGGTGCTGGAGCGCCGCGTAACATTCCAATCACTGGAAGGTTCTCGATCCGGCCGAGTGGTCCTAGAGCGTTGTCGCTTCAGATTGAATCGACAACGCTCAGTGAGTCTTTGCCTGGTCGCGTTTTCTTCACGCGAACCGGTTCCCACTTCGCTCGAAAACGCTCTAGGGGATCGCGTTCAGCCCAGTCGTATACTCAATGGGGATGGCGAAGGACGTGTAGCATGAGCGAACAATTGGACCGCCTGATTGAACTGCTTGCGGTGGCGGCGAACGATCGGCCGCTGGACCACATGGAAGCCGACGTCAGGCGCGGGATCGCCCTCAGGCGCGCGCAGGCCCGCGCCGCCGCGGCGCTGGCGCCGGTCGGCTTGGCCTCGGTCAGCCTCGCCCTGGCGATGGGTGCGGCGGTCGGTGGAATGACGGCGGCGACCGCAGCTTCCTCGCATAGTTCCAACACCTTCTCGGTGGCGACGGAGCTAGCGCCATCTACGCTGCTGGAAGGCGGGCGATGAGCGTCGTCCGCGGCATCGTCCTGACGCTGGTGCTTTCGACGATGGCCGCCGCCCTCGGGGTGTGGGGCGGCGCCTGGTATGTCGACGCGCACAGGCGCCACGCGCCGCCTTTGCACGAGATGCTGCACGAGCGCCTGCACCTCACGCCCGACCAGAAGCGCCGTGTTGATGCACTGGAACACGATTATGCCGCCAAGCGCCGAGCGCTGGAGGCGGAGATGCGCGCCGCCGACGCGGAGCTCGCGCAGGCGTATCAGGAGAGCCACGCCTATACGCCCAAGGTCCAGGCCGCGATCGACCGCTTCCACCGAGCCATGGACGCCCTGCAGAAGGAGACCATGCTCCACGTCATCGCCATGCGCTCGGTGCTCATGCCCGACCAGACCACGCAGTTCGATGAAACCGTGGTCAAGTCGCTGACCGACGAAGGCTCGTGAATCTAGGCGACGCTCCCTCAGACGCGGTGCTTGCCAGCCGTGCGGCGGAGGGCGACGAACGAGCCTTCGCCGATCTCGTCCGGCGGCACAAGGAGCCGCTCTACCGTCTGCTCCGCCGTTACACAGGCGATGCCGACGAAGCCTACGAGGCCGCGCACGAAGCGTTCATTGCCGCCTGGACCGCCATCCGGCGTTACGACCCGCAGCGGCCGTTCCTCGCCTGGTTGCGCACTATCGCCATCAACAAGGCGCGCGACCGCGGTCGGCGCATGGCCTTTCGCCGCCTCCTATTCGGCGCAGACAGCTTGGAGGAGAGCGGCGCCCTGGCCAAGCCGGACCCCGCCACCCCTGCCGATGAGGCGGTGATGGAACGTCAGGATATGGCGAAGCTCGATCGCGCGATCGGCCGCCTGCCCGCGCCGCTCAAGGAGGCGCTGCTGCTCACCGTCTTCGACGGGTGGTCGCAGCAGGAGGCCGGCGACATCCTCGGGGTCTCGGCCAAAACGATCGAGACCCGCGTCTACCGCGCCCGGAAGATCCTCGCCCGGACACTCGATCCGGACCTCAGGCCGAGAGCTTAGCCGAAGCCCGCCGCAGCCCGGTTCGACGAGAGGGTCCGCTCGCCATCAGAGCCGAGCCGCCCTCAGCCTGAGCGCGTTGGTGATCACGCTGACCGAAGACAGCGCCATGGCCGCCGCGGCGATCGCCGGCGACAGCAGCCAGCCGAACACCGGGTAAAGCACGCCCGCGGCGATCGGGATGCCGGCGACATTGTAGGCGAAGGCGAACACCAGGTTCTGGCGGATGTTGCGCATCACCGCGCGCGACAGTCGCCGTGCGCGGACCAATCCCTGGAGATCGCCCTTCAGCAAGGTCACGCCGGCGCTCTCGATGGCCACATCCGCGCCCGCGCCCATGGCGATACCGACTTCCGCGGCCGCGAGAGCGGGCGCATCGTTGACGCCATCGCCAGCCATCGCGACCGAACGGCCCTCGGCGCGCAGCTTCTGCACCACCTTCGCCTTGTCCTCTGGAAGCACCTCTGCCTCGACCTCGTCGATCCCCAGGCGCTTGGCGACCGCGAGCGCGGTGGTGCGGTTGTCACCGGTCATCATCACCAGGCGGACCCCCTCGGCCTTCAGCGCGCGAACTGCGTCCGGCGTCGTCGGCTTCACGGGGTCGGCGATGCCGAGCACACCGGCGAGCTTTCCGTCCACGGTCGCAAAGATCACCGTCGTCCCTTCGGCCCGCAGGGCCTCGGCTTCGGCTTCCAGGGCGCTCAGGTCCACGCCTTGCTCGGCCATCAGCCGCGCGCCGCCGAGGACGATCTTCTTGCCGTCGACGGTCCCGAGCACGCCCTTGCCGACCGGAGAGTCGAACTCCGAAGCTTCGGAGAGGGCGAGGCTCCTGTCCTTGGCGGCCCGAAGGATAGCGTCGGCGAGCGGGTGTTCGCTGCCGCGCTCGAGGCTGGCGGCCAGGCGCAGGAGCTCAGCTTCGTCGAACCCGCCGACCGGCCGGATGGCGGTGACCGCGGGACGGCCTTCCGTGAGCGTGCCGGTCTTGTCGATGACCAGGGTGTCGATCTTCTCGAAGCGCTCCAGGGCTTCGGCGTTCTTGATCAGCACGCCCGCCTGGGCGCCGCGTCCCACCCCGACCATGATCGACATCGGCGTGGCCAGGCCCAGCGCGCAGGGGCAGGCGATGATGAGCACCGAGACCGCCGCAACCAGGGCGTAGCCGAACCGGGGTTCCGGGCCGACCGTCGCCCAGACCACAGCCGCCAATAACGCCACCGCGATCACCGCCGGCACGAACCAGGCCGACACCTGGTCGGCCATGCGCTGGATCGGCGCGCGGCTGCGCTGCGCCTCGGCCACCATCTGGACGATGCGCGACAGCAGGGTGTCGGCGCCGACCCTCTCGGCCCTCATGACGAAGGAGCCGGTCTTGTTCAGAGAGCCGGCGATCACCTTGGCCCCGGGTTCCTTGGTCACCGGCATGGATTCGCCGGTGACGAGGGACTCGTCGATGGAGACGCGGCCCTCGATCAGCTCGCCGTCCACGGGGATCTTTTCGCCAGGGCGAACGCGCAGGCGATCGCCGACGTGGATAAGATCGAGGGTGACCTCCTCGTCGGTCCCGTCGTCGCGCAGGCGCCGCGCCATCGTCGGGGCGAGGTCGAGCAAGGCTTTGATCGCGCCGGAGGTCCGCTCACGGGCGCGCAGCTCCAGCACCTGGCCCAGCAACACTAGCACCGTGATCACGGCCGCCGCCTCGAAGTAAACCGGCACGGCCCCGGAGGCGTCGCGGAAGGCCGCCGGGAAGGCCCCCGGCGCCAGGACGGCGACCACGCCGTAGAGCCAGGCCACGCCCACGCCCATGGCGATGAGCGTGAACATGTTGAGCCGCCGGGTGACCAACGACGCCCAGCCCCGCACGAAGAACGGCCATCCGGCCCACAATACGACGGGGGTTCCAAGGCCGAACTGGATCCAGTTCGATGTCTGGCGGCTGATCAGCATCATCAGGCCGGTGACATGGCCGCCCATCTCCAGCGCCAGCACCGGCGCGGTCAGCGCCAATCCGATCCAGAACCGGCGGGTCATGTCCGCCAGCTCCGGACTCGGGCCCGTATCCGCAGTCACCGTGGCGGGTTCCAGCGCCATGCCGCAGAGGGGGCAGAAGCCAGGACCGACCTGCCGGATTTCGGGGTGCATAGGGCAGGTGTAGATCGTGCCCGGCGCCGCCGACGGTTCGGGGGCGGCCTTCCGCGGCGTCAGGTATCTCTGCGGATCGGCCTGGAACTTCGTCCGGCAGCCCGCGGAACAGAAATGATAGGTGCGACCGGCGTGTTCGGCGTGGTGCGGCGTCTTTGCGGGATCCACCTTCATCCCGCAGACGGGATCGATGGCGCGAGCGTCATCCAGGGCGCCGTGCTCATGATCGTCGTGCTGGTGGTGGTGATGGCTGTCGCTCATCGACTTGTCTCCGGGACGCCCAACGTCCATCGCTGACCTGCAGGCTCACCCATATACCCCGTTTAGGTATGTCCCCATCGGGTATATATGTAAGGACTCGGAAGGGCGCGCCTTTGACACAGGAAAACAAGCCGAAGCTCCTCAACCGTCTGCGCCGTATCGAGGGCCAGGTGCGGGGCGTCGCGGGCATGGTGGAGGAAGACCGCTACTGCATCGACGTGCTGACCCAGTTGCGGGCAATCCGGGCCGCCCTCGCGCGCGTCGAGACCGAGATGCTCAAGGACCACTTGGACCACTGCATCGAGGGGGCGATCGTCAGCGGCGATCGGGCTGAGCAGCGCAGGAAGGCGAGCGAGCTGATCGCGCTGCTTGAAAGGACAAGCCGCTAGTCCGGCTTCCTTCGCGCATGTGTGCGTACCGCGTTCGGAAGCTCGACCCTGTCGCTGGGGCTTCGGAGCGAATCCTCGCGCAGAAGTGCGAGAGGTGATCATCAAACGATGAACACCGGCGCAAATCCCCCGCCAGGGGTGCGGAAGTTGGTCGTCTGTCCCTGATACATCCGAGCGGCGGCCAGGAGCGGTGCTCCGGCGTAGGTGTAGAGGCGCACGTCGAGCTTGCGAACCTGGACCTCACCGTCGATGCGGATCCGCCGCTCACTGGGCGGGGCTAACTCCTGGGCGATGTACCCGCCTTCCACGATCCCTGCCCAGACCCCGCGCGTCATCTTGTCTCCGCGGTAGCCCTTGAGCCTCCCGAAGCTGCTTTAGGCGATTAGGCAAATCGAGGACCGACGCGGGCAAGGCCACAGCCGACGCTCCAAGGCGCTTCAAATTCGCGCCGCCCGCGCCCCCAACGGCCCAAGTATTTCCCCCGCGATTCCATAGACCTAGAGAATCTCAACCCTGAGACTGGCTGCCTCCAAGCAGTCAGCTTCCCAGCGAAGCTGGGGCATTTTTGTAGGAATTTCGCGGAGCAAGCTAGCCTGCTGGCTTTGACAGGTTAGCTGGGCCGAGCTGCGGAAGCCCCCCATCCGGACTTCGAGCGCTACGACCTCTCGTCCCTGCGGACCGGCGTCATGGCCGGATCGCCGTGTCCGATCGAGGTGATGAGGCAGGTGGTGGAGCGGATGCACATGTCCGGCGTGACCATCGCCTACGGCATGACCGAGACCAGCCCGGTCAGCTTTCAGAGCGCCTTGGACGATCCGCTCGAGCGGCGGGTTTCCACCATGGGGCGGGTGCAGCCGCACCTCGAAGTCAGGGTCATCGATGCGGAGGGCCGGATCACCCGGCGGGGCGTCCCAGGCGAGCTTTGCACGCGCGGCTACGCGGTGATGCTGGGCTATTGGGACAGTCCGGAGCGGACGGCGGAGGCGAACGACCCCGATGGCTGGATAGGAACCGCTGGGCCGAGCCCTGCGATTCGAACTTTTTGCTGTTTGCGCTCTCGTCGTCGAATGGCGAGGTGGGAGTTTTCGGCCCGATGTTCGCCGGCGAGATCCGCCGCACGCGACCGGCGCAGGTTGTGGGCGAACAGCCGCCCGAACTTCAACGTCCAGCAGCGAATGGTCTCGTAGCTGACCTCGATCCCGCGCTGGGCCTGCAGGTCCTCGACGTCGCGATAGCTCAAGGTGAAACGGAAATACAGCCATACGACCTGTCGGATCACATCCGCCGGGAACCGGTGATGCTTGTACGAGATCGGCTGCATGTCCCCTCCCCTTGGCAAGCCTCCCAGCCCGCGCCAAGTGAAGTCGCCTACCGTTAGACTGTCAGCACCCTTAGGAGGCAGGCGTCGGGGCCACTTGGCGGACCGCACAGGTCAGGCGCCTGCGCTTGAGATCGCAGGTGTTCACGACGTGTCCGCGGACGTCGCGCACTTTCATCCGCCAGGACTCCCGTCCCTTGGCCTGCAAGGTCATGTAGCCGAAGCCAGCGACCCACGAGCTCAACGTCTCGACGGACGCGCCCGGCGCCGGGTCGACTCCGGGCGACAGCGGGAGCGGGACGATGTCCTCCTCGGTGCCCGAGAAGCCCGCGATGACCTGGGCGGGATGCGGCGAGGAGAAGCTGATCGCTTCCCACAGGTGGATGTGCCCGGCCAGAAGCAGGTCCACCGTCGGCGGCGCCAGGCTGGGCCAGACCGCTCCAAACACCGATTGCAGGGCCTCGTTGCCCGGATAGACCTGGACTTCGCCGTCGGCGCCGAAACGGGCGCCGAGGCCCAGCACGGGGTGATGGTCGGCGAGGATGTTGTGCGGCGCCCGGGCCGCCAGGGACTGGATTCGCCTGACGTCAGCCCCATAGCGCTGCATGCGTGGATCGGCCGGCGGGAAGCCGCCGGCGGGCGGGACGTTGGAGCTGTCGTAGACGATGAGCTGTCGGCCGCCGCCCAGCCCGACCGCGTAGGGCGGACTGTAATCGCCGATATCATCGTCCGTGGGGTCGTTACAGTCCCGGCGCGGGCGCAGCGGACCGGGGTCCATGAACCTCCACCATCCCTGGCCGGCCCTGGAGCAGGACTCGTGGTTGCCTCGGACCAGCACCCACGGCGCAGCCCGCAACAGGGGATCGGCCGGCCCGAAAAAGTCAGCGCTCCAAGCGTCGAAGCCATATCCCCACGGTGACCCCGCACAGCCGGCGGAGGCGGCCGGGCACGGCGTTTCCCTGTAGAGGTAGTCGCCCACGTGGAGCACGACGTCGGGCTTCCACGCCGCGATCGTGGCGGCGATGCTGGCGAACGGGAACTGGTCCGGATCGTTGCACGCCTGGTTCGGCGTCCGGCATCCCGTGTCGCCGATCACCGCGATCCTCCGGATCCTTGCGGGCGCCAGAGGAAGCTTGCGGTCGCCAATGCGGGCGGACCTGACCTTGGCGGGAAGAATCGTCTCGCAGGTCAGCACCGGGAAGGCGGCGGGTTTGGCTGGAGCGCCCACGAACCGCGCCGGCCGTTGGGGCGCCGTCTCCGGCGCGGCGCGGATTGTCATGGTCTGGCGTCGTCCAGCGACGTCTATCGAGGGACAGGTAGGCGCGGTGGTGATCGCCCGGGCGGTCATCCCTCCGTCCGGTCCGACCACGACGAATGTGGACAGGACGGCGGCGTCCTCGTCGGCAAGCGCAGGCATGGCCAAGCCCAGACCGAACAGGGCTGCAATCGCGAAGGCCGCTCCACGCATGCGTCAGGTCCAGGTCTCGAATCCGGCGACGCCGGGACGCTGCCATTCGATAGCGGGTCGCCGGTCCGCACGAGTAGAGCCAGTTGTTGCGAAGGCGACCAGTCCGGTCCCCGTCTACGACGCCCGTATGATATCCGCGAGCGTACGCACCGACGGCCGAATCTTCTCCGGACGGGTCGAGGCGAAGCCGACGATGAAGCCGGAACGACGCTTGCTTGTCGCGTAGCAGGACGACAGTGGGTAGACGAAGACACCGTTGTCGCGACAGCGTCGCACGGCGGCCACGTCGTCGATCTGCCGGCGCAAGGTCACAACTAGGTGCATGCCGGCTTCGGGGGCGACGACCACCTCCAGCACGTCGCGGGCCTCCTGCTTGAGGGCGTCGATGAGGTCGGACCGCCGCTGCGCATACAGGCCGCGCATGCGGCGCAGGTGCGCTGACAGCCGGCCGCCGGAGATGAAGCGCGCAAGCACCAGCTGGATCGGAAGGGGCGCCAACGACGCCCGCATGACCAGGAAGGCGTCCACCAGCTTCGGCGGCGCAACGAGATAGGCCATGCGCAGGCCGGGCGCGAGGATGTTGCTGAGACTGCCGATGTAGATCACGCGTCCGGTCCGGTCGAGCGTATGCAACGGCGGCAGGGGCTTGCCAGCATACCGGTATTCGCCGTCATGGTCGTTCTCGACGACATAGGCGCCGCTGCTCTCGGCCCAGCTGAGCAGGGCGAGCCGGCGATCCAGGCCGAGGGTGTATCCCAGGGGAAATTGATGTGCGGGCGACACTATCGCCAGTCGGGCCTCGGGCGCCTGGCGAAGAGCTTCGGAGACATCGATCCCGGCCCGGTCGACGGGAACCGGGACCGGGATCCGGCCGGCGCCGTCTATGATGTCGCGTTCGACCGAGTGGCCCGGCTCTTCAATCCAGACCTTGTCCCCGGGAGCGGCCGCGGCGCGCAGGGCCATGTCCACGCCCTGCTTGGAGCTGCCGATCACGATGATCTGGTCGGCCGTGCAGGAGACGCCGCGGGCCAGCGCCAGATATTCGGCGATCGCCTGTCGCAGCGCGCGCTCGCCGCGCGGATCGCCATAGCCCAGAACGTCGATCGGCCGCTCACGATTGACCTGGGCGGTGAGTCTTGCCCAATCCTTCCAGGGAAACTGGTCAAGCGCCGGTATCCAGGGTGCGAGCGCGGAGGTGTCCGCCGCCGCGTCAGGCTCGTTCGGGGGCGGCAAGCTCACCCCTGACGCGGCTGGGGGCGCCTGGGCGCGGCTCGCGGCGCGCATAAGATAGTCCTCCGGCAGGGCGGCGCTGACAAATAGCCCTGCCCCGGGACGCGGTGTCAGATAGCCCTCCGCCGCCAGCCGTGCATAGGCTTCCACGGCCGTGGTGCGCGAGATCCCGTGTTCGGTCGAAAGGCGGCGGGAGGACGGCACCTTGCGGCCGCCCTTGAGCGTTCCGGAGAGGATCGCCGTGCGGAAGAACTGCACGATCTGGTCCTGCATGGACGAGCCGCCGCTGCGATTGAGCGCGAGGCTGCCCCAGAGCGGGTGAGTGGAGATATGCGACAAGCGCCGCCCCTAACTGGTCTGGCGATTATGTCTGGCGTAGCAGATCTAGCAAGTCCACTCGCCTCTCCGGCGTCGTGCGTTCAGGCGCCACGTGGTCCGCTCGTCTGCGGGGGGTCTGGACGCAAGAAAAAGGGGCGAGCCGTGAGGCTCGCCCCGAGGGAGACTTGAGGCCGGCATGGAAGAGGGAGCGCCGCCCTTAGTACTTGAACCTTGCGCCGACCGTGAAACGGCGGCCCAGCAGATCGAACAGCCCCGAGTTGACCTGGTTTCCCGTCTGGGCGAGAGCCGTATCGAAGACTGCGGGGACCACCGGCGGATCCTTGTCGAGCAGGTTCTGCACGTTGGCATAGAGCTCCAGCCTGCCGCGGTCAGCCAGGTCCCAGGAATAGCTACCCGACAGGTTCAAATAGAACACCGAAGGGACCGTGTTGTCGGCGACGTCCGGGCGGGCCCCAGGCACGTTGTAGCGCTTGTTGTAGATGCCGCTGCTGATGAAGCGCTCCGACAGGGACAGGTTGAAACCTCCCAGGGTGTAGCTCTGGGTCGCGGTGATGGCGTCCCGCGGCAACACGCCTAGGCCGGTCTGCCCGGCCAAGTCGAAATAGGTGGCGGGGTTGCTGCGGTCGGTGGTGGTCGAGTTCTCGATCAGGTGGGACCAGAACACCCGTACCGCCAGGCTCTCGTCACCGTCGCGGAACAGGCTGATCGACCGCTGGTAACTGACTTCCACGTCCACACCCCGGCCGGCCGCGGCGGCGATGTTCTGGGTGATGTTCCTAACCTGTGAGAGACGCTGGGTCACCGGATCGCGCGTGACGAGATTGCACACGCTCGACGTAGGGCTGGCGAAGCAGTCGTCGACGATGCGCTGGAAGCCCAGTGAACCGATCGCGCCTGAGATATCGACGTCCCAGTAGTCCACCGAGGTCGATAGGCCCCGCAGCCAGCCCGGCTGGTAGACTAGACCATAAGTGAAGGTCGTGGATGTCTCCGGGTCGAGTTCGGAGTTTCCGCCGGAGCGGGACGAGAACGTCTGCGTCCCATCGTTGGGGAACCGGGGATCTTTGGTCACGGTCCCCACGCCGCCGGTCTGGTTGAAGCGCTCCAGCAGCGTCGCCGCCCGGACGTCGCGCGAGATCGTGCCGCGCAGACGCAAATCGTTGAACACCTGCCAGTCCAGGCCCGTCTTCCATGACCAGACCCCGCCGCTGCCCGTATAGACCGCGTAGCGCGCCGAGGCGAGCAGGGTCAGGTGATCGACTCCCGGCAAGTCGGCCAGCAGCGGCGCCTGCCACTCGGTGAAGGCTTCCTTCACATCGTAGCTGCCGTGAACGTTCGCCACCGTGGAGTTCTGGACCATCGAACTGCGCGTGGCGGTATACCGGGGGACGGCCCGTAGCGCCGGGTCGACCGCCGGGCGGATGCCCGGATCGCTGGCCGGGTTGCTCGGATCGTAGACGATCT
>Ga0299912_10002474_pt1 | contig 15124 bp, 7 predicted proteins | sample RVTome_2_FD_207667 | JGI IMG/M metagenome (GOLD analysis project Ga0299912, IMG submission 207667) | Soil microbial communities from uranium-contaminated site in the Upper Colorado River Basin, Wyoming, United States - RVT95D214 (version 2) ... | reverse complement strand
CTCACCGTCAGCAGCTCACTCATGTGTTCGCCATTTGCCATATCTTTTCCGATCTCCTCTTTAATTGACTTATCTTAATCGTAACCTACCTCAGATAACCGCACAATCACCCAGAAGTATCAACTTGATTAGAAAATGGTCATAGGGAAGAAGTACAGGAAAGTCATTCCAGAATGCGGACCGTTAGAAGTCAGGACAATGGGAAGGGGACATGTGCAACATGGCAATACATCCATCCTGTCATTCCGAGGCATCCCCTCCACGTCATTGCGAGGAGTGAAGCGACGAAGCAATCTTGGTCGGGTCTTGATCACGGAGATTGCCGCGCCCCAACAAATCGGGGCTCGCAATGACAACTCACATCAGCAAACAACCCCCTCGCCCTCGATGGGAGAGGATTAAGAGCCTGTCCTGAGTTTATCGAAGGATGAGGGTGAGAAAGGCGGGGATGAACCCCGCCACTACATTTCTTTCATCCTGTCATTGCGAGGAGCCAAGCGACGAAGCAATGTCGCACACAAAATCGTGAGGGAGGCTCTAGGAGCCTCCCTCTCTTCTTATCTTCTTATTGCTTGCTTTGTTTGTTCTACGAACTACCTTTTGCCACCGCCTCTTTTGAGGGTATAGCTGGCTGAGGTCACGCCCTGCGTGGTATCCCAGGTGTAGCCTGTCAGAGTGATAGCTGTGATGGAAGCCACATAGGAACCAGCCGGAGCCCTGGTCACCACAAAGCTGGCAGCGCCCGAACTATCGGTAGTGCTGCTGAAATTCCAGTTTTGGACACCATTGGTTAGCTGCCCTGCTACCTGGACTCCAGCGACAGCTCCGCCGGCGCTAACGACGTTGATATTCAGACACAGATACTTCCCCGTCACCCCGAAGGTGATGCTCTGCGCCCAGAGCGCTGGCAGTTCCGGCAAGGCAAAGTTAGCTGTGGCGGTCTGTTCTGCGACCACCGATACCACCTGAGAGGAACCAGAGTGACCTGCGGCTGAAGCGGTCAGGGTGTAGGTCCCTTGCGGGACGCCAGTGATGATGTACTGCCCGCCGGCGTCAGTCAATGACGTCCTAACTCCGTCGCTCACCGTAGCCCCAGCGATGGGCATCCCGTCATCAGAATCCGTAACAATTCCCGCGCTAGCGCCGGTGGCAGTGCCGGTTTGAACTGCCCGATAAGCATTGATGCGTCCGCTGCCAATGCCGCTCACACCAATGTCATCGCAGGTAGCCTGAATTTGGGAACGAACCTCATCGTTCAACAGACCATTGCTATTGGAGTCGCCAACCATGGTGAACACGAGAGCAGCCAGCCCGGCGACATGTGGGGAAGCCATGGATGTGCCGCTCCCGTACCCATACTTATTATCCTTCCGCATGGAATAGATGCTTACCCCGGGTGCAGCCACATCTATCCAGTCTCCATAGTTAGACCAGGATGCCATGGCGTCATTGACATCGGTAGCCGCCACCGCTATGCAGTTAGTATAATAGGCGGGATACATGGGCGTGGTGTTGCCGCTATTGCCTGCGGCGGCCACCACCACAACTCCCTTACTCCAGGCGTAGTTCACGGCGTCCTCCAGACTTGACGAACCGAATGAGCCAGCCAGGCTCATATTGATTATTTCTGCCCCGTTGTCAGCCGCCCATATGACACCTGAAGCTATCCCGCTATAAGACCCACTGCCGGTATCGCTCAAGACTTTGACATTCATTATGGTTGAAGTGTAGCCCAGGCCAGCCACACCAATACCATTATTGGTCATGGCGGCTGCTATGCCGGCAACGTGTGTTCCGTGATTATAAACGTCGTCTGCAGTGGCGCTGCCGCTGAAGTTAATATTGCTTATAATTTTATTGGCCAGATCGGGATGGTCCAGGTCAACCCCGGTATCCAGGATGGCGATATTGATACTGTCGCTGCCGGTGGTCACATCCCACGCCTGTGGTGCCTGGATTTTGACCATACCCCACTGATTCACAAACTCTGGGTCATCAGGACTGCCCACGGCTTCAGCCAGAAAGTCAGGCTCGGCATAGGCCACCCTGGCATTTGCAGAATAGGCTTTCGCCTTTGCCTTCTCTTGTCCTTTGGGCACGGTTACCACCTGAACCCCGATCCCGGGGATTGTCTCCTTCACCTGCCCGCCCAACTGACGATGAATCTCAGCCACTTCGGGCAGGCTGGTACCGGGCTTGAACTTGACCAGGATCTGCTCTGGCGAGAAGTCTGAGACAGGGGTCAGATTATCTGGTGGAGCGGCAAAAACAATTGCCGGGAACGAGGAGATTAACAGGATGGCTACCGCTAACGCTACTATCGTCTTCTTCATGCGTGTCTACACCTCCTTGTGCACCGGGACTTTATTCCCTAGGTCCGTTCGCATTGTGCTGGTGAGGTGTCTATTCATAACTCCCCTTTCCCCTCTGATCCTTCGGCTTCGCTCAGGACGGGCCTTAAGAGGGGAATCTTGGAAGAGCCTACCCGTTACCTCACTGGTGGTAGTCTAGCTTTGGGCAAACCAAGATAGAATCACCAGAATGTACTGTTTTGGTACTATTTCGGGTAGGAAATGGTACTAGGAGGGAGGCGTAATGAAATGAACTGCATGGGTCACTATGATTCTCTCTCCCCTAGTGGGAGAGAGTTAGAGAGAGGGGGAAACTCACCCTCGCCTTGCCTCACCCTAGCCCTCTCCATCAAGTGGAGAGGGGACTCCCTTCGAGGGAGAGGGTTTCATGCCAGACTGTGCGGGGACTATAAGCGCAGTTAGAGCTTAGTATCTCTCCCAGAACCTTGATTTTCGCCGTGTAGAGAGGACTGGTAAGAGTCAGGTAGCTCAGCTAAATAATAGAAGAGGGGGCTTGGTAGCCCCCTCTTCTTGGGTTGCCATGTGAACTAAGTCGGCATTACTTCATACCCTTCGTGGAGTGTTCCAGAACGATATGCAAGCAGCTCCAGCTGTTCTGGCACCTTGAGGATCAGCAATGTTACCACTAACCCTACCAGTAGGCGGCAGGCTGGGATCAAGGGCGACATCATCCCCTGATTCATTGAAGTCCCCTAGCTTGGAGCCCAGATTGCGGATCTGTTCGATGGTGCCATTAGTAAGGATGTCGGCTATGGTAGCCCTGGCATCTGTGGCTGATGGATAACCATGGGTCTTGAGCCAGGCAAGGAGGTCAGCGCCTCCAGTCATGCTGTCATTCATAATGGCAGCCAGTGCCTGGTGGGCGGTATGAATCCTTGCTTTATCTATGTCTTTCCTCTGCGTGCGGTCAGAATTCTTGGCCTGGTCAGACCACATCAGGCCCATGTACCTGCATACGTTAGTAATGTTCTGAGCCTGCAGTGTTCCACTGTAGTTCCGCCAGGTGCCCATGTATATGGGCAGGGTAATGTTGCCACCTGCCGGGTTGAACATCCAGTTGACAAGGAACAGATGCGTCTTCCAGAAGCCCCAGGTGCGGGTGGCACCACCGACTTCCACCCTTATTGTGTCGGTCTCGTCGATATAGGTCGGCCCGTCCACAGGGTTGCCCAGCGGGTCGATGCCATGGCCATTAACGATGAAGTCAGTGTCGGCTGAAATGGTGACCTGAACCGCCCAGCACCAGGTCTCGCCAACGCCCATGATGCCGTCGTTGCCGGCATCGCCATTAGCGGTGCCTGAACTGATTGCCCAGGTTGGTGGCCCGACGCTCCAGTATGCATCACCCTTGGTCAAGGGCTGGACTCCAGGAGTGACGTTGTTTGCGTCGAATTCCACCCCACCAATGAAGAGGTGTACGGACGGATCCGTCAGCGGGACGTAACCATCGTTAGTATCGGAGATGTACAGCCAGACATTACCACCTGGTGTTGTCTCGTAGACATCCGCCTCTATCGATATCGTGGTGTGCGGTATCAGCAGGGTGTTGGTTACGGTGATTACGGGAGCACCGTCATCACACTCTACACCAGCCTCGACAGCAGCCGGAGAGCCTGTAATATTGGCAGCCCCCCAGCCAGCGGGTGGAGTTTCGGCAGCAGTGTAATTACCGGGGATGAGGTTGCACAGACAGGCAGTATCGCCACCAGCATCGAGACCATATTGAACCACACCATTTATAAGGTCAAAAGTCAGGTTATGGCCGGTCGGATAGGATGGGCCGGTGACAGTGATGGTGAAGGTAGAGTTGGCGCTGCCGGCAAACATATAGTCATCAAGATCCACCACCTTCCTCACTTCCAGACAGCCCGGCGTCGGTTCGTTGGTTACCGTGATTAAGGCAGCACCATCATCACATTCATCTCCTGCCTCCACTACTGCCGGGGAGCCTGTAATGACAGCGTCTTCCCAGCCCGCAGGTGCTACCTCACTGGCTGTGTAATTGCCAGGTATCAGGTCGCATAAACAGGCGGTGTCATCATCATCATAGGTTGCCACCCCGTCCACCAGATGGAAGGTCAGGTTGTGCCCACCTGGATAGGATGGACCCGTGATCGTTACTATGAAGTCCACATCTGGTACATCAGCATGACTGCCGATTATGTCACCCCAGTCTATCGCCTTCTTCACTTCCAGACAGCCCGGCGTCGGCTCGTTGGTTACCGTGATTAAGGCAGCACCATCATCACATTCATCTCCTGCCTCCACTACTGCCGGGGAGCCTGTAATAACAGCGTCTTCCCAGCCCGCAGGTGCTACCTCACCGGCTGTGTAATTGCCAGGTATCAGGTCGCATAAACAGGCGGTGTCATCATCATCATAGGTTACCACCCCGTCCACCAGATGGAAGGTGAGGTTATGCCCGCTCGGATAGGACGGGCCGGTGACTGTTACTGTGAAATCGACATCAGGTACATCAGCATGGCTGCCGATTATATCACCCCAATCAATCGCCTTCCGCACCTCCAGACAACCCGGTGTCGGTTCGTTGGTTACCGTTACCACCGGAGCACCGTCAGCAGCCTCCTCGCAAATATCAAGACCTATGAAGCTAGGCACGTCTGAATCCCCAATATTGACGACCCTGGCTAATAGCGTGTAAGTTCCGGATGAATTGGCTGTCCATGACCAGTATGTCCACGGAGTCGCTGGCCAATTGGGATCCCACGTGTCTGAAAAGAACACGCGCTCCACCAATGTAGCGCCATCCATGATATCGACCGAACATTCGTCATTGAAATCGCCCTCGCCTTGCTCCGCCGCTTCCTGAGTATTGAAGAATGCCCAGCCTTCTATAGTCTCCCCCGCGTTTATAGAGAAGTCCTGGCTAACAGAAGTATTTTCGGTTACGTTGCCAGCTTCAAGGACAGCAAAGTAGTCTCCGCAGTAGGCATAATATGTGGAATAGTACTCCGTGCTATTTCCATCCCAATAGTAAGCATCGAAGGACGTTTCGACCGAGGCATTTCCAAGCGACCCTTCATCAACGGTCCAGCCCGTGAAGTCGCCGGATTCAAAACCTGGGTTCGTCATACCAAAAGGTGCAGAGGCTATAGCTACACCACCACAGGTATCTCCAGCTTCGACAGTAGCCGGGGAGCCTGTAATAACAGCGTCCTCCCAGCCTGCGGGAGCTATCTCAGTCACGTAGTAATCGCCGGGAATGAGGTTGCAGAGACAGGCTGTGTCATCAGCTTCACCATCATAGGTTACCTCACCGTTGATTAGATGGAAGGTGAGGTTATGCCCGCTTGGATAGGACGGGCCGGTGACCGTCACTGTGAAGTCAATATCAGGTACATCAGCCGGGTCGCCAATTATATCACCCCAGTCAATCGCCTTCGTCACTTCCAGACAGCCGGGTACATAGGTATTGGTCACGGTCTTCGTGGCACAGCTCACTCCCGAGCTCACTACCACATCGCCCAGACCACTCGGTGTCCAGTATGCTGGCACACCAGGCTCCGTCAGCGTGTAGGTGCCCGGTATCAGGTTGTTCAGGGTCACCGGGTTGGTAGAGGTGATCACACCGTTGACCATCGTGAAGGTCACGTTCTGGCTGAAGCCAACAGCAGCATTAGCTACGTTGATGATAAACGTCCCGTCCAGCGGGCCTAGCGGTACGCCACCCGGTATGGACAGCGACTTCGTGATCTCCAGACAGCCGGGTACATAGGTATTGGTCACGGTCTTCGTGGCACAGCTCACTCCAGAGCTCACTACCACATCGCCCAGACCACTCGGTGTCCAGTATGCCGGTATACCAGGCTCCGTCAGCGTGTAGGTGCCCGGTGTAAGTCCACTCAGGGTGACCGGGTTGGTAGAGGTGATCACACCATCTACCATCGTGAAACTCACGTTCTGGCTGAAAGCGTTGGGTCCAGCTACGTTAATGATAAACGTCCCGTCCAGCGGCCCTAGCGGCACGCCTCCCGGTATCGAGAGTGACTTCGTTATCTCCAGACAGCCGGGTACATAGGTATTGGTCACGGTCTTCGTGGCACAGCTCACTCCAGAGCTCACTACCACATCGCCCAGACCACTCGGCGTCCAGTATGCCGGTATACCAGGCTCCGTCAGCGTGTAGTTTCCAGGTATCAGGTTGTTCAGGGTCACCGGGTTGGCGGAGGTGATTACACCATTCACCATCGTGAAACTTACGTTCTGGCTGAACCCAAAAGGCCCGGCTACGTTAATGATAAACGTCCCGTCCAGTGGACCTAGCGGTACTCCACCCGGGATCGATAACGACTTAGTTATCTCCAAACAACCCGGTACATATGTGTTGGTTACCGTCCTGCTGGCACAGATCACCCCTGAGCTAACTACCACTGTCCCCAGGTTACTCGGCGTCCAGTGCGACGGTATCCCGGGCTCGGTCAGCGTGTAGTTCCCAGGTATCAGGTTGTTCAAGGTAACCGGATTCGTGGAGGTGATCACTCCATTGACCATCGTGAAACTTACGTTCTGGCTGAAGCCATAAGGCCCAGCCACGTTGATGATAAACGTCCCGTCCAGTGGTCCTAGCGGTACTCCACCCGGGATCGATAACGACTTCGTGATCTCCAAACAGCCAGGTACATACGTGTTGGTCACTGTCCTGGCCGCACAAGACACACCCGAGTTGACGGTCACAACACCCAGTCCGCCAACGTTGGACCACCCCGCCGGTATCCCGGGCTCGGCCAGTGCGTAGGTGCCTGGTATCAGGTTGTTCAAGGTAACCGGATTCGTGGAGGTGATCACTCCATCTACCATCGTGAAACTTACGTTCTGGCTGAAGCCATAAGGCCCAGCGACATTAATGATAAATGTCCCGTCCAGCGGACCCAGAGGTACTCCTACCGGAATCGTTAGATTCTTCGTGATTGTCAGACAGCCAGGCACATACGTGTTCGTCACGGTCCTGGCGGCACAGGTGCTGCCCGCGCTAACTGTCACATCGCCCAGACCACTGGGCGTCCAGTAGGCCGGGACACCAGGCTCGGTGAGGGTGTAGGTGCCCGGTGTAAGTCCGCTCAGGGTGACCGGGTTGGTAGAGGTGATGACACCATCGGTCATGGTGAAGGTCACGTTCTGGCTGAAGCCAGCAGCAGCATTCGCCACGTTAATGACGAAGGTGCCGTCAAGAGGCCCTAGAGAAACACCACCCGGTATGGACAGCGACTTGGTGATCTCGAGACAGCCGACGGGTTTCTCAACATAGCCGAACTCTTCAAAACCGTCGTCGTTAGGATGTGCACTTTCAATACCATCGGCGCAAGGATCGGTATCGGGACTGCCTCCAAACGAGACCCACGCTATGACGTACTGATATGACGAGCTGAAAAGGGAGGCTGGAATTAATATTCTCATATCTCCCTGTCCGCTTCCGGAACCAAACTGCGCGTCAAAATGAATCCACCTGTCGGTCCCTGAATCCAGGTCCCAGATTGGTGTTAGAGCACTTAATTGAGGGTAAGTAATTGCGGTAGTGTTGGTCTGATAGACCTTTAACTGATCCCAGGATAGCTGCCGACTATCGTCATTCTTGGCTTGGTTGCTATCAAGCATAAACTCCACGTACAGGGTGCCGTTATGAGTCACCTTCGGGAGTTCAGTCAGTAGCACCTGATAAGTGGGTTCAGTTGTGTAGAATATACCCGGCGCACCACTTTCGCAGAAGTCAGTTGTCGGCGCAAGCGGAAGATCAGTACTAAAACCATATACCGGGCTTTTGGGGTGACCACCTACCCCGTTCACTTGCAGGAAGGGATGAAAGACCCCAGTCCCTGTCGACCCGGCAAGCGTGTATTCCTCGAAGATGGCACCATTAATTGTCACATTGCCTGCGCCTCGAATGTCATATTCCGTTGCTGCGAAGACAGAAGGCGTCAGGGTCAGAGCCAGGATAATAGCCAGTACCACACCTATCATCCCGACTATTGAGTGCCTTGTAACAAACTTAGTATTATGCTTCATTATTTTACTTCAAAACCTCCTTTTCTCGTATTCGAATATGGAATTTGCTTTGTCTTTGTTCTTGGAATCTGCCACCTCCTTTTCTCTGGCTTTCGTAAAAAAGAAAACCGACTTTTGTGGAAGTCGGTTTCACTACTGGCTCCCTATTGCCCAAGTGACCACTTACGGGTAATAGCTCATCGCCCCATCCTCGATTTGATACAATATCAATAACCTATACCCATACCTCCTTTTCTCGTGCACAACGCATGCAAACTAATCAGGCTGGTTGATTCTTATGCGTGAACTTGAGTCGCTTATCTGACTCAAGCTCCTCAATGCCCCCACCACTCCCTTTCCCAACCCATAACCCTCCTTTCGGTCCTACAACACCAGCATAAAGCTGCACTCGCAAAGCGAGAATCTACATTATACATCTTGTTCGCATGGGAAGTCAATACCCTAAACTTAACTTTTCTTACCAATCGGGACTTTTTTTCCATGACTATTTTCTAATCAAAGCGGTACTTCCAGGTGATTGCGCGGTTAGGTGAAGTAAGTTACTGTTAAGATAGGATAATCAAAGAGGATATAGGGAAAGATATGGCAAATGGTGAACATTCGAGCGACATGCTGACGATACGTGAAGTAGCCCGGCTACTCCATGTCCATCCTAACACGCTGAGGCGCTGGAGTAACGCCGGAAGAATAAAAGCCTATCACATTAACCAGCGGGGTGATCGCAGATTCAAGCGCGAAGAAATCGCTAGGTTCCTGGCCGAACTGAACAGCCAGGCGGATGACTGGCAGAAGAACGGAGGAAAGCCAATAATCGTGGCAGCGAATAGAGCTTCACACCAATCGTTCGGGGAGCCACCATAAGGAAAATCCTAAATCACAAGCACCAAGTCCTAAACAATATCAAAGCACCAAGCACCAATGCTCAAAGCGTTTAGAATTTTGATATTCGGATTTGTTTGGAGATTGGATTTTGGAATTTGGAATTTAATCAATGGGATTGCCACGCACCTTTCAGGTGCTCACAATCACCACCACCCAGCCTCAACGAAATAATTTCTCGATTCCCTTGTAGGTTCTTTCGGTCCGGCGGCGAATTCCCCCCACTTCAATACGCTTGTCATTTTCATCAATAAGGTAGGCTATACGGAAGTCCCCAACTCTTACCCGATATATGGCATCGTACAGCTTCTCGCATCCTCGAGGTCTGGGGGCAGTCGCCAGTGCTCTTAGCTTGACTACAACACGTTCATAGTCAATTCCTTGCAAGCCATCAAGTTCTCGTTGCACCCTTTTGCTGCGAAGCCTAACCTCAAAGACGGGTCGCTCGCTGGTGCTCATAGTCCTCCAAACTGACGGCTTCTTCATCTGGCACTGCGAGGGATTCCTTCATCGCCAGCAAATCCTCCATGTCCTCGAGCTTCCGAAGCAGGGCTTCGTATTCGTCGTAGCGTGCCAGTACCGCCTTTGGTTTGCCATGCTGGGTTACATACAAAGGCACCCCCTGTTCTTCCAGTTCGGCCATCAGTGCACCCAATTTGACCTTGAGTTCGCTGACTGTCACGATGCGTGTGGCCATTAAAACATAACCTCCTCTCTGCTTATGCTTTGACCGATATTGTACCAAATTTAGTACAAAGTTTCAACCACTTTTGAAGATTATCGCTGCGAGGAGCGACATTGCTCGCTTACGCTTCGGAACAGGCTCTGCAATCTAGGCGTAATTAGAGCTTAGCATCTCTTCCAGCACCACCTTCCACCTATCCCCCAGGAGCCTGGTGTCCAACTTAATCTGTGTGGCGCCTATTTTAACTGCGCCATCGTTACTTTTGTCTGGAGATTGCTTCGCTATGCTCGCAATGACAGCTTCCTGGGGCTTTATGACAATTTGCCTAGGAGTCAGTTGTAATGGCCTCGTCGCCGAGGCTATAGAGGCCCCTAGATATTCACCCATTTCGTTATCCATGAAGAAGTCGGGAATCTTGTCGTCGTAATAGTTCTCAGAAGTAAGCGGGTGGGAGGCGCTGTCACCCCCCACCACTCTTTCCCTTGGTATCTTTATGGCATGAGAGACAGAAGGTAGTTGAGATAGGCTGTGATATCGTCCACCTTCTGGCACAGTTCTGTTTGAGTTACCAGGTCCTGTTTTATCCAGTCGTCCTTGGTGCTGCCTCCAACCAAACCGTCAAACGTGGTTCGTATATTAGAGTTCATGGAGCTTATCATCCCCTGGTATTCCTGGCCATCCCACATGTCTTGTAGTGCTGAGAACATATTGTTATAGGCTTTCTTACGCTGAGCAGCTTTATTTATATCTTTAAAGTTGGTTTTGTTGAGGCTCTGTATATACTGGTTAAAGATATCCAGAGCTTCATCAACATCGGCTACATGGACCTGATCGATCATCGTTTCAGAGTCAGCGCCGCTGTCATCATCTGTGACTGTTAATGTGACCGTATAATCACCGGGCTGGGAGTAGGTGTGTGAATTGGTGACGCTCCCCGAACCGTTTGTTTCAGTGACATTGCCGTTAGATGTGGTGCCGTCGCCCCAGGCCCAAAGAGCGGTGTGGGTGTCACACGTGCCAGCATCGGTGAACGTGCCTTGGAAAGAGGTGTTGTGGACCACAGGCAATATGAACTCAGCGTTCTCCTGGTTGGAGATGTTGGGAGCACTAACCACCGGTGGCACGTTTAACGCTGTGACCACTACCTCCTCGCTGTCGGAGGCACCGTAGCTGTCCGTCACCGTGAAGCTGAAGGTGTAGACGCCGTTGTCACATGGTACGAAGCTAAATGGCTGAGTGGAGGGTTCGGGGAAGGCCGGGCCGGAGGAGTCGGGGATGACCTGGCCGTTAGTGCTGCTTTCCATGTGCCACAGATATGTCCACGAGTCGTCTGTGTTGGGATCTGTGAAGGAGCCGGTCAGCGTCACCAGATCACCCTCATTAACCGTCTGGTCCTCTCCGGCATCTGCCGTAGGTGGTATATTGGGCAATAGAACACGAAACCTCATCCATGAATAATCGTTAGTGTCTTCATGTCCCTGGACCTCGAGGTAGTTCCCACACATACCTGTAATATCTCCGGAGATTGCTCCGGTAGCGAGGTCTACAGTGATATCCAGGTCTCTTTGGTCTTTCACCGGGTCGATAGAGGATGGGTCGTCGTCGCCTCCGGCCGTGCCTTCATCATCTTCATCCCACAGTTGAATCACAATTGGTATTGAGCCGGTGACCCCAACATTTCGTCCGAACGCCCAATGGGGAGAGATCGCTTGAGCATCAACGACCTGATTGCCCTCGTTCCAGAACTGGAAGCCATCGATGAATATTCTGACGAAGAAGTCTGCATCACAGTCAGGGGCAGGCATAAGTTCATCATGAATGTCCAACGCTGTAACATCATCGATAACAACCGTTAGGGCAGAGCGGCTACTGGCAGCTTCATAGAAAAGGCCGTACAGGGTAGCAGATGCCCTTATCGCGTAGAGATAGGCATAATGACGGATTACCCCACGTTTAGCGTTGTCCAGCGGGTGGAAAATGGGATACATGCCGAGTTCGGCATATACTCCATCCATCCAGCCCCCTCTGGTGTCAGTATCACCGAAATACTCATCTTCATCGTCTTCATCCTCATCAGAGGGATAATAGTCACCAATCTGGTTAGCGGTGTAAAAAAGGTAATAGAGTGGGTCAATACCTTCTTGAATTTGAACAAGGCCCTGTTGCTTCATCAATTCTACTTCACCAGGAGTGAGTTGAGCAGTGTCCCAAGTCATGTAGTCTTTTTCGTAGCTCTCACTCGGATGAGCATCTTCATGTGCGTGAGCTGGTACAGTCATATCAGCTAGAAGGTGAGCTACGTGACCCAAATATTCGTAGGCAGCGACATAGTCTCCATGGGCGTACTCACCCAGGGCCATGCCCCACAAGACTTGGACTTTTTGCCAGGAATTGATCCCGTTCTCCCCGATTATTACCATATTAACCGGATCATCATCGCCTTTATCAGCATCCCAAAAGTGGGTGAGTGTCACATAAATACCCAGTCGATCTGTTATATGGTCAAAGACATCTTCGTGCGAGGCTCCGGATTGGATAGTGCTTAAAGCGCCATTAAGCTCAGGATTATCATAAAAATGAGAATACAAAGCCATGGCTTGTGGGATGATGTACTCATGTACTGGTTCGTCGTCATCCTCTACCATAAAAGCAAATGCACCCTGAGTACCTCCCAAAGTTATTACCATGACCAGTACAAAAATTAGAACGGTCCTTAGAAATCCTTTGCCTTGTTTCACAGTGTACCTCCTTTATGCTTAAAAATTTGATTACCTCGCCAAATTTCCCCTCTCAAAAAAGCGCCTCTTGATTCAGATTGGTTTCACTATCGGCTTGCCGCCACCAAAGTGACCACTTTAAGGGCGTGGTTCACTGCCTCTTCCTTACTTAGGAACCTGATATTTTAGCCCATTAGAATACTGACGTCAATATACTAAACTTAACTTTTCTTACCAATCGGGCCTTTATTCCTATGACTATTTTCTCATCAAGGAGGTGAGATTCTTCGCCTGCGGCTCAGGATGACAAAAAGCAAAGGGCTCGCAATAACAGACAGGATCTGCCCACTCTATGCCGGGTCAGCTTTCACGTGAATTCAGGCGCAATTAGAGCCCAGTATCTCTTCCAGAACCTCTTTCCATTTATCCCCCAGGAGCCTGGTGTCCAACTTGATTTGCGTGGCGCCTATTTTGACTGCGGCATCAAGATGTTTACTTATAACTCCCCTTGCCCCTCTTATCTTAAGAGGGGAATTACCGGTTTGGGGCTTTATTACAATTTGCCTTCCCTGTGTGGAAACAGAGCTTACCTTAGCCCGCATAGCCAGAACCTTGATTTTCACTATGTAAAGAAGATGTTCCACAGGCTCGGGCAAGGGACCGAATCTATCCTGGAACTCCCGAGCTATGTCTCCCACTTCCTCAATATGCTCCACTTTGGCCAGCCTGTGGTAAAGGCTTAACCTGGTATTCAGATTGGGAACATACTCTTCCGGTATGTGGGCATCCAAGGGCAGGGATATGCTGGGAGATTGCTTTTCTTCCCCGACAATGACTCCTTCGACTCCGCTCAGGACAGGCTTTTCCCTCACTTCACCAGATTGCCTGGCTTTCAATTCCTCCACTGCCTCAGCCAGCAACTGGCAATAGAGGTCAAAGCCCAGGGCGGCAATATGCCCGCTTTGCTTGACACCTAAAAGATTGCCCGCTCCCCGAATTTCCAGGTCCTTCATAGCGATAGCGAACCCCGAACCCAGTTCGGTAGCTTCGAAGATGGTCCTGAGCCTCTTATGAGCCTGCGGTGTCAGCCGCTTCCGCTTGTCAAAGAAGAGATAGGCATAAGCCTGGTTGATACCGCGGCCCACTCTACCCCTCAACTGATAAAGCTGAGCCAGACCGAACTTATCGGCCTGGTCGATAATCAGCGTATTGACGTTAGGCATATCCAATCCTAGCTGGATAATAGTGGTGGTCACCAGAATATCATGCTTGCCGGCGATAAAATCGGTCATCACTCTTTCCAACTGCTCTTCAGGCATTCGCCCATGAGCTATAGCTATTCGAGCCTCGGGCACCAAACCCTGTAATTTGTGGGCTGCTAAAGCAATGCTTTGAACGCGGTTATGGACAAAGAAGACCTGCCCGTTCCTCTCCAGTTCACGCAATATCACCTGTCGGACCAGAGCAGCATCATAAGCCCCGACATAGGTCTGGACAGACAGTCGTTCTTCAGGAGGCGTCCCCACGATGCTCATATCCCTGATTCCGGTTAAGGACATGTGCAGGGTGCGCGGGATGGGAGTAGCGCTGAGAGCCAGGGTATCCACTTCCTTCCTTATCTGCTTGAGTTTCTCCTTCTGCACCACGCCAAACTGTTGTTCCTCATCGATTATTGCCAGCCCCAGGTCTTTGAATGTGATGTCTCTTTGCAGCAGCCGATGAGTGCCAATGCATATATCCACAGTGCCGTTGGCTAAGCCTTCCAGAATCTCTCGTTCCTTTTCCGGCGGACAAAAGCGGCTCAGCATTCCTACTCTTAATGGGAAGGTCTGCAACCTCTCAGTAAAGGTCAGGAAATGCTGCTGGGCCAGCACGGTGGTCGGGACGAGAATAGCTACTTGTTTATTGTTCATAACTGACTTGAAGGCTGCACGCAAGGCTATCTCGGTCTTGCCATAGCCCACGTCTCCACAGATGAGCCGGTCCATGGGCTTAGCTTTCTCCATGTCCTCTTTGACCGTCATGATTGCCTCAATCTGGTCGGGTGTTTCCATATAGGGAAATGATGCTTCCAGCTCCTGCTGCCACAGGGAATCTGCAGAGAAAGCGAAGCCGGGAGCTAGCTGCCGAACAGCATAAAGGTCAAGGAGCTCCTGAGCGATTTTCGCCACCGATTCCTTAACCCTGTTCTTGGTCCTTTGCCATTCCGGGGTCCTCAGACGGTTCAAGTGCGGTGCCTGGTCGCCGGCGCCGATATAACGACTGACGCGGTCTATCCGTTCCGTAGGCACATAGAGCCTGTCACCAGCGGCATACTCTAAAACAAGGTATTCTCTTTCCACTCCATCGGAGGACATCCTGGTCAGACCATGGAACCTGGCGATGCCATGGTCAACATGCACGACATAATCGCCAGGAGCTAGCTGAGGAAGAAACCACTGGTGGGGTAT
>Ga0299912_10002472_pt1 | contig 15132 bp, 16 predicted proteins | sample RVTome_2_FD_207667 | JGI IMG/M metagenome (GOLD analysis project Ga0299912, IMG submission 207667) | Soil microbial communities from uranium-contaminated site in the Upper Colorado River Basin, Wyoming, United States - RVT95D214 (version 2) ... | reverse complement strand
AATGTTTTTGCAGTCCCTCCGGTGGAAAGGATTTCAACACCCAATTGAGACAGTTCCTTTGCAAATCCCACAACTCCGGATTTGTCCGATACACTAACAATTGCCCTACTAATCTTTCCCATAATTCCTCCCTCTGATCTTAGATTTATGATTTTATATTCTGGGTTCTGAATACTGGATTTCAAATTCTGGATTCTGGATTTTTCAATCCAACATCTGCGACTGCCTCCTTTGATTTACGAACGGCAATGGGAAAACTCTTCAAAAAGCCGAGGATATCGGCAAACCAAAGATGGACGAACTTCACATCCTTTTCGTTTGAAATCCGAAGGACCTCCTTCTTTCCTTTACCGGACATAATGATCTGTCTCCTCGTTGAGAAAGGTTTAAAAACTTTATTTACCATAATCCTTTGCTCCGGTCAACCCTGGGGCAAAGCTGTTACGAAAAAATGTTACGAAAAAAAGCCCTTGACATTCTTTTTTTTTCGTGATACGAACCGGTTCATAGCAATAACGACATGTAGGATAAAGTTACACTATCCGGTACAAGGATTTCATTTCATCCAGAGTACTCATAGGTCTAAGAAGACCTAATTCAAAATAAGGAGGTTAATCCTATGAAAAGACTGCTCGTTTCTCTTGTCTCTGTGGTCCTTCTCGTCACATTGCTAGTTGTGGGGCTCACTTCTCCCTCACCAGCCCAATCAGGCAAAGTCCGAGAATTAACCTTTAGTACTTACACTCCTGCCACACATCATGTTACCAAAGTGCTGACGGACTTCTATAAAGAGATAGAACAAGCGACCGGTGGACAACTCAAGATTGTCTTATACCCCGGTGGAACGCTGACCAAACCAGAACAAGTCCTGGATGGCGTTATCAAAGGGATCTCCGACTTTGGTTTTTCTGTCAATGGGTATAACCCGGGGCGTTTACCCCTCATGGACGTCACCGACCTGCCTATACCGGTTGCTACATCGGAGAAGATGAGCCAGGTCTGTCTGGCAACGTATAAGAAGTTCCAGCCGAAGGAATTCAGCCAATTGAAGGTGCTCGGTTTTCTCAATATGGCAAGTTCCGGCATCAGCAGCAACAAGCCGATTAATAAATTTGCCGACCTGACCGGACAGCTGATACGGTGCACAAGCGCCGATGTAAACCTGGTAAAAGCCTTCGGAGCCACTCCAGTAGCAATGCCCATAAGTCAGGCTTATGAAGCACTCCAGAGAGGAGTTGCTGATGGCAATATGGGAGACTTCGCCTCTCTCCTGAGCTACAAATTGGGTGAGGTAGTTAAGATTCATGTGGAGTACTTCTTCCGCAATACGACGTGCTGGTACGGCATGAATCTCAATACGTACAATAGCCTGACTCCCGCTCAGCAGAAAATCATTGCCGACCTGGGTGAAAAATATACGACCATCCTCGGACAGAGCCGGGATGCAGAGAACAAGAAGGGACGAGAATATCTGGTCGGCTTGGGGAACAAGTTTGTCAAACTTTCAGCTGAAGAAGAACAGAAATGGGCAGCTGCACTGCAGCCTTTGTACAACATCTATTTGACGGAGAATACAGCGAAGGGACTCCCCGCCAAAGAAGCCCTGGACTTCGTATTTTCGGCGGTAAAATAGCGATCCAACCATAGCTAATGTTGTTTTTGCTTTTGAAGGCTAAACAGGGGGATAGAAATGCTTCTTTCTTCGGATATTATCCGTGCGAAGAAGCAAATCGCATTGGTATGAGCAAGTGACTGCAGCGATGGAGGTATGAGGCAATGAGATTGTCAAGTGCAAGGCGGACTGCATCGAGTGGCGTTCACTCTTTCCTTAAGGTGGTGAAGTGGATTGGATATGTTTCGCTCGCGGGTATAGTACTTGTTACCACTGTAAATGTTTTTGGGCGTTACATTCTTAAAAAGCCTCTCTTAGGGGAATATGACATGGTCGAGTTAGGCACGGCTATCTTCGGTGGCGTCGCCATGCTTATTGCCGCTATTCAACGTCACCATGTCAGTGTCGACGTGCTTGTTATTCGGTTTTCAAGGCGTATTCAGGTGATCCTGGGTAGTATCGCCTTTTTGGTGGGATTTGTGACCTGGGGGCTGTTAGCTTACCAGGCTTTTCTGGATGGGTTGGATAATCTGGAGAATGGCAGCCGTACTGCCACTCTAGGTGTCCCCCAGGGCCCGTTCGAGATTGTACTGTCTATCTTAATCTTCTTCTTTTGCCTGACATTACTGATGCAAGTATTCAGACCTGAAGGATCTAGGAAAGAGGTAGAGGGAGGTCCCCAATTATGAGTCCGGAATTAATAGGCGTCCTCGGATTGGTTGCTATGCTCGTCCTCATGTTTCTGGGGGTACACATTGCGGTCACTCTTGCTCTGGTGGGTATAGCTGGGTACACTGTGATCCACGGTGTGGATAAAGCTCTGTCGATGACAGGAATGATGCCTTTTTCCGCTATCGCCTCCTATAACATGGCTCTTTTTCCCGTATACCTGCTTTTGGGTGAACTCGCCGATGTCTCAGGAATGATGCGGGATTCTTTCCGGGCGGCAAATGCCTGGGTAGGAAATTTCAGGGGAGGGCTGGCGATGGCGAGTGTGGTCGCAGGGGGTTTCCTGGCTGCCGTGAGTGGTTCAAGTACTGCTTGTTCTGCCATTTTGACCAAACTGGCTTTGCCAAGCTTGTTGGAGCATAAGTACCAACCCAAACTGGCTACAGGCGCACTTGCTGCGGCCGGTACGCTAAGCAACCTCATTCCACCCTCTATCGGTCTTGTCCTCTATGCCGTCATGAGTGAGACGTCGTTGGGTAAATTGTATATAGCCACAATGGTACCAGGAATTCTCCTCACCCTTATGTTCATGCTTCAAATTCACTTCCAGTGCAGGTTAAATCCTTCCCTGGGCCCCCGCGGAGGCAGCACCACTCTGAAGGAAAAGGCATTTGCCATAAAATATGCAGCCCCCACGGCGATACTGTTCTTTATCGTGATGGGCGGTATCTGGTTTGGGGTTTATACCGCCAACGAAGCCGGCGCTATCGGTACCGTCGGTGCCTTTCTGTACGGTCTTTATAGAAGGACGATCAATGGACAGACCTTGACCAAGGCATTCACGAGCACTCTTTCAATCGCCGGTATGATTTTTGCGGTCATCATCTCTGCTGAGATTTTCAGCAACTTCGTTGTCATTTCTGGACTATCCCAGGCTCTAGCCGTGTGGGTCATCGGACTCAATCTGCCGACCGTCGGCGTAATCATTTTGATCATGCTTGTCTATTTTATTGTAGGTACAGCCATGGATACCTTAACCATGGTCTTGATTACCCTCCCTTTCTTTATCCCCCTTATGAAACAGATGGGAGTTGACCTCGTTTGGTTCGGAATCCTTGTGGTCATTCAAATGGAACTTTCGCAAATCACGCCTCCGGTAGGTCTTAATCTGTTTGTGGTCGCCGGCATGGTGAAAGAAAAGAATATATCGATGGGGACTGTATTCAGTGGTGCGTGGCCGTTTTGTTATACCATGGTGATATTCATTGCCTTGGTCATCGCCTTCCCAAAGCTCGCCATGTATCTGCCCAGTTTGATGAAGTGACGTGCTGGCGGGCCGTTGAAAAGTATTTGAGCTTTATAGAGATAAGATCTTATGGCGACGATTGCAGGAAAAAATGAAGCGGTGCGAAAGAAGAATTCCATTCAATCTTTGGCCCGTGGTCTGAACATTCTCGAATTGGTTGCCGAATCATCTCTGCCGATCACCCTCACCGAAATTGCAAATCAGGCCCATCTCACAAAGACAACCTCCCAACGTTTTCTGAGCACTCTCTGCTCTTTGGGTTATCTGCGTCGACGGGAGAACAAAAGCTACGTTTTGAGTACCAGGGTTCTTTCTTTGGCACACATTTTTCTTAATACATCAAGTTTGGTTAGAATGGCAAAACCTTACCTTGATGAACTTTCATCTGAGCTGGATAAAACTGTTAACTTAGCCGTCTTGGAAGATGTTCACACTCTCTTCTTGTACCGCAGGGAAGTTCGAAGATTCATGAAATATGACCTTGGCCCCGGTTCTAAGCTTCCCTGTTATGCCGGAGCTTTAGGCAAAGTACTGTTGGCTGGCTTAAGCAATGAAGATCTCAATAAACGCATCGACAAAATTGAATTCTATCCGATCACCCCGAAGACGATTTTATCGAAAAAAAGGCTTAGGCAAGAGATTACAGAAACCAAGGAAAGAGGGTATAGTATTTGTGATCAGGAGCTTTCTCTGGATATGTATTCTATCGCCGTTCCTTTGCTCGATAAGCGAGGAGAGGTCGTTGCAGCTGTTAACGTCTCTATGGAATTCAACTCTAAGGATAGTCCGAATTTGAACAGGGTAATTAAAATATTAATGGAAAAGGGGAAAATTATTTCAGCCAACCAAGGATACAATGGACCTTATCCATCCTATCCTCGGTGACCGCATCTCTCCAGTGCAGTTGATAAAAGGGGTATTCCTATTTTAAATTGCCAAGTCTTAATGGTGTTTTATGTAGTGACCTCAGACTAAAGAAGGAGGCAAGCGATGACAGATTTGTATACCGCAGTTTGCATGCAGATGAACAGGGTTGGCATAGACACCCGGAAGGAGATTAAGAATGCTAACTTAGACCGGTGCCTGGAATTGTTTGGATACGGTGCATTAAGGATTAGTTTTCGAGAATATGCTCCGCTCAAGCTTGTCGTATTCCCCGAGGTGTTTATGCAGGGCTGGAACGATAACCCTGCACCGTACTCTAACATTTTCACTAAAGTGGCCAAAGATATGGCCATCCGAATACCTGGCGAAGAAACCGACCTCTTGGCCGAGCAGGCCAAAAAGTACAATACCTATATCGCTGGAAGCGCCCATGAAGTCATACCGGAAATAAATACCGAATTCGCCCTCAACGCCGCGTTTATTATCGATCCGAAGGGTGAGGTCATTTATAAGCGTCACAAGTATTGTCCCTACCTGCCCTATCGCGGGCGCGACGATGTCAGCCCGCACGATATCTGGGACAAGTATGTCGAAGTAATGGACGGTACCTACGGACGAAAAAAAGGCGATATTCTCAGCTGCATGTTTCCGGTCATTGAGACCGATATCGGCAAATTGGGCTATATGATCTGTAACGAAGGATTCTATTCTGAACACGCTCGAGCCTTCGGTATCCAGGGTTGCGAAGTGATGATTCGGTCTAGTGGTATGGCTGAACCGGATGGTTCTCCACCACAGCAGTTGTGGGAAATCTCCAATAGAGCCCATGCTGCATTCAATATAATGTATGTGGTAGCCTGCGCACCAGGCTTCCTGGATGTCAAGGGTAATCCTCTGAATGCCTATCCGGGCCAGTCCATGATCGTGGACTTTCATGGCGCCTTATTACAGCTGGTGCCCTATCCCGGCGAGAGCATTACTGCCGCACAGATAAGTCTCGAGGTCCTGCGAAAGCGCAGGACTGACCCCAGGCAAAACTGGCTAACCCAGCTGAGGACTGAAGTTTACAAGGAAATGTACAACAAACCGATATACCCCATCAATCTCTACAAGGATCGATTACCAACGGATCAGGCAGAAAGGTCTCGGGTACAGCCCATACAGAGATTCCTCGATGAGAGGATTTTCATACCGCCCAAAACATGATGCCGGCGGTTAATGAATCTTGATGTTGCATTGAATAAGCAGTCGGGCATGCTTTCTATTGCGCTTTTAACAACTATCAAGTGAATTGGCTGTGTGAGTCCTATGTCCGAAGTTGATGAGAGGAGAGACATTGAATGAGTCTACCGGAACTAACTCTAAAAGGCAGAGTAGCCATTGTTACCGGAGGCAGTCAGGGCATCGGCAAAGCGATCAGCTTAGCCCTGGCTCGATGCGGTGCCACTGTCTGCATTGCTGATGTCAACCCTATCCTCGGTGAGGATGTTGCAGCACAGATCAGGGCGTTGGGACAACAGAGCATAACTCTGCCGGTCGATGTAACGGTCAGCGGACTGGTCACCCAAATGGTTGAGGAAGCCATAAAAAATTACGGTCGTGTCGATATCTTGGTTAATAATGCCGGTGGTGCTACCGGGCCCACCTTCGGTATAGGCAGGGTCCTAAGGATAAGCGAAAGAGATTGGGACGATACAATCACTCTGAACTTGAAGAGTGTATTCTTGTGCTCCCGGGCTGTAGCCAAGACCATGCTGGAACAGAAAAAAGGGTGTATCATCAACATGGCGTCGATTACCGGGCAATTCCCGTGGGCCGGACTGCCGGCTTACTCGGCAGCCAAGGCAGCGGTGATCAATCTCACCCAGTCACTGGCCATGGAATTTGCCCCGTATATTCGGGTCAATGCCATTGCTCCTGGACTCATCGAGACACCCCGTACCTCAAAGAACAGACGCCCTGAGCAGATCGAGCAACTCCTGACGAACGTTCCGTTGGGACGCATGGGGAAGCCTGAAGAGGTTGCCGACTTAGCAGTCTACCTGGCATCCGACGTGGCTGAATGGATCACCGGAACGGTGGTGAATTTGAACGGCGGGCAGGTCTGGATGACCGAAGGGGGACGGCCTAATTTTAGAGACAATCCCTCTTCCCGCGAGGATTAAAATACATTGCAAAATGTAGAGTTAGCAATGAAAATTTATCAATTTGAGGATTTTTTTCCCATTGCTAATTACTAATTTTTCAATGTTAATTTTGCAATGAGCTTTTAAGTGGAGAGTCTGAGAGATAAGGACTTCCGAAGGAGGCTGACGAACGATGAAGCTTAAGGGAAAAGTTTCTTTGATCACGGGTGCTGCCACAGGAATCGGTCGAGCGACCGCCATCCTGTTTGCCAAAGAGGGAGCTCGGGTAGCCATTGCCGATATCAATGAGAAAGATGGAAATGAGACCGTGCACACAATTAGGAAAGATGGGGGAGAGGCCCTTTTCATATATGCAAACCTGGTGAATACAACTGAACTCGAACAGATGGTGAGAACGACGGTGGCTACGTACGGCAAGCTTCATATCTTTTACCACAATGCCGGTGTTGCCGGCCCAGGTCGTCTCGAGTTGACAACGGAAGAGGCTTACGACCAGATCATGGATATCCATTTGAAGGCCGGCTTCTTCGGAGCGAAGTTCGCTGCCCCCGAGATTAGAAAAGCAGGCGGCGGATCAATACTTTTCACCGCCTCCGGCCTGGGGTTGCGGCCTTCGTCACAGTCTCCGGCTTACTCCGTCTCAAAGGCCGGACTGATTATGCTTACCAGGACATTAGCCGTTGCTCTGGCAAATGACGGCATCCGGGTGAATGCGGTCTGTCCGGGTCCTATATCTTCCACACCCTTGTGGCAGGGCGTTCTTGCACGCAACCCGGAGATTGTTCCTGACGAATATACTCAGATGAACATAGAGAAGCGCCCCATCAAGCGGCTGGGGACTCCGGAGGAGATGGCCCAAGCAGCCCTGTTCCTCGTATCGCCGGAGGCTTCCTACATTACGGGTATTGCTTTGCCCGTTGATGGCGGCGGGGCCATGAGCTGAAATCGGCATGCTGGATGAGCTTGAAAGAGAACGGAAGAGCGGGTTGATTATTGTGGATGTGATCCAGACCATTGAAAAACACCCTGCGTACGATATGGGTCCTTCATTAGAAGGTCGCTCCACAGGACTTGGAATGAAACTCTCTTATCCCTTGGGGCTTGACTCATGAAACTGGTCGTTTCTGAATCCCGTTTTCACATTGACAAATGTGTGGGCTGCAAGACCTGTACTCATGTCTGCCCGACCATGGCATATGTCCCCTCTGTTCACCGACCTCTGGATAAGAACAAGATCGCCCCCTGCTCTTCACGCTGCCCCATTGGAAATGACGTTGAAGGATTTCTCTTCTGGGTCGGGCAAAAGAAATACTTGGATGCCTATCATCTCCTCCTCAAGACCAATCCCTTTCCCGGCGTTACGGGAAGGGTCTGCCATCATCCCTGTGAACAGGACTGCAACCGGGTAAAGTTTGATCAGGGCCTTTCGATTCAGGCCCTCGAGAGGTTTGTCGCCGACCGGGCAATGCAAGAAGGTTACAAACCTGTCAAGCCGAAGGTGACTCAAAAGGCTAACGTCGCAATTGTCGGCTCCGGTCCTGCCGGTCTTTCGTGTGCCTATCATCTCGCCCGAAGGGGTTACAGACCCACCGTCTTTGAGGCTGAAAAAAGATTGGGCGGCATGCTTCATTTTGGGATCCCCGAATACCGGCTTCCAGAGAAGATTTTGGAGTGGGAGATCAAGAACATCACCTCTCTCAATGTTCAGGCTCGAATCAACCATAGACTTGGAACCAACCTTAGGTTTGGCGATCTTCAGGAATTTGACGCCCTGTTCATCTCCACGGGGTTCCACAGAAGCCGCGAGCTTTCCATTCCCGGGGAGAGGTGCCAGGGTGTTTTGTCCAGCCTGGATTTTTTGAAAAAGGTGAACTCAGGCACACCGGTTGTTTTGGGCAAAAAAGTTGCAGTCGTAGGAGGGGGTAACTCTGCGCTCGATGCAGCACGGTGTGCACGGCGTCTGGGGGCCGAGCCCGTTATTCTCTATCGGCGATCGATTGAGGAAATGCCGGCCCTGCCCAGTGAGCGGCAAGCCCTCCAGGCTGAAGGAATCGAGATTCTGCCTCTCGTCATTCCGCTTCGGATCCTGACGGAAGGGAATTGCGTGCGTCGGATCGAATGCCTTCGCACACTCTTGGGAGAACAAGGAAAGGATAGAAGAAGAATTCCCATTCCGGTCCAGGGCTCCAATTTCCTCGTCGATGTGGACCAGGTTATTGTCGCTGTGGGCGAGTCACCGGAGTTCTCAGGTCTCACTCCTTCCCTTAGAATAAAGGAGAACCAACTCGTTGTGGATTCGAACGGGGCGACACCCCGGAAAAAGACCTTTGCAGGAGGGGATGTGGCAACCGGTGCCGGGACGGTCTCCGAGGCCATTGCTTCAGGAAAGAGGGGAGCGGTGGCGATTCATCGGTTTCTTCAGAAGGAGGGTTGCAGCGGAAACGGTTTCAAGGCTGAGGTAGTGGGATTTGAGGAATTGAACCCTGACTACTTCTCCCCGGCGCAGAGGGTTCTCCTGAACCACCTTGCCCCGACAAAGGCTGTCCTCTCTTTTGATGAAGTTTCCTTGGGCTATAAGGAAATTGAGGCTCTCGATGAGGCTCACAGATGCTTCGGATGTGCCGCGCCTCCGACCTATCATCTCGAAGACTGCAGGGGATGCACCAATTGCGAGCAGAGATGCCCGGCCTCGGCGATAACCATTGAACCGAAAGAGAAACCCTACACGGTGGGAGTCCATCCGGACCCGTTCAACTCGGATCAAATCCTCTCGTTGTGCAAGAAGGCGAAGCTTCATCCGCGGCAGATCGTCTGCTACTGCACCAATACCACAGCCGGAGAAATCGCTGCGGCGATTCTCCAGGGGGCAAACAGTCCGGAAGCAGTATCCCGTCTGACAGGGGCCCGGACAGGATGCACGGTCCTGTGTGTCCAGTCCATCCTAAGGCTCCTCGATGCCTCTGGACAGCCCGTGAAGAGCCGTGAAACCCATCAGTGCTATGGAAAGACGGTAACCTTGTGGGACCTCACCCCCGAGACCAGAAAAAAATACGAAGAGACATGTTACCATTTTGGCGAGGATATGGAATTGATCGAAAAGGTTTTCAAGAAGGATTGAGGAAGGGCAAAACCATGGGGAAAAATACGTTAAGGCCGGCGGATCCGATTCGTTCCCAGTACACGATAGATCCAGGCCTCCTCGGAATGAGAGGTGTGGATCTTCCTGAGATGACCTCCGTTTCTATCAAGGATCTGATCCCGAGCATTCCCTCCCCTCTTTTCCCGCATCAGGAAGGAATCGAGGCCCTGCGAAAGGCCACCAGAAGGTCTTTGTCCGGCGTGAACTTGGACCGAATCAGGCCGGGAGATTCGGTCAACATCCTTGCTTCCCATCATGGCTTCACCCTTCTGGGAGGCGCGCCCTATGCGGAAATGCTGAAGGCGACCAAGGAGTTCATTCAGGAGAGAACGGGGGCCGAAGACATCCGCCTTCGGGCAGGGGTCGGCCTTCGATTCAAAGAAACAGAAGAGTATATCAACCAGTTTGGCCTCAATGAACATTTCAAAGGCAAAGCCAGGGGAATGGCCCCTGTGGATGAAGGCCTCCCGATCGAAACCGAATTCGGAACCCTGTATGGATTGAAAAGGGCATACGATGCGAAATGGATCATCCATGCCCATAACAGCGACCTGCGGGAGCTCCATAACCATCGACAGATCGACCGGATCCTCAAACCCTTTGCCATGTCTTATGCCCGCATTGAGACTCGTTCGACCTATCATCAGAACTTTGGTCCAAGGTCCTCCAATATCATCCCCCGGGCGATCTTCAAGTCCGACTTTGTCCAGAGCAAATTCGTCTTCTCCATCATCCTGACCACCTCCCCCAATGGAATCATGGGGGTGGATGCTGACAACGACCTTCTCAAGCAGAATGATCGGATTACGATCGATGCTCTCAGATGGTACGGAAAGCTCTTAACCCTTCTCAAAGAGATCGACCAGTGCATTGTCCTACTTGATGGCCCCTCCCCGATTGGGTATATGAAGGCGGGTGGAATCGTATTCGACAATTTCATGGGCCTCTCTGTCGATGAATTTGATCTCGACCGTGGCTGGCCTCCCTTCTCACGCTATACGGAGATGTATTTTGATCCAGATGGGACTCCCTTGCTTGCGGAAATCCCCCCATTGAATCCCGCTGTAAAGTGGGTGGTCAATAACTATTGCTCCATCGGATATCCGAGCACCTTCTTCTCTCAACATGTGCCAACGATCGTGGTAGGCCAGGCTTTGGCGAATCTCATCAATTCCTGTCCCCAAAACCCTCAGTACATGCGCTATTGTGTGAAGGCGGAGGGTCTGCAGGAAGCGGTCAACTTCGCGACCAGAGCCAGTGGCATCTCCAATCTCATTGCCTTCGACGGCGCTGTGGGAGGCTTTAACCTGACCGAGCCCCTGGCCGAATTGCTCAGAGCAAAGGCTCCGGCCGTCGAGGAGAAAGTGGAAAACGATCTTCTCCCCAAGTGGTGCCAGCAGCGGAATCTCTCCTTACCCTGTCCCTCTCTCCAAAGGGGACGGCGAGGAGGGTGAGGGGGAATAAGAGAATGGAGCGAAAAAGAATGTTTGAGATCCGGTTTCACGGAAGGGGGGGGCAAGGGGTTGTGGTGGCTTCCATCCTCCTGGCCTCTGCCTTCTTTAAGGAAGAAAAATTCGTTCAAGCCTTCCCCTCCTTCGGGGCAGAAAGAAGGGGAGCCCCGGTGGTGGCCTTTACCCGTGTGAGTGATAGGGAGATCAGAGAGCGATTTGGCATCTACAAGCCAGACTGTCTGATCATTCTCGATTCGAGCCTGACGCTCAAAAAAGACATCACCTCGGGACTGAAGGAGAATCACTGGATCATCATTAACAGCGATAAGACGCCTCAGGACTATGTCGATTTGGGCCCTTACCGTGTGGCGACCCTCGATGCCAATTCCATATCCCTGAAGTACGGTTTAGGAAGCTCTGCGGTGCCCATTGTCAACACAACCATTCTTGGCGCTTTCTCCAGGGTGACGGGGACCGTGAGGATTGAATCGATTCTTGATGCGGTGCGCGAGAATGCGCCTTCAAAGCCCGAAAAGAACGCCAGTGCGGCCCGCGAGGCTTACGACCTGGTGGTTTTTTGAGGGTTTTTCCTGGAAGAGGTGAGTAAAAGGTTAAGAAAGATGAAGAAACGATACAGCGTGAAGTGCCTCGAAGAAATGCCCATTACGGCCATCTCCTTTCTTACGAGCGAGGGAAATGAAACCGGAGAATGGCGGTCCCAGAGGCCCGTGCTCGACCTCGAAAAATGCAACCGGTGCGGTCTTTGCTGGATGTATTGTCCGGACAACGCCATCGTTCCTGAAATGGACTCCTTTCAGATCTCTTACAAGTACTGTAAGGGATGTGGTATCTGTGCCAATGAATGTCCGAAAAAGGCGATCTTACTTATTAAGGAAAAGCGATGAAAAAAGTCATCTCCGGCAATCAATCCGTCTCTTATGCTGTCCTCGCTGCAGGAGCCCAAGTCGTGGCAGCCTATCCTATCACACCTCAATCGTCGATTGTGGAAATGATCGCCAATTTCTGCTCCAGTGGGCAGCTTCGGGCGAAATTCATCAACGTCGAATCTGAGCATTCGGCCATGGCGGCCTGCATCTCCGCCTCTGTCACAGGTGCCAGGGCCTTTACGGCAACCAGTTCCCAAGGATTGGCTTTGATGCATGAACTCCTCCATTATGCCTCGGGCCTGAGGCTTCCCATCGTGATGGCCAATGTGAACAGGGCTCTGGGAAGTCCTTTTAACCTGAAGGCCGATCTCTCTGACAGCCTCTCCCAGAGAGACACGGGATGGATCCAGTTTTACTGTCAAAGCGGCCAGGAGGTCTTTGATACGATTCTCCAGGCCTATCGCCTATCGGAACAGGTCTTGCTTCCGGCGATGGTTAACCTGGAGGGTTTCATTCTTTCTCACACGTATGAAATCGTGGATGTTCCTGAGCAGAAAGAGATCGATCGTTTTCTCCCCCCGCCGGCGCCCCGGGATTGTCTCGATGTCGAAAACCCCTGTTTATTCGGAGGGACGACGGACTTTTACATCAACTTTCGATACAAAATGCACGAGGAGATGCAGAGGACAAAGGTCGTCTGCCGAGAATGTGATGCCGATTTCCAAAAGGTCTTTGGACGAAGTTATGGATTGATTCAACCCTACCGTTGCGAAGATGCAGATCTTATCCTGGTGACGGCAGGAACTCTTGCAGGCACCTGCTGCGTAGCATCAGACCAATATCGAGAACGTGATTTAAAAGTTGGTGTCTTGAGGATCAGATTATTTCGGCCCTTCCCAGGAGAAGAAATCTGTTATGCTCTCCGAAATGCAAAAAAAGTGGCTGTGATTGATCGTGATTTCTCTCCTGGATGTGGAGGCATCTTTGCCCAGGAGATCAAATCGGTCTTTCAAGGGAAGGATCCTTTGCCCGTCTACGAATTCATTGCTGGGTTGGGAGGAAAGGATGTTACGGATGAAGACATCGGGAAAGTTATCGATCAAACCTTGCAAACTCCAGAACCGGGAGGCGTCACATGGATAGGGGTCCTCAAATGAAATTTCCTATACTGGAGGAAGAACTTCTCTACTCTGGACACACCGCATGCCCGGGCTGTGGTGCTGTGCTGGCCCTAAGGTACGTCCTCAAGGGATTGGGGCCAAGGACGATCATCGTCATCCCTCCTTCTTGCGCTGGGACGATTTCCGGCCCCTTTCCTTTCTCGTCGCTCAAAATTCCTGTTCTTAGGATTCCTTTTGAGACGACGGCGATCTCTGCCTCGGGGGTAAGGGCTGCCCTTGACGTCATGGGGAAAAAGGACATTCATGTTCTGGGGTGGGCCGGTGACGGAGGAACATTCGACATTGGCTTACAAGCCTTGTCGGCCACTGCGGAGCGAAATGATAATATCCTCTATGTCTGTTATGACAATGAAGCCTATATGAACACGGGGATACAGAGAAGTTCTGCAACTCCCGAAGGGGCATGGACTACGACAACACCTTTCCCTTATCTCAAAGATACACCCAAAAAGGATATCGTCCGAATCATGGCGGCGCATAGGATTCCTTACATTGCTACTGCCTCTGTGGGATATCCAGTCGACCTAATCAAGAAGGTGACAAAGGCAAAAGAATTAGGGGGAACAAAATTCATACTCATCTTTTCTCCTTGTCCAACCGGATGGCGTTATTCGCCTGAGATGACCATTCAAATCGCCAAATTGGCAACAGAGGTAGGCCTTTTCCCTCTTTATGAGATAGAAAATGGTGAGAAATATATCTTAAGCAAGAAGCGGCCCCAGAAACCTCTGAAGGAATACTTTTCTCTTCAGGGTCGCTTCCGCAATTTAAAGGAAGAAGAACTAAGACGAGCCGAAGAAAAAGTAAAAAAAGATTGGGAATATCTGACTCGCCTGGCAGGATAGTTCTTTCGCATACAGGTTTCTGACGATTCTGCCAGAGGGAGACTATCCGCACCCCGTGACGATGTGAACGAGTCATATCCCATTTGGTTCCGTGCTGCGGTTTTTTATGTACATAAGACCCTCATGAACTCTGCTGGAATTGGTGTGAAGCTTCTCGCCGGCGGAAAAGTTTCCCATTTTTTTTGCTCTTTTAGGAAATACGGCCCCGATGCTGACAGGAATCAAACACGCCTTTTTAAGAAAGAAAAAAGATATCTGTGCGGTTGGCTTAGCTGGCGACGGGGTCATCGCAGATATCGGTTTTCAATCCATTCTAAAATGGACTAATTCGAACTTGGGTTTTTCTGAACGAGATAGAAGTTGGTTCGTGCTGGAATTCAGCAAGCATGTTCAGACAGAATGACGACGTTGATCAAATCTTTAAGGAGGGAGCGGAATGATACGATTCAAAGAAGGTAACCTAAGGATCCCGAAATGGAACAGGAAGGTCTTCATGGTAGCGGGAGGCACAACAGCTTATCGGAAATATTTCCCCGAATACAAACTGGAAGAGTTGGTTATGATCGCGTTCAAGCAGATGCTGGAAGAGAATGGAATGAAGATGGATCCTCTGGAAGTCAAGGGTCTCATCAATTATGCCGCTTATGGCGAGTTTGCCGATCATTTCCAGGATCAGTTGCTTTGTCAGGCCAAGGTCCATGACTATCTGGGCTTGGATCCTCTCTACAATGTGGGGATCAAAACAGGAGGAGCTACCGGAGGATCAACGATCCTCAATGCTGCCATGGCCATCGCTTCAGGTTATGCCAACGTGGCTTTAGCCGCAGGCTGGGAGCGCATGGATGAGGTCGACACCCGTACTGGCAACTTTTATATCTCTACGGCAGCCTGCAAGGATTTCGAAACCCGCTTAGGTCGCATTTATTCTTCTTATTACGCTCCTATGGCCAATCGCTTCGCATGGGCCTTCAAGGTTTCAGAAGTCACCCGGGCCAAAATAGCTGTCAAAA
>Ga0299912_10002471_pt1 | contig 15137 bp, 14 predicted proteins | sample RVTome_2_FD_207667 | JGI IMG/M metagenome (GOLD analysis project Ga0299912, IMG submission 207667) | Soil microbial communities from uranium-contaminated site in the Upper Colorado River Basin, Wyoming, United States - RVT95D214 (version 2) ... | reverse complement strand
GTCCTGGGGAAGTCCCTTTTGTCCCTGATACAGGATGCCCCCCAGATTATACCTAATGCCCTGGCCATGATAACGCACTGGCTTAAATCTATCCCGATACTGTCTCCGCCATCAATTCAGCAGCAGATTGACTTGTATTCCGCACAAGCCGGTGTGGCACTGGGTAATGCCATAAAAGACTTCCTGATGCGTGGCGTGGGGCTTGTCAAGAGTTCTTCAGGCATGATCATAGGGTTTGCTGTCATACCATTTTTCACCTTCTTAATTCTGAAAGACTGGGATAGACTGCGTGACCGCTTTTACGCTGCGCTGCCGTTATGGACTCGGACACACACGAAGAACATTCTCTTTATTCTCCAAAATGCGGTGGGGCGCTATGTTCGCGGCCAGTTACTGCTGGGGCTGATTGTTGGGCTCTGCGCCTATGTCCTGCTGAGGATTTTGAGAGTTGATTTTGCCCTGCCGCTGGCCATCTTTGCGGGTATCATGGACGTGGTGCCCATGATTGGTCCCTGGCTGGGTGGTGGCCTAGCTGTTCTGGTTGCGCTGTCGACGGCGCCGGAGAAGGCTATCTGGGTGGCTCTTGGCTATTTGCTGATTCAACTACTTGAGAACTTCCTGCTTGGGCCCAGAATCCAGAGCTCGCAAATGCAGATTCATCCAGCGTTCATAATAATACTCAGTCTTATCGGAGGGTACTTTGCCGGAATCCTGGGGTTTATTTTTGCCCTGCCGCTCAGCATGGCCATCGTAGCTATATTCAAGTATTTGCGGGATAGCACGCGTGACGGTGGCATTAGCTAGCTTCATCCTGCCGCTAGGCTGCTGACGAATATTTCCGCGTGACTTCACAGACACTGATTAATGTGATTGCCAGGAGAAGGCTACAAATCAAAAGAGAGCGCTAAGGCTGGTATTGAATCCGTTAAGGAAAATGCACCCAAAGCCAAGATCGAAGAGAAATAGAGCAAAGTCCACAGTGTAAAGACGCTAGGATTAATTTGGTTCCTGTTTGGTAGGACCTCTCAAAAAGGAGGCGAGTGATTTCCGCCTTCTTTCGAAGCTATATGCGGTACAGGTAAGAAGACCCGGAGGGTACGCCCAGAAGTAATCCTTTCAGCCCAATCATAGGAGTGCTGCCCGCGTCATGGTTTCGAGATTGATTTTACCCGCCACTGGTTCTTGTCCGGGTTCCAGGTCAGATGATGGAAATCAACATCATCTTCCACAGTGAAAGTTGAGCTATGTCTCATATCTCCATCATTGAGCAAGAACAATAATTCGGGAGACTGCTGATGAAGAGGTAGATGAGTGTGTCCCAGAATAATCCCCTTACATTCCTGGTGTTCCTTCTTAACTTTTTGCTGAAGGTTGATTAAAGCCCTTGAGTGAACTAAATATACCAGCATAATAAATCGTTCAGTAATGGAACTCATTTTGAGATTACCGGGAGTCACCTTTCTTCGCGGTATGTGATTGTAGAGCCACATAAGTTGTCGAGGAATATATTGAACCGACGGGTCATATTCGTGCCCGTGACAGTACCAGATGCCACCCTCCATAAAGGGTTCTATTAATTTGATTGGACTAATAGGATTACCAAGATCAGGATTATCACGATACTTCTCTAGTATATGGTCATGGTTTCCAGGCAAGAGCTTAGTTGGAATCTGCCCGGCGAGGTCGCGAAATTTCTGTGTCATAGGGTGTTGGAGGCAGTTCTCAAACCCGTTTTCATACATATGGAACCAATCTCCCAAGCCCAATATTTCATCGCCAGCCTTAGCCTCTTTTCGGATATAGGTTATCGCCTGGTCCATAGCATTATATTGAGCATCCTTATGTCCGATATGCAAATCAGAAAGGATAAATTTCTTCACTGCAACCTCCTCTTCTTAATCATGAGAGAGTAATTAGACTGGCAGAAATCCGCACGGGCGAATTCAGATTATACGCCTGATTCACTGAAAAAACATCTACATGGCCGAATTGATGATCATCACTTTCACCTGATACGGATTAGTGTCTTGACTATCTTGGCATCTGGCTGTCGCCGCCGTTCTTTAGCGATAGGTGCTTCAAGAATCAAAGCTGGCAGCGGCCGGATTTGCACCGGCGACCGAAGGCTCATGATAGCCAGGCTCGAAAGCTGAACTACATAGTGTCTTTGAATTCACGCTGCGATAACAGGCACCCGGAGTGTTTTGCCTTCAGAAATTGCAGGAAACAGTGGCTTCTTCAGCCGTTATTCCTTCGTCCTGAATAGCATCTCAAGAGGAGTTCCCACAGATCATGTTTTCGCATTTTTCAGGCCCAGCGCCAACCTACTCACTCATGGCGTATTCGCCGTTCAAAACGGAAACATACTGCTGCCATAGGCTGTTATATTGCTCGGGATTTGGCACTGCCTTAATAAGCATAATCTTGACACAATACTCTCGCTGCGCATCCCTGGAACCATGATTGCCGTAGATTTGCATGGCAAACTGAGCAAAGTCACGCACCATGAAGTCAAACATCTGGTTCAAAATGTCTGAATCGATTCCGTTGATACCGGCCTGCTCTAAGATGAGCTGACCGTACACAACAATGGAAAACATCTCGCCCAAAGGCAGGGACCACGAGGGGTCCATATCTTGGGCCTCGTCCGGGCCCGCCGTTTCCAGCATCTCCTTGAAAATAGCTATCTGCTTCATGAAAACAGCCACATTGGGCAGGCCCTTGTTGGCCTCGAAGACAGGCTTGTAGTCGTGGAACTGTATCTTTCCCAGGCCCTTGGTGGGGCCCTGATTGAAGAGGAACAGGTCGTCTTTTTGTGAAAGGTCCGGAGCTACCGGTGGATACTCGGCCGGGTTGAAGAAGTAGTTTCGCATGAACTTGCGGATGAGCTGGATGTTCACGTGGATCGTTCCCTCGAGCTTGGACGGGCCCATGATATCGGCGGCTGCCATGTGAAAGTAGGTGTCCTTTTCAAATCCCTTGGCTGCGATGACTTCCCAGAGCAGGCTGACCACCTCTTCGGCCTGCAAGGTCACCTTCATCTTGCTGGTGGGGTTGTAAAGCAAGTAGCGGCGGTCGTTCTGACTGGAATTCCTAAAATAGTCAGTAGCGCGGCGCTGGTAGAGCTTCATGCCTACCAGGCGCAGCCAGGCATCCATGAAGTTCTTGCGCACGTGCGGCATGTCCGTGACCCGTATGCCGTAGAGGATGCGGTTGGAGGCATGGGTGATGGCCTCGTAGAAGCAGTGTTCAGCAACCCCGATGGACCCGGGACCGATGTTGAATTTGCCGACGTTCACGGTGTTGAGCGCACAGTCCCAGGCATAGGAGCCCCGGGAGAGGATGTCGTCCTTTGTGATGGGATAATTGTGCAGAGCGAAGTTGGACACGTATTCCTGGTGGGAGACCACGTTTTTCTTGAGCTCGTAGGCCTTGTGGCGGTAGTTGGTGACGAAGAAGGTGTAGTCGTCCGTGCCATCTTTGATTTTCCCCAGAGTGGACACCATTTCCGCTTCATTGCCGTTGCCGATGTAATATTTTTCCCCGTTCGCCACCCAAGTACCGTCGGGCATCGGTGTCAGTGAGGTTTCCGTGGAATAGATGTCGGCACCGTGGTCCCTCTCGGAAAGGCCGAACGCAAAGATCGCACCTTCCTTGAGGAGACTGGCTGCTCTCTTTTTCGCCTCTTCATTCTGACTCATCCAGATGGGCCCCAGACCCAGGATGGTCACCTGGAAGCAGTACCAGTATCCCAGGCCGTAGAAGGACAGAAGTTCGGCATATTCACTGTTGCGGGCCGTGTCCCAACGACAGTCGGGATCTCCGCCGGCATATTCCTTGGGCGTCAGTAGCTTGGCAAAGATCTGCTCCTTGCCGATGAATTCGACGAACTCTCTGTACCAGACCTTCTTGCTGTAATCATCGAGAATCCTGGCCTTGCCCATCTTCTCGAAGAAGGCAATAGTCTTGTTCATGAGGGCTCTTGATCCCTCGTCGGGCATAAGGCTTCTATATCTCTTGGGCTGTAGTAGATAATTCATCGTTACTCCGTTCCCGCTCGGCGGTTCAAGAACTTTACTAGAATCAGTCTATGCCAGTCAAGAATGTTCTGCTACATGGACAAGGGAAGAAAACCATGTCCTGAACAACTGGTATAAGGTGGGCTCATTACTACTGAAGATATCAGCGAACGCGCAAGGGTGGAGTCCAAGACAGCGGATACAACGAACTTTGAACTCATACAGAATATGAGGCAAGGTTTGGAACAGATAGCACGTGATCAAGGGCCAGCCAGGCGCAACCCATTTCGATTTCAGGGTTGCTGCATTCAGGGTTGGCTGGATGTATAATTCAATTAGGCAATTTGGAGGGTGTATGAAATCGTTAGTAGTTTATTATTCTTTTACAGGCAAGACGAGGCTGGTGGCCCAGGCAGTCGCCGAAGCCCTGAATGCCGCACTGGTCGAGATTGAGGAGAGAAGGCCCATACCCATGCCGTTCGTCTATTTGAGCGGCAGCTTCGCAGCTTTCATGAACAGGGGGAGTAAGATAAATTCCGTTGATGTAGATTTAAAGCAATATGAAAGGATATTTGTCGGCTCTCCAATGTGGGCTTACAGACCGGCACCGGCTATTAACTCATTTATGTACCGGACAAATTTCGAGGGCCGGAGCGTTATTCCGTTCTTTACCATGGGTGGGGACACTTCGGAGAAAGCTCTAGCGAACATAAAGGCCAAAATAGAGAAAAGACAGGGCAAGGTTGTCGGCTCTTTTGCCATAACGTCGTACAACGCATCCGACGAGGAAATGGTAGCCAGGGCTAAAGAGGCTGTGAGGAACTATTCAAGTTAGCCCCGATTCATCCACCGATGCCACTCCCTCCCTAATCTACAGTCAATTGCAGAAGTCCCTATGATTCTCCCTCTCCTCGCGGGAGGGAGTTAGAGGGAGGGGGAAACCTGCCAGGGCTCACCCTCACCTTAATCCTCTCCCGTCAAGGGAGAGGATTTTTGCACGGGATTACGAACGAAAACAGTGGGAGCAGGATTTGCACCTGCTTATAATGAAACTGTAAGCTATAATAACTGGGGATATGCCGTGCAAAATTTCCAGGTTAAAATAGATTATTAAGGAGTCGCATCATCTGTGCTGGGTAAACTGACATTTCTGGGGGCAGCGCGAAATGTCACAGGTTCGTGCTATCTGCTGGAGACTCAAGGCGCGCGTGTGCTCGTAGATTGCGGGCTGTACCAGGAGCGGAAATACCAGGAGAGGAACTGGCAGCCGTTTCCCTTTGACCCTCAGTCCCTCGATGCTGTTTTCTTGACCCATGCCCATCTTGACCATTGTGGACTTTTGCCTAGACTCGTACGTGAAGGTTACCAGGGCAAGATATACTGCACCCAGGCGACTGCTGAGCTAGCCGAGATTATCCTTCTGGATGCCGCACAGTTACAGATGGAAGACGCCGCATTCAAGAAGGAGCGCCATAAAAAGGAAGGACGCCGTGGTCCTTATCAGGAGACACCTCTTTACACCGTGGAAGATGCCGAAGCAGTTAAGCCGCATCTTGCCGCTGTAGAATATCTAAACTGTGTTGGGGTTAATGGCAGTGTCGAAGGCTGCTACTATGAAGCAGGCCATGTACTGGGGGCGGCAGCCATAACCGTAAATATCCGACAAGATGGCCAGAACCACAGAGTAATTTTTTCCGGTGATATTGGCGAGCCTGGCCGCCCGATAATAAAAGACCCGGCTATCTTCAATGAGGCTGAATATATAGTCATGGAGGCGACCTATGGCGACCGTACCCACGAGGAACACGCGAACACCGACATTCAGAAACAATTGCGCGACTGTATCAACAGGACGGTAAACGCCGGGGGCAACATTGTCGTCCCCAGCTTCGCTCTGGAGCGCTCCCAGGAGATGCTGTATCACCTGAACGAACTTTTTCTACGTAGAGAGATTCCACACGTACCGGTCTTTCTGGACAGCCCCATGGCAATACGGATTACCGAGGTATTTAAGCGTCATGCCGAGCTCTTCGACAGGGAGATGATGCGACGTCTGCGCCAGGGTAATTCCTTCTTCAACTATGAAAACCTCAGAATAGTGCAGAGTGCGGAGGAGTCCAAAGCCATTAACATCATGAAGGGAAGCAGTATCATCATAGCCGGCAGCGGTATGGTAGCCGGCGGTCGCGTGAAGTACCACATCATCAACAACATCATGAAGCCGGAAAGCACGATATTGTTTATCGGCTATCAGGCGGAGGCGACGCCGGGCAGGATATTGCTGGACGGCGCCAGGGAAATCCGTCTCCTGGGGAAAATGCATCCGGTAAGGGCACACATCGAAAGAATTGACGGGTTTTCGGCCCACGCCGACCGTGATGGGCTGCTGGCCTGGCTGACGGACATCCTTGTCCCGCCGCGCGGTGTATTCATTACTCACGGGGAAGAAAAAGCAGCCACCAGCTTTGCAGAGACTCTGCGGGAAAAGACCGGGTGGACGGTGAAAGTTCCCCAATACAAAGACACTGTGGAGCTTGATTGAATCGACGAAGGGGGTAGCATAATCGCGAAGATTGCATGTACAATGAATTGGATAGAAACCAGCGCAAAGTATAGGAGGAGCCCATGATAGGTGACTACATAGTCAACGCTTTCCAGTCCTTTTTTCAGAGTGCCAGCGGTTCCTGGAAGTATCTGGCCATGGTCATTGGTCTGGCTGTAGGGTTTGGTCTGGTGTGGTTGACGGCATATTGGCCCCGACAGTTTAGAAGACCTAGGCTGTCGGAGGTGCTCGTAAGCGGTGCCTTTCTGACCCCGGGGCTGTGGGCGGTGCTCGTAGGCAGCGCTTTCTTAACCCTGGCTGCTATTTGTTTCGTTCAGATTCCTCTCCAGGTTTGGACTGGACAGGCGCTGAACCATTTCTGGAGCCAAGATGTCCTCACGCGCTGGATTCTTCTGGCCGCAATACCGTCAATGCTTCTCACTGGACTGGTTCAAGAGGGGGCGAAATTGGTGCCAGTCGTGGTCTACTGGCGTAGTGGTGAGAATATTGAACCCAAGCTTGGGCTCACTATCGGCGCAATAGCCGGAGCGGGATTCGGCATCTTCGAAGCATGGCAGGCACTTAATGCCCAGTTTGCCGCAGGAATGATAACGTGGGATGTAATGAAGACCTTCGGATTCATGTCACTGATCTATACTGGGTTTTGGCATACTTTCTTCATCGTAGCCGCTCAAATCGCTTTTTCCGCGCTGGCCGGGTATGGTCTGGCCAAGGGTTGGGGGTGGCAGTTTTATCTCATGGCCGCTGTGCTGCACGGCTTACTGAATTATGCCAATGTTTTGTATAGTGCAGGGGTTCTCACCGACATTCAGGCGGTAATCTATATTACCGTGCTGGCTGTGCTGGTGACGGCCGGGGCCCTGTGGCTCCGCTGGAAAAAAGGGACGGTTGCGGCTGAGCCGGCAATAGCATCTCCCGAAGTTGTGACCGCCGAAACCGGTTTGCCACCCGGAGAATCATCAAATCAGGAGTAGGCTATTCTGTAAAAGGAGGAAAGCATGGCAGAGGAAAAAGAAAAGCACTGGTACCGCCGCCGCGGCGCGGTGACTTTGGCAGGCCCAATCTGGTTCATCGGCTGGCTATTTACGATCGGCTACTGCAATCTTCTCTGGTGGCAGATTTTGCTGGGCATCGTAATCTGGCCGTACTATCTGGGCCGGGCACTGGGGGGTTGAGAGAATCCATTCTAATTTCATAATCTGACTTTAGTCCCGGCCGCCATGACGAAAAGCGGCGGCTGGGTTTTCACTAGTGTCTGGGTGACAAGTGATATAATTGCGTTGGTGGGGAGTGGCAATGCCGCGAAGAAAGAAACCAGTATCCTTCCGCACTTCAGAGGTATCACACGTAGTCGGCGCTACCTATAACCAGCTTGTGTACTGGGACAAGACAGGTCTGGTGAGGCCGAGTCTGAGGGCAGCATCCGGAAGGGGTTCGCGCCGTCGCTATTCCGTAGAAGACATTTTCGAACTAAAGATACTGATGAAGTTGCTCGATAGCTCACTGCCTCTGCAGCGGGTAAGGTCGAGTTTCCGCTTTATACGTGGTCAATCCAAGGCCTTATCGTCCTTTGTCGTGTTCACGGATGGAAAGACAGTCTATTTCTACGAGGACTATGATGTTCTTGTGGACACGTTAAAGGAGGGCCAGACAGTATTACGTATCGCGGTTCAAGACTTGATTGCAGAGGTACAAGCCAAGTTGACCGGTGGACGGTGAGCGTGGAAGGCAACCAGGTTACGTCGGTTCCGGAAGATGGCAGTGGCTGGACTCAAACACTTGTGCAGTTCTCAGGCCATGCATATTGGCAAAAGGGCGAGTCGTTGATATAATATTCGTATAATAGAAGCAAGGAGGTCATGAATATGGGTAATACATGTGGGTGTGGATGCAGCAAGAAACCTGCGGCGAAGCCGGAGCCAGTAAAGAAAGCGACTCCCAAGAAGAAATAACAAACTACTGGAAATGGTAGCAGTGGGACTTGGATCACATGGGATAGGTGATCAGTCTCGCAGAAGACTCATCTATTCGAGAAGATAGCTGCAATCCCGACAATCGCCAGTGCTATCCCGATTCCCATTAGCATTATTGGAAAATAGCCACTGGTGCTGTCTCTGCTGGACAGATATGCCAGGATAAAGAGGACTGCGCTGAGACCGAGCGGTGCAGCAATTCTAGCTACTTTCATTCACCCTCCTAGACAATACTATTCCAGGTGATAACACACCTAACTCAATACTCACAATCTCTCGACGAGAATTTACCTGGTAAACAATAAGTGGCAGCGGCTGGTAAACCAGCGGCGCAGTCGCCACCGAGCGATGGTCTATTAGATATTTGTCTAGACGCTTTTCTGTGGGGTGATTATTGTTTGGTTCGCTAACCTGCTTTATTTGCGCCTGAGAGATAGCAGGTTAATATTGGAAGTTGCTATCAGGGAAATTCCGACAATCCCCAGGACTGTGGAAATACCTGTGGTATTGTCTCCCAGGATATCGCCATCAAACATAAGAATAGCAGCTACTAAGGCCAAGACAATCCCTATTATCAACTGCGCAAGGAATGCCCTCTTGTGTTCGTTGGTTATTCGTTCTGGCTTCTCCCCTTTTCGCCTCTTCAGGACTAGTAATGCTAGAACGACCAATACAACAGCAATGACAATAATCGTAATCAGTACAATATTGGCCATCTTCGGCACCTCCGGCTATTGTTTTCCAAGTATATTACGCTTCATCCACCGAGGCTGCAAAGTGAGCTGAATTTCTGGTAGCAGGTCCGGCAGAAAGGATTTATGCGTACTGGTGGCAGCGAGTGGATTCGAACCACTGACCAAAGGCTTATGAGTCCTCTGCTCTACCGTCTGAGCTACGCTGCCTGGAAAAAATAGTCTAGCATTGGCTAGGGGAAACGGTCAAATAGGGCGTGCCTTCTCACCGGTCATGACAAAGAGAATTTGAGCCGTTATAATCTAATGCGGCAAATTGAGCGACATGGGAGACTTAGGTTGAAGGAACCGTTTGCCAAGTTCGTAGAAAGCAAGCTTGGCTCTGGCGTTTTGCTTATTACCTGCGGCTTGCCCGGCACCTGGAAGACCGAGACGAGCGAGGAAATCTCCAGGATTAAGGGCTACCCTATCCTGCGGTCCGACCTGATCAGGTCGGAAGTGCTGAAAGGCGAGAACATATTTGATGAAAAGGTCGGCTCCGATATGAGCAAACGGACGATGGTTTATGACGAGATCTTCCGACGGGCGGATGAGGCTCTGGAGAGGGGCGATAGTGCAATAATCGACGCTACTTTCGTCACCCAGTCGCTGAGAAGACGAGCGGCTGAGCTAGCCGCCAGACACAATAAGACATACGTCATTCTTGAAACCCATTGCCCGCAGGAGGTGGCAATCGCCCGAATACTGAGACGTACCAAAGAGGATTATGAATCGAATGCTCTCACCGAACAGGCCTACCTGAACAATAAGAAGAAGTTCGAAAAAGTGGATGTGGACGACCTGAAGCGATTATATCCCGAGCTTAAGATTATGCACCTGACAGTCGATACCCAATATGACCCGCCCGAGGGCTGGTATGTCATCGGCATGGAAAAGAGATAGAGCCTCACTATGTCACCCTGAGCCTGATTTGTCGGGGCGAAGGGTCTCAGATTCTTCGCGGAGCTTACCTTGCGCGAGATTCTTCGCCTTCGGCTCAGAATGACAAGAGGGGAAGGGCTTAGAATGACAAAAAAGCAAAGAGCTAGAATGACAGAGGATAAAGGGTGACTTACAGGAGATACAAGTGAAGATAGATTTGCACGTCCATACCAGGACCGGCTCCGACGGCAATTTGACTATCGACGAGGTTTTCCAGGAAGCCAAGAATAGAAACATCAATCTAATCTCGATAACTGACCACGATTCTATAGCCTGCCAGCGGAGAGCCACTACCCTGGCGAGAAAGCATGAGATGTCCTATATCACAGGAGTGGAATTAAACGTGACCTTCCATTATCCGGAAGGCAACAAAGATGTTTCTCTGGATTTCCTGGGATACGGGTATGACATCGGCAATCAGGAGCTAGGGAGCAGGGTTGAATTGATAAAGGAATATAGGAAAAGAAGGGCGCGCCAGATCTTGCAGAATCTGAATGTCGAGTTTGATAAGGAAGGCATTGAGAGACTTACCGAGGAAGACCTCAAGAGAATAGAGGGTAGTGTGGACGGCACATTCGGACGACCCCATATAGCGAACTACCTGGTGGGAAAAGGGATTGTGAAAGACAAGCAAGAAGCCTTCGATAAGTATCTGGTCAAATGCGACGTCGCCAAATATCCGCTTTCTTTAGCTGAAGCATCACAGTTAATCAGGAATGCCGGGGGCATACTGATACATGCCCACCCCGGTGACCCCAAGGGTACATCCCTGGCAAGCATAACGCATGACTTAGAAAAACAAACGAAGGTCATAGAGAAATATATGCTAGAATACATTGATGGTGTTGAGTGCTGGCACACGGACCATGACGAAGGAACCACATCACACTATATTGAGTTTGCCAGAAAGCACAATATATTTATGACCGGCGGCAGCGATTGTCATCAGAAACCGCTTCTTATGGGCACGCTCGATATACCTGATTGGGTTGCCGAGCAGTTCAGGCGATAGAAGAACATGATTGACAACCAAGGAGAAATATTAAGAGTACCGGTAAGATCGGAGGACATAAAGAAGAGCTATGGCGTAATGAGCCGGTTTTATGCTCTGGCAGAGGGAATATTCGAGAGGGAACTTAGACGGACAGGCTTGCACCTTCTATCTGTCACGCTGAGTGAAGTCGTTCTCGAGGTAGGTGTAGGAACAGGATATTCGTTAAAGGAAATCGCTAACTTTGTTGGAGAAAAAGGCAAAGCCCACGGTATTGATGTAACGCCTCAGATGTTGGAATTAACCAGAAAAAGGCTTAAGAAGGCAGGGTTTATGGACAGGGTGGAGCTATATGAAGGAGATGCTAGAAGGATGCCCTACCAAAATGGCAAATTCGATGCCGTTTACATGGCTAGCACTTTGGAGCTGTTTGACACACCGGATATTCCTGTAGTTCTCAGGGAAGTTAAAAGGGTCTTGAAGCCTAGCGGAAGGCTTGGTGTTGCCAGTCTTACAAAAGAGGGCAGAGAAGGTTCGTTGTTCATAAGATTCTATGAGTGGCTACACCAGAAGGTTCCCAAGTATGCCAATTGCCGGCCGATTTATGTGGAGAAATTGCTGGAAGACGCGGGATACCAGATAACCAAAACTGAGGAGTTTGTACTTCTTAAAATAGTCCCATGGAGAATCGTGGTGGCAAAGCCACTGACCGGTTAATAAACAATGGAGTCGAGCCCGAAAATACAATAGAAGGAACTGGAAAGTAGCCAAATGGGGAAAATGAATGAAACGCAATATGACATCAAAGACCTCTCTTTAGCCCGAGAGGGCAAACTTCGCATTGACTGGGCTGGCAGGGAAATGCCAGTCGTCAGGCTAATAAGTGAAAGATTCGGCAAAGAGAGGCCCCTGGCGGGAGTGCGTATTTCTGCCTGCCTGCACATCACCACCGAGACGGCTAACTTAGCTCTGGCTCTAAGAGAAGGCGGTGCCGAAGTGGTTTTGTGCGCCTCAAATCCTTTAAGTACCCAGGACGATGTAGCTGCTGCCCTGGTGGACTATGGCATACCTGTCAATGCCATCAGAGGTGAAGAGAACAGGACGTACTACAAACATATCATCGCCGCCCTGAAACATAAGCCACACATCACCATGGATGATGGCGCGGACCTGGTTTCCACCCTTCACAAGGAGTACGCAAAACTGGTCGCTAACGTCATCGGTGGCACCGAGGAAACAACCACGGGGGTCATCAGGCTGAGGAATATGGCGAAGGCTGGCAAGTTGATTTATCCTATTATCGCCGTGAATGATGCTCAAACCAAACACTTGTTTGACAACAGGTACGGAACGGGGCAAAGCACGATCGATGGCATTACCAGAGCCACCAATATACTGTGGGCGGGGAGGACGGTGGTTGTTTCGGGCTACGGCTGGTGTGGCAAGGGAATAGCCAAGCGGGCTCAAGGGTTGGGAGCACACGTCATCATCACTGAAGTCCAGCCTATACCGGCTCTGGAAGCGGCCATGGACGGCTATCAGGTCATGCCTTTGATTAAGGCCTGCGAAATTGGGGAAGTTTTTATCACCACCACGGGCGACATGAACGTCATTGATAAGGCACACATTTCACGGATGAAGGATGGAGCTATTCTGGCTAACAGTGGCCACTTCAACGTAGAAATAAATATATCGGCACTGGAAAGCCTGGCTAAATCGAAGAAGCGAATGCGTTCTTCCGTTGATGAATATGCCTTGGGCGACGGACGGCGTGTCTATCTGCTGGGCGAAGGCCGGCTAATCAATCTGGCTGCTGCCGAGGGGCACCCGGCTAGCGTCATGGACATGAGCTTTGCCAACCAGGCTCTATGTCTGGAATATCTCACCAAGATGAAGGGAAAGCTTGAGCCCGCCGTCTATTCTGTGCCTGAAAAGATTGACCAGGAGGTAGGCAAATTGAAGCTCGCCTCCATGAATATCACCATTGATTCTTTGACCAGGGAGCAGAAAAAATACCTGCAAAGCTGGGAAGAAGGAACATAAGAAGGAGTAAGAATGCCAAACAGTTTCAATCAATCGGATTCCTATTTAGCCACTGCGGAATCGGTCACCGAGGGACATCCCGATAAGCTGTGCGACCAGATTTCGGACGCTATTCTGGATGCCATGCTAGAACAGGACCCCTTCGCCCGGGTAGCCTGCGAAGTCTCTGTGGCTATGGGCATGGTCATAGTCCTGGGTGAGATTACCTGTAAGACCTACGTAGAGATTCCCGAAATTGTGCGCCGGGTAATCAAAGACGCGGGCTATACCAAACCCGAATATGGCTTTGATTACCGAACTTGTGGAGTGCTCGTCTCACTTAAGGAACAGTCAAGCGACATCGCTGCCGGAGTTGGCCAATCTTGGGAAGCGAGAATGGGAGAGGTGACTGACAAGGTTTTGGACAAAACTGGTGCTGGTGACCAGGGGATGATGGTTGGCTTTGCTTGCAGAGAAACTCCCGAGCTCATGCCTGTGCCTATTGTGCTGGCACACAAGTTATGTCGGCGCTTGGCTCAGGTAAGAAAAGACAAAACTGTGCCTTATTTAAGGCCCGATGGCAAATCTCAGGTGACTATAGAATACACTCGCGGCATACCCAAGAGGGTGGTCTGTGTCGTTATTGGTGCTCACCACAATCCCGGTGTGGAACGTGACGTCATCGAGCACGACCTCATAGAGCAGGTGGTTAGAAAGGTCATTCCTGCCAAATTGCTGGATAAGAAGGCTGAATACTACATTAACAGCGCTGGTCAGTTTGTAATCGGTGGTCCTGTGAGTGATACCGGTTTTACCGGGCGCAAAATCATTGCCGATAGTTATGGCAGTGCCTGCGGACATGGTGGGGGCTGCTTTTCAGGCAAGGACCCTACTAAAGTGGACCGCTCCGCCACCTATATGGCCAGATATGTCGCCAAAAATATAGTGGCTGCCGGACTTGCCGACTACCTCGAGCTTCAGGTTGCTTATACCATCGGAAAGGCGCACCCACTGTCATTGTCCATAGAGACCTTTAGCACGGGAAAAGTCCCCGATGAAACCATATTGAATCTTGTAAACAAGCATTTCGACTTTCGCCCTGAGGCTATAATAAGGACTCTGGACCTGCGCCGCCCTATCTACCGCCAAACTGCCGCCTACGGGCATTTCGGCAGAGAAGACCTCGACCTGCCCTGGGAGAGAACAAACAAGGCTAAGATACTAAGAAAAGAAGCAGGCTTGTAAAAGTGCCAAGCCAAAACCAAATTAAGAGTCCTCCTAGCACTATGTCCTGACTCAACGATTCGTTATGTTGCTACCAGTTGGGCGAAGTACTGTGAGGAAGTAGGCGATAAATCACGTCATCGGTGTCCAGCAGAAAACCATTGGATTCTAGTTGCGGCGCTCTTCTTACTAACAGTGTTTATACATGATATTGATTGAAAAATGGCGGAAGGAGTATTATTAGGTATGACCGCATAGCGCTTCAGGATACCGACCACCTGCTCCTGAAGCAATCATAGCGGTAACATTAACGTAAAAGGTGGATCAATTACTGGGGAAAGGTCACTATTATATGATGGCTTTCAATATACCAGAACCCGTTTTCTCAAAAATTAAGACTGCAGCGATGTATTTACTTAAAATCGCCATCCTAGCTGTGGTCTATCAGTTAGCTGCCCGGCTTGGACTGGAGATGGCTTTTCTGCAAGTGAATACTTCACCGGTCTGGCCCCCTACAGGAATCGCCCTGGCCGCTTTATTGATCTTTGGGTACAAGCTCTGGCCCGGAATCTTCCTTGGTGTATTGTTTGGCTTTTTGATCGATGGCGGTCAATTAAATATTGCTTTAGGGATAGCATTCGGCAACACATTAGAAGCGTTGGCTGTGGTCTA
>Ga0299912_10002470_pt1 | contig 15141 bp, 12 predicted proteins | sample RVTome_2_FD_207667 | JGI IMG/M metagenome (GOLD analysis project Ga0299912, IMG submission 207667) | Soil microbial communities from uranium-contaminated site in the Upper Colorado River Basin, Wyoming, United States - RVT95D214 (version 2) ... | reverse complement strand
TTCGGTAATGAGCCGCACGAGTTACGGCGGCACGGCCCCGGCCAACGTGCTGGATCAAGTGGCCGACGCGCGCGAAAGGTTTTTAAAATGACGCGACTGTTGACGATCGCCTTGGTGCTGGCATTGGCGGCGGCATCCGTGACGGCCTGTGGGCGCAAGGGCGCGCCCGATGCGCCGCCGGGCTCCACCTATCCGGCCCAATACCCCAATCGTTAAGGCGAAGACGTATGGATTTTTTCAATTACAAAAATGGCCGTTTACATGCCGAAGGCGTGGCGCTCGATACCATCGCCGATGAAATCGGCACGCCGTTTTACGTGTATTCCACCGCTACCCTGACGCGGCATTTTAACGTATTCGCCGACGCCTTGCGCGGCATGAATGCGCATGTGTGTTATGCGGTGAAGGCGAATTCCAATCAGGCCGTCATCCGCACGCTGGCGGCGCTGGGCGCGGGCGCGGACGTGGTGTCGGGCGGCGAATTGGCGCGCGCATTAAGGGCGGGAATCAAACCGCACAAGATCGTGTTTTCCGGGGTCGGCAAGAGCGAAGCGGAAATCACCGCCGCGCTGAACGCAGGCATAAAGCAGTTGAACGTCGAATCCGAGCCGGAGCTGGAGCGCATCAGCGCCATCGCCCAGCGCTTAGGCGTCACCGCGTCGGTGGCGTTGCGCGTCAATCCCGATGTGGATGCGGGTACGCATGAAAAGATCACCACCGGCAAGCTGGAAAACAAATTCGGCATCGAATGGACCCGCGCCCACGAAGTTTACAAAAAAGCCGCCGCTTTGCCCGGCATCAAAGCCCAGGGCTTGGCCATTCATATCGGTTCGCAACTGTTGGATTTGCAGCCGTTTCGTGAAGCCTTCGTGCGCGCAGGCGACTTGGTGGCGATGTTGCGCGCCGACGGGATGAGCATCGGCACGCTCGATATCGGCGGCGGGCTGGGCATTCCTTACGGTGCCGAAGGCGAAACGGACGCCCCCGATCCTGAAAGCTACGCCCAAGTGGTGCGCGAAACCGTGGGCAATTTAGGGCTGGAGCTGATCTTGGAGCCCGGCCGCATGATCACCGGCAATTCGGGCCTGTTGGTGACGCGCACCGAGTACGTCAAGGAGGGCGCGACCAAGACCTTCCTGATCGTCGATGCGGGCATGAACGATCTGATCCGTCCGACGCTTTATGATGCGTTTCACACCATCGTTCCCGTTGCCGAGCCGGAACGAGGAGGGGAGCGGGTGAACGTGGATATCGTCGGCCCGATCTGCGAAACCGGCGATACCTTCGCCAAGAACCGCAAACTGCCGCCGGTCAAAGCGGGCGATCTGTTGGCGGTGCGCACGGCGGGGGCTTACGGCGCGGTGCAGGCCTCGACCTACAACACGAGGCCCTTGGTGGCCGAAGTGATGGTCAACGGCGAGCGTTTCGCCATCGTGCGCGAACGCATGGAAGTCGAAGACATTATCGCGCTGGATCGATTGCCGGATTGGCTGGCGGACTAAAATGGGGTTGGGCCAGACCATTTAGGGCCTGGCTCAAGGCGGAATCATAAATTGTTAGCGCCCAGTAAATCCATGTCTTTGCGAGCGAAGCGAAGCAATTCATAGCCATTTCGACGGGTTTAGCCGCCCTCTTTCTGGATTGCCACGCCTCCCTTCAGGGGCTCGCAATGACGGAAGAGCGCTTTTCAGTCCGCAAAAAAAAGCGATGAAAATTGGAACGGTTATCCGGTTCCAGCAAAATTATCGATTGATGATTTTACCCTGGGGCCTGACTTTTTAGGCCTGAGCCCAATGTCTGCCTAATTGCCGCCGCCTTCGCCTTCCATTTCGGAAGGATTGATGAAATCCACGGTCATCGAACGGGCGGTGCCGGGCGGATTTTCAAATTCGGCTTTAAAGGGCATGGTCTCGCCGGCTTGCAGTTCGGCCTTGCCCAACTCGATGATTTTACTGGCCAGAACTTTGCCTTCGGGGTTGGTGAGCGAAACGCGCAGCGGCGGCACGGCAATCGGCTTGTCGGTGATGTTGACCACCTTGCCTTCGACGATCAGGTATTCCACCCCACTGCGCAGATCACGCGATGGCTTGATATCCTGCGGCGATAAGCCTTCGCCCGGTTCGGGTTCGTACAGGCCAAAATCGATATACATCTGTTTGGCCGGGGGATAGAACTCAAACACAACATCCTTGGCGACGAAGGCGAAGACCGCTGCGCCGATGAAGGCCAGGGCCAACAAGATCAGAACAATCTTTAACGCCCCCCCCTTTTTTTCGGGCTGGGGCTGTTTGAAGCGCGGGCGGCCGACCGGCAATTCTTCTTCGTCGATGCGCGCCAAAGGCTTCGTTAAGGCTTCGGGGATGGGTTCGCCCTCGTCCGTATCGTCAATGGTGATGGTTTCCGCCTGATCGTGGTCGATGTTGCTGTCGACCATTGATTGGATGGGCGGAACGTCGATATTCGAGCCGCCGAACAGGTTGTCCAGCTCGTCTTGGGACAGGGGCTCTTCCTTCGGTGCAGGCTCCGGCATGGGTTCCGGTTCTGGCATGGGCTCCGGTTCGGGTGTAGGCATCGGTTCCGGTTCAGGAGCCGGGGGTGGAGGCGGCGGCGGTGGTGGCGGCGGAGGCGGCGGGGCCATGACGGGGGCCGCGGCAACCTGTACCGGCACGGGAATGGTAATTTGCTGTTCACGCACTTCGATGGAATGGATCACCGATTGTTGCCACGTATAGCCGCACCGCGCACAGCGCATCATTGACCCGGTGGGTTTAATGCTGCTCGGCGGGACGTCGTAATGCGTTCCACAATTTGGACAAGTGATGATCATTTGCTATTTCAATATGCGTTAACCTCTTGTCGTTTATAGGCGTTTGGAAGAAACAACGCAAGCAAGGCGGCATCAAGCTGTGGACTTTTTGCCCCCGGCCATGCCATCGTATGCCACATCGCTCATTTACGCGCCCCCAGGCGGTTCCCCAGGCAGTTAAGGACTTGGATTTCGTGGACATTGATTCCAGTACCCCCATCGCCAGATTTGAAAACGTGGGCTTGCGTTATGGCCTTGGGCCAGAGGTTTTGCAGGACGTTACCTTCGTATTAAAGCCCGGTTCCTACCATTTTTTAGTGGGTCCGTCGGGTGCGGGCAAGTCGTCGCTGTTGAAATTGATGTATCTGGCGCTGCGTCCGTCGCGGGGATTGGTGCATCTGTTCGGCCATGATATCGCCACCGCTTCGCGCAATGCGCTTCCGGCTCTGCGCCGCTCGATCGGGGTGGTGTTTCAAGATTATCGCCTGCTGGACCATCTTTCGACCTTCGACAATGTGGCGCTGCCGTTGCGGGTCGCCAACGTTCGCGAATCGGACGTTAAGCGCAATGTGGAAGAATTGCTGGCGTGGGTGGGGCTGAAAGATCATATGCACGCCCGTCCGCCAACGCTTTCGGGCGGCCAAAAACAGCGTGTGTCGATTGCGCGGGCGGTGATTTCGCGGCCCAAGCTTCTGATGGCCGATGAACCCACCGGCAATGTGGATGACCGTATGGGCTTTCGTTTGATGCATCTGTTCGAAGAACTCAACAAATTGGGCACCACCATCGTGGTCGCCACCCACAACGAAGCGATGGTGCAGCAGTTGGGCCATCCGGTGATGCGGCTGGCCGACGGCGCGCTGGCGGTGACGCCGGGCAGTAAAGGGCCAAGCGCTTTAGGGCCGGGCAATCTGGGGCCAAGCAATCTAAAACCTGGCCAGATCGGGAGCGCCGTTTGATGTTTGCGCGCCGCACCGATCTGCCGCTGGATAAGGATGCCTTGAGCCGTTTTTTGCCGTGGCTGATCGCCTTTATGATTTTTCTGGCGGCGCTGGCGCAGGCCGGGCTGATTGGCCTTGACGATTTGGCCCGGCGCTGGGATCGCGGCATGGCGGCGACGTTGACGGTGCAGATCCCTGCCGATCCCGACGCCAACGAAGCCAGCAATGCCCGACGGTTGCAAAACGCCATGAATATGCTGTCCGAAACCCAAGGCGTGGTGAGCGTCAGCGTGATTTCCCACGACAAGGTGTTGGAACTGCTTAGCCCATGGCTGGGCATGGTCGAGGCTGCGGATGTCCCGTTGCCGCGTCTGATCGACGTGGAAACCGATCCCGCCTTAAAGGTGAACGCCGAGGCGTTGCAGCAAAAGCTGACCCAGACGATTCCCGGCGCGCAGGTGGACGACCACGGGGTGTGGCTGGCGCGCCTGATCGACATGGTGCGCACCCTTGAGCTTCTCGCCGCCGCCGTGCTGGGGCTGATTTTGCTGTCGGTGATGGCCACCGTGATGTTCGCCACACGCACCGGCTTGACCGTGCATGCAGAAGCGATCGAGGTGTTGCACCTGACCGGCGCGCATGATCGTTATATCGCCAAGCAGTTCGCCAGCCGCGCGTTGGCGTTGGGCTTGCGCGGCGGGCTGTACGGTTTGGGCTTGGCCGTGCCGACCCTATTCGCCTTGGGCCATATGGCTGGCCGTATCCAGACGGGGATGCTGCCGGAAATGGCGTTGCCGGTTTTGGGGTGGCTGTCGCTGGCCCTGTTGCCCGCGTTGTCGGCGTTTGTGGCGGGTTTGACCGCGCGCATCACCGTGATGCGCAATTTGCGCCGGATGCTTTGATCATGGCGCGTCCTCCTTCCCGTCGATCCCACGGAATCAGCCGCATCGGCGCGGCGTTGATATTGCTGTCGGGTCTGTGGGGGGCGGGGTTGTTTCGTTTTGCGGACGCCATTCCTTCTGCGGTGACCAACGCCGGGCTTAAGACCGACGCGATCATCGTGTTGACCGGAGGGACCGGGCGGCTGGATGAAGGCTTGTCCCTGTTGGAACAGGGCTTCGCGGGCAAGCTGTTCATATCCGGCGTTTATCAGGGGGTGGACATGCAAAACCTGTTGCAGGCTTACCGCGAAAGCCCGCAAGACTTGAATTGCTGCGTCGCCATCGGCCATGCCGTGGACACCATCAACAATGCCATCGAAACCGCCCAGTGGGTGCGCGAAAACGATATTTCCTCGTTGCGTCTGGTGACCAGCGCCTACCACATGCCGCGTTCGGTGCTTGAATTTGAAAACGCCATGCCGGGGATAACCATCGTCGAGCACCCGGTGTTTCCCGCCCACGTCAAACAGGAAGACTGGTGGGCATGGCCCGGCACCACGGGGTTGATCGTGGGCGAATACAATAAGTTTATTTTGGCCTGGCTGCGTCACCGCCTCATCGGCTTGCTTAAGTGAAACCTAAGGCGTAAACAGGGCCATGCTTGCGATCCGTTCTCTCATCTACAATGCGGTGTTTTTCGGCGGCGGTTTTGTGTTTGCGCTGATTTTGCTGCCGTTTCTGATTTTGCCTCGCCCCGCCATGCAGTGGGGACTGAAGGTATGGTCGGGAACCATGATGCAGCTCTTAAAAGTCATCGTCGGCTTGGATTGGGAAGTCAAAGGCCTGGAAAATTTGCCCGACCGCCCGTGTCTGTTCGCCTGCAAACATCAAAGCGCCTGGGAAACCGGCGTTTTTTATCAGGTGGTCGCGGATCCTTCGTATATTTTGAAACAAGAACTGCTGACCATTCCATTTTTCGGTTGGTACATCGCGCGCGGCGGGGCCATCGCGATCGACCGCAAGGCTGGCGCGTCGGCGTTGAAGCTGATGATTTCCGGCGCCCAAGATCGCCTTGCGCGCGGGCAAAACGTGGTGATCTTCCCCGAAGGCACGCGCGCCGCGCCGGGTCGGCCGGGCACCTATCATCCGGGCGTGGCGGCGCTGTATAAGGGCGTCGATGCGCCGCTGGTGCCGGTGGCGCTGAACTCAGGCCTGTTTTGGCAACGGCGCAGTTTTCTCAAGCGTCCGGGGCGCATCACCATTGAATTTCTGCCCGCCATCGAGCCGGGCCTGGACCGCAGGGTCTTTATGAAAGAACTGCAAAGCCGCATCGAAACCGCCACCAATGCGCTGATCGAAGACGCGCGCGCGCGGCACCCCCATGCCTTGCCCGCGCAGGACGTCGTGGAATCGCTCACGGATCAGAGCGACAGCGTCGAAGACGAATCTTAATCTTTTCAAGGCTTTTGCCGCCTCCTTTAAAATCCGTGTAAATACCCCTGTATTCTGCCCCCGATAACACAACAAAGGGCTGTGGAAAACTTTGTGGACTTTTGGCCACCGAGTTATCCCGCCCTTGCTGTGGATAGATTGGGGACGATATTGAATAACAAACAGATGTTATCGCGTGCGGGATGTGTAGGATGCCTGCCGACGATTGCTTTGGGGAATGTTTCACGTGAAACATAACAAGAACATTTATTGACCCAAAGACGTTCTGAGCGTACAATAATCGTTCGTTTTGCCAAATATTATATTATTCATCAATAGGTTACAAATCGCATCGAATGTACTGCGCCAAGCTGGCGGTTGTTGCGCCGCCAATCGGGACCCGGTTTCGGCTTGGTCGGGGACGGTGTGCATTTAAGGAGTTTCTTTTGCCATGATGCCCATAACCGCCATCTCCCAGCAAATTTGGGATATGAAATACCGCCTTAAAGGCGCGGATGGTCGCCCTGTGGACAAAAGCGTCGAAGATACTTGGCATCGGGTGGCCAAGGCCTTGGCGGCGCGGGAAGATTCGCCCCAATTGTGGGAAGATCAATTCTTCGAAATCCTCTCCGATTTTCAGTTTCTCCCCGCTGGGCGCATCTACGCCGGGGCGGGTGTGGACCGCAATGTCACGCTGTTTAACTGCTTCGTGATGGGCGCCATCCCCGATTCCATGGGCGGAATTTTCGAACAATTGAAAGAAGCCGCGCTCACCATGCAGCAGGGCGGCGGCATCGGGTACGATTTTTCGACTCTGCGGCCCAAGGGGGCGCGGGTGAAAAAGATCGGCGCAGACGCTTCCGGCCCGCTGTCGTTCATGGATGTGTGGGACGCCATGTGCCGCACCATCATGAGCGCGGGTTCGCGGCGCGGCGCGATGATGGGCGTTTTGCGCTGCGATCATCCCGACATCGAAGCCTTTATCGAAGCCAAACAAGAGCCGGGGCGGCTGCGCATGTTCAACCTGTCGGTGCTGATCACCGATGCGTTTATGGCGGCGGTCAAAGCGGGTGACAGTTGGGAACTTTCGTTTGAGGGTGAAGTGTACAAAACCCTGCCCGCGCGTGAGCTGTGGGATAAGATCATGCGCGCGACGTATGCCTATGCCGAACCGGGCGTGATCTTTATCGACCGCATCAACCGCCTCAACAACTTGAATTACTGCGAAACCATCCGTGCGACCAACCCTTGCGTCACGGCGGATACGTGGGTGCAGACGTCCGAGGGGCCGCGTCAAATCGCGCAACTGTTGGGAAAATCGTTTCAGGCGGTTGTCGATGGCCGACCCTACGAAAGTGGCGAAACGGGCTTTTTTTCGACGGGCGTGAAGGAAGTCTGGCGCTTGACCGCCAAGGAAGGCCATAGCTTACGCCTGACGGCTAATCATCTTGTGCGCAAGGTCGTGCGCAAGACCCGCCAGTCGATGAATACCGAGTGGACGCCCGCCGGGGAGCTCGTTCGCGGGGATGAAATCGTTTTGCATGATCATCGTTCAATCTCCGAGTGGCAGGGGATGGGTAGCGAACAGGAAGGCTACCTGTTGGGACTGTTGATCGGTGACGGAACGCTGAAAGAAGACAAGGCGGTATTGAGCGTGTGGCCGCCTCGCATCGCCGTGAACGGCGGCGGGGGCCTTTCGGGGGCGCATGCCGTGATGGATGCCGCCTTGGCCGCCGCGCAGACGCTTCCCCATCGCGCTGATTTTCAGGGCTGGTCGCAAGTCAAGGGCCGGGATGAATTTCGCCTGAGTCTTGCTGCGTTGAAAACCCTAGCGCACACGATGGGGATGGCGCCGGGCGCAAAAAATATTACGGCCAACATCGAAACCGCATCTTTTGATTTCTACCGGGGCTTTTTGCGTGGGTTCTTTGACAGCGACGGTTCGGTGCAAGGCACGCAAGAAAAAGGCGTAAGCGTCCGTTTGGCGCAGAGCGATCTTGACCGCCTGCGTGCGGTGCAGCGGATGCTGCTGCGGTTGGGGGTAAACTCGACCCTCTATCAAAACCGCTGTTTGGCCGGTCTCCGCCTTTTGCCGGATGGCCGGGGGGGTGAGCGTGAATATGAATGCGCCGCCGATCACGAGCTGGTCATTTCCGGGGATAATCTTGCGGTTTTCCATGACCGTGTGGGGTTTGCCGACACGGATAAAGGGGCGAAGCTGGCGTCCGCTTTGGCGGGCTACAAGCGTGCGTTGAATGGCGAACGCTTTACCGTCACCGTGGACGATGTGGTACGAGATGGGCGAGAGGAAGTTTTCGACGTCCAAATTCCAGGCCCCAATGCGTTCGACGCCAATGGTTTATACGTTCACAATTGCGGCGAGCAACCGTTGCCGCCTTACGGCGCGTGTCTGCTGGGTTCGGTCAATCTGGCGAGTTTGGTGGTGGACCCGTTCTCAGATGCCGCCGACATCGATATCCCGGCGCTTTCCCGGCTGGTCAAGACCGCCGTGCGCCTGATGGATAACGTCATCGACGTGTCGCGCTTTCCTCTGCCGGAACAAGAAAACGAAGCTTTATCCAAGCGCCGCATCGGGTTGGGCGTTACCGGGCTGGCCGACGCCCTGATCATGTGCAATGCCCGATACGGGTCGGAACGTGCGGTGCGGCTGACGGAAACGTGGATGAAGGCGATCGAGCGCGCGGCCTATCTGGCGTCCGCTGAGTTGGCGCGCATCAAAGGCCCGTTCCCGCTTTACGACGCGGAAAAATATTTAAAAGCCGAAATGATCCAGCGCCTCGACGCCGACGTGCAAGACGCCATTCGCGATCATGGTATCCGCAACGCGCTGATCACCTCGATCGCGCCGACCGGCACCATTTCGTTGTTCGCGGGCAACGTTTCCAGCGGGCTGGAGCCGGTGTTCAGCTTCAAATACACCCGCCATGTGTTGCAGCCCGACGGCACGCGCAAGGAAGAAGAAGTCTCCGATTACGCCTATCGCCTGTATCGCAAGCTGAAAGGCGAAACCACGCCCTTGACCGACGCTTTCGTCGACGCCCAGCAGCTCGCGCCCAGGGATCATCTGGTGATGCAGGCGGCGGTGCAAAAATACATCGACAGCTCGATTTCCAAAACCATCAATTGCCCGGAAGACATCAATTTCGACGCCTTCAAAGACATCTATATGGAAGCTTATGACTTGGGGCTGAAGGGCTGCACCACCTATCGCCCCAACGATGTCACCGGCGCGGTGTTGGAGGTCAAGGGGGCGAAAAAGTCTAGGCCTAAGGAACCCGAGCAGCCGTCCTTGCCGTTCGACAAACCCACGGCGCAACGTCCGCAGGTCAAATCGGACATGGGCTCCACCGTGCATCAGATGTTCCAGCCGTTGGAGCGTCCGGAGTTTCTCAAAGGCCATACCTACAAACTCAACTGGCCGGAAAGCGAACACGCGCTGTACGTCACCATCAACGATTTCCTGCACGATGGCCGCGAGCGCCCGTTCGAGGTGTTCATCAACTCCAAGAATATGGAACACTACGCCTGGACGGTGGCGCTGTGCCGCATGATTTCGGCGGTGTTTAGGCGCGGCGGCGATGTGTCGTTTGTGGTGGAAGAACTGAAAAACGTGTTTGATCCGCGCGGCGGCCACTGGGTGGGTGGGCGTTATGTGCCATCGCTGCTGGCCGCATTGGGCGAGGTCATCGAGCGCCACATGATCGCCATCGGTTTTCTAAAGGGCGGCAATGCGCAGTTTCACCCGCACCCCGAGCCTGAGGCGCGGGTGGTGAACCTAGACGTCCACCCCGGTCATGACGAGTCCCCTCGCGATTCGCGCATGAGCTTTTGCCCTAAATGCAACCAGCCCGCCTTGATCAAACAGGAAGGCTGCGACACGTGTTTGGAATGCGGTTATTCGAAGTGCGGGTGACAAGCCGTGGATCATCGGGTCAAGTTCACGGCTGTCCGGTTTAACGATTTCAGTTGCGTGATAACTTTAAAAAATAACTTAGAATCGTCACCACCGGGCTCGACCCGGTGGTCCATGACTTTAAATCGCGGTTTTTTTTAAGACGTAGATGCGCGGGTCGAGCCCGCGCATGACTGGATTTGTTTGATGTGATTGTGTGAACAACCCGCAAGGGTATACATCAAAAATTAAACTGGACAATCGGGGACGGTGGTGGCGGTTCTGATGGTTATGCAAGGGTAGTCGAAGTTAAGCTGGATATGGTTTGCGCCATCTCCAAAACCCGGCGCAGTCGGGTTTCCGGGATGCCCAGCGCGTCTAAGTGTTCGACCGTGTTGGCGAGGTAATCGAGCGCGGTGCCACGCAGACCCGCCCCTTGGGCCACCAAGCGCGCCTGTTCGTCGAGGCTGAGCCGCGTGTATTGTTCGTGTTCGCGGCGCACCACGAAGGTATAGCCGTTGACCGTGCGGCCGTCGGCGAGTTTGATTTTAACGAAGCGCTGGCAATAGACCTTGGTCACCTGTTCGCGTTCATCGAGATAGGCGAGGGTGGCGTTGACATGCTCGGCGGCGACGCGAAAGGCCCGCCCGCGGCAAGAGCCGCCGCGGTCCAAGCCCAACACCAAACCGGGGTTTTCCGGCGCGCCGCGATAGATCGTCGAGCGCACGCATAAACAACGGTGAAAGCCGAAGAGGGTTCCCGGTTGGTCTTCAACGTAAACAAAGCCCGGATCCCACATCAAGGAGCCGTAGGCGAAAATCCACAAATCGAGGCTGGGGTCGGATGCGGGGCGTTTCATGGGACCCATGCTAACGCTTTAGGGATCGAGCCTCAACGCTTCGGTAACTTGTTTCGGTCCATAGTGAGGCCGATGTTGAGGAAACGACCGCATGGCCCGCCGCCCGTACGATAGATCAGACCAAGATTGGCGCGATTCCGCCCATCCCGCCATGACCTATGAACCGCCCAAGCAGTTGCGGCGCTTTCGCGCGGGCATGGCCTTGGCGGTGAGCGCGGCCTTGGTCGCGGGCTCGTGGACGGGGTTGTGGTTCATCGCTTCCAACTATGTGCAGGCTAAAGTCGAAACCTGGGTCTCGGCAGAGGCGGCGCGCGCCGCCGATATCGGGTATGATGCGATGGTGGTTTCGGGCTTTCCGTCGCGCATCGTGTTGTCGTTCAGCAACCCGCGCTACTTAGGCCTGCTGGCGGGAAACACGCTGACGTGGCGCGGCGAGACGCTGACGTTGAGCGCCCGGCCCTGGTCGCCGTGGCGTCTGCACGCCGATGCGCCGGGCCATCATGAGATGGCAACCCGTGATGGCCGCATGACGCTGAGCGGCGATGTGGCGCGGCTGGGCGTCGACCTCATCTTGGGCGACGGCTGGCCGGAACGCCTGACGCTCGATCTGCAAGGCCTGAATCTGAGCGGCAGCGATCCCATAGGGGCAGACGCCTTGACGGTGGATGTAACCCACAATGCCGCCGTGACGGCCGGCGGCAATGGATTGACGCTGGCTTTGTCCGGGACCAAGCTGACCTTGCCGCTGGATGGCGCATGGGGGCTGGGCGATACGCTCGATAGCGTGGACGTGGCGTTGACCGTCACCGGCCCGGTGCAGCTAGGACCAATCTCGGCCAGTCCTTGGGGCGAACGCCTGACCCAGTGGCGCGACGTGGGCGGCGCGGTGCAGGTCGGGCGTTTGTCGGCGCGCGCCGGGGCCTTGGCCGTGGCGACGACGGGCACCTTGGCGCTGGATGGCGAGATGCAGCCCGTCGGCGCGTTTACCGCCAAATTCGAAGGCCTGTTCCAGGTCATCGAAACGCTGCGCGCTCAAGGCATCGTGGACGATGGCGATGCGGTGCTGGCCACCATGGCGCTGGCGGCGATGAGCAAACGTTCGCCGGATGGCGGCGCGCCGTCCATCAATCTGGCGGTGAGCGTGCAAGATCGCAAACTCAGTTTAGGCCCCATCCCCCTCTTGGTGCTGCCCGTCATCGATTGGGGGCCGGGGGCGGGCGGCGCAGCGCCCGAAGAAGAACAAACCCCGGTGCGCGATTACAAGGCCGTGCCGTCCATCTATTGAGCCGACCTTGCAGGCCTAAACAAGATCCTCAAAATATGGCCCAACTTATTGGCCCGATTTTCCGCCGTTGGCCCCGTTCGGTTTGGCGTCGGGGATATGCTGTTTCAAATCGATGACCGAACGGCGAATGGCGCGGGTGCGGGTGAAGGTCTCTTCGAGCGTTTGGCCGTCGCTTTGTTCGATGGCGCGGGTCATGCGGTCCAAGTCCTCGCGAAAGCGGCCCAAAATATCCAGCACCGCCGTTTTGTTGGTCAAGAACACGTCGCGCCACATCACCGGGTCGGATGCGGCGATGCGCGTAAAGTCGCGAAAACCGCCGGCGGAAAACTTGATCACTTCTTTTTGCGTATGGCTCTCCAGGGTCGAAGCGGTATCGACGATGGTATAAGCGATCAGGTGCGGCAGGTGCGAGGTGATGGCGAGCACTTGGTCATGATGTTCGGGGGTCATGACTTCGACGTTCGCCCCGCACGCCGACCACAACCGCGCCACCGAATCCAGCGCCGCCAGATCGGTGTGGGCTTCGGGCGTCAGGATGCACCAGTGGCCGGGGAACAGATCGGCGTAACCCGCTTCGGGGCCGGAATGTTCCGTTCCCGCGATGGGGTGGCCGGGCACCAGATGCACGCCTTCGGGCAGATGCGGCTTGATATTGTTGATGGCGGCGCTTTTGACCGAGCCGACGTCGGAAACGATGGCCCCTTCTTTCAGCGCCGGGGCGATGGCTTTGGCCACGGCGGCATATGCGCCCATCGGCGTGCAGATCATCACCAAATCGGCACCTTGCGCGGCTTCGGCAGGATCGAGCGAATAGCTGTCGCCCAGACCCAGTTCTTCGGCCTTGGCCAAGGTCTCCGGGCTGCGCGTGGAAACCGCGATGTGCCCGGCGAGACCGTGCAGGCGGATGGCGCGCGCCAAGCTTGATCCGATCAGGCCGATGCCGATCAGCGCCACGCGCTTAAACAGAAGAGGGTTGGGCGGGGTCGTCATGCGCGCCCCTTCATAAAGGATTTCATGGCGGCCAAAAACGCCTGCATTTCATCCGCCGCGCCGATGGAAATGCGCAAACAGTCGGCCAAGCCGTAACTGCCCATGCGCCGCACGATGATGCCGTGATCGCGCAAATAGGCGTCGCAGGCTTCCGCCGTGGCGGCGCTGTCAAATCGCGCCAGCACGAAGTTGCCGACGCTTTCGGTGGTGGGGATGCCGAGTTCGTGCAGGGCATCTTGGGTCTTGACGATCCATTCCAGGGTGTGGAGCCGCACGCGGTCTTGAAATTCAAGGTCTTTTAGCGAAGCGATGCCCGCGGCTTGGCCGACGCTCGAAACATTGAACGGCCCGCGCACGCGGTTGAGCACATCGGCGATTTCGCTGGGGAAATAGCCCCAGCCCACGCGCAGGCCGCCCAGCGCGAACAGCTTGGAAAAGGTGCGCGTCATCACCGTGTTTTGCCCGGCATCGACAAATTCCACGCCCGCCGAATAATCGTTGCGGTTGACGAATTCGGCATAAGCGGCGTCGATCACCAGCAACACATCATTGGGCAATCCGGTACGCAGGCGGTGCATCTCGGCGCGCGTCAAATAGGTGCCGGTGGGGTTGTTGGGGTTGGCGATGAACACGATGCGGGTTTTATCCGTCACCGCGTCCAACAGGGCGTCCACATCGGCCTTCAAATCCGTTTCCGCCGCTTTGACCGGGGTCGCGCCCGAAGCATACGCAGCGATGGGATAAATCAGGAACCCGTGTTCACAATACAGCACCTCGTCGCCCGGCCCGGCGTAAGCGTGGCACAGCATCGTCAGCAGTTCATCCGAACCAGCACCACACACGATGCGCGCCGGGTCCAGGCCGAAGCGCGCGCCGATGGCTTCGCGCAAGGCGATGGCCCCGCCGTCGGGATAACGGTGCATGGCTTGGGCGGCATCGTTGATCGCCGCGATGGCCTTAGCCGAGGGGCCGAACGGGCCTTCGTTGGACGCCAGTTTGATGACTCGCGCCGCACCCTTAAGCGCGGATTCGCCGCCCACATAGGGGCTGATTTTTTCAATGCCGGGGCGGGCGGGAACGGTGTTGGCCATGGCGGGTTATTCCAGCTCTGCGGGATCGACCGGGGTGGCGTAACCGCCTAAGCTGACGACGCGCGTGATTGTATTTTCGAACACGTCTTCCACGGCTTTAAGGCGCGCATCATCCGCAGTGACGAAACCATCAAGCTCGACCAGCGTCTGCCACACCTGGGGGCGGTTGGGGTCCAGGCTATCGGTGGTGAACATGATCGGCAGCCCGACATCGTTCAGCGCCCCGGCCAGTTTGGGCGGGGGCAGTTGGTGGTTGCTTTCCAGCGCCAAATAAGTCCGGTCCCGTCCGGTGGGTTCTTGGGGCACCGGGCAGATGACCAAGGCTTCGCGCCCCGACGCGCGGGCGTTGCTGCCCGGCACGAACGGCAGCCTCGCGATGATGCGCGGGCTGGTCGCGTCTTCAAACACCAAGCGCCGCCACCAGGGCTCGTTTTCTTCGCGGTTGGGCAGCGGCAAAATGCCCAGCGTGACTTCTTGTTTCTGCACCGCTTCGATGATGCGGCGCGTGGACGGAAAGGCCTGCATGGGGGCGAAGCTGCCGAATTGATCGCGGGCCAAATCCCAAAAGCCGCAATCGTCTTCGTGCATATAGACGCCCACCGAAAACGGTCCTTCCAGGCGCAGCGTGGCGACGATCATTTCGCGCCACATGCGAAACAGTTCGCGTTTGGGGAACGGGCCGGAATGACGGGCGAACAGGCGATAGATGATTTCCGCTTCGCGCGCCGGGCGGATTTTGATGCGCTCGTTTTGTTTATAGGCGCGCACTTCTTCCACGACCTCGGTGCGTTTGCAGAGCAGGTCGTGCAGTTGGTCGTCGATGGCGTCGATTTCGCGCCGTAGGTCCGTGAGCTCGCGTACCATAATGTAAAGATCATCCATGTTGGGAAATGCACCAGAGTGATAATACTTTCGCGCCGGGAAATCAAAGGAAAGGCGGTGGC
>Ga0299912_10002469_pt1 | contig 15144 bp, 12 predicted proteins | sample RVTome_2_FD_207667 | JGI IMG/M metagenome (GOLD analysis project Ga0299912, IMG submission 207667) | Soil microbial communities from uranium-contaminated site in the Upper Colorado River Basin, Wyoming, United States - RVT95D214 (version 2) ... | reverse complement strand
GTAGCGGGGATCTTCCATCAGATCTTCTCGCCCCATGGCCTTCAGAAGGCTGACCCAATGAGCATCGGAAGCGGTGCAGATGACCACGTAGCCATCTTTAGCTTTGTAGGAATTAAAGGGAGTCAGCCTTAAGCGGCGGTTTCCGGTGCGAATGGGAATCCCTCGTTCGACGTAAACGTCCAGGGCTTCATCGAAGAGGAAAGAGAAAAGGCTATCCATCATGGAGATATCCACGGCCTGTCCCTTTCCCGTCTTCTCCCAGTAGCGGACAGCTGCCAGGAGCCCAATGACCATGTACAGGGCAGCCACCTGGTCCCCGGCTGCAATCCCCATGCGTACAGGAGGATTCTCCGGGTAGCCGGTCACCTCCATGACCCCACTCATCCCCTGGACCACGGGGTCGAAAGCCGGTAGGCTGCGGTAGGGTCCATCCTGCCCAAATCCAGAAATAGAACAATAGATGATATCCGGTTTGACCTTCTTTAACTCTTGATACCCAATCCCCAGGCGGTCCATTACCCCGGGCGCAAAATTTTCGGCGACCCCATGAACCTTTTTCACCAGCTCTTTTAAAATTCCTTTTCCTCTTTCAGTCTGCAAGTTCAGAGTAATGCTCTTCTTTCCCCTCCCTCTTTTGAGCATGGAGAAGGAAAGATCTTTACTATCTTTCTTCTCCAACACAATCCCTCGGGGGCCAAAGTAAGGGGGGTTGGCCCGAACGGGGTCTCCCATCCCGGGCCGTTCCACCTTGATCACCTCAGCTCCCAGATATGCGGCTATCATCATAGCATAAGGACCAGAAAGAAAAGTGGTGAGGTCCAATATGCGGATATCTTCCAAAGGCCTTTTCATATTTTCTCCTCCGCCTCTAAGATTTATTCCAACAGATTCACAACCTGAGACAGGTCTTCCACTTTCTCCAATTCAAAAATGGTTTCGAGGAGACGGCTTAATTTTTCCTCTTGCCAAGGATGAACCGCATGGTTCGCGCAATCCAAGAACTTCGCTGCCAGCTCCTCATCCGTCATGGGATTCCGCGGATGGCCCTTGGGAATATCGATTCTCTGAGAATAAACCCCGCCTCTTTTGGTCTTGACTTCCACCACGCTTGGGGAAATCTCTCGCGAACTGCTTTTCTCCATCTCCGGATCCAATCGGGGGATCATTTTTTGGGCCAAGGCAATGACCTCCGGGTTTTTTATCGCCTTTTGGGTAAAATCGTCCAGGCCCACCTTTCCTTTGATCAGAGCGGCGGCGGCGGCATAAGGAATGCTGAACTGAGCATCCACCACCGTTCTCGGGTTGGCTTTGACTTCTAAAGGATGGCCAACGGCATTTAATCCTTGCTGGTTGACCGAAATGATGACCTCTTGAATATCATGAGGAGGGGTGGGCTTCTCCTGAAATAATTTTATGGCCGCATCCAGGGTGGAATGAATAAATCGGCAGCAGGGATAGGGCTTAAAGCTCAAATTTTCCACTTCAAAATTTTTACCGAGGCCGGAATTTAATGGCTCCAGGTTGAGCTCTCCCCGCTGATAAACGTTGAAAAGGCCAAACCGACCCTGAATGATCTCTCTGGCGCCCGTGATCCCCTTTTGGGCCAAGAGCGCTGCCAGGGTTCCTCCTTGGGCGGCAAACCCCGCCTGCATCCTTTTGGTTAAAGCCCCATCTAACACGCACTGTACATTTCCGGCCGCCTGGCTGTAAGCAATTCCTAAGGCATTATGTATTCTCTCTCTATTCAAACCAAGGATCTTTCCAGCCGCTACCGCGGCACCAAAATACCCATAAAGAGGGGTGAGCATCCAGCCCGTGGTGTTGGGCCCAAATTTGGTGGCCATTCCTAACCGACAGACCACGTCGATTCCCAAAACCACAGCACATAAAAAATCTCGGCCCGGCACTCCTTTTTTTCTTTCGGCGATGGCCAAAGCAGCTGGGATGACGCTTACTCCGGCATGAAGGACGGCTCGATCGTGGGTATCGTCAAAATCCCAGGCGTGGGCCATGGTGCCGTTGGCCAGGGCGGCGAAGGGCGACGGCACCTTGCGCCCATATCCCAGAAGAGTAGATTCCTCTGCTCCGCCCCATTCTTGGACCAGGGAAATCACCTCCGGACAACCCTGGGCCAAATTGCCGGCCAGGGTCGTTCCTAAGATATCCAAGATCTCTCTCTTAGCAGCGCGGATCGAAGAGAGGGGAATATCTTCGAATTTCAACCCGGCCACGAATTCAACCAATTTGGCTGTGGGTTCCATGGGTCCTACGGGTCTCCCTTGATGGAGACAATGACTTTCGAATTCAAAGCAGAAGCCACATCTGCTTTGGGTAATCTTCGCTGAAGAAGAGAAATGGCTTCTTCCAGATTGGGCGCGTATTCAAACCCCATGTCCACGAGGTCTTGAGCAGGGATTCCATCGGTAACGACCATCATACGAATTTTCCGCTTGATCATGGCCCGAAAGATGGTCATTCCCCCCCCGATATTGACTTCCGGATAGAAGAAATTGCGAACCGACTCATCTTTGCGCTCGCCACTTTTTAAACGATCAAAAAGCGTCTCGTATCCCATGGCTTTAACCGTCGCAAAGAGCTTCCGCGTGCCCGCCCGGACCCCTTCGAATGAGGGAGTTAAATGAACGATCGTCCCCCCATCTTCACAAGCACTGAGCACAGAAATCGGGCCTTTCAAAGACTGGTAGAAATGAATGTCAAAGGGGTGACCCGAGGTAAAGACAACTTGAGCGGGTTTGGGCAAAAAGGCCTGAAAAATATCTTGGGCCATGGCCACCCCCTGGCGATGGGCTTTTCGGAAATCCCCGCACACCGCACCTATGGGGTCCCCCTCCGCATTGAGGACCAGGTTAAAAATGAAATGTAACCCCACTTTTTCTGCCACTTCCTCCATTTCGGCCCTCATCGGGTTCCTTTCCACCATTCCCATCCCCACTCCGGGTCCGGCCACCAGAAGATGATTCTGGATGATGGTTTCCCGACCGGCCACTCCGGGGAGGATGGATTTGGCACCCCCGGAATAGCCCGCCAAGCCATGGGGAATAATTCCGCTGAAACTGACCCTCAGGTCTGCTTCAGCGACCCATTTATTAATCTCGATGGGAACCCCTCTCTTCGTTTGGCCCAAAAAAGTCAGGTCTTGATCGGGGTGGTGATAAGAAATCTTCACCCGATCGACCACTTCCTGGCCATATTTTTTTCGATACGCCTCAGGGAGATTTTGGGGCGCCTGATGAGTTCCTCCCCCCATGATCAAGAGGATATCTTGGTCCGCAATCCCGGCTTTATTCATGGTGTTCAAAATCAGGGGGAGGGCAACCTCTCCCTGGGCCGGACGGGTAACATCCCCGGCGATGATGACTGCTCTCTTCTTCCCTTTGGCCAATTCCTCCAACCGGGGTGTGCCCAGGGGGTTCTCCAAAGCCCGGACGAAGCCCTCCCGCCCGATCGCAGGAAGATCCTTGGTTTGGAGGTTCCCCAAGAGGTTCCAGCCAGAAGGAAGCTTACATTCCAATATTTTTTCCCCGTAGTGGGTGCGAATATTAGAATTCTCCATATTTTCTCCCTCTCTCAGAGACCCAATTCTTCTCCCACGATGAAGAGGTTGATTCGGTCCGATTCGTAAATTCCCCTCTGCCATTCAATGATGGAGACAAAACAACAAATTCGGTACGGGGAAGAACAATCCACGCACACTCCGGAGCGGGCGCAAGGAAGTTCTTGATCCATTCGATGCTCCAAAAAATGACGTTCGGAATTGAGGGGGGCGGCCACGTTCTTGACTCTCCTTATCGCCTGATCCACATCCGGTACAATCTTGTTGGCCCCCACCGCCAGGATTACCTTTTTGGGGCCGAAGATGATTCCGGCGACTCGATTTCCCCGGGCATCGATATTGACAATCTTGCCATCCAGGGTGATGGCATTGCTGCCCGTGAGGAAAAAGTCCGCCAGCAGCGCTTGGCGCATCTTCTGAACCCTTACCTCTGGAGGATCGGCAAATCGCCCGTCCTCCAAAAAAATAAAAGGGTTAAAAATCTCATGTCCCCCCCGCTCCTCCAGTCGGGCGCGGACGCCGATCGCTTCCATGGTCACAGAGTCCCCGATTCCGATCGTTGCCTTGGGGGAAATCAGGTTTAGAATCGCATCCAAAGCTTCCTGCTTATCCTTCACAAACTGAGCAGTGATTTTCCTCTTGGCCAAGGCTTCGACGGCCCTCTTGGCCAACCTCTCATGAATAACGGTTTTGGCCAGCATCCTATTCACCTCCCCAAAACTTCCTCGACCATCTTTTTGAAGTCGCCATCCGATACCGGGGTCTTGGTTCTTTCCGCCTGGAGCTTGACCTTCAGCAGAAGCTTTTCCGTCTGGTCCTCGCTGGCCTTTCGTCCCAGATCCTTGAGTTTCAATTCGATGGAATGCCTCCCGCTCTTTTTCCCCAAGATCAGTTTGTGCCTTTGGCCGACAAGCTCGGGCAGATAAGGTTCTGCGGTCAGGGGCATTTCCTTCCACCCGGAAACCGCCAGACCCGCTTCCTGGGCAAAGGCATTCTCCCCCACTACGGCCTTGTTGGGAGGCGGATTTACGTTGGTCATCTCCCGCAGAAGGGTAGAGAGCGCGTAGAGTTTTTCTAACTTCACTCCGGTCTCCAGGCCGTAGAGCACCTTCAATCCCAGGGCTACTTCCTCGGTCGGAGCACCTCCGGCCCGCTCCCCCATGCCGTTGACCACTGTGGATACGACTTGGGCGCCCGCCGCCACGCCGGCCATGGTATTGGCCGTGGCCATTCCGAAATCATCATGGCAGTGAACCTCGACGGGGAGTCCCGTGGTTTTGGTCACCCAGCGGACCATGTACTGGATCGCCTGGGGGAGGCACGATCCTACCGTATCGACAACTCTTACCCGGTCCAGGTGTCCGTTTTTCATGACGAAGCCGAAGAACCTGTCCAGGAAATCCATATCGGCCCGCGTACCATCCACGGGACTCATGACCACGTAGAAGCCCTGCTCATGGGCATACCTTGTGACTTCGGCCACCGTCTCCATGACCTTCTGCTCGGGCCATTTGAGCTTGTATTGTAACTGCAGGTACCCAATGGGTGTGCTGCAGCTAATGCCCCAGACTCCGCATTCCTTGGCCGAGTCGATGTCGGATTTGAGGGTCCGGCAAAGGGCGATGGTTTTGGCTTTTAGGCCGGCATGGGCAATGGCCCGGATATTTTCTTTTTCTTCCTGCGAGACCGCCGGCATCCCGACCTCCAGCTGGGGGATTCCCACCTCGTCCAGCATCCTCGCCAGGCGCAACTTCTCATCGGGAGAAAGGACGACGCCGGGTTGTTGTTCGCCTTCCCGTAGCGTGCAGTCGCTCACGATGACTTTTGGCGGAAGCATCAGGGCAGCTCGAACTTCGGGGACAAAGTTCAAATGGCTGATGTGCCAATTCTCCGATTCCCATGGTCTTTCCATAGTTTTTTCCTTTCCAGTGGGATTAGGGTGCCACAAGGTTAGAGCAAATCCTAATGATAACCTCTGGCCGTCGGCTAAATTTTCTCCAGGGCTTTCTTCGCCCAGGGCGCCCGGACTTTATCCCGAATCCGCTCGTCGCGGTCGGTCAGAATGTCAATCACGAAAGGATCTTTTGATTGTAGGGCCGCCTTCAAAGCCGGACCGATCTGGTCCGGAGTTTTTACCCGGACCCCCTGGCAATCGAAAGCCTTGGCGATCTTCGCGAAGTCTGTGTCGATGAATTCGGAGGCAATGGGCCGGCCTTTCTGCCCATCCCGTACCGCGCCCAGAACGGAGTCGTTCATGACCACGAAAATGGCCGCGGCCCCAAATTGTTTCGCAGTGGAAAGGGCATGGATCTGCATGGCCATGCCCCCATCCCCGCAAATGGCCACGCAAGGTCTCTGGGGGTAAAGGAGTTTGGCCGCAATGGCGGAGGGTACTGACAGACTCATGGCGCCAATGCCCGCTGCGGCGAAACAAGTTCCGGCCTGCCTGGTGAGATAGTAACGTAGCATAGCCACCCGGTTGTTTCCCCCATCCAGGGTGACGATTGATTCGGGCGGGAGATGATCCCTCAGCTCCTTTACCACCCGGGCGGTAAGGATCGGAACCTGGTCGGAATAGAGGCTGGGATCCTCATAATAGCCTTCCGTTTTTTTCCATTCCTGGATGGTATGAACCCATTTTCCCGGGTCTTGACCCGGCTTACCCTTTAACCTCGCCTTCAGGACTTCGCTGAACTGCCCCATGACGACCCCGGCGTCGCCCGTGAGGCCCATATCGACCGGGTAAACCCACCCGGCGTTTCGCGGATCGATATCCACCTGAATAATCTTTTGTTTGCTCGGATCGATCAACTCCGGACTTTCGAAGCACGTATCCTGGGCCTTCATTCGGCAGCCGATGATGAGCAGCAGGTCGGACTGGCTGATGGTCTTCAGGGCAACCTTCTCCCCGTACATGTTCATCACCCCCACTGCCAAGGGATGAGATTCCGGAATGGAGCTCTTTCCCTGATAGCTCGTGGCCACGGGAAAGTTCCCCATTTCTGCCAGGCGAACCAGCTCTGTATAAGCCTTGGAAGCATGGACTCCATTGCCGGCGATGATCACCGGCCTTTGGGCCGTAAGGAGCATATCCGCTGCCCTTTCCAGGTCTCCGGGAGAGGCCGCGGGTTTTCCCACCTTCAGGTATTTGGAGATGGGAAAGATCCTGGCCAGATTCTCCGCCGTAAGCTCTCCTTTCAGTGAGGGAACCCTGAACAGGCAAGCAGTCGGCCCGGGCCTTCCGGAGACAGCATGTTTGATGGCCAGTTGTACTCCCTGGACAGCTTCCAGGGGGGAGGTTGCCACGGTGACGAATTTGGTCGTTCCTTTGAAAATTTCCTTTAGGTCCAAGCCCCCATAATCCCCGGTCCCGCACTGGAAGGGGGCGTGGAGGGCGAAACTCCCGTATTCGGTCACATCGGCCAGGGCTAACATTGGGGTGGAGGTCAGGTATCCCTCCATTAAACCAAAAAGCCCGGCAGAGGCGACAAATGGGCCCTGTCCGGCGATTACTCCTGGTTTCCCGGTCAACCGCCCGTACATTTCTGCCATGCAAGAAGCCGTCTGTTCATTCCGGGTCAAGATCACCTTGATCCGGTCTTGGTAGTCGCCGAGAGCCGGAAAAATGGGCGACATGGCCCCACCTGGAATGGTGAAAATGTGGTCGATCCCCGCTTCGATGAGGGTCTCAACGATCTTTTGACTGACATTGCTCATTATGTCCTCCTTGAGGGTGATACAGGGGTTCAGGGTATTCTTTGCCTATATGATGGTTGCAGGTCGGTAATCGCCGAAGATCTCCCGCAAGATGTCGAAGATCTCTCCCACCGTAGCATGAGCCTTCACGGCTTTCAATATGGGAAGGACTAAATTCTCCTCTCTCTCGGCAGCGTTCCGTACCTCACCTAAGGCGGCCTGAACGCTGGCCCCATTTCTTTCGGCTCTAACTTTCTTCAGCCTGGCAATCTGGCGCTCGGCCGTTTTGGGATCACTCTTAAAAGTCTTGATCGAGACCTTTTCATCCGTTTGAAATTTATTCAGGCCCACCATGACCCGCTCACCTCTTTCAATCTCTTTCTGGACCTGGTAGGCACTCTCGTCGATTTCCCGCTGAATGAATCCCTTCTCGATGGTAGCAATGGCTCCGCCCATATTTTCGATTTTCTGCAAATAACGGTTGGCCTCTTCTTCCATTTGCGAGGTAAGGCTTTCCATAAAATAGGATCCGCCCAAAGGGTCCACGGTTTTGGTAACCCCGCTTTCATAAGCGATAATTTGTTGGGTCCGGATGGCTACTCTTTCTGCTTCTTCCGTAGGAATGGCATAGGCTTCATCCATGGAGGAGGTTCGCAGGGATTGGGAGCCTCCTAAAATAGCGGAAAGCGCTTCAATGGTGACGCGGACAATATTATTGAGTGGTTGTTGTGCGGTCAGGTTTCCCCCGAGGGTTCCACTATGATGACGGAAGATCCAGGAGCGAGGATCCTTGGCGCCATACCTTTCCTTGATCAATTTAGCCCACATCCTGCGGCCAGCCCGAAGTTTGGCGATCTCTTCGAAAAGCTCCATGCTGGCACAGAAATGGAGGCGGATCGTGGAAGCAAATTGATCAATCGGCACCCCTCTTCTTAAAGTTTCTTCTATATAGGCGATGGCATTGGCATACGTGAAGGCAATTTCCTGGATGGCGTTGGCTCCGGCATCACGGAAGTGATAACCTGAAACCATCAGGGGCTGCCAGGTGGGCAATTCTTTGGCACAATATTCTATGGCGTCAACAGCAAATTTTAAAGCCGGCCGGGGAGGGAAGATTTGGGTTCCCCGCACCGGATACTCTTTCAGAACATCGTTTTGCAGAATAATGCTGCAGCGATGGGGAGAAACGCCTTGTTTTTCCATAACGGCCAAAAATAAGGCCAGAGCAAGGGGGCCAATGGAACAGGCACTGGTCCGGATGTGCCGGACTCGGTCTAAAGGGATGCCATCGAAGATGATTTCCATATCCCGCAGGGAGTCGATGGCCACTCCAATCTTCCCCACCTCTCCCCGCGCCAAGGGATTATCGGAATCCAGGCCAATTTGGGTGGGTAAATCCAGGGCGATGGAAAAGCCCGTCCCTCCTTGTTTCAAAATGAATTTATACCTTTCATTCGCCTCTTCTGCTGAACCGAATCCAGCATACTGACCCATGACCCAGAGATCTTTACGGTACATCTCCGGGTCAATTCCCCGGGTATATGGATACTGGCCGGGTTCTCCCAGATCTCGGTCATAATGAAACCTTATTTCCTCCAAGTCCCTTGGGGTGTAAACCCTTTTCACGGGAATTCCTGATGTGGTGGTAACGGTCTTTTCAACGGCCATTTAAAAACTCCCTTTTATAGGCCCAATGATTCCCCCACCAGCATGACTGTGAGCCGGCCTTTTTCTCTTTGAAATTCAGTTATGGCAATGGTGCCGCAAATCCGATCCGCAGAACGGCAATCCATACAGTACCCTGTATTGGCACAAGGAACCTTCCATCCCCGACGCCGGGCATGGAGGGGAGCGACAGAGTTTCGAATCCGTTTCAGTCCTTCTTCTACATCATCCACAACTTTGTTAAGGCCAGCGACCACAATCACTTTTTTCGGTCCGAAGGTTAGCGCCGCCAGTCGGTTGCCGATGCCATCGATGTTGACTAATTTTCCATCCTTGGTGAGGGCATTGGTGCTGCACAAGAAGACATCGGAGAGAAGGCTCTCGCGCCGAAGTTTGAACAACTCCTCCGCGGAGGTTTCGGACCGGCCCCGGTCGATAAATTGGTAATTCCCTTTCTTTAAGACATCTTTGATCCCCAACTCATCTAAAGTCAGAGAGCCACCATACCCAACGCTCGCGCCGGTAGGAATCATCGCTAAAATTTTCTTTCGTGCCTCTTCACGGCTGGATACATAAAGGGCCTCGAATCGGTTCTTGACCAGAGATTGAAGGACCTCCTGGACGAGGACTTGCTGTAGCTCTTCTCGAGCTTTCTGAAGAATGGCCAGGTCTGAGTTCATCAAATTACCCTTCCTTTCCGCAGTTCACTGATTTTCTCTTGGCTGAAGCCCAGAAGATTTTCCAATATTTCTTCGGTATGCTCTCCCAGACGGGGGGCCGTTTGGGGGCTGGTCTCCGGGGCGGCAGAAAGCTTAACCGGAGAACCCACGATTTTTTTCTTCCCTCCCACCGGGTCTTCTATATCGAGAATCATCTTCCGGGCCTTAAGTTGAGGACACTCCACTAATTCCTTGGCCGTCTGGGAAGGCCCCACCGGAACCCCCTGTTTCAGAAGGTGTTGCATGGCTTCATCGTTCGTCCTCTGGCCAAACCATTCATCCAGGATGGGCCTCAAAAAACTATCGAAATTTTTTCCTCGCAGAACTCCGGAAGAACACAAGGGATGCTTGACCAAGTCCTCCCGTTCGATGGCCTTACAAAATCGGACCCACATGTCTTCCGTCGGCACAATGAGGGCTACGTAACCATCCTTCGTTGGGAAGGCACATTGAGGGGCCTGTAGCCGGGGCTGATCGCGCCCCGGAATTTCCCCATTGTAAGAATGAATTAAAACAGACCCTTCATTGAGGGCGGTCATGCAATCATACATGGCGATATCCACGTATTGACCCAACCCCGTCTTGTCTCTCATCCTCAAAGCCATAACAATCCCAAAAGCAGCTACCATGGGGGTATAGATGTCTGCCAGAGGCACCCCCAGGAAGAGGGGAGGGCCATCTTTTTCCCCAACATTGTGCATAAGCCCGCCCATGGCCTGAAACACGATGTCGAAACCAGGGCGATCCCAATAAGGCCCCCGTAAGGTTTCCATCCTTCCGAAACCACTCAGGGTAGCATAAATAATGGCTGGGTTAAGCTGCCGGATAATGGCATAACCAAAACCCAGCCTTTCCATCGTGTCTGGCCGAAAGTTTTCCACTATTACATCGGACTTCTTGATAAGGGCGTGGAAGATTTCTTTCCCCTGCTCCTGCTTGAGATCCAAAGTAAGGCTCTTCTTGTTGCGGTTAAAACGCATGAACCCTCCACTCGACTTCTCTCCCCGTTGGTTAACTGCGAAAGGGGGAAGGGATCTTCGGGGATCTCCAGAATCCGGTGGCTCAATTTTGATGACTTCTGCCCCGGCATCGGCAAGAAGCATGGTGCAATAAGGGCCGGTAATGTATTGTTCCAACCCCAATACACGAATACCTGAGAGAGGTCTCATTTTTTCTTCCATCTCAACAGCTCCTCTCGCCAAAGATTTTCATAAAACATTTAACCCTACCGTCTAATCTGGTTCAAATCAAATGATAAAATAGCGGTCTCTGCTTTAATTTTCAAGAATAATAAACAAAAAATTATTTGCCTCGGAAGGGAGCTTGATCCAACCTTTCTATTTTATCTTAACCGCATTGAAATATCTGAGTGAAAAATTCGTTTATTTCCCTTTGAAAACAGGGTTCCTTTTCTCCATGAAAGATCGAACGCCCTCTTTGAAATCTTCACTTTGTGGCAGATTCTCTAAGCTGCCATTTCCTCCGCCGTCTTCATAAGTTCATCCGCAAACCTTCATACCTCTATGGCAACACCAGCAAACAATCAATAACCCAATCGCTTATCAACCACTTTGATCAATGGGTTTCCAGCTTGGTAGCGCCTGAGATTTTCCGTAAAAATCCCTATCAAACGGTCTAAGTAGTAGGGATTACGCCCGGCATAATGACTGGTGATGATAACATTTTCCATATCCCACAAGGGAGAGCAATCGGGGAGAGGTTCTTCTTCGAAAACGTCCAATCCTGCTCCTGCAATCCATCCCTCCTGCAAAGCCTTAATCAAGGCCTGCTCCTGGATAATGGGACCGCGGGAAACGTTAATTATATAGGCCAATTTTTTCATGGCCTTGAGCTCCCTTTCGCCAATCATTCCTTTTGTTTCTCGGGTCAGCGGTGCCGTGATGATCACCCAATCAGATTGAGGGAGCACTCCCATAAGGTGTTCAGGCCCGTACACTTGATCTGCCCAAGGGGTTGCGAGCTCCGGATGGCGGCGGACTCCGAGGATCCGCATATTTAATCCCTTTGCCTTCTCCGCAGTCCTTTCCCCCACGGCTCCCAGGCCTATCAAGCACATGGTTTGGCCATCTAATTCAGTCACCTGGTGAATCCGATTCCATCTGTGTCCCACCTGATCCCGTATGGAACGCTGAATATCCCGGGCAAGACAGAACATAAAAGCCAGAATGTGTTCGCTGATCGGTATGGCGTGGACTCCGGAGGCATTGGTTATGATCAAATTCTTTTCTGCAACTTCGGGGTACTCCAATAGCCAGTTGGCCCCGGCGCTGCGCTGTTGAATCCAACGCAAGCGCGGTCCCTTTAAAAATTGAGCGGGCAGGGTTCGGTCTTGATGGGGATTAGCTAAAATGACCTCAACGGCGGGAATGAATTTTCCGATTTTTTCCGCCATCTCCTTGGGGTCAGAAAGAACAACAATTTGGGCCCCCGGTGCTGCTGCGCGGATAGCATCCAGATGATGGGGTTCTAATCTGATCAGGATAAGAATCATCTTAATGGAACGCGGATTGTTCATCATTATGCTCAAATTCCCCTTAGCCGGGATACGGCTATTCCACTTTTTATGGCGTCGGTAAACCCGCCTTTTTGAAAAACACTATTCATAGGCAGGCCCGAGTTTTAGGAAAGGAGAAATGGATCGATCTTTTTTATTGGGTTTATTTGCTGACCTTCTTGCTGACCGGCAAGCAACCCGGGAACGGAGCAAAGTAATGTGAGTGTTTCCCTGTACCCCCAGCAATCACGATGTAGAATAACTCTGGTTTAAGAGTAATGGGTATCAGCGTATTACGGTTAACCGGCCCGAATTTTTGCTCCAGGATCTTCGGAGAGCAGCCTTTTGGCCATGCGGAAAGCGGAATGCGGGCTTGCTCCCAGAAGGCTTTGGCGAATTGGTCCTTTGTCCAACCTGCTCCGGCCAATGTCTGGGCATGTTCTGGCCCCATGCCTATGATATTGGGCAGGTCCATCATGCCTGTGGCGCAAGGACCCCCCATATTAATCATAGGAGTTATGAGATGGGCCCACCAGCTAATATGTTCCTCCGGTGTTACGCTCCAATGGTCTATGTTGTCAACCGGTGGGTAAATGCCCATTACGGTAACTACACTGTCGGTTCTCTGGAAGCCCCGATCCACATGAAAAGGCTCCCAACCCTTTGGCAGGGCATCCTCATTCTCTCCAAAAATCCAGCCGGTAAAGTCTGAGGGAGCTGACAGAGTTCCCTTATCCGGCGTAGGAGGCTTTGATCCTCCGACGGAGTAGGCTATGGAATTCATTGCATATCCTATAGTAGCATTGGCATGGTTGCCTTTTCCTGCCGCCCCTTGCCCGTAAGCAATCCCGATTTCCTTCACTATCGGCCCGTTTATGATAACCAGCATCGCGGTTGTGCCCGTCGTGGTGCCCGCACCCCGCCAATTCGCCTGAGGAGCGAGAAGAGCCTCCAGAGCAGCAATGAGCACCGGCATATACTCCGCCCTGCAGTCAGCCATGGCGGCATGAATCGCAGCCAATTCAACCGTAAGGACACCCATCCTCGGAGGGACGATGCCAATAACTTCACTGGGCTTGCGGCTTATCTTCTTCAATATCTTCGCTACACGCTCAGGAGTCGGGGGGATGATGGGGAGTCCCATTGACCATCCTTTATCATAAAATAGTCTGCTAACATCCTCACCTGGACCTCTGAACTTAAACTTCGCTGCCGGATAAGGAGATTTCATGGGCGGCAACTGAGCCATCGGATTCCACTGAATCGCCGCCTTAAGGATCTCAGGAAAGGAATTATCCGCTTTCTTTCTAATCTCTGGAAGGGGGATCATGCCCATAGGATGTGGCACAATCACCAAAGACATTTCAGCAACCCCTTGACTTAATGCCGTTTCTTTTGCCAGAGATATGAACTCACTGGTAGCAATTGTAACGGTTGGGATTCCCAATCTTTCCAGATTTAGCTGGTCAACTACCAGCCATGAGGTACAGGATCCTCAGTCACACTGTGAGGCAATAACGAGGTCTGGCTTAAAGGAAGCAACCTTTTCGGCAAACTTTTTACTTGAATCTGGGTTCTGGCTAGACCTATAAGTCTCCGGAGCAGCCTCCCATGTTTTAATAACCTTGATATCTTTCGCTTCCTTTTCGAGCAATTGGGCAACTCTTTCCAAAAAGTTATCAGAATTATGTTTCCCGTTTGCCCGGAGCACTACGGTCTTACCAACCAAGGTAGTTGGATGAGCGTTGACCTTCATCGGCTCGACTTTAATGACTCCCTCTGGGCTCAAAAGCTCCCATTCCTGGACAGCCTCCTCGGCCAACGACGTCAGGGGGCGGACAAGAAAGCCACCACGATCAGAAGGAGCAAAGTGCTCAACAATTTCCTTTCCATTCTTTGCCCTTTGGTTAATGCTTTTTTGCTCTAATTTGAAGCTTAACAAGAACATCTCCTTACATCTTGCTGTAGAACCATCTCCTCATATCTGGTTCTGCAATTCCTCCCCCTTTTCAAGATTGAGGCAAGATAGAGAAAAGCGACAAGAGGTTCTGGAAGCGGATTCTTTATTCCTAATATTAGAACTGACATTTGCCAGGACAAGGCTATTCATTTTATGGCGCCGGTTTCCTTAAAGTAATTCTTATACCATTCGTACTGGGCAGGAATATCTTTTTCCAATTGCGCCTGGTCTTTGAAATCGTGGGGCAGGTTGTTGTTGGCCAGCAGCTTCTGAAAATCAGGCCCTTCGATGACTTTTTTGAAAGTCTCGACGAGCTTTTTGGAGATGGCGGCGGGCATCCCTTTGGGTCCTAAAACTATATAAGAATGCGGGGGAACGTCCCGGCATCCCAGTTCCTTGAGAGTTGGAATATCTGGATAATTTGGGTCCCGTTCATCTTGGTTATAAACGAGGAGCATACGGAAAAGCCCTTGTTTAACATACGGTATGTGTGAACCAGATCCGGCTACAAAATCCGTGTGCCTACCAAGGAGTAGGGTATTGAACTCCGCCCCTCCCTTGGTAGGAACATGTTTGAACGTAAGCCCTTTGCACTTCGCTAAGAGTTCAACGGCCAGTTGCTGCTGGGTATACGTACCCGATGAGCCGTAGGATAGGCCTGGATGTTTTTTGGCATAAGCGATGAATTCATCAATGGTCTTGAGGGGGGAATCACTGTTTACACAAAGTCCCCCAATGTATCGACTATATTGAACAAGATAAGTAAAATCCTTCAACGGATCATAGCCCAATTTTAAAAGATGAGGGCGGTTGACCAACGCTCCTGAGGTGCCAACTTGTATCGTATACCCGTCGGGTTTCTTGCTTGCCAGGAGGGCAGGGGCCACTGTAGCTCCGGCCCCAGGCTTATTCTCTACGACGAGTGGTACGCCGAGTAGTTTTTCCGCTCCAGCCGCCAGGGCTCGGGTCGTCAAGTCTGTAGTGGCTCCAGACGCAAAACCGCAATATACGGTGA
>Ga0299912_10002467_pt1 | contig 15155 bp, 12 predicted proteins | sample RVTome_2_FD_207667 | JGI IMG/M metagenome (GOLD analysis project Ga0299912, IMG submission 207667) | Soil microbial communities from uranium-contaminated site in the Upper Colorado River Basin, Wyoming, United States - RVT95D214 (version 2) ... | reverse complement strand
ACTTTGGATTAATCACTTAGAGGACATTGATTACTTAAGAGAAGGTGTGGGGTTGCGTGGCTATGCTGCTCGTGACCCTCTAGTAGAATACAAAGGCGAGGCCTATAAATTATTTGAAGATTTGATGCGCACGATTGACTACGAAGTGGTCCACCGTATTTATAAAATCCAACTTGCGCCACAACAATCACAACCAGCTACTACCACTGCAACCGCTGGTTCCAGTCAAACAGATACTAGCTCTCTTGGCTCCACCTCTACCGACGAACCGCCTGTACCAGCAATAAAGAAAAAACTCGGCCGCAACGACCCATGCCCCTGTGGTTCTGGTTTAAAATACAAGAAATGCGGGTTGATTGGGGCAAAGCAGCATAAAGGATAAAACAATAAAAAGAGGGCAGAGCCTATAGGCGCTGCCCTACTCTCACCTCCTTCCAAACCTAAGCTACGATTCCTTGCACCAGTCATAGGCATTTTGGAACAGACGCAGCCAGGGACTAGCTTTCAGTTTCTCCCAACCTGGCGGCAACCACGGCCACTGCCAAAGTTTGTTTGCCAGCCTCTCCGGATGCGGCATCATAGCCAAATGGCGTCCGTCAGGTGAGCAGATCCCAGTGATCCCTCCTGGACTCCCGTTGGGGTTGAATGGGTAAGTCTCGGTTGGCTGTCCAAGCGAATCGACGAAACGTACGGGGCAGAGATTTTGCTCCTGAAGCTTGCCCAACTTCTCTTCTGAGATCTGTAGCCGACCCTCTCGGTGAGCCACCCACACTCCAAGCCGTGAGCCTTCCATACCCCGGAAAAAGACGGACGGGCTCGGACCGATCTCTACTGTCACAAACCTTGATTCAAAACGCTCTGAAGTGTTACCGACGAAGCGCGGCTTTTCGTCATCACCCAGATCCCTCCAAGGCACCCAACCAAGTAGAGCCGCTAGTTGACAACCGTTGCAGACTCCTAGCGAGAGGGTGTCAGAGCGAGCAAAAAATCGCTCAAACTCTTCTCTTACCCTTTCGTTGAAAAGTATACTAGCCGCCCATCCCACCGCCGCTTCGGGAACATCTTTGCGACTGAAACCACCTGCTGGAGTCACCCCCGCAAAATCCGCGAGAATAATTTTACCCTTAGCAATATCCTGTGTGAGGACGTCCCAAGGTTCGAAACCGGCGGCGAAGAAAGCAGCTGCCATTTCTCTGTCGCCGTTGGTCCCCTCGTCTCGAAGAATCGCCCACTTCGGTTTGGCATTCCCTAGTAGTATCTCCGGTGGTGTTTGCGCCGGGTCGAACGTGAGCATAAACGGCGGCGGGGTAACCAGATCCTTACAGACAGCGGCTTCTTGCTCGACACACTCTGGATTTGCCTGGAGACGTTCGATCTGAGTACTAGTCTCTTCCCAAATCGCCCGTAACTTTGTCGTCTGCCAGTCTAGAACTAGATCATCGTTGTGCCGTATCCTTATCCGACCACCGTACTCTCCAACTCTGCCGATGACTTGGGCTGGTACTCCCTTTTCCTGAAGAATCGCGGCTACGCTCTCGCCGTCATCACATTCCAGAACAAGTCCTAACTCCTCGGAGAAAAGTGTCGAGATTACACCATCGTCGGAGGACAGGGAGAGATCCAACCCGACGTTACCGGCAAAGGCCATCTCCAAAAGCGTAGTGATCAAACCACCGTCACTTCGATCGTGTAGTGAGAGAATCTGACGGTTCGCCACCAGCTCTTGGGTTACGTCAAAAGCGGTCTTCAGCAGCTCGGTGTCTTCCACATCAGGGCACTCGTCGCCAATCTGCCCATTGACTTGAGCCAAAGCAGAACCACCAAGCCGATTCTTCCCAGCTGCAAGGTCGATGAAAAGCAGCGAATTCCCTGACCGTTTGAGGTCGGGGGTTACCTTGCAACTTACATCTTCCATGGTAGCGTAGGCCCCTATGACCAACTGTCCCGGGGCTTTTATAGTTGTCCAGCCACCATCGGTTTCTTGTTTCTTGACTGCCATCGATAAGCTATCCTTACCACCATCAACAGCGATGCCCAGCTCGAGCATGATGTCACGCATCGCGATCGCCGCGTCGTAAAGTCGAGCTCCCTCACCTGGCAGTTTGGCTGGCCACATCCAGTTGGCTGAGCAGCGGATATGTCTCCGACTCGTAATCTTGGCCCCCACCATGTTTAGCAAAGCTTCCGCTACTGCCATCCGAGCCCTCGCTGCCGGAGATATAAGACCTTTGATAGGCTGTTCTCCGATGCTTAGAGCAGTCCCGGTGTCAGCGAAGTGACTCTGGGCGTTTACCGCAAAGTCCGAAAGCGTCAGTTGGTTTGGCCCCACGCACTGTTGTTGAGCAACAAGGCCACCAACACTACGATCCACCTTAGTGGTGAGAAAGCGCTTCGACCCTACCGAGGAAAGTCTCAGCACACGAACGAGCGCTTCAGCGACGGTAAGCGAATCAGGCAACTTAAGTGGAGTAAGCTCGTCCTGTATTCTCTGAAATTGAAAGGTCTTCCTAGCTGATTCACCCAGCAGTTGCTCAAGAGGTAGATCTACTGGTGTTGATCCATCCTCTTCATCCTCAACTATCAACCTCCCATCACCGGTAATCTCCCCAACAATGGCATAAGGTGTTCCTTCCCGATCGCAGATTTTCTGGAGAAGACCGAGCTTATCCGGCCAAATCAGAAGACAAACTCTTTCTTGGGACTCATTACCCCAAATCTCCAGAACGCTGAGGGTTTTGTCCCCAACCGGGATGGAGCGAAGCCTTATCCTTGCTCCAGCTGGATAAACGGTTTCCTGCAGAGCATTGCAGTCACCACCAGCACCAAGATCTCGGGAGGAAACAATTGGGTTCTCTGAGCCCATCTCGACACAGGCTTTAATCACCCGGTTGAGTTTTTGCTCCATCTCCGGGTCACCACGCTGTACAGAAGCGAAATCCAACTCTGCAAGGTTTTCTCCGGTCATCATGGAACTTGCCGAGGCACCGCCAACGCCAATCCGATACGCTGGGCCGCCGATCTGCACGACCATCATTCCCTTTTCGGGTTTACCCTTATAGAGATGTTCATCGTCGATTAGACCAGCTCCGGCAGTGTAAAGGACTGGCTTGATCCAACCGCGATTCGCGTCGGCCCAGGTCCTTGTGAAACCCAGAATGAGCGGTTCTCCGAAGCAGTTGCCGTAGTCACTTGTCCCATCACTCGCCCGAATCAGAATATCCAAGGGAGAAGCCATATTGGACGGATTGCGAACATCACCCCTTTCCCAAGGGAGAGGGTAGCCAGGAATGTGCAGGTAAGCTACGCAGTAGCCGATAACCCCAACGCCAACCAAAGCCCCTCTGCCAGTAGAGTCGTTGTCACGAATCCTACCACCAGAACCAGTCGCTGCCCCCTCGTACGGCTCTATTCCCGACGGATGATTGTGGGTCTCGGCAGTAAAAGTGGGGTGTAGAGTCCTTACCACAATAAGGAGCGGCGAGGCTTTTCCCGGCCGTGCGGGAAAGAGGATCGGAACTGGCCCACCTTTGATTGCCGAGCTATCATCGGCAAAGGCCACCATCGAGTTACGCGGGTCGGCTCTCCACGGAGCCATGACTATCTCAAGAAGAGAGTCTTCCACCGGCACTCCGTCTATCACCAACTGCCCCTTGAAGAAAGGGTGGCGGGAGTGTTCGGAGTTAGCCTGACCGATCTGAAAAAGCTCAACGTCGGTTGGGTCCCTTTTCAAGGTATCCACAAAAAGGTGGGCGATCACCTCAATATCCTGATCATCCCAACCTAGTCCCATCTCGTAATTGATGGAACGAAGAACTTCTTCACCTTGCTGGAGTAGTGGAATTATCCGTACCAGCGCTACGGTCACCCCCGACTCGAAACTGGTCAGCGGTTGCGGGTACACCATTTGCGTCATTCGGTCATGCAATGGTGCGACAATCGCTGCTTGGTCTTGGGAACCAAGTGTCTTTGGCAAGGCGACCCTGAGGGCTCGCTCGATCCGTTCAACAGCGTGGATTCCGCAACTTTGCGCTACCGAAACCGCGTTGGAAGACCAAGCGGTCTCGAAATTCAGCCGTGGCCCAATCTCAACCAAACCCTCCTGAGGAAGAAACGGCGAAGTGCTGAAATTCTGTGGTTCGTAAGTCTCGCCGAAGAGCCAGCACAGAATCGAAAGCTCTACCTCAGTAAGGTGAGTATTTGTCTCGACGTAGAAACACCACTCACTTGCTACTGCCCCGCCGTTGCGCGTATGCCTTACTACATCCTCGCGAATCCTCTCCATCTGTGCCTCGCTAAGAGCGGGCCTCCGGTAAAATCGGGTCAATTTTGTAGCCATTCCACTCCCTCCTAACTGCAGGAAACAAAACTCGATCTCTCATTGTTTTTCTTGAGAACTAATTGTTTAGGTGCTGCTCACAGAATCATTATAAGCAGACCCATAATAACAAAGTCTTCAAGTGGTCGCAAATCTGCCATTGACAGCTAAGAAGCTTTAAAAGATAATTTGTCGGAAAATGATTTCTATTATCATTCCCGCATTCAACGAAGAAAGTAGGCTAGGAAAATCTTTAGATAAACTTGCCGCTTTCTTAAAAACCCGAAAGGAAAAATTCGAAGTCATAGTAGTAGACGATGCAAGCACTGATAAAACTGGCCGAGTAGCCGAACGCTGCAAAAAGAAGATCCCAAATTTAAAAGTCGTTCGACTGGATAAAAGTCCTTTCGCAGGCAAAGGCCTAGCGGTGAACAAAGGCATCTTGGAAGCAAAGGGTGAGGTAACCCTTTTTACTGACGCCGATTTCTCTACACCCATCGAAGAGGTCGACAAATTGCTGGAGAAATTAGAGGAAGGAGCAGACATCGCAATCGGCTCCAGAGCTTTAGACCGCTCACTTGTAAAAACCAGGCAAAACCCCCTACGGGAACTGATGGGACGCATCTTCAACATTCTTGTCCGAGCCTTAACCGTCAGGGGAATTATGGACACACAGTGTGGTTTCAAGGCGTTCAAGATGTCTACTTGTAAGAACCTGTTTGGGAAGCAGCGTGTTTTTGATTTTGGCTTCGATGTGGAGCTGCTCTACTTGGCGAGAAAAAACGAATTAAAAATCGCCGAAGTCCCAGTAGTCTGGTACAACAATCCTAGTAGCAAGGTCCGTCCAATAAGAGATTCTTTGGCCATGTTTGCCGATCTACTTAAAATCCGTATGTATTACGCCCAAAAACACAGCCCACTGCCTGAAAGAATCTTTCATTATCTTTATCAACACCGTACGTTTGTTCGCTTCGCTATAGTAGGCGCAAGCGGTACGGTCGTAGATTACTCTTTGTTTTTCATCCTTACTAGGCTAATTCTACTCCCGCCACTAGTAGCCAACCCAATCGCTGTAGAGGCAGCCATAATTTGGAATTTCGCTTGGAACAATCGCTGGACCTTTTCAGGAAGAGAAATTGCCGCACCTACCTGGAAACGATTCGTTATTTTTCAATTTGTTTCTCTTGGTGGTTTGCTTTTGTCACAGAATTCCTTGTTTATCTTTAACCGGTTTCTGGGCATTCTTGACCTTTTGGCCAAAGCACTTACAATTCCAATTATCGCGGTCTTTAATTACATTGTGAACAGTCGTTGGACTTTCCGCGACATAAGTCGTGGGAGAGCAATGTGGTATGTATACACAAGCCTGATATTTGCACTTCTACTCTTTTATGTTCTCTTGATAAATAAAATATAGTAGTAATTTCTCTAGGTTCGAAGAACCTACATGACGCGAAGCGGCATATATCAGATAGATTATTTCATTTAATTAACATAGCAATATAAACCACGTTGATCTTCTATATTGACTAGATTGTAGAAAAACCGATAATATATTTTTAAGGACTGCTCATTTCTCCACTCCGAAAGGAGGTGAAAAATAGATGGATCCTCGCACACTTAGAGCTGGACTCGGTGCTGGTCTTGTTACGCTTCTTGCCGGCGGAGCACTAGGTACTTATGGTGGTTGGTCTGCTGTTTTCGCTCTGGCAGAGAACGATTTTGGTGTTTGGTTAGTGGCGCTTGTCCTTAGTGCATTCGCAGCTTATATCTACGGATATTGGTTTAGTGCCTTCCTCCCGGGAACCGCGGTGATTAGAGGTGTTATATATGGAGTACTAGTTTGGATCTTAATGCTTATCCTGGGTGGTGTCTTTGGCTTTTTCAAAGAAGCCACGTACCCAGATCCAGCTGGTCCCGTAGTTTTCTTGACTTTGGTACTCCATGTTATTTGGGGAGCAGTTTTGGGAGTACTCTACGAAACTAGATAAGTAGGCATTATTTTCTTCAACCTGCCCATTCGATCCGCTTTCGCCTCGCGGGAGTTCTTGGTTTGTTTATGTAAGCTTAGCTCTATTATATTTGGCAAATAAAAACGGGTGCAGCTTTGTTATTTTTCAGTTATATCTTTTATTCAGAAAACAGATTATTTCAGGTATAATTAACTTTGTGGAGACTTTAACCAACCAATTAAAAAAACTCGGCCAAACTTTGGAAGAACTGGCAACTAAACTAAACCTCGAGGAGAAAATAAAAGAATTAAGGGGGCTAGAAGCAAAAAGCGTCAAGAGTGATTTTTGGCGTGATATAACAACCGCTACACAGACAATGGAAAGAATGTCACTGGTAAAAAGGGAGATTGAAGAAATTACCGATTTAAAGGACCGTATCAGCACCACCTTTGAACTCGCATCTTTAACCGAAGAAGGGGTCGAATCCGATTTAAAAAAAGAAGTTAACGAGATTGAGCAGGGAATTGAAAAATTAGAATTATCCCTTTTTTTATCTGGGAAATTCGACCAAGGAGCTGCCATTCTTTCCATCCACGCCGGGCAGGGTGGTACAGAAGCGATGGACTGGGTAGGGATCCTATTAAGAATGTACCTCCGCTATTCTGAAAAGAAGGGTTGGAACACCGTCCTCCTCTCCGAAACAAAGGGGGAAGAAGCCGGTATTAAAAGCACGGCAGTCGAAATCGCTGGTACCTACGTATACGGATATTTAAAAAATGAGGCAGGGACTCACCGATTAGTTAGACGGTCTCCTTTCAACGCCGACCACCTGCGCCAAACTTCTTTCGCCTTAGTAGAAGTATTACCGGTAATTGAAGGAGTGAAGGACGTCGAAATTCGAGACGATGATTTAGAATTTGAAACTTTTCGCGCTTCGGGTCCTGGTGGCCAACACGTCCAGAAAGTCGAAACAGCGGTACGCATTCGCCACAGACCCACCGGAATCACTGCAACGGCCCAAACAGAAAGGTCCCAAGCCCAAAATAAAAAAAATGCCCTAAAGCTGCTAAAAGCAAAATTTTTTAGTCTGCAGGAAGAAGCGAAAGCAGCAGCCGAGAAAGGTCTTAAAGGTGCGCACAAGGCGGCTTCTTGGGGAAACCAAATCCGCAGTTACGTGCTTCACCCCTACAAAATGGTCAAGGACCTACGTACAGGTGTTGAAAGTAACGACCCACAGGCAGTATTAGACGGCGAGCTAGACGAATTCGTCGAAGCTGAGGTTAGACTTAAAAAAACATAATATACGGCGTGCAATCAGCGAATATGCCAGTATATAGTTCTCCAACCATTGCTATGGTGAATCACTATTCCCTTACCCACAGTTCCAGTGAGCCAACAAGCACTGCTGTCTGTAGCAAGATAAGCCACCCCATCCCTAGCAGCATAAATTGGCGCGCCCCAGCCAGCTGTCATGTCAATACCATTGTGACCGGGTATACCGAAGTTGTTCATGTACCACCAATAGTTGGCCCCAAACCATTGAGTAACCGTGAAACCCTTTTCCGGCCAAGACAGTGCTCCCGAATCAAGGTATGACTTTGGATTCGCTGCCCCACCACCTATATACAAACCAAAATGAAGGTGGGTCCCTGTCGAACAACCACTATTGCCTTGGAAAGCAATCACCTCACCTCTCCTTACTGGACCAAGACGTACTCCCCCTCCTCCAAGAGCCTTGGCTATTGCTTCGATTTCGCTTTGGACTTGGGCTAAGAGGCGCTGGTACTCTTTTTCATTATTTTTGGTCACTCCCAAAATATATTGCTTCGAAGATTCTTGTTCGGCCAAGTCTGCCCTTTTTTGTTCAAGATCCCGCTTCAAAGCCTCTTCTTTAGCCTGCTTATCTTCTAAGGTGATTTTTTGGCTGGCGTATTCATTCTTAAAAGCTTCTAAGGAATCTAAAAGTTCGATATCTTGAGCTCGGACAACTTCGGTGTACTTTTGGCGAATTAGATAATCATTAAAACTGCCTGACCCTAAGAATGTATCTACAGGCCCGACAAATCCTTGTTTATAGATCGCCCGTAGCCGCGAATCGGCTACAGTTTGAGAGTAATCAAGGTCTTGTCTTGTTTGCCCCAATTTATCAGTAACTTCATCAATATCAACAGAAAGTTGGGCCAATCTTGTTTGAGCTTCTTCTATCTCAAGCTGTGTCAGGTTGATTTGATTGTCGAGATAAACTATCTCAGAAGACAGAGACTTTTCCCTAGCTTGAGCATCAGCGATTTTTTTACGCAGTTCTTCTTGCTTTCTCAAATTAGCGTTTAGATCATCGATTAGACCACCGCTACTAGCAGTTTCGGAAGGTTTGGAATAACCACGTAAGTCTTGGTGGGCAAATACCCCCGTTGTGGTGGTAAGAAGAATCAAAGATAAAATTAAAGTCAGAAGTTTCTTTAACATGGCAACTAGATTGTCAGGTATTTTCTGGTCGCTACAAAGGCTCCAACAACACCAATAGCTACTCCAGCTACGATTTCAACTAGTAAAAGATAACCAAAGACCGCAGGGTCCGCTGGCAGAAGCGGAACTCCCGAGAAAATTCTTTGTAAAGTAGGCGAAAACCAGGTAAAAATCCCCCAAAGAGCAGCAGTAGCCGCAAGGCCGCTAATAGCACCATAAAAAACTCCTTCGAATATAAATGGGGCCCGAATATAGCCCGCTGTTGCCCCAACCAGCCTCATTATTTCAATCTCATCTTTATGGAGAGAGATGTTAAGACCCACAACAATCAGAGTGGTGAGAAATGAGGTGGCTAGGAGAAAAACGACTACCGCCCCTCCGATATTTCGTACCGCTCTCGTCCAATTGCTGAGAGTCTCGATAATATTTTTTTGAAAAACTACTTCCTCAACAGCAGTCTCATTTTTTAAAATAGTAGCAACTTTAGATAAATCCTCTAGTTTAGCAGTCGATACTTCTATACTCGCTGGCAAAATCTCGGCCGTCACAAATTCTGTCAGTAGTGGCTCATTCTTATTTCTTTCTTTGTAGATCTTTAAAGCCTCTTCTTTTGATACATAGCGGGTTTTAGAAACCACACCAGTTGCAGTCAGAGAGTCTTGGATTTCCTTCACCTTTTCGCTACCTGTATCATCCTTCAAAAAAGCCGTAACGGCAGGCCGTGATTCAAAATAAGACAACAGCACGTTCGAGCCAACGCTGATTAAAACGAATGCGCCAGCAACAAAAAAAGTAAGGAACATAACTAAAAAAGCTGCCAGCGCGTTGTAAGGATTACGCATGATTCTTTGGCCTGCGATTTTGAAAAGTCTTTGTACATGTCTCATAACTAGCTTTTTTTCTTCGCTGCGGATGCTTTCGACTTCTTTTCTTTACTATCGCGTGATATTCTCCCCTTTTGAATCTCCAAATTCCGATGTGGCAGACTTGTGGAAATATCCATGTTGTGAGTTGCCATAATCACCGTAGTTCCCAGACTATTCAAACGGCCAAGCAGTTGCATTATCTCCCAAGCACTAGCCGCGTCCAGGTTACCGGTTGGTTCATCAGCTAAAATTACTTCCGGCCGCAGTACCATAGCTCGGGCAATTGCTGTGCGCTGCGCTTCTCCACCAGAAAGTTGATAAGGAAAATGCTCGGCTTTATCCTCCAGACTAACCAGCGAAAGGGTTTCTTTACTCACTTTTTCAATCTCGGAATCGTCCAGTCCTAAAATTTCTAGGGGGAAAGCCACATTTTCGAGAACTGTTCTTTGAGGAAGTAGTTTAAAATCCTGAAAAACAGTCCCTACGCGGCGTCGCAAAAATGGAACCTGGGTAGGAGATAAACTACTCACCTCCGTATCGCCAACAAAAACACGACCGGAAGTAGGAAGCTCTTCTCTGATAATTAGTTTCAGGAGTGTTGATTTACCGGCACCAGTCGGCCCTATTAAAAAGACAAACTCGCCGGTCTCAATTTCCAAAGAAATATCAGCTAACGCAGCCAGCGAATTATATCTCTTTGAGACTTCGTGGAAATTAATCATAGGCAGACCCTCGTTATTTATCTTGGTATTCTCTACCATAGCAAATTCAAAGCTAAAAAACAAGCCTTTCCGGAGGAAGTCAAACCCGTAGTAATTAACTAACTTATCATAAACATATACCCAGGTGATTTTCCTAAAAACAAGATCGCCTCAAATAGCTCTTGACGCGAGTCAATTACCGCCTGTATTCTTCTTTCACTATGGTAGCTTTTCTTTTCATTTTTCTCATCTTTCTTTTCCTAGCTCCAGGTGTCTACGCGGCCGAAAGAGTTGTCATCAACGAGCTTGTCCCAAATCCACAAGAAGGCAAAGAATGGGTTGAATTTTATAACCCGAGCCCCGTCTCGATCTCTTTAGATGGGTGGGTGCTGGAAGAAAAAACCGGCTCCAGTTTAACCGGAACTAAGCAGCATCAGATATCACTCCTCACGGTTCTAGCTAAAAGTTTCGCTGTTTTTGAATTCTCCACTAATAGCTTAAATAATGGCGGTGATGTTTTAACTCTAAAAAACCCGGCTGGGGTCGTTGATCAAATAGCTTTTGGGGACGCTCCAAATCCTAAACTTGATGCTCCAACCAAAGGGAAGTCGCTAGCTAGGACACCAGACGGTTCAGAAAGCTGGGCCATACTAGATTCGCCAACAAAAAATTCTTCCAATCCTGCCCAGCCTCCCACTGGGGCATCTACTCAGACAAAGCAAACGGGTAGTCTGGCCCTAAGCGAAATACTGCCAAATCCCGAAAAAGGCGGAAAAGAATGGGTAGAAATCTTCAATCCAAACAATTCTAAAGTAACCTTGGCTGGTTGGCAGTTAGTAGATGCAGCTAACCATAAGAAAGAGCTGGCCGAAAGTGTCGCCGGCGGTTCTTACAAAGTCTTTTATTACTCAAGTGGCTGGTTGAATAATTCTGGCGACGAGTTGAAACTGGTCAATCCAACCGGTAAACAAGTAGAAAAATATAACTTCGGTGCTTCTGAAAAAGACACCTCGTTTGCAAAAGATTCAACCGGGAAATGGAAGATTACGACCACTCCAACTCCTGGCAAGCCAAACAAAATTACTGGCGAAGGTTCTACACAAACTTTGGTAGACACAAGTTCGGACAACGACGGTGCTTCGACCATTGGTTCAACTGGTCTTGACTCGACCCTTGATTATCTGAGTGGTACATTTGCCTTTGACGAAGCTGGTGACGAAGCGATTACAGGTGACAACGGTAAAGTAGCAGGAGTCAACGAAAGAACGGATCAAAAAAATTCTCTCTCAACCTTATTAATTGCCGCTGGTGTTGCTTTTATCGGCACGGCAATAGTTTGGCCGTTTTTGGAGAGGAAGAAAATATTATGAATAAGGAATTTATTTCCAACTGCCTCGAGGAGACCCAGAATTTTGCAGAAGAATTTGCAAAGAATTTGAGGCCGGGCAGTGTCCTGGCGCTTTATGGCGAGCTTGGGGCCGGAAAGACTGCTTTTATCCAGGGGCTGGCGGCTGGCCTAGGATATAGGGGAAGGGTATTCTCACCAACCTTTATTTTTGTCAGACCGTACAAATTAAATTCAAAAATCAATAGTCAAAAGTCAAAAATAAAAATGTTGTACCACATTGATTTGTATAGAGTAGAAAAGTCGACCGATTTAAAAACAATCGGCATAGATGAATTCTTAAATGAAGAGGGTGCAGCCTCGGCTATTGAATGGCCTGAGAAAATCGAAAAACAACTACCTCCAAAAACGGTAAAAATAAAAATCGAAGTGGTTGACGAACATACAAGGCGTATCAGGTGGACCTAGTCAGCAAATAGTCGGCTGCTTGCAGCAAGTATTCTCGCCCTTCTTCAACAAGTTTAGCCTGTAAGATTGCCCCTTTAGCCTTTTTGATCAGTTTGTAAGCAAGTTCCTGAGAATATTCAAGTGCACCACATTCGCGTATAATTTGCCGGACGTTTTCGATTTCTGCCTCGCCAGCTAATTGGTTTCCAAGGACTTTATCTAAAAATTTTCTTTCAGCCCGTTTGCTATACTCGTAGGCTTTTAGCACCAGCAGGGTTCTTTTACCCTCTTTTATATCGCTATCTACCGGCTTGCCAATTTTTTCTTCGCTGCTAAATGTCCCCATAATATCATCCTGGATCTGAAATGCTTGACCAAGAGGAATTGCGTAAGAGGAAAAAACTTGCAAGATATCTTCTTCTGCTCCAGCAAGGATCGCACCTATATGTGTGGGCCGCTCGATTGTATACTTAGCGGTTTTATACTCAAGAATCGTCAATAAATCACGCTCAGTTATTTGTTTTTTCAAAGGAGCTACCACGTCTAAATATTCGCCAAAGATGACTTGTTTCTTCATCAAATCGTAGTACTCTTTAGCGCGACGGATTCTTCCTGCAGGAAAGGGAGCGGTGTTGAGCAACTCATCTGCGTAGGAAAAGGCTAAATCACCCACTAAGATTGCTGCGTACACTCCAAAATTTTCTGCATTGCCTCTAAATCCTCTTTTTCTGTGAAAATCTTCAAAAACTTTATGTACCGAAGGTTTTCCGCGCCTTATATTTGCATTATCGATAATGTCGTCATGAATGAGAGCCCAAGCGTGAAGCACTTCGAGAGCCGCAGAAGCGTACAAAATTGCTTCGAGTGAACGTCCTCCACTAGCCACGTAAGCACAGTAAGCAAAAGCCGGACGGACTCGCTTACCGCCATTTCGTACAAAACGCCTTACTCCCTCGGACAAAACTACAGCTTCCGGATGAACCTTACTTGCTTCACTAATTTTATGATCAAAATAAGCATCCAGAAAAGGTTCCAGTTGGCTCTTGTACCAAGTGAGAAATTGAAGCGCTTTTTCACTTGAAAGTTTAATCGAGCGGTCGACTCGCAGTTCTGGATATAAAAAAACTTCGCTCATAAACTAATTTTTAATTCTATCAAAAAAACCAAAGCTTGAAAACACCACTTTCGTGAAAACCATGGAGCTTGCTTGTTTGGCAAAAAGGGGTTAAGATATATTTTTAGATGAAGGAACCAACTGTCATTTCTCTTGGTGGCTCGTTGATTGTCCCAAATGGTGGCATCGACCACAAGTTTCTAAAGAGATTCTGCCAATTAATTTTGAGGTTTGTGGACGAAGGCTCAAAATTTTTGATCGTTGCTGGCGGCGGAAAAACTTGCCGTCACTATCAAGAAGCGGCAAGGAGAATTGTTTCTCTCGATGATGAGGATGTGGACTGGCTTGGAATCCACACCACCCGCCTTAACGCCCACCTTCTTCGGACAATTTTCCGAGAGTATGCGCACCCTAAAGTTCTCACCCACTACGACGAAAAAGAAGATATTCAAAAACCAATCGTGATAGCAGCCGGCTGGAAACCTGGTCATTCAACCGACTACGATGCAGTCATGTTCGCCAGTTTATATGATATAAATACGGTAATTAATCTTTCCGACGTAAGGTATGTATTCGACAAAGACCCGGATAAATTCAAAGATGCTAAGCCTCTAAAAGAACTTTCCTGGGATGATTATCGAAAAATGGTTGGTGAGTCTTGGGACCCAGGTAGCAACTTTCCTTTTGACCCAATAGCTTCAAAACAAGCCCAAGAAGTTGGGATACAAGTGATTGTTATGGATGGCAAAAACCTAAAAAATTTCGAAAACTTTTTACTTGATAGACCATTCGAGGGAACAGTCGTTAGTTAGATGCAAAAAGGAGAACGTCATCCTATTCGGATGACGTCTGAAGCTGTTTGATCTCCGCCTCTACCTGTCCCTTTCCTGTATAACCGTCAATGCTAGTGACTATGGTTTCCGCGTACTTAATGTCGTAGTCGACACAGAAACCAGGCTCAAACGTTTGAAACTCACCCACTTTGTTTTCTAATGCCCCGACCTCTACGATTACCTGCGCCTGCAACTCATCGAATGGTTCCCTCTCTCTGTAATTTGGCGGGCATGCATCGGTCGTAGGACTGAAGGATTCCCCGCCCCACTTCACGTCATACTCAATCCTGTGTGGATTATCGGTTGGATTTTCCACGTTGATTAAGAAGCGGAGACCTTCGAACCACCCCTCTTCAATATCACCAGCAGACGATATTTTTTCAACTTTAGGATCTGATACCACGATCTTATCGAAAGCCTCAAGCGTCCCAGTAAGTTCTTCTATCCTCGCTTGATTCCCAGCCTCTGCTGTAGCTTCGGTGGCCAGCTCCTGTTGACGACCTTCCTCATCCTCAGTAAGGTAAAACCCTGTCCATCCACGGACAACCCATTCCCCATCCGCGTACGAGAAGCCTACCTCTGCTTGCTTTTCCAGCCAGGGACCTTCATCAGCAAAAAGCCCCGTAACGACTACCTCAGCAGCTCGGCCAGGATCCTCATACCTCACATCGTAGACAACGTCCTGATTGGGAACTGGCAGTCGCGGATCGACGTAGGACCGGGCCAGATCGATCAACACTCCTTCTCGCTGCTCCGGGAATGGCGCCGGACCATCTCCACCATCTCCACCGCCTCCCCCATCGATGAATCCGTCACCATTGTCGCTGCCGCAGGCAGCAGCTAGAACCATCAAAGCAAGGCCAATGCTTGAGAGCAGAACAGTCTTCATCTCTCTCCTCCAGATAAGGATTAGGCTTGTACACTAATATTAATATAGTATGTCAAATCCAGACAAATAGTTATACAAAACAACCAAGTAATTGCCCAACTTGAGACTCTGGGATATAATATAGGTACAAAATGAAAATAACTGTGACAGCGGGGAGTGGTACTGGCAGTACCACTCTTTCAGCCTTTGACGCAGCCCTCAAAGCTGCAGGCATACACAACTACAAT
>Ga0299912_10002466_pt1 | contig 15156 bp, 17 predicted proteins | sample RVTome_2_FD_207667 | JGI IMG/M metagenome (GOLD analysis project Ga0299912, IMG submission 207667) | Soil microbial communities from uranium-contaminated site in the Upper Colorado River Basin, Wyoming, United States - RVT95D214 (version 2) ... | reverse complement strand
TCTCAAGGACGACGTCGCTCTCCCTGAACGCTGCATCGACGTCGCCCTCCGTCAGGTCCAGCGTGCAGGCTATGTTGTTCTGCACCTTGAGGGTCGAGTCCTTCAACAGGATGTCTTCATGGATCTGTGTGGAGCCTTCCCTGTAGGCGTCCTCGACCGTGAAGTAGGCCTGGAGGGGCTCGTACTCCACCCTGATGGCCTCCAGGGCCCTCTGAGCCAGCTCCTCCGTCTCGGCCGCCACGGCCGCGATGGCCTCGCCCACGTACACAGGCTTCCTGGTGAGGACACGCCAGTCCTTGTACGTGGCGTCGGGCGTGCTCACAAGTCGCGGGCAGAAGCGGACATCCGGGACATCGTCGGGCGTGAGCACGACGGCCCCCATATTCTCCGCCTCAGCCGCGTCGATCCTCTTCACGGCGGCGTGGGGGCGCTCCGACTTCAGTATCCTAACGTGAAGCATGCCCGGTAGGCTGAGGTCGGACGCGAATTTCTCGGCTCCCGTGACCTTGGCCAAGCCGTCTTTGCGCTGAGTGTCCTTCCCTAGGACGCTGTACTGTTGGTTGCTGGACATTCCTCTTCCTTAAAGGTATCGTAGATTAAAAACAGTATATTAACTATTATTTAACCGCAAAAAACTTGGAAGCTAAAATCCTTTAATTGAAGCACTATGCGTGGGCCTGGAGGGTGCAGGGGGGTAACTCGGCGTCTCCGTCACTTTTCCATGGGGGTCAAGGTGTAGTTGGCCTCCATCACCCCCCGCACGGCCTTGGCCTTAGAGACGAAGTCCATCACCTTCTCGGTCTCCCCCTTCACCAGGAACAGTTCAATGCAGAGCCCCTCCTCTATGTGGAGGTGCATGTTGCCGAATATGAGGTCCTCGAACTTGTTCCTCAGGCTCATCACGCCTATGTGGCTCTCCATCTGCTCAGACTCGCTTATGATGGTGACAGTGGCCAGTACGGCGCCCCTCTGCATTCCCTGGAGGCTGTACTGGGTCAGGCTGTCCCTGATGGCCAGCCTAAGCGCCTCTGAGCGGCTGCTGTACCCGCTCCTTGTCACGAACTCGTCTAGGCGCTCAAGGAGTTCAGGCGTCAGGCTGACGCTTATAACAACCATGGTTTAATAATTTCGTACCTTAGATTTATTAATTACTAATAATTTTCTGCGCTCCTGTAGCATTACCTTAATAAATGCTCGTACTTGGGGAATCTGAGTGCCGCTCACATGAGCGAAGACAGCGACAACGACGGACACGAGGGTCATCGCCACGCATACGACGACCGCGGCCACGGGCATCAAACCAGCCCAGGCTGTGAATCCTGCGACGCGGTCCAAGAGCCAACTTGCGCTGTCTGCGAGGAAGCCCATGGTGACAGCTGCGAAGCCTGCGGACACGAGCACAAGCAGAAGAGAGTGGTCTGGGGCAAGCTCATAGCCTCTGGGGCCGTCATCGCCGTCGGCGTCATCCTGAACCACCTTGGCCTTTACCCTCCCGCTCCTCAGCTGCTGCTGATCGGCGCCATGACGTACACCGGCTACCCGCTGGCCGAGAGCGGCCTGAGGGGCCTCATGAAGGGTAGCATAGGCATCAATCTCCTCGTCACGATAGCGGCGATAGGGGCCACCCTCATAGGCCAGTACGAGGAGGGTGCCCTGGTCGTGTTCCTATTCAGCATATCCCTGAGACTTGAGGTGCTGGCCACCGACAGGGCCAGGCACGCCGTCCAGGCCCTCATGGAGCTCCGGCCCGAGGTGGCCGTCATCAGGAGGGGCGACGACGAGGTGGTGGTCCCCGTGGAGGAGGTTATGCCGGGTGAGGTGTTCATAGTGCGCCCCGGGGACAGGGTACCCCTGGACGGCATCGTGGTGGACGGCGAGACCACAGTGGACCAGTCAACCATCACAGGCGAGTCGGTGCCCGTGGAGAAGCGGATGATGGACGAGGTCTACGCCGGAACCATGAACCTGGACGGCGTGGTGGCGGCGAAGACCAGGAGGGCCGCATCGGAGACCATGCTGGCCAGCATCCTGCGCATGGTCCACGAGGCCGAGGAGAGGAGGAGCCCCACGGAGACCATCGTCAACAGGTTCGCGAGATACTACACGCCCCTCGTAATCGGGCTCGCTGTGCTCGTAGCAGCCGTCCCGTACTTCCTCCTGGGCCGGCCGCTCATACCCAGCATCTACGGCGCCCTGGTGCTCCTCGTCATCGGCTGCCCCTGTGCCCTCACAATAGCGACGCCCGTGGCCATGGTGTCGGCCATCACCAGTGCCAGCCGCAACGGGGTTCTGTTGAAGGGCAGCACATACATAGAGCAGGTGAACAGGGCCAGGGTCTTCGCCTTCGACAAGACGGGCACCCTGACGAGGGGTAGGCTTGTGGTGACAGACGTCATCCCCATGGGTGTGCCCAGGGGCAGGCTTCTCAGCGTGGCCGCCGCCCTGGAGGAGAACAGCAAGCACCCCATCGCCTACGCCATAAGGGAGCGGGCAGCGATGGAGGGCGTTGAGCCCCCGAGGGCCACCGAGTTCAGGAGCCAGACGGGGAAAGGCGTTGAGGCGACGATAGGGGGGACGCTCTACAGGATCGGGAGCCAGAGGCTCTTCTCAGACAACCACGTGGACTACCCGGGGGGCACGCTTCTGGAGCTGGAGAGCATGGGCAAGACCACCGTGATACTGTCCATGGATTCGCAGGTCATCGGCCTCATCAGCCTCATGGATGAGAGCCGCGTCGGCGCCCGCGAGACCGTCCAGCTCCTGCGTAGCCGCGGCATGAAGGTGGAGATGCTCACGGGGGACAACGATAACACCGCCCGGGCCATAGCTGAGCAGCTGGGCTTCAACGGGTACCACGCGAACCTGCTGCCCGACGAGAAGGTGAATGTCGTGGAGGGCCTGAAAACTTATGGGCCGGTGGTCATGATCGGGGACGGCGTGAACGACGCCCCCGCCCTGGCTGCGGCCGACGTCGGCGTCGCAATGGGCGGCCTGGGCAGCGACATAGCCCTTGAGACGGCCGATGTCGTGCTGCTGGAGGACGACCTGAGCCGCATAGGGTACCTTCAGCGGCTTGCGTCCATGACTGTCTCGACCGTGCATCAGAACATCGCCGCCAGCGTCCTTGTGAAGCTGCTGATCGTCGCCTTGGCGGTCATGGGGGCCATAACCCTGTGGATGGCCGTCGTCCTCGGCGACGTGGGGCTCACCCTGCTTGTGATCCTCAACAGCATAAGGATCAGCGGCGTCAGGCCCTAGCATCAGGAAAGGATAAATCCCATGACTAGGGCTATGTCATTTGCAGGCCGATAACCATGGACGACGAACTGGAGCGGCTTAAACAGAAGCGGCTCATGGAGATGCAGCGGCAGATGCTGCTGAAGCAGATCAAGGGTCAGGAGCATAAGCCCGAGCCGGCCAAGGAGCCTACACACGACGAGATACTGGGCAGGCGCTTTGGGGACCGGGCCTGGGAGGTCTGGAACGCGGCCAAGGCCCAGTACCCCCAGGCCATGCCCCAGGTGGAGAAGCTCCTGGTGGACGCCATAAACCAGGGCAAGGTCAAGCAGACGCTGGACGGCGCCAGCCTCATGGGGTTCTTCCGCCAGATCGGTATACCGGTCCGCCTGGCGACCCGCATAAGGATCAGCGAGCACGGCGAGCTGAAGACCCTGGAGCAGAAGATGAAGGAAGAGGGCTAGCACAAGGCCTCGTGGACGGCCTTCTCCAGCTCCTCCTTGCCGGGGTACTCCCCCATGAAGAGGATATGGTTGTCCACGGCTATCACGGGGGCCGCGACGTTCATGAACTCCCCGTAGGTCTCGCCGTCCACTGTTGGCTCGTCGTTGGGCACAAGCAGCATGTTGAGGCGCTCTATGGTGTAGAGCGCGGAGCCCGTGTCGATGAACTCAACCACGAACTTGCGTCCCAGCTTGTACCCTACCTCCTCCAAGGCGAAGAACAGGTCGTCCAAGCGCTCCTGCTTGGTCTCCTGGAAGCCGCAGCTTGAGCAGCTCGTGCAGCTTACGGCGCAGCCGTCGCTGCAGCTGTCCGCGTTCATGGGCGGAAACACTGTGAACTTCACTGGGCGCTCCATGTCAGACTCACTCGTCGTACCGCAGCTATTATAGGTTCCCCGGCTACAGCACCAGCACCGCCGTGGCCTTGAAGCTTATGTAGACCTCCTTGCCGATGTTGAGGCCCATCTCCCTGAAGCTGTTCCTCGTGACGTGGACCGCGAAGACCTGACCCGCGTCCACCCTGAGGACCACGATGCCGTCGTGGTCCTCCACGCCCACCACGGTTCCTCTGAACTGGTTCCTAGCGCTGGTGACGACCCTCCCCTCGGACACGATTATGTCCTCGGGCTTAACGTGGATGGTCGTCCTGCCGGTCCGCTCGGCGGCGACCCTGATGACTGTTCCCCCCACATCCACGTTGGCCACTCCGTCCACCATGGTGCTCGCACCCGTGAATATGTTCTCCGTGAGCCTGGTGATGGACACGATCTCCGTGGGCGCCCCCTCCTCCGTGACTGCGCCCCCGTCCATGTGGACGGTTCTGGAGGTGAGCCTCCTGATCATGTCGAGGTCGTGGGTGGATAACACAACGGTCCTGCCCCTGGCCTCCTCCTCTATGACGGACGAGATGATCTTCGCGTTGGCCGGGTCCAGGTTGGAGGTAGGCTCATCGAGCAGCAGCACCTCGGGGTCCAGCACCAGTGCCCGCGCGAGAGCAACCCTCTGCTGCTCCCCACCCGACAGGCTGCGGGCCACTCGTCCACCGTAGCCGGGGAGCCGAGCCCTCCCGAGGACCTCCTCCACCTTGTCATCTATAGCTGTATCCGGGACTCCTCTGAGCCTAAGGCCGTACGCTATGTTGGTGTAGACGCTCCCCTCCAGAAACAGTGGGCTCTGGAAGATCATTGTCACCCTCCGCCTCAGCTCCCGGACAGTGGGGGCCGACAACGGCTCTCCCCTGAATGACACGGCGCCCGCGGTTGGCTTCTCCAAGCCAGCGAGAACCCGCAGAAGGGTGGTCTTACCGGCGCCGCTCCTACCTATGACGCCGAGGCACTCACCCTCAGCCACATCTAGGTTGACGGAGTCGAGGGCTCTGACGGAGCCAAACACCTTGGACACGCCCTTGAGGCTGTAGAGGCTCACTGGGTTGCCCTCCTAAAAAAGTCGATAATGTAGTTCAGGGCCAGCACAACGGCGAGGAGGATGAAGCTGAGGGCGAAGCTGAGGCCCAGCTCACCCTTAGCCGTCTCCAGGGCTATGGCGGTCGTCAGCACCCTGGTAACTCCCCTTATGTTGGCCCCCAGCATGGTGACTATACCCAGCTCCGCGAAGGCTCTGTTGAAGCTTGAGACTAGGGCCAGGGTGACGCCGCTGTACGCCTCCCTCACGACAACCAGGCTGGCCTCGTACTCGGAGGCGCCCAGGGTTCTGGCCAGGTCCCTGAGCTCGTTGCCCTTGCTCTCTATGGCGCTCACCGTGAAGCTCACGAGGATGGGCAGGATGAGCACGGCCTGGCCCAGGGCCATGCCCTGAACCGTGTAGAGGAGCCCCAGGGAGCCCAGAGGCCCGCTCCTGCTGAAGAGGGTGTAGAGGAAGAGGCCCAGGGTGACGGTGGGGACCCCCACCATGGCGTTGAACAGGAACTTGATCGTCCCTTTCCCTCGGAACTCCACCGTGGCTATGAGTATGCTAAGGGGGACGCCGACTAGGGACGCCATGAGGGTGGCGTAGCCGGCGGTCTGGAGGCTTCTGAGCGTGATCTCTATGACCGTCTTGTCCGCTGACAGTATCAGCCGTACGGCCTCAGATACGCCCTCGATGATGGGGGTCCAGCTCATGGGTGATCACAGATAAAGGATAGTTGAAAAGGTTTAACGGTAGAGGTTCCCCGCCTGGTGCCTGTACAGGGTCGGGCACTCGGAGCCGTCGAAGTAGGCCTGCTCCTCCACCCACTCGACGATGTCGCTGCCCGGGTTGGCCAGCTCGGGCACCCAGGGATTGAACAGGGTCGCGCCGAACTCCTCCTCGCCGTAGGTCTCCAGCATGGCCTGTGTCTCGCCGCTCACCAGGAACTGGACGAACAGCATAGAGCCCTCGAACATGCCCCTGGGGCTCTTGTCGGGCTTGCAGACGATGGCGCTGTAAACGTTCAGGGTCTCCTCCCCCGAGCCGACTATCTGCTCCAGCTGGATGTTCCCGTTCTTGACGTTCTTCAGGTAGGTGGCCACGTCAGCCAGCGTGTAGGCATCCTTCTCGTTGGCCAGCTGCAGCGTCGCGGTCATGCCTGCCCCCGCCTCTATGTACCATGTGCCCTCGGAGCCGCCCGCGGGCTCCAGCTTGATCTCGTCGAGGTTGAGCCCCGTCAACGTCCACAGGGCCTTCTCCTTGACGTGGGTGCCAGAGTTGTCGCCCCTGGACACCCACAGAGCGTTCCCCGCGAGGCCCTCCTCCCTGATCTTCAGCATCGCCTCCACGGGCCCCAGACCCTCGACCCCTGCGGGGTCGTCGGCGGGGCCCACGATTATGAAGAAGTTGTATGCGAATATCTTCCGGTTCACCCCGTAGCCCGACTCCATGAAGGCCAGCTCCGAGGAGGGGGCATGGACCAGTATCAGGTCTGCGTCACCCTTCTTCGCGGTCTCTATGGCGAGGCCGGTGCCCTGGCTGATGAAGCTCACGTTGTACTTCGGGTTGTTGGCCTCGAAGCGCGTCTTCAGCACGTCGAGGATGCCTGTCTCGTAGAGGCTTGTGGTGGTGGAGACTATGAGGCTCTCCTTCTCCACGGGCCTCGTCAGGTACCAGTATAGGCCCCCCGTCGTCGCTATGACGATGACGGCCGCTACGATCATCACGTTTCTGCTGATCTTGAATCCTGCCAGGTTGGACATGCCCAAACAAAGGCGAATGGTTTATTTATACATGTCGGCTTTATGTCCCAGTTGATTCGACACCGATATATCCACCCGTGCATAACAGATCGGGAAAGCATCACAGGAAGCCCGACGCCATTGACGCAGCTCACGGACCCCTATGACAGGCCTGTTAACAGCCTCAGGATCAGCCTGACGCAGAGATGCAACTTCGACTGCTTCTTCTGCCACAGGGAGGGGGAGCACGACCCCCACGGGGAGATGACAGCCCAGGAGGTGGAGACCATCGTCAGGGTGGCCTCCGGCTTGGGTATAAGGAAGGTGAAGCTCACGGGCGGGGAGCCCATGATCCGGGGCGACCTGGCGGAGATCGTGGCGAGGATCGCTCCCTACCTGGAGGAGGTGTCCATGACCACCAACGCGTCCCTCCTACCGGGGAGGGCCTGCGAGCTGAAGGAGGCCGGGCTGGACCGGGTCAACGTGAGCCTCCACACACTCGACCCGACCTGCTTCATGAAGATCACAGGAGTGGGTGAAGGGTCAGCCGTGAGGCGAGGGATCGAGGAGGCCGTCAGGTGCGGCCTCAACCCGGTGAAGATCAACATGGTGGTCATGAGGGGCGTGAACGACTCCGAGGTGCCCGCCCTCACAGACTACAGCAGGGGCGTGGGCGCGGTCCTCCAGCTCATAGAGTTCCAGGAGTTGGAGCACGGGGCGGAGCACTACGACCGCCTGCACTACGACCTGACGCCCCTGGAGAGGAGGCTGGAGAGGGAGGCGGAGAGGGTCGTGGAGCGGGAGATGCACCACAGGAAGGTGTACCACCTGAGGAGCGGCGCCCGGGTGGAGGTGGTCCGGCCCATGCACAACAGCGTGTTCTGCGCCTACTGCACCAGGCTCAGGGTGACCAGCGACGGCCGCCTCAAGGCATGCCTTATGAGGGACGACAACCTCGTACCCCTCGTGAGCCTCATCCGCGAGGGCGCGCCACCCGAGCGGCTGGAGGAGGCGTTCAGGGAGGCCGTCGCCCGTAGGCGGCCCTACTGGAGGGAGTAGCGTGAGGGTCAGGGTGAGGTACTACGCCAGCTTCAGGGACGCGACGGGCAAGCAGGAGGAGTGGCTGGATGTGCCCGAGGGCACCACGGTGCAGGGGATCAGGGAGCACGTCCGGGGCCTCTACGAGAGCATTGCGCGCAGGGAGCAGGTGCTGGTGGCCGTGAACGGCGCGTTCCCGGCCCTGGACAGGGTGATATTGGAGGGGGACGACGTGGCGTTCTTCCCCCCGGTGAGCGGTGGTTGAGTTGATCAGGATTCAGAGGGAGGACTTCGACGTGGGCGGCCTCCACAGGAGCCTCAAGACCAGGGGCAGCGGCTGCGTCGTCACCTTCGTGGGCACCGTGAGGGACGCCTCAGCCGGGAGGCCGATAAGCAGGATGAGCGTCGAGGTCTACGAGGGCATGGCCCGGGCCCAGCTGGAGGTCATCGTGGGCGAGGCCGAGGAAAGGTTCGGCGTGGACAGGGTCGAGGTCGTCCACAGGTACGGGGACCTGGAGGTGGGCGACAACATAGTATTCATAGGCGTCTCGGCGGGCCACAGGGACCAGGGCTTCGACGCGTGCCGCTACATAATCGACGAGCTGAAGAGGAGGGTGCCCATATGGAAGAAGGAGATCACTCCGGACGGAGTCGTCTGGGTGGAGGGAGACAGGCATGAGTAGGGACCCGGTTAGGATGATCGACGTCTCCGGGAAGGAGACGGTGCCCAGGAGGGCGACGGCGGTGGGCACGCTCAAGCTCAAGAAGACAACCGTCGACGCCATAAGGGGCGGCGAGGTTAGGAAGGGGGACCCGCTGACGGTGGCCGAGGTGGCCGCAATCCAGGCCGTGAAGAAGACAAGTGAACTCATGCCACTCTGCCACCCTGTGCCCGTGGACGCCGTCGACGTCAGGTTCAGGCTGGGCGCCGACCACGTCGAGGCCGAGTGCACGGTGACGGCCACCTACAAGACAGGGGTGGAGATGGAGGCGCTCACCGGCGTGGCCGTGGCGCTTCTCAACGTCTGGGACATGGTCAAGTACCTGGAGAAGGACGAGGGGGGCCAGTACCCCGACGCCGCGATAACCGAGATAAGGGTCACGGAGAAGTGGAAGGGCCGGTGAACGCGGAGCACCCCAGGAACCAGGAAGCCAAGACCGTCTTCGCGCTGCTCGTCACCAGCGACAGCCGCACCAAGGACGAGGACGAGACGGGGAGGCTGGCCGTCCAGCTCATAGAGGAGGCCGGGCACCAGGTTAAACTCTACGACATGGCGCCCAACGACGAGAAGAAGATAGAGGCGTGGCTCAAGAAGGCAGTGGGCCAACCCGAGGTCAGGGTCATAGTAACCAGCGGGGGCACAGGCATAGGCGCAAAGGACAAGACCGTGGACGTAGCCCAACCCATGTTCGACAAGGCGCTGCCCGGGTTCGGCGAGCACTTCAGGCGCCTCAGCTTCGACGACGTCGGTCTGCCCGGCGTCTGGAGCAGGTCGTCCGCGGGGGTGTGCCGGGGCAAGCTGGTCTTCTGCCTGCCCGGCTCCAGGGGTGCCGTGGGGACGGCCCTCAAGAAGATCATCCTGCCCGGCCTGGGCCACATGCTCTGGGAGCTGGACCGGAGATGACAATGAAGCCCTTCGGCGAACTCACCACACGTGAGAACGCCCTCAGAATCATAGACTCGAACATAAGGCCCATTGAACGCACCGAGAAAGTGCCCCTCGAAGAGGCGGCGGGCCGGGTTCTCGCCTCCGACATCGTCGCCGGTTTCGACGTGCCGCCCTTCGACAGGGCCAGCATGGACGGGTACGCCGTCCGGGCCGCCGATACAGCGGGGGCCACGGAGGCCGGGCCCGCCAGGCTCAGGCTTGTGGCCGTCCAGCACACCGGAGAGGTCTACAAAGGCCGCGTAGGCAAGGGTGAGTGCGTGGAGATAGCTACGGGGGGCCCCGTGCCGCTTGGCTGCGACGCCGTGGTGAAGGTGGAGGATACGTCCAGGGAGGGGGACACGGTGCTGATCCGCGTACAGGTCGCGGCCGGGAAGGACATCTCCCCGGCTGGCGAGGACATGAGAAAGGGGGACAGGGTGCTCGACGCCGGCTCCGCGCTGTCGCCCGGCATGGTGGGCGCCCTGGCCGCGCTGGGCCACGACTCGGCGGAGGTCTACGCGAAGCCGATGGTCGCCATATACAGCTCGGGGCCCGAGGTCGCGCCCCAGGGGGAGCCTCTGAGGCCGGGCCAGGTATACGACGTGAACAGCTTCACGCTGTACGCCGTTGTCGAGGCCATGGGCGGCGTACCCGTGAAGAGGGGGATCGTGGCCGACGACGAGGCGTCCATCGATGCGGCGCTGGAAGACGCGTCGGGCTACGACATGGGGGTGTTCAGCGGCGGCAGCAGCGTAGGCTCCAGGGACCTGTTCGGAGAGGCCGTGGGCAGGCTCGGTGTCGTCCACTTCCACGGCGTCAAGGTGAAGCCGGGGAAGCCCACCCTCTTCGGAGAGGTGGCGGGGACGCCCGTCTTCGGCATGCCGGGGTACCCCACGAGCTGCCTGACCAACAGCTACGTATTCCTGACCCCGGCCCTCAGGAGGATGGCCCGGCTCCCGCCCCTGGAGCCCCAGAGGGTTACGGTGCCGTTGGGCCACAGGCTGGTCTCAAGGTCCGACAGGGAGACCTTCATCACGGTGCGGATTGAGGGCGGCAGGGCCCACAAGGTGTTCAAGCAGAGCGGCGACATCACCAGCATGGCATACGCCGACGGCTACATCATAGTGCCCGAGGGGGACCACGTCCTAGAGGAGGGCGAGCCCGTGGAGGTCACCCTCCTGCCGCGCCCCTAGGCAGCCCAGCAGGGCTTAAAGCCTCCCCAGCGTCACTTCACCTGTATGGCGACTCGACACGAGCTTGGCGAGGATTACGCGCTGAGGCTGGACGCGGAGGACCCGCTCGCCGGCTACAAGGACAGGTTCTACGGGCTCAAGGGCTCCATATACATGGACGGCAACAGCCTGGGCCTCATGAGCGTGGACGCCGAGCGGACCCTGCTCAGGGTGGTGGACGAATGGAGGACCCTGGGCATCAAGGGCTGGGGCGGCGCAGAGGTGCCCTGGATAGGGTACGCCGAGCGCCTCGGAGAGCTTCAGGCGCCCCTGGTGGGGGCCGAGCCCGACGAGCTGGTGGTCTCAGGCGGCACCACAGTCAACCTACACGCCCTGGTCTCCACCTTCTACAAGCCGAAAGGGAAGAAACGTAAGATACTGGCGGATGAGCTGAACTTCCCCAGCGACCTGTACGCGCTGAGCGCCCAGGTCAGGCTCAGGGGCGGCGACCCCGACGAGGACCTGGTCCTCGTCAAGAGCAGGGACGGGCTGATCGTCGAGGAGGACGACATCGTTGAGACCATGACGGACGAGGTCCAGCTGGCGCTCCTGCCCAGCGTCTACTACCGTAGCGGCCAGCTCCTCGACATGGCGCGGCTCACCCGGGAGGCCCACAAGAAGGGCATCGTCATCGGGTTCGACTGCAGCCACAGCGTCGGCGTGGTCCCCCACAGGCTCAGCGAGTGGGGAGCTGACTTCGCGTTCTGGTGCAACTACAAGTACGTGAACGGGGGCCCGGGGAGCACCGGCAGCCTCTACGTGAACAAGAAACACTTCGGCAGGATGCCCGGGATGGCGGGCTGGTTCGGCAACGACAGGAGCACCATGTTCGAGATGAGGAACGAGTTCGACCCGGCCAGGACGGCCTCCGCGTGGCAGATAGGGACGACAACGATGCTGAGCGCGGCGCCCATCGAGGGCAGCCTACGCATGATCCGCGAGGCCGGCATCGGCAACATCCGCGAGAAGAGCCTCAAGATAACCGGGTACCTCATGCACCTCATCGACGAGACGCTTAGCCGCGAACCCTACAGCTACGGGATAGCCACGCCGAGGGAGCCTGAGAGGCGCGGCGGCCACGTGGGCGTGACCCACGCCGACGCGTGGAGGATCAACCAGGCCCTCATAGCCCGGGGCGTGATACCTGACTTCAGGCCCCCCAACATCATCAGGCTAGCGCCCATACCGCTCTACGTGAGCTACCACGACGTCTGGACGGTGGCTGAGCACCTGAAGGCTGTAGTAGACGGCGGCGAGCACCTCAGGTTCAAGGACGACCGCTCCACCGTCACCTGATCCCGTTTTCTTAAGCCTTTACACTGGCCTTCATGGCTGTTGCCTGCGGCTATACGCTCCAGGAAATATAGGTCTAGTCGATGATCGTGTACTCTGCGATGTTGCGTAGGGTATCCCCACCGACCTTAGCGATCAGCTTCTCATCGGCGGTATAGACGGGGGCTCCGAGCTCCTCTCCGGCGCTGAGGTAGGACGCGTCGTAGACACTGATGCCGTATCTGAGGGCGTTCTCGGCGGTCCTCTCAGCTATCTCGGCGACGGGGAGGAAGCGGAAGGGGTAGTCGCAGAGGTTGATGGCGGCCCTCCTCATGGTCTCGCTGGTCTGGGCTGGGGCGTACCTGAGGGCGTTGAGGACCTCGTAGAGTAGTAGCTCCACTGTGTGGAGGGCGACCCTGCCCGCGACCCAGTCGTCCCTGAGGGCGAGAGCCCGGTGTGTGTGGTCCTCGTCTTTGAACCACTTGACCACGACGGAGGCGTCGACGACGGCTACCTTCGGGCTTCGCGCCATCTCCGGATCTCCTCCGTGCTGTCCCAGCCGGGCTTGGAGGGCGTCCTGAGGGCGTCGGTCTCCTTGGCGGCCTTCTCTATCTTCTCCCTGTTGACCTGAACGCGCCGGGCCTCCTCTTCCTCGATCTTGTTGAGGATGGCTTGGCGAATGACCTCGCTCCAGTTGATGTCTGGGAGGCTCCTCATCCTGCGGCGGGTATCATCGTCGACCTTGGCGGAGACTACTTCTACCATGTGTGATGGATGGGTAGCCGGTATTATAAGTAATACGTTTGGTATCTTCCGTACCTTTTTTAGGTTGGATTTAACTGGTGTGCTAGGTCCATCTTTCAGTCAGGCGAGAGTGAACGGGGGGAGAAGTTACTCATAGCGATCTCACTACTGGGAGACGTTGTCTCTATGAAGTCTTATTAAAAACATGGTGAGTACTATCTTTGATTATTTTGGGGAAGAGGAGAGACCTGTTCAGCTTCGGTCTTTTAGCCATGGTGGCGGCGCACGCGCTCATCCACGCCGCCGGTAACATGAACAGCACAATGATCGTGGAGCTCCGCGATGAGTTCGTCTTGAGTAACCTTGAGATAGGGGTCATCGGCGCCATACCGCCGCTGGCCCAGGTACTGTTCACGGTCCCCGTGGGTTGGATGAGCGACAGGTACGGTGCCAGGAGGCTGGTGGCTCTGAGCGTCGTCATGGCTGCGCTCGGCGCGCTGGTCGCAGGGTTCACGGTCAACCCAGCCATGTACATCGTGGCCCTTACATTGATGACGCTTACAAGCACGTTCTACCACCCGCCCAGCCACAGCTACACCGCGAGGATGGTGGAGGGCGATGACAGGAGCAAGGCCATGGGGTTCCTGAACGCCGGCGGCACCTTCGGCGTAGCGCTTGGGCCGCTGAGCATAACGGTGCTCATGGGGTACCTCGCGTTCCAGTGGAGGCAGGTCTACCTCTTCTGGGTGGCGCCCATCACCCTCGGCCTGGTACTCATGTTCTTCCTCAAGGACATGCAGGGCGCCGGCAGGGAGAACGGGAACGGTGAGCCGGCTGAGGGCGAGGTGACGACCCTGCTGAACAGGGACTTCATCATGTACCTCTCCGCCTCCGGCATCCGCCAGTTCGCCCTAACCATGATCGGCACATTCCTCAGCATATACCTGGCCGACGCCCGCGGCTGGGGCGTCACGGAGCTGGGCATCATGTTCGGGGCCAGCAGCTTCCTCGGCCTAGCAGCGTCCCCCATCGGCGGATACATGGCGAGCCGGCTGGGCGACAAACGGTGGGCTGTGCTGGCGCTGGGCACCAGCTACCTGTTCTACATAGCAGCGTTCCTCACCGAAGGCGTGCTCCCCTTCATGGCCCTCTACCTAGTCTACAGCTTCTTCGGGATACTGGGGATGCCCGCCACGGCGTCGCTGACCGCGAAGCTGAGCCCCCCGAGGCAGATGGGCATGGGGTTCGCCATCAGCTTCCTGCCGCAGAGCATAGTGGGGGTGGTGGCGCCCATCGTGGCGGCGTACATCGCGGACATGTTCGGGCTGCTACCCATCTTCACGGCGGGCTTCGTCATCATGTTCCTCGGCCTAGGGGTGCTCCACTTCGGGGTAAAAGTAGATTAACTGCCGTCGCTTCCCGTCGAATAAAAAAACTTGTCCAGCAAGACACCCCGCGGACAACCACCGCTGAGCCATCGCCGCCCTAAAACCCGGAAAAAGGCCCCAAACCGGAAAACAAGCCTAAAAACGTGGAATCGTGACGGCGGCGACTACACCCCCCCCTCCCCCCACGTGCACGCGCAGAGAAACACACACCAGCACAAGGAACCAGAGACAGCCCAACCTCGGGGTCATACATTGTTCATCAGCCGCCAGACGGCCTCTGGGCCTCACCAGAACCTCTCCTCTCCTCCTTCGTCCCCAGCAGAATGATGAGGAGCGGCGGCACCATCAAGACCACCTGCAGCGTCCACGGCAGCGTATGGCTCACGTTATCATAGACCCAGCCACCCGTCAGCTGACCCAGGCTGAGAGCCATGAGGCTGAAGAAGCCGATGCTGCCGTTCACCCTACCCCTGTGCTCCTTAGGCACTAGGTCCGCGGTCCAGGCACCCCCGGCGCTGCTCATCAGCACCTGAAGCACACCCACCAGGGTCATGGCCAGGATGAGCCTCCAGAAGTCGCCCCAGATGAACAGAGGCACCGCGGCCGCCCAGAGTAGGAAGCTGGCCAGCATAGGCCCCCGCTTGCCCACGGTGTCTATGAGCTTGCCGCTGGGCAGCGCGAACAATATCATGGTCACGAACATGGAGGCCATGATGAGGCTGAGCTGATACTCGGTGACCCCCAGGTCGTCCACCATGTAGAGGGTGAACACGGGCAAGAAGATGCCTATGGTGAAGCTGCTCAACACGTTACTCAAGAACAGCATGAACGCATCACGGGGAACCAGCCGCCACACACCCACGCTCTCCCTGAAGCTGACCGGGTAGCTGGCGGCCATCTCGGCCAAATTGATCCTCTCAGGCTGCTCCACGGTCTCCCTGAGC
>Ga0299912_10002465_pt1 | contig 15167 bp, 11 predicted proteins | sample RVTome_2_FD_207667 | JGI IMG/M metagenome (GOLD analysis project Ga0299912, IMG submission 207667) | Soil microbial communities from uranium-contaminated site in the Upper Colorado River Basin, Wyoming, United States - RVT95D214 (version 2) ... | reverse complement strand
GCCCCTCTGGGGGCTCCGGTCGCTACGCTCCCTCCACCCCCAGAGGGGCTGCTGGGTAACTTGAGCCATGGTTGCTTTAAACCAACCCTCTCATAAAAAGTGTCTCACTTTTGGGGGCACCTCACCTGTGACCCCTGGCCCCCTCCCCCAAATCTTTTTCCTTCCTTCCTTCCTTCCTCCCCCTCTCAGGCGTATTTCAGGCGGGCTTCTTCCAGGGAGCGGATTTGGTCCCGGAGGTGCGCGGCCCGTTCGAAGTCCAGTTGTTTGGCGGCGGATTGCATCTCTTTTTTCAGGCGGTTGAGGGTGGCGGGGGTAGTTTCTGCCAGGTAGGCGGCCTGGTCTTCCGCGGCTTTGGGGATGGTGACGTAGTCTTGTTCGTAGACGGAGGACAAGATATCTTTGATTTTGCTCTGGATGGACTCCGGGGTGATGTGGTGGCGGCGGTTGTAGACCTCCTGGACCCGGCGGCGGCGGTTGGTTTCGTCGATGGCCGCGGCCATGGAGGGGGTGACCCGGTCGGCGTAAAACAAGACCTGGCCCCGGACGTGGCGGGCGGCCCGGCCGCAGGTCTGGATGAGGGAGCGGGCGGAGCGCAGAAACCCTTCCTTGTCCGCGTCGAGGATGGCCACCAGGGAGACTTCCGGCAGGTCCAGGCCCTCGCGCAGCAGGTTGATGCCGATGAGGACCTCGAAGACGCCCAGGCGCAGGTCCCGGATGATCTCCATGCGCTCCAGGGTGGTGATGTCGGAGTGGAGGTAGCGGACTTTTAGCCCTAAGTCCCGGTAGTATTCGGTGAGGTCTTCGGCCATGCGTTTGGTGAGGGTGGTGACCAGGACGCGTTCGCCCAGGTCCAGGCGGGCGCGGATTTCGGCCAAAAGGTCGTCCACCTGGTGGGTGGCGGGTTTGACCATGATCTCCGGGTCCATGAGGCCGGTGGGGCGCACGACTTGTTCGATGATGCGGCCCCCGGCCTGCTCCATTTCGTAGGGCGCGGGGGTGGCGGAGACGTAGATAAGCTGGCGGACCCGGGTTTTGAATTCCTCGAAGCTCAGGGGGCGGTTGTCCAGGGCCGAAGGCAGGCGGAAGCCGTAGTCCACCAGGGTCTGTTTCCGGGAGCGGTCGCCCCGGTACATGCCTTGGAGCTGGGGGATGGCGATGTGGGACTCGTCGATGACCAGGAGGGATTCCCGGGGCAGGTAGTCCAGGAGGGTGGGGGGCGGCTCGCCGGGGGCCCGGCCGGTGAGGTGGCGGGAGTAGTTCTCGATGCCGTGGCAGTAGCCCAATTCGCGCAGCATCTCCAGGTCGAAGCGGGTGCGCTCCTCCAGGCGCTGGGCCTCGATGAGCTTGCCCTGGTTTTGGAAATAGGGGAGGCGTTCGCCCAACTCCGCCTCGATGGCCTCCAGGGCCAGGGTGCGGCGCAGATCGGTGGTGACGTAGTGGGACGCGGGATAGACCGTGACTTTTTTGAGTTTGCGTAGGGTGGCGCCACGGAGGGGGTCGATCTCCCGGATGGATTCCACGGTGTCGCCCCAGAACTCGATGCGGATGGCCCGGTCCTCTTCGTAGGCCGGGAAGATCTCCACCCGGTCGCCGCGCACCCGGAAGGCGCCCCGGTGAAAGTCGATGTCGTTTCTTTCGTAGAGAATATCCACCAGCTTGCGGAGGACCTCTTTGCGGTCCTTCTCCATGCCCTCCTCGAGGTAGAGGAGCATGCCGTGGTAGGCCTCCGGCGAGCCCAGGCCGTAGATGCAGGACACGGACGCGACGATGATGACGTCCTGGCGCTCCAGCAGCGAGCGGGTGGCGGAGTGGCGCATGCGGTCGATGGCTTCGTTGATGGCGGAGTCTTTTTCGATATAGAGGTCGGCCTGGGGCACATAGGCCTCGGGCTGGTAGTAGTCGTAATAGGAGACGAAATACTCCACCGCGTTGTCCGGGAAGAATTCCTGGAACTCGCCGTAGAGCTGGGCCGCCAGGGTTTTGTTGGGGGCCAGGACCAGGGTGGGGCGGTTGACCCGGGCGATGACGTTGGCGATGGTGAAGGTCTTGCCGGAGCCGGTGACGCCCAGGAGGACCTGGTGGGGCTGGCCGGCGCGCACACCGTCCGCCAGCTTCTTGATGGCCTGGGGCTGGTCGCCTTTGGGTTTAAAGGAAGTGACTAAATGGAAGCGGTGGGGCATGGGGATATTATAGCATGGGGGGAGGGAATTGGGGGAGTTAGCAGTAAGCAGTGAGCAGCAAACACCCAGCGGGCCACCTTTTTACTGCTCACCGTTCACCGGCCTCCCGGTCTTAGTCCAACTTTTTCCGCATGATGAAAAAGGTGTCGTCGTCTTCCTCACTGGTGGAAAAGGCCTGCACCACCTTGAAACCCAGCTTCTCGTATAAACTTACGGCCCCGGCCCGGAGGATGTCCACGTCCAGTTCCACGTCATCCAGGTCTTTCTTTTTCAACTTTTCAAATGCCTCTTGGATAAGTTCGGTGGCAATGCCCTGGCCCTGGTAATCCGGGTGGACGGCGACGCGGAGGATGATGCCCCGGCGGGAGATCTTGCAGCAGCAGGCCACCAGGAAGCCGACGGTGTCGCTGGTGGCCGCATCCACGGCCAGCAGAAAGACGTCATCCAGGGAGGCCTTGAACTGGTAGTAATCCCATTGCTCTCCAAAGGCCAGGCGTTCGATTTCCATGATCCAGGGTAGATCGCGGATCAGGGCGGGCCTGATGCCGATGCCCATGTCTCTGGGGGCTTCTGCGAGAATGAGCGGCATGATGAACCTCCTTGGGAAACCCTGGGGGAAAGGTCTCCCGGTTAGACCCCGGGTTTCGGGGCTAACATCTTGGTGGTAAGAAAAACATCTTCCGCCGGAGGTTACAGTTTGGTTAAGGCGTGCAGTCGGGGCTCGAATTAAGAGGCTGGAGCGGTGACTTTAACAGTTCAAGAAAATCAAGACGAGGGGTGCAGGTTCAGGCGGAAGGCCTGGTAGTGCACCATGGTTCCACCTCCCTTGCCGGTTTTTTTTCGGGGGCCGGATGCCGGGGCGCCCGCTGGAGTAACTGAATATTATATAAGAACAAATAGGGAAAAAAGCAAGCAGAATTTAGCTGCTCAGGTGCCAAATAATGCTCCTGGTCCCGCAAAGGGCCGGGGGTCCTCTCCCCTCCCCCCGCAAATCACTTCCTCCTGACAAACAGGGCGCAGCCGGAGTCGGTGTAGACTAGTTGCCAGGCGGGGTCCTGGCGGAGGAGGGCGCAGAGGCGTTTGCGGCTGTTAATGAGGATCAGATCGGGAGGGTAGTCCTGGAGGAATTTTTGCCAGCCTTCCCGCCCGTAAATAAAGGCAAAGTACCTTTTGGCCACCTCCGGGGGATAGACGGTTTCATAGCGGCCGTCCAGGGCCACCAGGCAACGGGGATAGAGGGTCCAGATGAGATACTCTCCCCAGCTGAACTCCGTCAGGAGCTTCCCTTGCAACCCCTGGGCCTCGATGTGGGCGATGCCTCCCAAGGGATAGTAGAGCCCGGGGAGTTCCTGGCCCTGGGGATGGCCGGTGACCTTCAGGGTCAGGGGGGCGCGGCCCACAAACTTCTGGACGCCCAGAACCAGAAGCGCGGTTAACAGGATAATTCCGGCGATTCTGGCGGCCTTTCCGAACCTGGACAGGAGCGAGGAGGGAGGTTGCCAAACCGCCAGGAATTTCCGGGTGAGACTGGGGAGATAGGCGGCCGCGAGGATCATGAAAAAGGTGAGGTGGCGCACGTGCATCAAGCCCTGGGCCAGGGTGGCCCCCAGGACCAGGATGGGGGTGATCTCCCGCCAGCGGGCCCAGACGGCCAGAAGGAGGGCGATGAGGACCAGGCAGGCCACATAAGTGAATTCCGTCAGAGTGATCATCTCCTGGCGGAAAGCCCCCAGGAAAGAGGACCATTCGGTAATGTCCGGCCGGGGCATGGCGATGGCCTCATACAGATAATGCCAATAGGAGAAGCCGTAGGGGTTGATGAGGGTGGCCAGCCCCGCGGACAGGAAGACGGCGGCGTAAGGCAGGGCGGGACGCCGGGACAGGGCTTCCCCCACCCCGTAGAGGGCGATGAGGCCCAGGCCGGCCAGGAAGCCGCCGTGGAGGTTGCACCAGAGGACCTGGAGGGGAATGAGCAGCCATAAGCGCCGATAGCCGCCGGACAGGCGGGCGCTTTCCAGCAAATAGAGGCTAACGGCAAAGAAGGCGTAAGTGAAGACCTGGGCCCGCACCGGATTGTAGCCCAGGGAAAAAAGGCCAAGAATGACAAAACAAAAAATCAAAGAGCTGAAGGGGTCCCCACCCCGGCGGCGGGCGGTGAGGTAAATGCAGGTCAGGGTAATCAGGCCGCAGGCGAACTTGACCAACTGCAGCGCGGCCGCGCCCCATTTTTGGTAAACGGGATAGAAAAGAACCCCGGTGAGCCATTCGTGATAGACCCAGAGGGGCCGGGTGGGGAGGTAGGAGAAGACGTCATGGTAAGGAAATTTGCCCGTCTCCCAGAACAACCTGCCAAAGGCCAGGTAGCCCCACAGGTCGGGATCGGCCTTGGTCTTGGCCATGGCGCAGAGCAGAAAGACGAGGACCGTGGCGGAGAAAAGGAGCTTGAGGGGCTTGTCGGAATTCACTGGGAGACTTTCTATGGATTGGATTGGGTAATTGGGGGAGGGGGCAAAGGGCCGGTTTAAAAGTTGTCAGTAGCCAGTAGTCAGTGATCAGTGGTTTTTCTCTGGCTACTGGCCACTATCTCCCTCTGGCCTTCCTCCCTAAATTTCCTTCACTTCACCCGCCAGATGGTGCCCTGGGGGGTATCTTCCAGCAAAATCCCTTTATCGGTAAGTTCTTTCCTAATGGCGTCCGCCTGGACAAAGTCCTTGTCTTTCCGGGCCTGGGTGCGGGCCGCGATGAGTTGCTCGATCTCCGCCGGGCTGAGCTTAAGGTCCCCGGCCTTCTGGCGCAGGCTGGTGACCATGGCCTCCGGGTCCTCCTGGAGGAGGGTGAGGATTTCCCCCAGGCCCACCAATTCGGCCGCGGGGGCCGCCAGGAAGGAGAGGTACTCGGGACCGTCTTCCGGCTGCTCCAGGACGCGGTTCAGCAGGCGCACCGCCTCGAACATGAAGCCCAGGGCCTGGGCGGTGTTGAGGTCGTCGTCCAGGGCTGCCTGGAACCGGGCCTTGAGGCTGAGCAGAAGCTCCTTCTCCTCGGAACTCAGGGCCCCGGGAGTATAGTCCGCCGGGGCTGGTTCCGGGGGCTGGGGGCCCCGGCCTTTAATGAGACCGGCGATGCGGGCCAGGGGGGAGTAAAGGCGCAGGAGCGCGGTCTCCGCCTCCGCCAGGGCCTGGTCGGAAAAGTCCAGGGGGCTGCGGTAATGGGCGTTGATGAGAAAGAAGCGCACCACTTCCGGGGAGAATTTGGCCAGGACCTCCTTCACCGTAAAAAAGTTCCCCAGGGATTTGGACATCTTCTCCTGGTTGATGGTGAGGAGGCCGTGGTGCAGCCAGAAGCGGGAAAAGGGTTTGCCCGTGGCCGCCTCGGATTGGGCCAGCTCGTTTTCGTGGTGGGGGAACACCAGATCCTGGCCGCCGCCGTGGAGGTCCAGGGTCTCCCCCATGTAGCGCATGGACATGGCCGAGCACTCGATGTGCCAGCCCGGGCGCCCCGGCCCCCAGGGGCTGTCCCAGGCGGGTTCCCCGGGCTTGCTGCCTTTCCAGAGGACGAAATCCAGGGGGTCTTCTTTATTCGGGTCCACTTCCACCCGGGCCCCGGACTCCAGGTCCTCGGGACTCTGGCCGGAGAGTTTGCCGTAACCGGGAAAGCGCCGCACCCGGAAATAGACGTCTTCTTGGCCTTGATAGGCGAAGCCCTTGTCCTCCAGGACCCGGATGAGGTGGATGATCTCCGGCAGGTGCTCGGTGGCCCGGGGCTCGATTTGGGCCGGGGGTATCCCTAAGGCCGCCATGTCCTCCTGGAAGGAGGCGATGTAGCGCTCCGCCACCTCCAGCCAGGGGACCCCGGTCTCCTGGGCCCGGCGGATGATCTTGTCGTCGATGTCGGTGAAGTTGCGCACCCAGGTGACTTCCAGGCCCAGATGCCGCAAATATCGCACCAGGACCTCGAAGACCACGGTGGAACGGGCGTGCCCCAGGTGGCAGTCGTCGTAAACCGTCACCCCGCAGGCATAAAGGCCCACCTTCCCGGGGTGGAGGGGCTGGAAAGATTCTTTGCGTCGGCTTAAAGTATTATAGAGCTGCATATGAAAAAGAAGTTGACAAGCCCCTAAAGATAAGAGAAGTCATTCTCCAAAGTCCGGCTCCGGAAGCGGGGGAGCCACCTCAGGAGGAATAATGTCCGAAGTCATCAGCCGGGTGCCGAAAAACGCCCGGGAAGTCTTATTTCTGTCTTTGTCCGAATTCAAAGGCCACCGCCTCATCGATATCCGGGTCCATGTCCCCGGCGATAAAGAAGGGGAATGGGTGCCCACCCGCAAGGGGGTTTCCCTGGCCGTAGGGCTCTATCCGGCTTTTAAACAAGCCCTGGCCCAGGTGGAGGAGGCCATGCTCAAGCAGGGTTACCTGGACCCCGAGGACCTGGAGTCCCCCCAGTAAGATTTCTGGTTGTAGATATTACTCCAGGACCCCGCAGCAAGGCAATGGGAAAAGGGCGGGGCGCACCCGGAGAGGGGGGGGAGCCGGAGGACGGCCGAGCCGGGGTGATTTCCCAAGAAGCTCTTTCAAAGACCTATTTTCTCTGTCATCCTGAACGCAGTGAAGGATCTCAACTAATTGAAAATACGAGATTCTTCGCTTCGCTCAGAATGACCTTTTATTCGAAGTTGAGGTTTTGAAATAGCTTCAGCTGTCCTTACTCTGTTTGAAAGCTTTGCAAAAGTGATTCTGATGGAGGGCGCGGGGGAATAAAGTCAGGGGGCGAATAAAAAAAAGGGGGAAAGGGGTCTAGAGTTAATTTCCCCTTTTCCCCAATTTAATCCCCCTGGGCCCTCCCCCACGAAGCAATTTTCCGGATTATCCTGGATGGGTTTGCTGCATGGCGGTCCGGTGCTGGTTTTTTTCCTGATAAAGACCGCGGTCGGCCTGAGCCATGAGGGCCGCAGGAGTTAAAGGGCTGTCGGGCTGGAAGCGAACGCAGCCCAGGCTTAGTCCCACCGGCAGTTCGGGGAAGACCGCGGCCAGGCTCTTTTCCACCCGCTGGCGCAGTTTCATTAATCTGGCCAGGGAGCGGTAATAGAGGCAGGCGAATTCGTCCCCCCCGTGCCGGGCCAGGATTTCCGGTTCCTGGAGTTGGGCCTTCCAAACCCGGGCCAGTTCCTTCAGGAATAAGTCCCCCACCAGGTGCCCCCAACGGTCGTTGATCTCCTTGAAGCGGTCCACATCCGCCATGACCACCAGGAAAGGGGTTCCAGACCGGCAGGCTTCTTCCAGGGAGATATCCCAGTAGCGCCGGTTGAACAGGCCGGTGAGCTCATCCCGGCGGGCCAGGTCCTGGAGGGCCTTCTGCGCCTTGGACAGGCGCAATCCCGCCTTGACTTTGGCCCCCACCTCCACCGGATCGATGGGTTTGGTGATGAAGTCATCCGCGCCTTGGGAGATGCCCTCGCCGATGTAGCTCTTCTCCATGGCTGTGAGGAAGATGAAGAAGGTGTCTTTGAGCGCAGGATCCCCCTTGACGGCCTGGCAGACCTGGGGGCCGTCCATCCCGGGCATCATCCAGTCGCAGATAATCAGTTCCGGCTTCTCTTGCTGCGCCCGGGCCAGACCCGAGGCCCCATCGGCAGCCACCATCACCTGGTAGCCCTCTTTCTCCAGAAATTTCTGGAGAATCCGTAGACACGCGGGATCGTCGTCCAGCACCAAAACCCTGGGACTTTCAGGCATTTCTAACCTCTTACCCACTTAATATTTCTTGGGGGAACCTTCTTAAAGAAGCGCTCCTTTTATAAGACTCCCAGCCACTTTATCCAGTAAATCCCGAGCCCGGAAAGGTTTGTTCAGGATGGGAGGCAATTCCTGGAAACCTTCCAGGGTCTGGTTCAAGGCCGGTTCGTGGCCGGTGGCCAGGAGCGCCGGGATGGTACTGGTGTCCGGTTCCCTCTGGAGGGCCAGGAACAGGTCAATGCCGCTGTGCAACTTAGCCCGGGGCCTGACCGGCAGGCCCATGTCAATGGTGATCAGGGCCGGTTTAAACCGCCGGGCCCCTTCCAGACCGTCATCCGCGGTGACCGCATAGACGGTGCGGTAACCGCCTTTGTGCAGGATGCGGACCATCACGTCGATGATATTGGGCTCATCCTCCACCACCAGCACCAGGGGGCCTTCCGCCGGGCCCGCAATCTGGAAACCCTTCTCCCGGTCTTCGGAGCGGCGCCAAAACAAGGGCTGCTGGTAGGCCAGGGGCAGGGTAAAATAGACGGTGGTTCCCTGGCCCGAGCCGGGGCTGGTGAGCCAGATCTGGCCCCCCATGAATTCCACCAAATTCTTGCAGATGGCCAGTCCCAGGCCGGTGCCGCCGTATTGCCGGGTAGTGGAGCCATCCCCCTGGACAAACTTTTTAAACAGTTCCCGCTGCGACTCCGGGGCAATGCCGATGCCCGTGTCATGGATTTCAAAGCGCACATGGCCCTTGGAGGGGAAGGACCGGGCCTTGACCCGCACTTCCCCCCGGGGAGTGAATTTGATGGCATTGGCTACCAAATTGACCAGGACCTGCTGAAATTTCCCCGGGTCAGCCCGGACCATCATCTGCCCCCGGGAAGGGGTGAAGCTCAGACGTAATTTCTTCTGGTCCGTCTGGATATGGGTAATTTTCCGCACCGCGGCAAAGACCTGGGGGACATTCACCTCGGTCAGCTTCACTTCCATACTGCCCGCTTCGATGCGGGCGCTGTCCAGGAGGTCGTTGATCAAGTTCAGGAGGTTGCGGGCGCTGTCCAGGGCGTTTTGCAGGAACTCCCGCTCCTCTACGGGATCATCGCAGATACCGTCCAGGACTAGGCGCAGGAAGCCCATGATGGCATTGAGGGGGGTGCGCAGTTCGTGGGAGGTATTGGCCAGGAATTCGCTCTTTAAGCGGCTGGCCCGGTCCAGTTCCAGGTTGGCGTGCTCCAGGCTGCGGTTGAGACGCATCAGGGTCAATTCCTGGCGCTGCAACCGCCGCACCAGCTCTTCGGGCCGCCGCTTATCTTGAATAACCGCGAGGCTGCCCAAAACCTCGTGGGTGGGGCTATAGATGCGGACCAGGGTTACCTGCACCGGCACGGCTTTGCCTTCCCGGTTCCGGGCCATGATGGGCCAGTTCTCCACCCGGCCTTTAGACCGGGCCTCGAAGAGCATCTTCTCCAGTTCCGCGGCATCGTCGTAGAACTCCCGGAAATGGTGGCCCACCATCTCCTGGGGTTCCCAGCCGTAAATCAAGCGGCATCCCGGATTGGTAAAACGGATGATGCCCAGGTGGTCGGTGATACCCACGCAGCGCAAGGAGAGATGCCCCAGGGTCTCCAGAAAGGACCAGGCCACCTCCTCCGGAAACCAGGCGCTTATTGGCGGCGATGAAGGCTGCTGGGGAGACGCAGAGGCTTTGGTGAATCCGGCTTGTTGCATACTTGTCCCCTCTGATAACTTTCGGTAATTCGGAGGAAAACTTGAACAAACCGTAAATTCCGGAGGCTCCATCTTGATTTGCCCCCAATCATCCCTATATTAAGCCGAAAATCGCCACGGCCCCGGGGGCCGAAAGGAGTAATCATGACCTATACTGCCAAAGACTATACAGTTCTCTTGGGAATGCAAGGATTTAGCGACACTCTGCTGAAGAACCACTTCACCCTCTACCAAGGCTATGTGACCAATACCAACAAAGTCATGGACCTTTTAGCCGCTAAATTGAAAGATGGCCAGGAAGGCACCCCCGAATTTGCCGAGCTGAAAAGGCGTCTGGGCTGGGAGTTCAACGGCATGCGCCTGCATGAACTCTATTTTGAAAACCTGGGGGGCAAGGGGGACCCTTCCATGGCCCCGAAACTGGCCAAAAAGGCGGCGGCCCAGTTCGGCTCCGTGGAGGCCTGCGCCAAAGATTTTATGGCCACCGGGACGATGCGGGGCATCGGCTGGGTCATCTGCTACGAGGATCTGGAATCCGGCCTGCTCATCAACCAGTGGATCAATGAGCACGACGTGGGGCATCCCGCGGGCTGCAACCCCCTCCTGGTCCTGGATGTTTTCGAACACGCGTTTATGATCGACTACGGCCTGAAAAAGGCGGACTATATCAACAGCTTCTTCAAGAATATCAAGTGGGAGGTGGTGGAGAAGCGTCTGAAGACCGCTTGAGGCTGATGGGGGGAGGGGTGAAAAGGCGAAAAAGATTGTCGGGGTTAATTTTATTTTTCCCCTTTTCGCCTTTTCCCCCAAATTAATGCCTCTGGCCTCCTCCCCCAGACACTCTTTGTCAAATTCCTTTGCATCCCCCGGTTCTCCAGGTTACGCTGAATAAGCCTTTTCCGGCTGACTCAGTGATGATCAGGAGAATCTATGCGTCGTACCGGCTACGTCTATGATGCGCGATACTTGCGGCACCAACCAGGAGAGTGGCACCCCGAGCGCCCTGCCCGCCTGGAGGCTATACACGAGAGAATTCAAAGCACCGGCCTCTTAGAGGAGGTGGTGCGTATTGCCCCTTATGCCGCGCCCCTTTCCTGGGTGGAGCGGGTGCATGATCCCGAGTATATCGGGCGTCTCCGGGAGGCCTGCGCCCGGGGCCTGTCCATCTTCGAGGTGCCTGATTGCGGCATCTGCCCGGAGACCTATGAGATCGCCCTCCTGGCCGTGGGCGGAGTCATGGCCGCCGCGGACGCGGTGATGCAAGGGGAGGCGGACAACGCGTTTTGCGCGGTGCGGCCGCCGGGCCACCACGCGGAGAAGGGCCGGGCCCTGGGTTTCTGTTTTTTCAACAACGTGGCCGTGGCCGCGCGGTATCTTTTGGAACAATTCGGCCTGGAGCGGGTGGCCATCGTGGATTGGGACGTGCACCACGGCAACGGCACCCAGCATCTCTTCGAGGCCGACCCTCGGGTCTTTTATCTTTCCTTGCACGAGTCCCCGGAGTACTGCTATCCCGGCACCGGTTACGAACGGGAGAAGGGCAAAGGGCCGGGCCGGGGTTTCACCCTGAACCTGCCCCTGCCCCCGGGGAGCGGTGATGAGGCCTACCTGGAGGCCCTGGAGAAAGAAGGCCTTCCCCGCCTGGAAGCGTTTGCCCCCCAGTTTCTCTTGATTTCCGCGGGCTTCGACGGCCATCGGGAGGACCCCCTGGCCCACCAGAAGCTCTCCCGGAAGGGCTATCAGGCCATGGGCCGGGACCTGGCCCGCCTGGCCCGGGAGAAGGCCGACGGCCGCCTGATCACGGTGCTGGAAGGGGGCTACAACCTGACGGTCCTGGCCGACTGCGTGGAAGACCACATCCGGATGCTTCAGGGAGAGTGATGGCGGCGGATAAGGTCTGCCTCTTTCCTGATTTCTCGCCAACCCCTTACACCCCCTAGGGAAATTTCTTGACAGTTCTGGACGATTGTGCTATTGGGCAGGTTATCCTTTGGTCAGGCGTAAATGCAGTGTATCGGGGCGAGAAAGCAACCTATCAAGGCAATGACGGTATGGCGGGAGCCGGCCGTTTTTTTTTGGCCTGCGCCCCCCGCGGCTGAAAGCCGACAAAGGAGCCAAGGTTTAAGGAGCGGGAGGATCAATGGAACGCTATACCGGCAGTGTCAAGTGGTTCAATGAGGCCAAGGGGTATGGCTTCATCAAACGGGATGACGGCCCCGACCTGTTCGTGCATTACACCAACATCGTGGGCACCGGTTTTCGCACCTTGAAGGAAGACGACAAGGTGGAATTCGAGGTGAACGAAGGCCCCAAGGGATTGCAGGCGGTAAAGGTCAGCAAGATCTAAAGCAGCAGTTTTAACCCCGGGAATTTTGGAAGGCAGCGATGGGGAAGCCCTCCCGCCCTGCTGCGCCTTTCGCCTGCCGGAATAACGGCGGTCTCACCCAGGCTTTGCCAGGGGTGGTCCGCCATTTTTATTTGCCCGGCGGTTGTTGGCGGGGGAAGGGCAGGGTCAGTGGGGGCGGGGTTTCCCGGCCATTCCGTTTCCCTTCCTCGGCACCTCCCCCCAAACCGTAAATAGACCTGGTGTCATTAATCTAGGCTGACAATATCAACAAGTTTCCCAAAATACAGATATTGGCAAGTGAGCGACACCAGCATCTGCCGAACAATTGCCTCTCCTGGGACTACTCAGGCGATCACGGGGGCCAAAAAAAAGGCAGGGCCATAACTGACCCTGCCTTTAAGTTTCCCGAAGTTAATAGGAAGGTTAGTTCTTCTTAAATCTCCTCCAGCCAGCCAGTCCCAGCAGCCCGGAGCCCAGGAGCCAGACCGCGCCGGGGATGGGGATGGGGTTGGGGGCTTGGGGTTCCTGGCCGATTCCCAAGACAAAATAGTAGTCGTTTATCCCATCCGCGCCGATGGATAGACCTGGACCGACCTTATCGGCAAATCCGGCTGCCCAGCCCAAATAGACTTGATAGTCTGTAGGGTAGCAATATATCTGGGGAAATAGGTGGAATGAACCATTATTGGTGGTATTATTTACATCAATTGTAAAACCGGCGTCAAGGAGGTAGTCATTGGTCCCGTTATTACTTGGTATTTGTAACCAGATGCTGGTATAAGCATTTAATGCATCATTTGGATTGTTTGCATACAGATAGTATATCCCGAATGGTAGGGGATTGATGGTGGCATTGGGATTATTAAGCAAATTCCCATCGAGATCGCTTATTCCCAATATACCCCTATTTCCTACCCCGTAGGTGTCCCACTGGGGATGGCCGGCGACCATTACCGTGTATAGAATCATATTGTTAAAGGTATTCGCAAAAGCCGTTCCCGAAAAAACCAATAAACAACCCAAAAAAATAATTAAGCGTTTCATGATACGCCTCCCGATTCGCCTTGTTTCTTAACAAGGGGTTGAAAAGGTTTGTTCGACCGGCGCAGGTCCAATGAGTGCAAAAGCAGGCTCAGGGTTGTTCCGGTCATAAAAAGCCAGATTGCCTTCTCCAGGCCACCCGGCTATCTTTTAGAGTTGGCTTTCTCTGGTGGATGCATCCTAGAAAAAAGCAGAATATTTGTCAAGGAAAAAGTTTTAAAAAATCAAATATAAACAATAAATTAACCATAACTTTCAAATTATTATGTAGGTGCATAGGCACATAATTATCAGATTCCGACCACACCCTAATTAGGAAGAACCCTTGGTTTATTGATAACTGCTATGACCAGACACTTATCAATTCCCTGAAAACTTCGGCTATCCAGACCATAACTGCAATTTTTCCTAGTCCATCGATAAGTCTCCCTCATGGCAAGTTATTCGCTATCCTATCTCTTTACCTAGCAAAATACCCGCTCCACCAGATAATAGGGTTGGGGGCAGAGCCGGTGCCTCCAGGCGACGTGATAGGTTTATTTCTCCTCGCCTTCCATTCCTTAGCATTATCGGTGGGCGCCTATCGGGGTTTTAGGCTGGCAATCGGATCTGGACTGATCTTCTCCGGCGTCTAAAACCGCGGAGAGAGGTTTTGGGGAATTTTTATGTTATCATGGTCCTGACGATGGGGGTTGCTTTCGCAAAGACGACGGTTGCGAAGTTCGAAAAATAGTTCAGATCACCTGATTTAAGGCAGGCACCGCCTGGTTGCCGCCGACTATGGGTTAGTGAGGAGTTTTACCGCTATGCGGGCTTTGTTGGTGTGTCCCGAATTTCCCCTTTCCTTTTGGAGTTTCCAGAAATCTTGCCGGCTCCTGGGTAATAAAACGGTTAATCCACCGTTGGGTTTGCTGACGGTGGCAGCCTTGCTGCCCGCTGCATGGGAACTGCGTCTGGCCGATCTCAACACCAGGAGCCTGACGGAGGAAGATTGGCAGTGGGCCGATCTGGTTTTGATATCGGCCATGTACATTCAAAGGGCGGGCTTGTTGGCCTTGGTGAGAGAAGCCAAGCGCCGCGGGAAAACCGTCGTCGCCGGGGGACCCCACCCCACTTCCCTCCCTGAGGCCGTCCTGGAGGCGGGATGTGATTTCGTGGTGCGGGGCGAGGGCGAGAACACGATTCCTTTGCTGCTGGAGGCGATGCGACTCGGAAAGACCGGGATAATCGAAAACCACGAGAAGCCGGACCTGACGACCTCGCCTATCCCGCGCTTTGATCTGCTGCAGCTGGATGATTATGTTGCCTTCTCGATTCAGACTTCCCGGGGATGCCCCTTTGACTGCGAATTTTGTGATGTAGTAAACCTCTTCGGACGCACACCCCGTCACAAGACCCCGAAGCAGGTCATCGCCGAACTGGAGACCCTCCACCGGCTCGGGGCCAGGGGTACCGTGTTCATCTGCGATGACAACTTCATCGGCAGTAAGAAGCAGGCTCGCGCCCTCCTACAAGAAATCATTGCCTGGTCGGAGAGCCGGGGTGAACCTTACAGGTTTCTGACCCAGGCCTCGGTGAACCTGGGGCAGGATTTGGAGATGATCGACCTCATGACCGCGGCCAATCTGAAGGAAGTTTTTATCGGGATCGAGTCTCCGGATGAGACTGTGCTCGAAACCAGCCACAAATATCACAACATCAAGAACCCGCTCCTGGAATCGCTGCGCACCCTCAAGCAGAATGGCATGGAGGTTATTGGCAGTTTCATCATCGGTCTGGACGGGGAAACAAAAGGGGCTGGCGAGCGCATCTGCGCCTTTATAGAACAGACTGACATACCCGTGACCATGCTTGGGGTCCTGCAGGCCTCGCCGCATACCAGCCTGTGGCATCGATTGGAGAAAGAAGGGCGGCTGCGCCGAGATGTGGGAGATGACGCGGGGACCTTCTCAGCCTTGAACTACGAGCCGGATCGGCCGGAAGCCGAGATCATGCAGGAATACGTCGAGGCCTGGTACTATCTGTATGAACCATCCCGTTACCTGGCGAGGGCCTACCGCTATTATCTGGCCATGCGGCCGGCTCGCCGGGCCCAGGCGGTCGGCACAGGGGGGACCTTGCCAAAGGACCGCGTCCCCGGCCAGGGAA
>Ga0299912_10002464_pt1 | contig 15169 bp, 6 predicted proteins | sample RVTome_2_FD_207667 | JGI IMG/M metagenome (GOLD analysis project Ga0299912, IMG submission 207667) | Soil microbial communities from uranium-contaminated site in the Upper Colorado River Basin, Wyoming, United States - RVT95D214 (version 2) ... | reverse complement strand
CCGCGGCCTCTGCGCCGGAGAAGCCCCAGGTGGCGGCCTTGGGGTCGAGCGGCAGCATCTGGGCGTCCCAGGCGCGGTATTCGGCCACCAGGCGCTGATAGACCTCGGGCATCCGGTTCTTCAGGTTCGCCCGCTCCATCGGGTCTTCCACCACGTTGAACAGGAAGGTGTTCTCGAGGATCTTCAGATACTTGAAGTCCCCGTCGCGGCAGGCCTCCTGGTCCAGGTTCAGATAGCGCCAGCATAGGACGCGGTTCACCGGATCGGCGTGGTTCAGGATCGTGTCGACGAGGCTCATCCCGTCCAGCGGATAGGCCGGGTCGGCCTTGCCGCCCGCGATGGACAGGAAGGTGGGCATCCAGTCCATGGAGATCATCACCTGATCGTGGCTCGCCCCGGCGGGCGCGTGGCCGGGCCAGCGGATGATGGCGGGGATGCGCAGGCCGCCTTCCAGGAGCTCGGTCTTGCGGCCCAGGAACGGCCAGGTGTCGCTGTAGCGCTCCCCGCCGTTGTCGCTGGTGAAGATCACGATGGTGTCGTCGTCCAGGCCCCGGGCCTTCAGCGCCGCCAGCACCCGGCCGATCTGATAGTCCATGCGGGTGACCATGGCGGCGAAGGTCTTCTGCGAGCCGCCGTCGAAGTCGAAAATTCCCCCCTTCGCCGCCGCCAGGCGCTTCGATTCCGCCTCGTCGCCCGGCCCCTCCCACGGCCAGTGCGGCGCGTTGAAGTGCAGGCTGATGAAGAACGGCCGACCGGTGGCGTGCAGACGGTCCATCATGCCGATGGCGTGCTCGCCCAAGAGGTCGGTGAGATAGCCCGGCTCGGGCGCGCGGGTGTCGTCGTCCCACAGGTCGGCCTCGCCCTCGGCGTGGTCGAAGTAGTCGAGCCCGCCGCCGCGGAAGCCCCAGAAGTGGTCATAGCCGCTCTTCAGCGGGCTGTACTTCGGCAGCGCCCCCATGTGCCACTTGCCCAGCAGCGCCGTGGCGTAACCGGCTTTCCTCAACAGCGAGGGCAGGGTGGGGACCGAGGGCGGCAGGCCCACGTCGCGCGTGCCCAGCGGCTCCTCCAGCCCGATGGGCAGCCGGTTCTGGTAGCGCCCGGTGATCAGTCCCGTGCGCGTGGCCGAGCACACGGCCGAATTGGCGTAGGCCTGCATGAACCTCAGGCCCTGGTCGGCCAGGCGGTCGATGTTGGGGGTCTTGTAGTCCGGCCTGCCGTAGCAGCTCACGTCCGCGTAGCCGAGGTCGTCGGCCATGATGAACAGGATGTTCGGCGGCTTGGCGGTCTTCGCCGCCTTGGAGCACCCGGCCGCCGGCGACAGCGCCAGCCCCGCCAGGGCCGCCGCGCCGCCCATCAGCGCGCGACGGGACGTGAAATGGTCGGACATGCCTAGTTCCTCGTTTCGTTGGGCGTCGGTGCGGCCGACGCCGGCTGCTCGCGACAGCTATTCTGGAAGCGATCCGAAGCCCCGACGGACGCCTGACGCCGCATGAGCGTGACAAGAAACATCAGATTCGCCCGGGAGGAAGCGAAGACGCCGCACGGTCACCCATGCGGCGTCCCCGTTCACCAAAGCCGAGACCGTCAGTAAGAGATCTTCGCGCCCACCACGAACCGGCGGCCCAGGACGTCGAACAGTGTCGGGTTGTCCTGGATCGCATAGCCGGCGAACGCGCTGTAGTAGGGCGTGATCGGCGGGTCCTTGTCGAACAGGTTGGTCACCGTGCCGAACACTTCCATGTTCCCGTTCTCGGGGGTGTCGAACCGATAGCTCAGCCGCATATCGGCGTAGAAGGCCGCGTCGACGTGGTTGTTCGCGAGGGTCGTCGCGACCGTCGGCGGGTTGTTCTCATTCACGCCGGCGCTGATGAAGCGGCCCTGCAGGAACACCGAGAACGGACCGTTGCTGTAGGTCACGTTGCCGGTCGCCTTGAACTTCGGCAGCGAATAGGGGACGCCGTCGGACTGCTGGATGCCCGTCTGCCCCGCGCGGTCGATCGGGGTCGTGCTGCCGATGGCTTGTTTGTTCATGAGCAGCCAGCTGGCGAACAGGCGACTGCTGATGGCTTCGTCGCCGCCGCCGAACACATTCACGTCGTGGCGATAGCCGACTTCCGCGTCCACGCCCTTGACCAAGGCTTCGGTGATGTTGACGAAGACGTTGCCCACCAGCACCAGCCGGTCCGTCGTCACGTCGCGGGTGATCAGCGTGCACAGGTCGGTTGCGCCCGCCTCGCACTGGTTGACGACGGCCTGGGTTCCAAGCTGACCGATCGCGTCCTTGATCTTGATCCGGTACCAGTCGGCCGAGACCGACAGGCCCGGAATGAAACTCGGCTGCACCACGACGCCCCCCGTGAACGTGTCGGCCTTTTCCGGCCTCACGTTGGGATTGCCGCCCGAGAACACCGTGACGTTGACGGTTCCGTCCGCCGGATAGCGCGGGTCGGTGATGGTGGCGGCGCCGCCGGTCTTGTCGAAGCGCTCGGAAAGGTTGGCGGCGCGCACGTCGCGGGAGTAGGTGCCGCGCAGCCGCAGGCCGTCGACGATGTCCGCGTCGACACCGCCCTTGTACGACCAGATGGCGCCGCTGCCCGAATAGTCCGCCCAGCGCCCGGCCAAGTCGACCTTAAGCAACTTCAGGAAGGGCAGGTCCGAGACGAGCGGGATCAGGGTCTCGGCGAAAGCCTCCTTGACGTCGATCTGGCCTTCGATGTTCGAGACCTTGGAGTACTGGATGCCGACCGTATTGGCGCAGTCCGGCCCGTTGACGCCGCGCAGTCCCGCGGCGATAGCGGCCGCGTCGCCGTTGCACAGCACCGGATGTCCGCTCGTGTGGTTCGATGACTGATTCGTCGAGTCCCGCACGATCTGGCGGATATTGTCCTGGCGATATGTACCGCCGAACGCCGCCGTGATCGGCCCCGCGCCCCAGCCCCGGTAGACGTCGCCGCTGAAGGTCAACTCAGCCACATGCTGCTGCATGGTGATGATGTTCACCTTGGCTTCCTGCGACGTGTAGGTGTCTGTCTCTCCATTGGCGAAGCCGCTGCCGGCGAAGAAGAGCGGCGTGGTGATATTCTGGCCGGGATCGTTGCCGACGACGTAGTCGACCGCCGCGGCGGAGGCGTTTCCGCGGCCGAACAGGTTCAGCGGCTGACACCCGGCGAACGTGTTGTTGAACAGCGTCGTCCGGCAGACGGTATTGCCCGTCGCCGGGTCCCTGACGGCGTCGACAGCGGCGAAGATCCGGTCGACGCGAAGGCCGACCTGGTAGCCTCTGCGCTCGTTGTGCCCGTATTGATAGTAGCCGTCGACCGTCCAGCCCTGGAACAGGTGAGCGCTGTCGATATCCCATTTGAAGCCAGACGTGATGGAGTTCATCACGCTGTCGTCGCTGAGCGTTATGTCGTGGCCAATATCCTCGAAGCTGCCCGTGCGCCTGAGCGTGAACGACGGGATGCCGTTCGCCGTCATGAGGTTCTGGACCGACGCCGGCAGGAACGGGTTGCCGCTGAAGATGGTGACGGCGGTCGGCGTGCCCTGCAGCGATCCGCGCGGCGTGTTGTAGCGGAAGGTGCCCGTGGTGCCGCGGATGTACTGCGCGAAAACTGTGAGGTTCGGAGCGACCTCATAGTCCGCGTAGGCGAAGATGCTGGAGCGTTTCACGTCCGGATAGATCGTGAAGACTTCAGCGCCGAGATCGTCGCCGCTCCCCCCGCTGGTGATCGACTGGCGCGCGGGCGGCGTGCCGAGCGTCCCCGTCGTCACGCTGCCGGTGACGAACGGCGAGGCTGTGCCGTCACGATTGAAGGCGAGGCCGTTGATGGCCGTGCCCGGGGCGAAGATCAGACCGTCGAAGGTGGAGCCGCGCGACACCACGTTCGGAACGGTCTGTAGCAGGCCGCTGGAGTCGGGGATGGTGCCCCATCCCTGGTACCAATCCCGCCCCTTGTAGTCGTGCACGCCGTCCTGCTGGAAGTACTCGCCCGAAACGATCAGGTGGCCCTTGTCGCCAAGGGGCACGCCCAAGGCGGCGGAGACCTCGTAGTTCTTGCTGTCGCCGCGAGTCGTTTCGCCGCCCTGCCCGCTTACCCGCAGACCGCGGAAGTTCGTGTCGAGGATGAAGTTCGTGACGCCGGCGACGGCATCCGTGCCATAGGCCGCCGAAGCGCCGCCAGTGACCGATTCGACGCTCTTGATCACCGCCGAGGGGAAGACGGTGGTGTCCACGCCCCCGAAGGCCGTCGAAGAGATCATCCGACGTCCGTTGAGCAGGGTCAGCGTCCGGTTGATGCCCAGCCCGCGCATGTCGAGGTTGCCATAGCCGCCGCGGGTGAACCAGCCGGCGGCGGACGCCGGCGTCTGGCTGTTATAGAACTGCGGCAGTTGGACCAGGCCCTCGACCAGCGTGCCGGGCGACATCGACTTGAGCTCGGCGAAATTGACCGCGGTCACAGGGACCGGAGTCAGCATGCCGTTCAGTCGCAGGCGGGACCCCGTCACCACGACTTCGCCGACGGTGGAGCCGCTTTGCGCCTGGGCCGTGTCCGCGGCGAACGCAGGAACGGCGCCGACCAATAGAGCTGCGCTGCTCACCCCGCAGGTCAGGGCCAGGCGGGCGAAGCGCCTCAGGCCTGTGGAACCGGTGACGCCAAGCTTGTTAGACATTACTTCATCCCCCCAATATTCGATTCAGGCTTCGCGAGCCCGCGGCCCCCAGCCTTCCGGACACGCCGGGCCACGGACCTGCTGTTTTTGTTTCCCCTCCGTCCAAGCCATGGCATCCAGGTCGCTATCCGCCTGGAGCCGTGACATAAACATGAATATGAATACTGATTCATTATTAGATGTCAATGCACCGGCCGGGGCCGCCTTGCCCGCCGTTCATCAGGGACGCAGCCGCATCACGGCGGAGCGGTTCGTGGAGGCGGCCCTGGACCTGCTGCAGGCCCGCACCTTCGATGAGCTGTCAGTCGCGGATCTGGCGCGACGGGCGGGGCGCTCGGTGGGCGCCTTCTACCAGCGCTTCGGCAGCAAGGATGACTTTCTGGCCAGCCTGCTCACCACCTACATGGCCACGGGCGCCCGCAGAATCGAGCAGCAGCTGGCCGAGGGACGCGACGAGAGCGTCTTGGACCGCGTGCTCACCGACAACTACGAAACCTTGCTGCGCAACCGCCACCTCTGGCACGCGGCCTTGCGTAAGTCGGCTCAGAACCCCGGCTTCTGGGCCCAGTTCCATAGCTTTGTCCAACGCCGTCCCTCTGTCATTGGGACGCGCCTCGGCGAGATCCGCGGCTATCCGCTGGAGCCGGACGAGGTCTACCGGCTGCGGCTGGCGCTCCAGGTCTTCAACAGCGTCATCAACAATCAGATGATGAACAACCCCGGCCCGTTGACCCTGAACACACCCGAGTTTTTGCCGACGCTGCTGGGCATCGTCAAAGCGGTGCGCGCGGCGGATCTCCACGAGCCAGTGCAAACGGGAGAAGAGCGTTGAGCGGGAGACGTCTCGTCCGGCGCGACGTCCTGGCGCCCGGCGCGACAAGTTCCGGACCCCTAATCCCTGTGCGGGGCCGGCCTGCTTGAGGTCAGGCGCTTCTAGCGCGCGACGCTCGCGCGGGCGCGTTCCAGCGTCCGGCGGCCGCTGCTCGCGGCCGGCGCCTCCGTCTCGCCGAGCACCGCCAGAAGGCTGCCCCTCAAGGACTGGACTGAGCGCGGCGCGAGCTTTTCGCCGCCCTCCTGCAGATAGAACACGTCCACGGCCCGCTCCCCGTAATTGTCGATATGCGCGGACTGGATCGACAGGCCCCGGTCGGAGATGGCCCGCGCCAGATCGCCCAGCAGGCCCGGCCGGTCGCGCCCTGAGGCCTCCACCACCGTGCAGTCCGCCGAGGCCTCGTTGTCGACCCCGACCGTCGGCGAGATGGAGAAGGCCGCCGCGCGCCCGAGATCGTACGGCTTGAGCGTCTCTCCTGACGGCGCGGCCCCGCGCGCGGCCTGCTCCACCGCGCGCGCCAGCCGGTCGATCTTGGCGCCGTCCTCCCCGCCGTAGGGTCCTCCCGAGGCGTCCTGCACATAGAAGACGTCCAACGCCTGTCCGGCCTTTGAGGTGTAGACCTTGGCTCCGACCACATCCGCGCCCTGACCCGACAGGCCCGACGCCAGATCGGCGAACAGGCCCTTGCGGTCGCCCACCGCCACGGCCACCTCGGCGGCGTTCAGCTCGGGGCGCACGCGGGCGGAAGCGGCGGGGCCGTTCTCCGCCGCGGCGCGTCGCACGAGCCGCGCATGGGCGGCCTGCTCGTCCAGGCTGAAGGCGGAGAAGTAGGCGTCCTCCATCGCCTCGGCGAAGCTGGCCGCCTCCGGATCGCGCGCGGCGAGGGCCGCACGCGCGGCCGCCGCTTCGGCGGCATGGTGGCGGTCCTGCAGCCCAAGCTCGCCCGAGCGCCCGCCGCGGAACAGTCGCTCCGTTGACGCGTAAAGGTCGCGAAGAAGCTGGCCCTTCCAGCCGTTCCAGACGCCCGGCCCCACCGCGCGGATGTCCGCCACGGTTAGCACCAGCAGCAGGCGCAGCCGCTCGGGCGTCTCCACGATCCGGGCGAAGGCCTCCACCGTGCGCGGGTCGGAGACATCTCGCTTCTGGGCGTAGTCGGACATCACCAGGTGGTGCTCCACCAGCCAGCAGACCATATCGACGCGCCGCCGCGGCAGGCCCAGCCGCTCGCAGGCCGAGCGGGCCGCGCGAGCGCCCGCCTTCTCCTGACCGCCGGCGCCGCCCTTGCCGACGTCGTGCAGCAGCATGGCCAGGAACAGCACCTCCTTGTCCTCGATCCGGGGCGTCACCGAGACGGCCAGCGGATGGTCGTCCTTCAGCCGGCCCGCGGCGATGTCGGCGATCGTTCCCACCGCCCGCAGGGTGTGCTCGTCCACCGTGTAGGAGTGGTACATGTTGAACTGCATCTGGGCGACGATCCGCCCGAACTCCGGGATGAACCGCCCCAGCACCCCGGCCTCGTTCATCAGGCTCAAGGTCCGGTAGGTGTTCTTGCCGCGCGCCAGCACGTCCAGGAACGCCTGGGCCGCCGCCGGGTCGCGGCGGAGCTTCGGCGTGATCAGCCTGAGCGCCCGATTGGCCGCCGTGAAGGCGTCCGGGTGCAGGTCGAGGTCCAGCCGATCCGCCAGGCCGAACAGGCGCAGCAGATTGACCGGGTCCTCCTCGAAGGTCTGCGGCCCGTCCACGTTCAGCCGGCCGCCCTCCAGGTGAAAGCCGGGCTCCGTCAGAGCCTTGCGCCTCGACGGGCGCGGCAGGAAGCGCGACAGGCCCGCCGGGTGGTTCTTGGCCTCATCCGCCTCCAGCTTGGCGCAGAAGGCGCGGGTGAGCGCCCCCACCTCCGCGGCCACCAGGAAATAGCGGCGCATGAACCGCTCCACCGCCGGCGCGTCGCCCCGGTCGCCATAGCCCATGCGCCGGGCGATCTCGGGCTGCAGATCGAAGCTGAGCCGCTCCTCTGGCCGACCGGTGGCGAAGTGCAGATGGCCGCGCACCGCCCACAGGAAGTCGAAGGCGTTGACGAAGGCCCGCACCTCGCTCCTCTGAAACAGGTCCAGCTGCACCACGCCCTCCTTCACCTCCGACGGATGCAGGTACTGGGCGATCCAGAACAGGGTGTTGAGGTCGCGAAGGCCGCCCTTGCCCTCCTTGACGTTGGGCTCGACCAGATAGCGGCTGGCGCCGGCCCGCAGGTGGCGCTCGTCGCGCTCCTTCAGCTTGGCGGCGACGAAGGCCGCGCCCGTGCCCTTGACCACCTCGGCGCGGAAGCGGCGCTTCAGCTCCTCCGCCAGGGCCTCGTCCCCGGCCAGGCGGCGGGCCTCCAGGATCGAGGTGCGGATGGTCATGTCCTGGCGCGACAGGCGCAGGCACTCCTCGATGGTGCGCGAGGCGTGGCCGACTTTGAAGCCGAGATCCCACAGGGCGTAGAGCATGTATTCGATCACGCTCTCGGTGTGGGCGGTGGGCTTGTAGGGCCGCAGGAACAGCAGGTCGATGTCCGAGAAGGGCGCCAGGGCGCCGCGCCCGTAGCCGCCCACCGCCATCAGCGCCAGCCGCTCGCCCTCGGTGGGGTTGCGGGCACGGAATATGTGCACAGTGGTGAAGTCGTAGAGCGCCGTGATCACCTCGTCGGTGACCCCTGACAAGAGCCGCGCCGTCTCCACCCCGCCCGCGCCGGCCTCCAGCCGCTCCTTGGCGATCATCCGTCCACGGAAGAGCGCGGCCTTCAGCAGCTCTAGCGCCCGGCGGCGCTGCTCGCCCTCGTCGCCGATGGCGTCCAGCGCCGCCGCCGTCAGCTGGGCGCGCAGGCGCACGCCGTCCACGACGTGTTCAATCTGTGTTGGGCGAAGGCGGCGGGCGGGCATTGAGGCTATATAGGGTGCGTCGGGGCGCCGTGTCCCCTGACCTCGCGCCCGGGCGGGCGTAGACGAAACGAATGGCGACCTGAGCTCGAAGGGGATCGGCATGGATCTGTCGCGTCGCGAACTGATTGTCACGGGCACGGCGGCGGGCGCCGCCTCGGCCCTGCCCTGGACGGCGGCCGCGGCCGCTGCGGCGCAGACCCCGCCGTCCGGCCCGCTGTGGGACCTGACCGACCTCTACCCCAGCGACGCGGCCTGGACCTCCGAGAAGGACGCGGCCGGAAAGGCGATCGACGCCCTGGTCCGCTTCAAGGGCGCGCTCGGCGACGGCGCCGAGGCGCTGCGCACGGCCCTGCAGGCGATCTCCGACCAGAAGCGGCGCCTGGAGCGCCTGGCCGTCTACGCCGGGCTGAAGGCCGACGCCGACACCGCCTCGGCCCCCGACCAGGAGCGCCGCCAGCTCGCCCAGGATCTGGCCACCCGCCTGGACGAGGCGGTATCCTGGGTGGATCCGGAGCTGCTCGCGGTCGGCGCGGCCAAGATCATGGCCTTCGAGGCCTCCGACCCCGGCCTCGGCAAGTTCCACTTCGCCCTGCACGACGTGCTGCGCCTGGCGCCTCACACCCTGAGCCCGGAGTCCGAGAAGATCCTGGCGTCGGCCGGCACGGTGCTGGCCGGCCCCGAGCAGATCCGCACCCAGCTGGTCAATTCCGACATCCCCTGGCCAGAGGTCACCCTGTCCACCGGCGAGAAGGTCCGGCTGGACGCCCAGGGCTATACGGGCGCCCGCGCCTCGCCGGTGCGGGCCGACCGCAAGCTGGTGTTCGATACGTTCTGGCCGGAATACGGCAAGTTCCAGAGCTCGCTGGGCGCCAGCCTCGCCACCCGGGTGCAGGGCGACATCTTCGCCGCCAAGTCCCGCAAGTTCGCCAGCGCCCTGGAGTCGGCCCTGTCGGCCAACAACATACCGACCTCGGTCTACAAGACCCTGGTGGCCGAGACCAACGCCGGCCTGCCGGTGCTGCACCGCTATTTCGAGCTGCGCCGCCGGCTGCTGGGCCTCGACAAGATGTACTACTACGACATCTATCCGCCGGCGGTGAAGTCCAGCCAGAGCTTCGACATCGCCACGATCCGGCGGCTGACGCTGGAGGGCGTCGCGCCGCTGGGCCGCGACTATGTGGCGACGCTGAAGACCGCAACGGCCGCCCGCTGGGCCGACCCGTTCCCGCGCAAGGGCAAGGTCTCGGGCGCCTACATGAACCCCGGCGCCTACGACGTGCACCCCTATCTGCTGCTCAACATGCACGACGACTACGAGTCGCTGAGCACCTACGCCCACGAGTGGGGCCACGCGATGCACAGCCTGCTCGCCAGCAAGGCCCAGCCCTACGAGACCGCCGACTATCCGATCTTCACCGCCGAAATCGCCTCGACCTGCAACGAGCAGCTGTTGAACGCCTACATGGTCGCGGGGGCGAAGACGCCGAAGGACAAGCTGTTCTATCTGGACCAGCTGGCCGAGCTCTATCGCGGAACCTTCTTCCGCCAGGCCATGTTCGCGGAGTTCGAGCTGCGGATCCACGAGACGGTGGAGGCCGGCGGGAGCCTGTCGGGCGAGGGCCTGACCAAGATGTACCTGGCCCTGCTCCAGAAATACCACGGCGACGCGGTCAGCATCGACCCGGTCTATGCGGCGGAGTGGGCCTACATCCCGCACTTCTATTACGACTTCTACGTCTACCAGTACGCCACCAGCATCGCCGCCTCGGCCTATTTCGCGGGCCTGTTGCTGAAGGACGCCGGCAAGGCGCGCGAGACCTATCTGGGCGTGCTGCGCGCCGGCGGCTCGGACTATCCGGTGGAGATCCTCAAACGCGCCGGCCTCGACATGACCTCGCCCACGCCCTACCGCGCCCTGGTCTCCCGCTTCGCCGAAGTGCTGGACCAGATGGAGGCGTTGGCGGGGAAGGCGTAGGGGCGGACCTTCGCACCGGCGCGAATTCGCGGATGGCGGGTTTGGGCCAGCCTCGCTATTGAGTTGGACGCCAGTTTCAACTTCAACTCGCTGCGTTGCGTGAGCGAAACTTCGCCTCCCGCTCCGCTTCGACGGGGGAAACCGAATGCCGAGCAAGATGATCCACACAGCACTGGCCCTGGCGGCGGCCGGCCTGGCTCTCCTGGGCCTCGCGGGGCAAGCGAGCGCGCAGAGCTGCGATCGCGCCTGCCTCATCGGGATCACCGACCAGTATCTCGCCGCCATCGTCGCGCACGATCCATCCAAGGCGCCGCTCGCGCCCGGCGTGGTGTTCGTCGAGAACATCAAGCGGATGCAGCCCGGCGAAGGCCTGTGGAAGACCGCGACCGGCGGCCCGACCGCGTTCAAGATCTATGTGCCGGACGTGGCGATGCAGCAGGTCGGCTTCATCGGCGTGATCCAACAGGACGGCAAGCCGATGATGCTGGCGCTCCGGCTCAAGATCGAGAACGGCAAGATCACCGAGGCCGAGCATCTGCTCGCCGCGCCGCTCGGCGCCAACAATCCTGACAGTCCCCCCAACCCCAACATCGCTGCGCCGCGCCCCGGGCTCGTGACCGAGATCCCCGCCGGCGAGCGCCTGTCGCACGACAGGCTCGCCGCGATCGGCATGACTTACTACGACGCGCTCGACGACAACGACGGTTCGAAGATGGCGTTCGCGCCCGATTGCCAGCGGCGCGAGAACGGCATCACCACCGCGGGCGAGGGCGCCGGCGGCCCGCCGACCAAGGACGCCAACCCGTCGCCGATCGCGCACGACTGCAAGGGCCAGCTCGACAGCGGCTCCTTCATCTACATCGACCGCATCGAGAACCGGCGGATGATCGCCGCCGACCCGACCACCGGCCTCGCCATGGGCGTCTCGCACTTCCGCCACCCCTTCACCAACCTGCCCTACGAGGTGAGGCACATCGACGGCTCGACCTCCGAGCGGAACGCCGGGAACATGCCCTACAAACCGTTCGACATGCCCGCCGCGCACATCTTCAAGATCGGCCCGGATGGGGCGGTGCACGAGATCGAGGCGGTCGGCTTCACGGCGCCGTACAACGCGCCCAGCGGCTGGGAGGGGATGCCCTACACGGCGTCGTGGCTCCAGCCGCGATGACAATGAAGGGCTAGCTCAGACCCCCTGCCGCGCCCTGGTCTCCCGCTTCGCGTACTGCCGTGTCGAGATATGCGCTCCTCGCCGGCTAGGACTCGGAAACGGCCAATCATCGTGCCGCTTGGCCAACCGGTGTTTATTGCTGTTAGCTATCGTCATAAGAAATGCGGGACCTGCAGTCCCGAGGGGGAGGACCGACGCCATGCGCATGCAATCTCGCCTGTCTCTTGTTATATGGCTCCTTGCTGCGTGCCTCTTGCTCAGTGCGGGGGCTGAGGCTCACGCGCAGGAAATGCACATAAACATGGACGCGGGCGCACCCGCGCCATCTTCGGCGGTCATCCGATCGCGCTGGTCCGATCCTGCGTCCTGGCCGGACGGCAAGGTTCCACGCGACGGCGACGCGGTGACGATTGGCCGGGACAGGGACATCGTCCTGGACGTCAGTCCGCCAGCGCTGCGCAGCCTGACGATCAATGGCAAGCTCAGCTTTTCGAACGATCTCGATATCGAGCTGAAAACCGAGTGGATCTATCTGGCGGGCGGCGAGCTGGACATCGGCAGCGAGGCCAAACCCTACACGCGCAAAGCGACGATAACCCTGACCGACAACGTTCCCGATGAAGACATCAATACCATGGGGGACCGCGGGATCATGCTCCTGAAGGGCGCCTTGAGCCTGCATGGCGACCGCACGAACACCTGGACCAAGCTCGCAAGAACAGCCAAGGCCGGCAGCGCCAGGATCGAAGTCCTGAACGCCAGCGGCTGGCGCAAAGGCGACGAAATTGTCCTCGCCTCAACCGATTTCGATCCCGCCCAGGCAGAGAGGCGAACCGTCACCGCCATAAGCGGCAACGCGATCACCCTCGATCAACCGCTGAAATACATGCACTTCGGAGAAATCACCTTCGGCGTCGACGAGCGTGGTGAAGTCGGCTTGCTGACGCGAAATATCCGGATCCAGGCTTCGGACGACGCGGAACGCTCCTACTTCGGCGGGCACATCATGGCGATGGCCGGGTCCAAGATGTATGTCTCCGGCGTCGAGCTGTCCCGCATGGGCCAGAACATGCACCTGGCCCGCTATCCGATCCACTGGCACATCATTGGCGAAGGACAGGGGCAATATATCCAGAACTCGTCGATCCGCGACACCTACAGCCGCTGCGTGACGGTGCATGGCACCAATGACGTGCGGGTGGAGAACAACGTGACCTACAACACTGTGGGTCACTGCTTCTTTCTGGAAGACGCCGTCGAGACGGGCAACCAGTTCATTCACAATCTCGGCATTTTGACCAAATGCCATCCCGACGGCAAACCCTGTGTTCCGACAAACCTCGGCCCGTTCGTAACGGAGGGCGGCAAGAACTTCGATTTGGCCGGCCAGAGCGCCAAGGATATCCTGATCCCTTCCGACAACACGGCGTCGATGTTCTGGATCACCAATCCGGACAATATTTACCGGGACAACGTGGCCGCGGGGTCCGAGGCGACGGGCTTCTGGTTCGCATTGCCGGAGCATCCGACGGGAGCGTTCCTGAACAAGGAAGGCAGTGCGAATATCTGGCCACGTCGGACCCCGGTGCGGGAGTTCAAGGGCAATACCGCCCATTCGAACTTCGACGGTTTCATGTTCGACCGCGGTCCTGGGCCCGATGGCCATTTCGGGCCCGCCGGCCATATCGCCTATGCCGATCCGGCTGACGCGAAGAGCCCCATCGTGGAGACGGTCGTCGAGGATCTCACCAGCTACAAGAACCGCAATAGCGGCCTCTGGGCCCGCGGTGAGATGGACACCTTCAGGAACTTGACGCTGGCCGACAACGCCATCGGCTATACCCATGCGTCCGGCAACTTCGGCTATTCCGCCTTTACGTCACGGGTGGTCGACTCGCTGTTCGTGGGCGAAACCGACAACATTGGCAACCCTGGAACGCCGGCGGAAATGGCTTACGGCCGCAGCTTGCCGGAGCCCGAACTCGCGGATTTCCCGATCCGCGGCTACGAGTTCTACGATTACCTTCATCACCTGGACAAAGTCACCTTCGTGAATTTCCAGGACAACGCCACCCGCAAGACGGGAGCGATCTCTTACCTGCTCTATACCAGCTTCGGAATGAGCTCCAACAACACCGTACAGCGCGCGAAATTCATCAACGCCAAGCCGGTGTATTTCCCACCGATGGAGCGTAAGTGGAGCAACGATGATTACGGCAATGGGAGCTACAAGACCGCGGTGTTCCACGACCTGGACGGCTCGGTCGACGGTGTCCCGGACTCCTTCATTCTCATCAATGACGAAAATAACGGACTCGTCATCGACGACGCCTGTGAGATCAAGCCGACCTGGAACGCCGCGGTGTGCAAGGGCGATGTCGGACGCTTGGCTGTTGGCGCCCCCGGCGGCGGCGGTTTCGGCGGTTTCGGCGGCGCACCTGGCGCAGGTCCTGCCAGAGGCGCACCCGCCGGTCCCGGCGCTGCCGCTGGTCCCGGTCCTGGCGCTGGCGGACCTCCTGCCGGGTTCGCCGCACTGTTTAGTCGGCCCAGCGGTCCGCCTCCGCCGCCAGTCGTTCTCAGCCGCAATGGCAAGGCGTTCACCCTGACCGGGGAAACCAACGTACGCGCCGGCGCCGAGATCAAGGTGACCACCGAAAGGCCGTCCGTGGACCTGCGCCTCAGCGAACTGGATAGCGGCTCGTGGGTGATCTTCGATCTGCCGGGATTCACCACTGCAGCCTCGGGTACGCCGCAGGACAGCCTGGATGCGCTGCGCAAGGCCAGCGCCACCTCGTACTACAAGGGCAAGGATGCGCTCTGGGTCAAGGTTGTCTCCACCGGCGAAGGCGCCCGCATTAGCGGCCCTGGCGCTGGTGGAACCAGCGTCCAGGTCAGTCGGTAAGCTGGATCCTGTCGTATGAGCAAGAGCCCCCGGCGCAGGCCGGGGGCTTTCATGTTGGCGGCCTCGCCGTGCTTCTGGGGCCGCAAGCGCCGACCAGCTTGCCTCCAGAATGCCGACGTCGGAGGCGCCCCAGCGGATCCATGCCGGAAGGAGACGTTCCCAACGGAAGAGATGAGTCCGAACCCGACACTCGATGAAATCGGGTCGCCGATGGGGGCGCATCCCCCAAACTTATCCCCCTCCTCCTGGCCACCCCCATACTCCGTATCGTCTCCGTCGCGGGAGAGGGCGCTCGGCCGGCGCTGAATGTGCGGCGGGGGGCGGTGCTGCGGGACCGTCGCGCGCGCCCGGCGTTCACGGGCGGCGGGGTCGGTCTTCGGACGCCCGTCCTTCCCCTCCACGGAGGGGGAAATTGGCGGCGGCGATCAGAGGGCGAGGGACGTAAGCTCGCCCGATCGGGTCTTTCGCTGGGAAGGCCCGGCCCGTCCGGGGGCTAATGGGACTAAGGCCGAACACGCCTGCGCGTTCCGGCCTCCGGGAAAAGCGCCGCGCGGAGCGTTCGTGTCCGCCGAAACGGTTATTCTTCATCGCTCCGGGCGAGGCCCGGCGCTCCGCGCCTCTCCACCGCTTCAGAGCTTCCGGGCCTGGGGGCGAACCGCCGTGGCCCCCTCAGTCCTCCTTCGCCAAGGCTACGGAGGAC
>Ga0299912_10002463_pt1 | contig 15170 bp, 6 predicted proteins | sample RVTome_2_FD_207667 | JGI IMG/M metagenome (GOLD analysis project Ga0299912, IMG submission 207667) | Soil microbial communities from uranium-contaminated site in the Upper Colorado River Basin, Wyoming, United States - RVT95D214 (version 2) ... | reverse complement strand
AATAAGTCCATACTCGAGGGTGGATGTTATTCTTCACAGCCGCGTTTTCAGCTGGCAGGCCAAAAGCGTCAAAGCCCATCGGGAACATAACGTTATATCCGCACATGCGAAGATATCTGGCTCGGGTGTCGGATGGAGTCATGGCATACCAATGACCGATGTGTAAATCGCCGGAGGGGTATGGGAGCATGGTCAACGCATAATACTTCTTTCTTTTCTTATCAATATCAGCGTTATATAGTCCATCTTTTTCCCAACGGGTTTGCCACTTCGGCTCAATTTCGTGTGGATTGTAAGTCGGAACGTCAGTCATAGATTTTCCTCAAGTATAAATGAAAAAATCCTTCGTCCAATCAGGGACGAAGGATTGCTCCGCGGTACCACCCTGCTTGCCTGTTACAAACGGGATAAGGATAAGAATAATCACCCCAAACAGGCCGCTTCGGTTCGTGATAACGGGCGAATTCCGTCGCCGGCTAATTTCGAATAAAATTCACCGACAAGGCTTCCCCAAACTTATCGGGGGGACAGGCGAGTTCCACCCATATATGTGCTCCGCAGGCACCTGGTTGGGCTCACACCTCTCTCTCCCAACTCGCTGACGGATGGTGTACTACTCCTGCCAAAACCTTTCTGTGGACCCAGTGGGATTCGAACCCACGACCTTCTCAATGCCATTGAGACGCGCTCCCAACTGCGCTATGGGCCCGGAAATTCATGTTAGTAGTCAGATTGAGCGTTCTTTCCCAGCCCAGTGGACCTGGAGGGATTCGAACCCTCGACCTCTTCAGTGCGATTGAAGCGCGCTCCCAACTGCGCTACAGGCCCCTATTCCAAGGGTAGCGGAATTGTACCTGAGTGAAATCAAGCTGTCAAGCTACCACCTTTTTTGATGTCCGGCTATAATGGCAGCTACAATTTCCGGGAGGCATAATGACAGCCGTTGAAAATCTCTCTATTTACCGGTCGCGACAGGCTAAATTATCCACGCACCAACAAACCAATCAATTCGATGCAGTGATTTTAAATCCAGGTGCCAGCCTCTTTTACTTAACGGGAGTGCACTTTCACGCCTGGGAACGTCCGGTAGTGGCGATCTTCACACCTGACAAACCCCTGGCTTTCATCCTCCCGATGCTGGAAGTCGGGAAAATAACGGGTTTACCTTACCCCGCTCAGGGATTCCCATATGGCGAGGACCCGGAAACGTGGCCAGATGTATTTCGGGAAGCTTGCCTGGCAAGTGGATTAAAAGATAACAGCAAGGTTGGCATCGAACCGCTCCTGCTGAGAGTTTTTGAATATCGTTACCTGCAAGGTGCTTTACCGCAAGCTCAATTTCTCTCTGCTCAAGAGACTATAGCAAAATTAAGATTGTACAAAGATGGAAATGAAATAGCAGCGATGCGGAACGCGATTGATGTGGCTCAAAAAGCTCTGGAAGCGACATTATTACAAACCGAAATTGGGATGAGCGAGCGCCAGATAGCTGCCGAACTGACCGTTCAGCTTTTTCGGAATGGGTGCGATCCCCAACTTCCCTTCGAACCCATCGTCGCTTCGGGGCCAAACAGCGCCAACCCTCATGCTGTACCAACCGACCGTCCGTTAGAAAAAGGCGACCTGCTCATCATCGATTGGGGTGCAAGGGTAGACGGATACATTTCAGATTTGACGCGCACATTTGCTATCAGCGAACTCTCCCCGGATTGGACCCGCCTTGGCGAAATCGTCGAGCAAGCCAACACCGCCGGTCGCGCTTTTGCTCGCCCTGGCGTCTCTGCCGGCGAAGTGGACCGTGTTACCAGAGATGTGATCGACAAGGCTAACTATGGCCAGTTCTTCACCCACCGCACCGGTCACGGGATCGGCCTGGAAGCTCACGAAGAACCCTATATCCGTGATGGAAACCCACTTCCTCTTGAAGAGGGTATGTCCTTTACGATTGAACCGGGAATCTATCTTCCAGGCAAAGGCGGGATCCGGATTGAAGATAATCTCGTGATCAATGCCGAAGGTGCTGAAACCCTGAGTAGCCTGGAAAGATCAATTCGCGTCCTTGGGTAAAAGCATGTTGATTCCAACCGCAGAACCCTTTTTCTTTCCGGGTAACCAAACCGGCTGCCTGCTGGTGCACGGCTTCACTGGCACTCCAAAAGAGATGCGCCTGCTTGGCGAACACCTGGCCTCCACTGGATATACAGTATTAGGAGTTCGCTTGTTCGCCCACGCCACGAAACCGGAGGATATGCTGCGAGCCCGCTGGCAGGACTGGCTGGCTGGAGTGGAAGATGGCTGGCACCTGCTGCGCGGAATCACTGAAAAAATCTTCGTCATCGGCTTATCGATGGGCGGCGCTCTCTCGCTGGTATTTGCCTCCCGCTTTCCAGTTGCCGGAGTCATCGCCATGGCGACTCCCCACCACCTGCCAAACGACCCAAGGGTCCCCTGTATCAGGTTGATTAGTATGGTTAAGAAATATATCCCCAAAGATCCTCCTCGCTGGTCGGACATGGAAGCATACCGGGAACACATCAGCTACCAAGTGGAACCTACCCGGGCTCTTATAGAAGTTCGAGATTTATTGAAAGAAATGCGCGTTGCGCTACCGAAAGTAACGGCTCCCACGTTATTGATTTATTCAAAAAACGATCCGACGATCACACCAGACGAAAAACATATGGAAATGATCTCTGCCGGGTTGGGCAGCCGCATAAAACAAACCTTGTGGATCGAACAAAGCGGGCACGTTCTCACCCGTGACCGCCAGCGACAAACCGTTTTCGAGGCAGTAAATCATTTCATTAAAGAGATTGACCGGCTATAACGATGTATCGCGACCTTATACTTGTTTCGTTATCCTTGCTGTTATGGGGATTTGGAGAAACCTCCTTTTACTCCTTTTTACCTATTTACTTACAAAACCTTGGCGCCACCCCATTGAAAATTGGCATTCTGTTTGGTATTTATGGCTTCGCCAGCGCTTTAGCTCACATCCCTGCTGGCTACCTGGCAGATAAATTGGGACGTAAACCGTTAATGATGGCTGGCTGGATTATCGCCATAGCAGCTACAGCCGTGATGGCTGGTTCGGCCTCATTGGCTCCTTTTGCAGCCGGCATGATCCTTTACGGGACGACTATGTTCATCATTGCCCCGTTGAACAGCTATCTGACAGTCGCCAGGGGGAAGTGGTCGGTTCAAAGAGTCCTTACCCTCGTTTCGGTTTCTTTTAATTTTGGAGGCATCCTGGGACCGGTATTCGGGGGTTACATTGGCGAGGTTTATGGGTTGAGAACCCTCTTCTGGATCGCCTTGTTGATTTTCGTACTGTCGACATTAACGCTGACAATTATCCATCCACAACCGGTGCAACCTCGTTCCAAAGAAAATGATGGAAAGGGTTTGCTCTCTAACCCGAGATATTTATGGTTTTTGGGGATCTTGCTTCTGGCATATTTCTCCATGTACTTACCCCAGCCCTTAACCCCCAATTTTTTACAGAACCAACGCAACCTGAGCCTGGCTCAGATAGGCCAGCTCTATTCGATTAGTGGAGTAGGAATAGTAACTATCAATCTGGTCTTGGGACATTTAGGAGCGCAAACCGGATTCATCATCGGTCAGTTTGCTGTCGGCCTTTTTGCCGTTTTGCTTTGGAAAACCAGCGGATTTCCCTGGTATGCGCTGGCATTCTTTCTACTAGGCGGATCTCGATTAGCGCGATCTATGGCAACCGCTCAAGTGCGTATGCTGGTTCACGAAGCAAACATGGGACTGGCCTTCGGGCTGGCGGAGACCTTCAGTTCCACAGCGATCATCCTTGCTCCAATGTTGGCGGGATATCTCTATAACCATGAACCAGTTTCGGTTTTTGCGATTGGTGTTGGTTTGGTAATCATATCTTTACTCACAACAATTTCATTCGGTCTTTTTATCAATAAATCGAGGATTAAATCCATCTCATTTCAGAAAATCTAACTTAGGAAATCCTGGGGAAAAGGTCTTGCGTTTTTTGATCGGTATCTTCGGGGTGGCGATCATGTGGGTTGGGCTTGGAAATTTATTTCCCCGCGGAGAAGCTCTTATCCTATATATTTATCGATACCTTCGTTACGCCCTGCTTGGTTTTTGGGTCTCTGGTCTGGCTCCGCTCATAATTATCCGCTTGAAAATCGCGAATAAAAAAGTAAGGGGCTGAGATACCTCTCCAGCCCCTCGCATCGCTCGTAATTATTCTTCCTTGGAGCTCGATAGCTCCTTCTGACGAGTGGCGATAATCTCCGAAGCAATGTGCGTAGGTACGACTTCGTAATGGGAAAACTCCGTTTTGAATATACCTCGCCCACCGGTGATCGAACGCAGATCCGTAGTGTAACGCAACATCTCTGCAATAGGTACCTGAGCTGTCACAATAGAGCGGCCTTTTTCTGTATCCATACCCTGAACCCGCGCCCGGCGGGTGTTCAGGTCGCCCAGAACATCGCCCATATTAGCCTCCGGAACGACGATGCGCACATTCATAATCGGTTCCAGTAGCACGGGGGAGGCTTCTTTCACGCATTGTTTAAAAGCCTCACGACCGGCGATTTCAAACGCTACCGGTTTCGAATCGACCGGGTGCTCCTTGCCATCGTATACGGATACTTTAACGTTTTTAATTGGGAAACCGGCAATTGCGCCTTCCTTCATCACAGCTTTTATTCCTTTTTCAATAGCCGTCATGTAGCTGGAGGAAATCGCGCCGCCAAACACGTCATTAGAAAAGGAGTAGTCTTCATCCGGAGAGGCTTCAACCCGCATGGCAACTTCAGCAAACTGTCCGGCTCCACCGGTTTGTTTCTTATGGCGGTATGTTGCCTGGCCTTGCTTGGTGATGGTCTCCTGGTAGGCGACCTTGGGGATTTCGGTATTTAACCCCGTCTGAAATTTCGCCTCAGCTTTACGGATGGCGACGTCTATATGTTGGTCGCCCATCCCCTGTAGAATTGTCTGGTTGGTGGCCATTTCCTGCCGCCAGGAAAGGGTCATATCTTCCTCGCAGAGTCGCGTCAATGTCGGGCTGATTTTCGCCGAGTCTGCCTGGGTCTTGGGGATAACTGCTACCTGGAACAATGCATTCGGATACTCGGGGATAAGCAGACTGAGCGGGTGACCACGGTCGCAAAGTGTGTCCCCCGTAGATGTCACGCTCAGCTTGGGCACGGTGGCAATATCACCAGCATGGACAGTTTTTACGTTGATGGCCTCTTTTCCTCGCAAGATGTGAAGAGTACCCAGTCGTTCCTCAGTGCTTTTCGACTGGTTCCAAACTCTTGTATCAGAAGTGATCACACCGGAATAAACACGGAAATAGGTAATCTTTCCAACAAAGGGATCCGCGGTCGTCTTCCAGACGTAGGCAGCCAGTGGCTCGCTATCGGAGGCAGCCAGTTCTTCCTGGCCTTCCTTCCCGGTTGCCATTACAACAGGAATCTCAGCAGGAGAGGGCATTAATTCAACGATGGCGTTCAGCAATGGAGCAATACCGATCTCAGCGGAACCTGCAGCCACAAAGACAGGAACAAAACCACCCGAATGGATAACCTTTTTTAGACCACGGTTAATTTCCTCCGCAGATAACTCACCCCCTTCAAGATACTTCTCCAATAATGCATCTTCACCCTCGGCGGCTGCTTCGATTAACTCCATGCGCGCCACGCTCACCTCATCGGAGAATTCAGCCGGGATATCTGTGACTACGCTACCGTTACCTTCGAAGGCTTTCATCGTCACCAAATCGAACACCCCTTTGAAATCCCCTCTCTCCCCCCAGGGTAATTGTACGGGAATCAAACGGGTTTCGGAAATTTCAGCGACTGAATCCATTGCTTTACGGAAATTGGCGTTATCCCGGTTCATCTTGTTGACCACCAGGATACGAGGGAGTTTAAATCGATCACAATAATTCCAGGCAAATTCAGTACCGACCTCCGCACCTGCCACCGAATCGATAAGGATTACGGCGCCATCGGCGACCCTCAAAGCAGAGATCATCTCTCCGATGAAATCGCTATAGCCGGGAGTATCCAGAAAGTTGATTTTGAAATCCTTATATTCCACCGGGATTAGAGCAGTCGAGAGGGAAATGCCTCGCCGGATTTCCTCATCCTCGAAATCTCCCATCGTCGTGCCGTCCTCTATCCTCCCCAGTCGCGTCGTTGCGCCGGTAAAGTGTAAAAAAGACTCGGCAAGCATCGTCTTACCGGAGCTACTATGGGACGCCAGGGCAATGTTGCGAATAAACTCGGTTGTATATTCTTTCATTGAGTATTCCTTTTCGTGCGAATTAATTTAGACAGCATTTGATTTTAAGTGAAGTTGCCTTCCTTGTCAAAGACAGATTTAGATAACTCGCTGTTTTTATCGAGTAAAATCTATTTCGTGCACCTTTGGTTACGAAAATTAATCTACAATCTGTAGTATTTCCGTAAACCCCCATGGGACTCAGGGATATCTCCACCTGAACTCATGGCATTTATCCAAAGCCACCCACCAGGCAGAGCCCTCGACCTTGGTTGCGGAACGGGTACCAATGCCATCACCCTGGCTGCTCATGGTTGGGAGGTGACCGGAGTCGACTTTTCCCGGCGCGCCATCCAAATTGCCCGGCGTAAGGCTCGGCAGGCTGAAGTAAACTTGAGTCTGATTCTCGGCGATGTTTTACGCTTAGATGGTGTTTCAGGATCCTTTGATTTAATTTTGGACATCGGTTGTTTCCACAGTCTGAGTAAATCTGAAGTAGACAAGTACATCCATAACTTAAAGCGTTTACTAGCAATGGATGGGACATTGTTAATGTACGGCTTCTATAAAATCTCAGGGGTTTCACGTCCGGGTATATTGGAAGAAGACGTGAATGCATTATCAGAAAATCTGGTTCTTACCAAGCGTCAGGATGGCATAGATCGAGGCCAGCGTTCATCGGCCTGGTTTACATTTCAACGAATGCAATAAGTGCGATTATCAAGTAGAAATCCATATTTGGTAACTTATCTTATTGGTAAATTCCCTTTATGAAACTCCTCTTTATTTTTCTTGACGGTGTTGGCCTTGGTATAAATGATCCTGAGATAAACCCCTTCGCTCGCGCCCGAATGCCGCAAATGCGAAAATTGCTCGACGGGAGGGGATTGGTCACCGAATCCGCTCCATTTGAAAGCCAGCGGGTTAGCCTACTTGCCCTGGATGCCTGCCTGGGCGTGGATGGCATTCCCCAATCGGCCACCGGGCAAGCCACTCTGTTGACAGGCAAAAATATCCCCAACCTGATAGGCTACCATTACGGACCAAAACCGAATCCGCCTATAGCGGAATTCCTGTGCAACGGCAACTTTTTCACCATCCTTGGGCGATCGAACCGGAAGTGCGCACTTTTAAACGCGTACCCTCCTCGCTATTTCGAGGGCATCCGAACAGGAAGACGGATGTACTCCGCTATCCCGCTTGCCGTCACCAGCGCCGGTTTTCCCCTCAAAACTATAGACGACCTGTATAAACATCAAGCGTTGTCAGCCGATTTCACCGGTAAGGGCTGGCGCGAGCACTTAGGTATCAGCGATGCCCCTTTATTAGAACCTTATCAAGCCGGTGTAGACCTCTCCCACCTGGCAAACCAATTTGATCTTTCACTTTTTGAGTACTGGTTGACCGATTACGCTGGTCATCATCGAAACATGGAAGACGCTGTTTCGGTATTGGAAACATTTGACCGGGTCATTGCCGGACTGTTAGCCTCCTGGGATTACACTGATAGCCTCATCTTGATCACTTCCGATCATGGCAATCTGGAAGACCTGAGCACACGACGTCACACCCGCAATCCCGTCCCTGCAGTGCTGATCGGTTCAGCAGAGCATTGCGGCCAATTTATTTCTGGCTTGCATGACCTGAGCGGAATTGCTCCGGCGATCCTCGGTTTTCTCATTTAGAACCAATCCAACAATCCGTAGAACGAGGGTGATTTTTAGTATATTGACAAGGTTTAAATCATTATATATACTGACTCCATTATTGGTGAAGATTTTCGTTCAATTGTAAATTTTCACCGGCGTACAATTTAAAATCTAAATATAAAAATTACCACTGTAATTGCTAAACCATATCAAATTGGAGGGATGCTCTATGAAATCGCGCATCGGTTTAATTACAGGCACGATACTGGTTTCCTTAATGCTGATTGGCGCGGCCTTAGCGGCTGCTCATTTAAGCAATACCTCTCTAGGTACGAAAAGTAAAACTAGCGATGTCCTGGAATATTCACAAAAACCTGAGATGGGGTCACTCCCGGAAAGTATTCCAAATCCGAAATCTGGTTCCCTTAAACCTCCCGGAATCAATGAAAAACAAAATTTCCCGATTCCATTTGCCAATCCCGAATATTTGGATGATCCTCAATCCCCTCCCCCCCCACCTGCACAATTAATTTCTTCCAACATAAAACCCCCAATACCTGAAAACCATTTCTGGGAAAACGATTTCCCTGAATGGAATCACCCATCCAGCGGCGTCCCAGTTTTTTCAACCGGTGGAGCGCCTGAGGCCTCCGGATTCCCCATGGCGCCACAATTTACTCCTCCAATTCCAAGTGAGGAAGACATCGTCGTTTGTTTGACCTCGGACCGGGTATGGGGTGTGGCTGACGTCGGTAATACTTATACGGTAACCGTAGATGGCGAACAAATGGGCGCCTCAATGGCGGATGGTGTGGGATTCTATTGGACCACGTTATACGATTCAGGGGGTAACCGCCCGTTCTTATCAGGGGGAGAATCAATCGAGGTTTTCCAAAACGGTTCTTCTTTAGCCAGCACTACCATTCGCCCTATTAATGGCTCAATCGATCTGATCAACAACGTTGTCTCTGGCACTATTGGGGGTTTAAGTTTTCCTATCAGTGTTACGATTTACATGGGTTCATCCGCTGAACCCACTATGACATCTTATAGCCAGACAGTCTCAACAGATGGTGATGGTGATTTTCAGTTTGATTTAAGTGGTAATTGGAATTTTATTGCCTGGGATGAAGCTGTGGTGGCTTACACCCAGAATGATATTGAAGTTCACCGACATGTATATCCAGAGCGAAGCCTGGCTGTGCGGGTTGCTCCCGTTCAATGGGTATATAGCCGCTCAACTCCTGACACGCCCGTGACAGTCACCCTTTTTCTTTCCGATTACGCCACTAGCAAAGAAACCAGAACAGTTCAAACCGATCCTTTATATGGTTGGATTTTTACCGTACTGGATGCGGAAATCGCCGAATCGGATATCGTCGCCATCGAATTGGAAGACTCCACGGTGATGAGCCGCACGATCGACAAACTGACTGAATATATCGACGCTGATAACGACCGCATCGTGGGTGAAGCTCCTGCTGGGAATACGGTGTATGGCCGGATCGATTCCCACCTTTCCCCCCAGGGTGCAACTGTTATCCAGACAGAAACAACTGCAGACGCTTCCGGAATCTATACCCTGAGCTTCAGCGGTATTGCCGATATCATGCCAGGTGAAACGGCAGCCGTGTTTATGTCCGATGCCGAAGGCGACGATCTAAATCCAAGGGCTTACGCATCATCCGTGGTGGTAAACCAGACCTGGGACGAGGTCAGCGGTTATGGAGAGGCTCCATTCAATCAAGCCGTTGGTTGGCCGGTGACCTTAACGCTTTACAGCCTGGCTGAGGACACAACCAATATCTTTTCCAAGGGACTGAGTCGATCAGGCCAGTACACCTTCAATTCGGATGATGGCCTTCCTGATATCGCGCCTGGCGACATCATCACGGTCGAAACCGAGGGCACTTCCTGGCAGGGTGTGGTCCACGTGATGACCATGACCACCGCAATGAATTTAGAAGAAGATCAATTTACCGGAGGGGTTATATCCCCCTCCGGACGGGTGGAAGTGAGCGTCTGGAATGGGCAAAGCCAGCTTTATCCTGTAAATGGATTTTATGAAATGAGAACGGACGCTGCCAGCCCGTATACCGCAGCCCTGACCGGTTTTGACATGCGCAATGACCAGGGCTTCGACCTCTCTCACCGCACTCCCGAAGATAACATTGAACGAATTTCTGGAAATACAGCCGGATTCGGCGCCTTCGTGAACGGCAACGCTGTCCTCGGAAACTTAGTCGAACCAGATCTGCCGTTCACCATCACCCTATTCGATAGTGGAGGTGGTGTTAAAGCCCAACTGACAGGCGTGTCAAGCCAGCCTGCCGGAGATATTGGCTGGAATGATTTCTTGAGTAGCGGCGAGGAAATTCAACCCGGCGACAAGGTTTGGCTGCAATCCGAAGCAGGCTTCTCACAAACGATCACCATACCTCCGATCGAAATTACTCCTGACTTGCTGAATGATGCTGCCAGTGGTTATGCTCCAGCAAACCAGCTTCTACTGGCATCGGTAGACAACCAAGGACAGGGATTCATCCCCTCGAAGGAAAATGGTGAATTTGTCTTTGAAGTTGATCAACTTCAAGAATTATGGGGTGGGAACGGTAATCTGGAATGGGGAGAGGCGATCTGGATGGAATACTGGGATGAAAACTGGAACTGGGTCTATCAAGGTTTCCAGTGGCCGAATATCATTGCTCACTACAGCATGGAGGGTAACAATGATGTCTGGGGCGAATTTGCTTTTCCGGGCAATACGATCGATATCACCGTGACCCATCCGGTTAGCGGGGAGATCGCCACAGGTACAACTACAGCAGGCGACTGCGATTGGTGTAAATCCCACGAATACTCGCTATCCTTCCCTAACGGCACCATCGCTCCCGATAATATCGTCACCGTGAATTTTGGCGATGGATATATCATTTCTACTACGGTAGTGGCATTGACCGGAAATCCAGATGTTAGTACGGATATTGTTACAGGAACTGCTCCTGCAGATTCTTCATTACACCTCAACGCAGACTGCCAAGATGGTGGCTGCTGGAGTGTTATGAAAAACGTTCCAGTTGATAGTAGTGGTGTTTATACAGCAGACTTCGGCACCCAGGGAAATCCCACTCACGATATCGATTATGGGGATCATTTCAACATCCATTATTCCGACCAGAACTGGAATCAAACCCAATTCTCATTCCGTGTCCCTTACCCCGAACTAGAGGCCTACAAGTGGAACCCATCCGGTCACACCCGGCCGGGCGGTGTGTACGTTTACGGCGTCTATTATGACAACGACGGAAACGGCGAGACCGAAGATACCATCATTGTCGACACAATTCCGCCTTCAACCACCTGGGCTGGGGATACCAGCGGCATGACCCCTGACATCGGCAATGGGGTAATCACCTGGAATCTGGGGACGCTGGCGCCGGGTGACCGGGGAACCTTCATGGTAACCTTAAACGTATCGGATACAGTCCCAATTGGAACCGGAAATCTGCCAGCCAATTGCGTCGAAATCTTCACTTCCAGCCCTGGCGATCCCGACCCCGGAAATGATAGCGGTTGCTCGAATCCGGTGGATGTATGGGATACCGACGTTGGTGTAAGCGTCAACAAATCTCCAAATCCAGGCGATCCAACACCAGGTCAGGAGTTCGATTATGACATCAAGGTATGCAGCGACCGTGGGACAGCCTCCGGACCGGTCTGGTTAACCGATACACTTCCGGCATCGACATCATTCTTGAACTGGCAAATCGACGACTGGCAACAAGCTTTTTGGAATGAAGTGAGCTCCGGTGATGACCACCTGGCGCTCTACGCACCTGGGTTCCCTGGTAACTTCTGCCAGAACATCAAAATCCGGCTATTGCTTGACGCTGGCGCCGTCATAAGCACGAACCTGGAGAACACTGTTGTCGTGAACACGCCCGACGATATCGATTCTGAAAACAACCAGCAGGTCAACACGGACGCCCACGTCAGCCCACCGCGTTACGACATGAATACGGATAAATGGGTAGGAGGTCGGGCTATATTCGTCCCTGGAGGTCTGGTGCGCTATGGAACCAATTATTGGAACGCCGGAAATAGCGCAGTCCACGCCTGGATTTCCGACACCTTACCAGTGAGCACTTCGTATCTTTCTGGATCCACTTGGGATGACAACGGTAACCCCTTTGAGCCGGTGACGGTGACCGAGGATTACGTGGTTTGGGATCTGGGTATCGTGGAAGTTAATCGGGGATTTGGATTCAGCTACAGATTAGATATCGATAATTCAGTTCCAACCGGTACCATTTTAAAAAACTGCGTCGAAGTTGGTACCGATTATCCTGAAGACACACCCTGGGATAATGTAAAGTGTATTGAAGAAACCGTAAATGACTATGGTCCAAATTTGCGCGTAGTAAAGACATCCTACTGGAATGGGGATGGCGCAATTGACTACGAGGTGGGATTTCAAAATATTGGTGACGAGTCGGTTTACGATGTCTGGATTACTGATACCTTACCGACGAACACCTCCTGGGGCGGACAAAATGAGTGGTATTTTGATTGGGGATCGTTGATCGATCAAAACGAAAGCAGCATTGAGCTCGGTTGGAAATTTGACGAAATACCCGCCGGTAGAAAAGGTTGGCTCTACTTCAATGCCAGCCTGGACGACCCCAACATTCGACCTCGTTGGTACACCAATACGGTGGTCATCGATACACCTCTCAATGATGTAAATCCAAATGACAACACGGACTCCACGGTTGATGTTAAAGGTGAAGTCGAGCGGGCGGAAATGTGGGTCGGTACGGACCACAGCAACCTGTGGGGTGAGGCCTTACCGGGCACAACAGTCACGGTCACCACGGCTTACAACCAGTATGTCACCTCAGCCACCGATCCTGATTGCGATGGCTGCTGGCATACCGACGACATTGGCCAGATCTATCCCGGAGATACGGTAACCGTCACGGCTGACGATGGCGAACTACCTGTGATCATCATAGTGCCTGACCCATTTACCGTGCATACCTCCTCTATTACCAACACCGTGTGGGGGCAAATCGGCGGCGCGGCGGGCGACTTCGTCGATGTTAATGGCTACTGGCCTGTCGGATACAAACGACCGCCTATCGATGGTGCAGATAATTTCAGCTCACAGTATGTTGATATCCCACGTGGAGGCCAGGGTTATATTCGCTACCCAACTTTGATCGATTACGCCGAAGTGATGTTCCATCGCTCCTTCCGTGACCCTCAACTGGTGTTACGGGTGAATTATGGTCATGATTGGGTGGGAGGCGATTACGATCCTGGATACACGATCTCGATCACCGTCAAAGATAGTGGTGGAGAAGTTAAAGCTTCAGCTATCCTCAGTTCCACAGAGGGAGGCGGGTGGGGTCAGCCTGGTTTCGAGACACAATGGTATCAATGGTCCCCAAGCCAGCCCGACATTCAGGCCGGAGATTGGGTGTATGGAAAAGTGCTGGATAATGGCTATACGAATACCGTCCATGTCGGCGAGATCAGCGGGAACGTCGACACAGACGCAGACACGATTTCCGGCACGCTCGATGCAGATTGGTTTACGGATCCTCTGAATGTGAGATGTGAAGTCTGGGTGCAGAACGGGCCGGATGGTATCGAAACGACAGCTTATCCGGATGGCGGATCATACCTTTGCGATTTTAGCACCGTCGGTTGGGATTTACTTCCAGGTCAAGACGTCGCCGTTCGCTACGAAGAGCCGGATAACGATCTGGTCATCAACGTCTTTTCCGAGCCGACGCCTCACCTTCGGGTGAGCAAGTCACCTTACAGCACACCCGGCGAGGGAGGCAATCTGAGCTTCCGCGTGGACTACTGGAACGATGGTGGCGCAGAAGCCCAGGATGTGATCATCACCGACACGATGCAAGGATTATCTTATATCAGTGATAATGGTTCCTTCCCTTCGAATACCGGTACCACCCCAGGCGGCGACGAGTATGTCGCCTGGCAGCTAGGCGCAGTACCCGCATCCAGCTATGGCAGCTTCGATGTGTTCCTGCAGGTCAACGAACCTACTTCCAACACGATCACCAACACTGTACAGATTTCCACTTCTAATCCCTTCGACCAGGGCAACCCAGGGGAAAAGATTTATGAATGGATCGGCCATGTTGAAGATAATGACACACACCTGAACGTAAGTAAATACGCCTGGACCGGCGACCCGGCTCCAGGTTACGACTTCCTTTGGGTCGTGAATGTCTGCAACAAAGGTGGCACGGAGAGCTCTGAAGTCGTTTTGACCGATTTTCTTCCCATTTCAACAACCCTGTTAAACTGGTGGGGCCAGCATCCCATCTGGACGGAGGTTGTCAGTGATTCAACGAAACTGGTCGTATCGCGACCATCCCTGCCAAACGGTTGGTGCAGTGAGGTATACCTTAATTTCAACCTGGACGTGAGCGCCTGGGCCGGGATGCAAATCACCAACACAGCCGTAATCACCGCCAGCAACGACCTGGAGGATACAGATAACGAAGCTTCACAGACGCTATGGGTTGGTAACCCGCATACCAATATCCGCGTCGATAAATGGTGGAACCGGGGATCTTTGGTGCCCGGTGGAGAGCTGTATTACGGCATCCGCTACCAGAATAACGGCAACGTACCAGTAGGCACCTTCCGCATCACGGATACCTTGCCGGCAAACACATCCTTCCGCATCGCCACTATCGGCGGCAGCCAAACGCCCTTCGTACCGGTGTATACCGGCACGACCTACGTCGTCTGGGAAGTTTCTGGCCTTGACAACGGTTTTGCTGGCGACTTCGAGATGGTTTTGGACGTCGATGTTGGCGCCTCCCCTGGCAACCTCCTCACCAACACGGTGGAAATCAGCCCGCTTCCCGGCGAGGATTCCTACGACGACAATACCAGCACCTGGGTGGAGCAACTCTACGATCACGGTCCAAACCTGCGGATTGTAAAAGACGGCCAGTGGGACGACTGGGGCACCAACACCCGGCGAGTTTCTTACTCAATAAGAGTGGAAAACGTCGGCGACGAAACTGTAGAACCAGTGACCATCACCGATACCTACGACGCGAAGATGTATCTGGAGGGCAGCATCGGCTTCAATTACTGGAGCAACTGGAGTTGGAACGACAACCCCGCCAGTCACTTCTACACCGCAACGTTCGAATCGCTGGAGGCAAGCCAGAGCATTCGAGTCGA
>Ga0299912_10002462_pt1 | contig 15175 bp, 11 predicted proteins | sample RVTome_2_FD_207667 | JGI IMG/M metagenome (GOLD analysis project Ga0299912, IMG submission 207667) | Soil microbial communities from uranium-contaminated site in the Upper Colorado River Basin, Wyoming, United States - RVT95D214 (version 2) ... | reverse complement strand
CGATTGAGCTGGGTAAAAACTATTGAAAGCGGAACGCTCTTCAATAATTTTATATCTCACCTAAATTATTAAAGAGTATAAATAAGCTCCCATACCTGGATATGGGAGCTTATGTTATTCAATTATGTCCAATGTTAAGGGCTGACCCCAATTCACGATTTGCCCTTTTTAGTGTATTCAATCAAAATGATACGTTAATTCCTGCGCCGTAGTACTCTGCCCCCAATTTGTAGAACTGGCCGAAGGGGAGATTGCCGTGGTAATATTCGCCGAAAAGCTGAATAGCCCGTTTTTCGGCATAGGGGCTGCGGATATTGACGCCGGCTTTGACATTAAAGTCGGGGTTCCAGTCGGTTTCCTCCCAGGCATGGCACAGGACGCTGGCGAACAGGCGCATCGTAGGTTTGAAGACCGGCTCCCTGCTTTGATAATCAATGCCTGCCTCGACACTGTAACGCTTGAGGTCGGAGTCGGTGTGGAGGATGTACGAGGGACCAGCGGTGAACTGGAATCCCTTCCATTCCCGGGCGCCAAGCAGTTCAATAGTCTCGAAGCTTAAGTTCATGCGCGTTACCTTCATCTCCGGATTCTGTTGTGGCTGGAGGAGAAACTCGTCCCCCAGGTGGGAGGACTGGTGGAAGAGGCGCACCCGCGCCGACCAGGGACCGTTCCGGTAGGATAGCGGAAAGCCGATGATATAGTCGGCATTAATCAAATCCCTGGAAGAGGCGTCCAGATTGAACTGGGCGAAGACCGCTCCGCTGATACTTAGCTGCCAGGCGTCCTCCTCGCCCCAGCCGGACCGGCGCACCAGACCGAAGCTATCGCCGAACCCGACCGATCCGATGTTGATACTGTCAACGGGGAGGTTGAGGCGGAGGATGGTTAAATGGGTACGGGGCTCCCTGGGGTTCGCCATTGGGGGGTAAAACAGCTGGCCCTGAGGGAAGAGAGTGGTTTTTTTGACGGTGACCTGCTCGATATTCTTATCTTGCGGCACGTCGCCAAATCCTACAATAAAGGGAAGAAACGCTGCCAGGAGCAGCCCCATAAAGAAGTTTCGCATAAGTATATTCCTTATCTCTCGGACGCTGAAATCCGATGCTATCGCATAAAGATCTCCTCTGGAGACCAGCGGTTTTTTTGCCCGCCTTCTTCTATTTTATTGCTGTCGGCCGGTTTTGAAATACCGTACCTTTACCGTCCGCATCTCATAACCATTGGAAGAATAAATGCGCAAACGCCTCCTTGATCTTTTGCAATAGCGGTCTTTTTTTCCACTTATCCCATTGGATCTGGTCGGATTCCGCAAGGTCCCCGGCAAACATTTTCTCCATTTCTACCGCAAACTCATGGCTCAGAACAACTGCGTTCACCTCATCATCGCTTAACAGACTCCAGAAGTCCAGGTTTGTGGAGCCGACCGTCGACCAGACGTCGTCAATTACCGCGGTTTTCGCATGCAGCAGGGCGTCGCGGCGTTCATATATCTGCACTCCCGCTTTTAATAGCTCGGAATAATTATATCTCGCTGCATTTAAGGCCATCGAAGAATCGGTGGTTGAGGGGAGAATAATCTTTACGTCAACACCGCGCCTGGCCGCGTCAGTGAAGGCATCCATTATCTGGTCGTCGGGGATAAAATAGGCATTAGTCAGATGAATCGAATGCTCCGCAAAAGTGATGGCGGACACATAAACGATAAAAGTGATCCTGTTGCTCTGTCCCGGCGTGCTGCCGACCACCCGCACCAGGGCATTACCGTATTCTTTCTGATCAGACAAATATTTAGGTTCATCTAGTTCCGGTCCTTTCTGCTTCAGCCAGGTGTCAAGAAAAAGTTTTTGGGCCTCAGTCACCGCGGGTCCTTCAATTTGAACGTCTGTATCACGCCAGGGCAGAGGCTCTCCTTTTACTATTTTCCCTCCGGAAAGACCTTTTGAATAAACCGAACTGATGTTGAGGCCTCCGAGAATGGCGACTTTACCATCAACGATCAAAATCTTGCGGTGATCCTGGTGTATCAGCAACCATTCCCCGTGAGCCTTCAGCGGATTTAACGGATTGAATTCGACCACCTGAATTCCACCGTCACGCAAGCGTTTAAAAAAAGATCCGGGTGTTTTAAAACTTCCCACGCTGTCGTAAATAATATTTACCTGGACGCCTTCCGCCTGTTTTTGCAGCAACAGATCGACAAATTTGCGGCCCACCTCATCATCTTCAATGATAAAGGTTTCAAGGTTGATATGGTCTTTGGCATTCTCTATTATTTCGAACATTGCGGCATAGGTAGCCTGACCATCAGCGAGAAGAGTGACTTTGTTCCCCTTCGTCAGCGGGCTTTCGGTGACCGATTCTACCACGGCAGTGTGGCGTTCCAGAATGTCCGTCGGGTCGACCGATCTCTTCAGCCGTTCCATAATAGCCTTGCTTTGTTGTGAAGATAACAGCCCTTTTGATGAGATGATTTGACGAGGATTCTGTGAAATCGGCGACTCATCAATCATTCCAGAGACATCCGGCAAGGTCGCACATCCATTGCCGAGGATCAAGATGGATACAAACAGAAATAACAAAAAGAATGGCTTGCTGATTGTCATATGTTTTTTAAAAAATAATCTCCTTCACCATAAATACCCCCATCTCAGTCGCAGTGGCGCGACTTCTTCATATTTCAACACCTGATGGTTTCTCCCGGTTATTTCGTCAGTCGTGCGCTTAAGTTCTGCAATGACCTGAATACCTGACAAAAGGATAAATGCTATATAGCTTGAACCTCGAGAAGGGCAAGCACTACCCGCCTTCGCAGAGAGCCGCCAACTTCAGTCGGCGGGGCTCCACTGTGGTGATGGAACCCTAAATGAAATTTACCAAAGATAAGATTAGTCGTGGACGTTCGTGAAAGCGTGAAAATTGTGATAGGAATTCATCTTTTCATAAGAGTCCCATATTCTTAATTGAGCTTGCCCTTTACTTTGTAAAATTGACATCCCCCCTGCTCCATCGTGCCGGATTTCATGGTATTCCTTCTTTAGGATATCTATTTGACTGTCGGGCTGTTTTGTTTCAAAGGCAAGGGTCCGGATCAATGTAAAACGCCTTTCCGGACCCTTAACCCGATGCCCCTATTTCACTATGATTTCAAAAAGAACCCTCATGTTTGCCTTTGCTGCGTTTGAGTAAATCTCTTTAGGCGCTGCTTCGTATGCTGCCGGGTATGACTCGCCATAGCCGATTGTGGAAAGCCTGTCCGGGGTAATAATTCCTTCGTTAATGAGGTATTCCTGAACGGCCTTCGACCTTCTTTCGCTCAACTTCTGGTTGTAGTCTTCAGTGCCGGAAGCAGAGGTATACCCAGCAATGCGGACTTTAGCGTTAGGATTATCTTTCAGCATCTGGATGTTTCTTTTCAGTATCGCCTGTGCTTCTGGAGTAAGTGTCGACTTATCGAAATCAAAATGTACGTCCTCAAACGCAAGGACAATGATCTTCGGCTCAGCTGCGGCGACCTTAACCTTCTCCTCGACCTTTGGTTCAGACAAAAGGATAACTACCGGCTCTTTCACCACCTCAGGCTTTGCCATATACTCCTGGGCCTGGGCCCTGATAGGGGTCTTTTCCCTGCCACCGAACGCAAAGACTATTCCAAATGTAGCCTCAAGATTGTGATATCTCTCTTGCATAATTTCATTAACCATATGATCTCTGAGATCGACTCTAAGGGCGATATTGTCCGACACCCATAATTTCGCTCCTACACCAACATTAAAAGAAGCCATGTCCTGAGTTGATATCGATGGACTATAACGGACTCCTCCGAACCCGACACTGATGTAAGGGTTAAAATTACCATCGGGCTTAAAGTGATAGACGGCATCGATATTATAAAAAGTAAGGTGCACTCTATCCATGGGCCTTCCGAATTGTCCTTGTGTTTGAGCCGTTTTTGCCCTGTCTTCAAGGTTGGTATGGATAGATTCCCCGGAGATTTCTATACCAAAATACCTTGTGAAATTGTAACCAATCCGTCCGCCAAATACAAATTGGTCCTCGAGATTTTGACTGCTTTCGAAGAGATTGTAACCTGCGAACGGAGTCAGTTCAAAGCTTCCTGCCTTTATCTCAGACCGAGCAGACAAGGGAAGGAGAAAAACAAATGCTGCTAACATCAGCGCCGCACGATACATTGCTTTCATTGTAAGTATTCCTTTATATGCTGTTTTCATTGCACGTCCTCCTTGTATATTGTTTGCCTATTGCTGTTGTCTTTCCGACTCTTTAAAAAAAGCCGTGTGGGATATCTCTGCGCCAAAAGAACGAGGCGTTGTAGAGAGGCAATAGGGAGACAGGCTGAATTATGAAAAATAACCTGTCTTCCCTTTTTGCCTGTTTTCATGTCAAATACCTCATGCCTTGCCTTATGGGGCAGGGACGTTAATGACGGTGTTCACCATCGTAACTGAAGCCACCAGGGATAACGCTCTGCCCTCCAACGTCACTAACGCGACGTTGCCGGCCGTGGAGAACGAGACTCCCGCCTGAGAAATGATGGTTCCTACCATGGTCCCGCCTCCTCCTGCGTTGATCGTCGCGGCAGTGCCGACCTGCCAGAAAACGTTCTTGGCCTGTGCGCCGCCAGCTAGGATGATACTCTGCGGGAATGCTGCTCCCGGGCCGCCCACGGTGAGCGTACTGCCTATCTGGAAGACAAAGACGGCATTTGCATCCCCCTGGGCGTCGAGGGTGAGATCTCCTCCCTGTATCATAACCGCCGAGGAGTTTGTATAGATGCCAGGATAAATTGTTGTCCCGGCCAGATTACCAGCCAGAACTCCGTCAGACGGCATTGCTGCTAACTGCAGATACGCGGTTTCCGCATCGAGACGTGCTTGGGTTGCAAGGGCGCAATAGGCGGCATTTACACCAGTAGAAGTTGGGCCTGTGGTGGAATTGGTACACGTGTAGATCGTCCCGTTCACTGCTCCAATATTGGATCCCGTTTCCGTAAAGATATCTCCTTCCGTATCGTGGAATCCGGTTACCGACGTAGCACCCGTAGCTATAGTCCCGATATCCCCATTAATGACCGTCAGAGTCCCCTGGTTGGTCATTCCGGCGGAACCCCCAAAAGCCCCGAAAGTGTTGGCCAAACCAAGCGGTACTGCGGTTGGTACGAGTACCGCACCTGTGGTAAAGGTCCATGGATTCGGTACAGCCCCAGCTACTAATGCATTGCCGGCCAGGTCCTTGGCCCCGGTTGTAATCGTGGCGGTATATTTGGTGCCGGGTGTGAGACTGGCCTGTGGTGTAAAGGTCGCAATATTGGTCAGTAAATTATAGCCGACTGTCCCATCTAATATTGGACCCAACGGGGGGCCGCTTTCTTGCACCGTAAAGGTTGCTGTGCTGATCGTTAAGGGGGCCATCGCCTCGCTGAACGTTGCGTTGACGGCACTGTTGATCGCAACATCTATCTCAAGATCAGCGGGATTGGTGATGGTCACCGTGGGTGGGGTGGTGTCTGGTGCCGCACCTGTGGTAAAGTCCCACACATAGTCTGTTGCCAGTGCATTGCCGGCCAGGTCCTTTGCCCCGGTTGTAATCGTGGCGATATAGGTGGTGCTGAATGCAAGCGCGCTTACTGGTGTAAAGACCGCAGTTACGCCAGCGTAGGTCACAGTGCCTGAAACAGCCGTTGCCCCTTCTAAGGTAAATGTTGTTGTGGTGATCGTTAACGGGTCCATCGACTCGCTGAAGGTGGCGGTGACGGCGCTGTTGATCGCTACGCCTGTGGCAGCATCAGCAGGGACTGTCAGAATTACGGTGGGTGGGGTGACGTCCGGTGCCGCACCTGTAGTAAAGCTCCACACATAGTCCGCTGCCAGTGCATTGCCGGCCAGGTCCTCGGCCCCGGTTGTAATCGTGGCGGTATAGGTGGTGCTGAATGCAAGATTGCTTGCTGGTGTAAATATCGCAGTTACGCCAGTGTAGATCACAGTGCCTGAAATAGCCGTTGCCCCTTGCCTTAAGGTAAATGTTGTTGTGGCGATCGTTAACGGGTCCATCGCCTCGCTGAACGTTGCGCTGACGGAGCTGTTGATCGTTACGCCTGTGGCAGCATTAGCAGGGACTGTCAGAGTTACGGTGGGTCGGGTGGTGTCGGGTGCCGCACCTGTGGTAAAGCTCCATACATAGTCACTTGCCAGCGGATTGCCGGCCAGGTCCGTGGCCGCGGTTGTAATCGTGGCGGTATAGGTGGTGCTGAATGCAAGATTGCTTGTTGGTGTAAAGACCGCAGTTACGCCGGAGTAGTCCACATTGCCTGTAACAGCCGTTGCCCCTTGCTTTAAGGTAAATGTTCCAGCGGTGATGATCGCTGACTCGTCCATCGCCTCGGTGAAGGTGGCGCTGATTGCCTGGTTAATCGGCACACCTGAAGTAGGCACACCCGGGGCTAAAACAGTAGCAGGGTCTGTCCAAGTCACCATGGGGGCGGTGTTGTCTAGTGTGGTAAATCTCCATACATAGTTCGCTGCCAGCGCATTGCCGGTCAGGTCCCTAGCCCCGGTTGTAATCGTGGCGGTATAGGCGGTGTTGTATGCAAGATTGCTTGATGGTGTAAAGACCGCAGTTACGCCGGAGTAGGTCACAGTGCCTGGAACAGCCGTTGCCCCTTGCCTTAAGGTAAATGTTGTCGTGGTGATCGTTAACGGGCCCATCGCCTCACTGAACGTTGCGCTGACGGTGCTGTTGATCGCCACACCTGTGGCAGCATTAGCAGGGACTGTGGAAGTCACCGTGGGCCCGATGGTGTCTAGTGTGGTAAAGCTCCATACGTAGTTACTTGCCAGTGCATTGCCGGCCAGGTCCTCGGCCCCCGTTGTAATCGTGGCGGTATAGGCGGTGTTGTATGCAAGATTGCTTGATGGTGTAAACACCGCAGTTACGCCGGAGTAGGTCACAGTGCCTGAAACAGCCGTTGCCCCTTGATTTAAGGTAAATGTTGTCGTGGTGATCGTTAACGGGTCCATCGCCTCGCTGAAGGTAGCGGTGATTGTCGTGTTGATCGCCACACCTGTGGCAGCATTAGCAGGGACTGTGGAAGTCACCGTGGGCGCTGTCGTATCTGGTGCTACCCAATTTCCGGCTATCCCGTCTTCTTCAGTGCCTTCACTGCCTCCTCCGCTGCATCCTGTAATTAAAAAAACACTCATGATTAAGATAAACAAGAGATAAGTTTGTCGAGCGTTAAATCTTTTCATAATAGTTCCTCCTTTTCTGCATTAAAGTTATAAGCACTAAATTTGTATCTATTGCTTGTATCTTTAGACCTTCTCCTCGAATTTTGTTGTTTTCCCATCCTCACCATACCAGCAGGCAGTGATCATACGGGAAAATTAACGGTCGTCTATTTCACGACCAGATTATTCTTTACGGATTTGACCCCGTTGACGCTCCTTGCGATCTCAACCGCCTTATCTACGGCCTGTTGAGAATTAACGAAGCCGCTCAGTTGAACGGTGCCCTTGTAAGTTACAACACTGATCTTGAATGACTTGAAAAAATCATCTGCTGCAAGCAGAGATTTTACCTTGGTCGTGATGACCGAATCGTCGATGTATTCACCTGTACTTTCACGTGTGCTTGTCGCTGCACAGGCTGCAAAGGTGGTGATCAGCATAAGAAGCATTAAAAAGTGGATAACAATATTTCTCTTTTTCATAGCGGTTACTCCTCTCAGTAAGTTTGTTTATGAACAGAATTCTTCCCTCCATTTTAATCAGAGGAATTTATCCATTAAGTCTCCTCCATCCCCTCCGGGTGAAAAGCATTGTGGAAAATCATTTCATAGGGCTCTTTGAGAAGGTTCATTGCCCCCCGGAGTACTCTGAAACGCCCTGAATTCAGGTGGCTTTTAAGGTTCTCCTGGGTATCCCATTCTTCAAGAATAAAGAGTCGATTTTCATCCTCAATACTCTGGCAGAAGTCGCAGCGCTGGCATCCCTTCTCAATCCTTATGGAACCGGACAATGACGCTAACGTTTGTGATAACTCAATGCGTTTCTCAGAAAGGACCTTCATTCGTATGATTATAAGGATCATAAAAGTAGTAATTGCAAATAGTCTGCCAATAGCCGAAGGAAGATCAGAAGTTTGAATTCATCCTTTAATAACATGGGGTTAGATTAACAGTAGAGAACAGCAGAAAACCATGAAATGATCCGTTTGGCCTCAATATTTGGTGGAGCCTCAACATATTGAGGGATAGGTTGAGGAAAATCCCCGAATACGCCTTATCTCCTCCGTCGCTTCAAACCTTAGATCTACTCAATCTCAGCGCCTGATCCCAGCATGATGGCGAGCCACCGTGTGTCTTCATAATTTTCCAGCGCGATTTTGACAAGACTGGTCATGGGCACCGAGAGGATCATACCAATCGGTCCAAGAACCCATCCCCAGAAAACCATTGAAAGGAAGACAACCAGCGTTGATAAACTCATGCCTTTGCCCATAAGTTTCGGTTCTATGAAATTACCCAGAACTATGTTCGCAACGACAAAGCCAAGGGCTGTTAGAAGGGCAGACCCCACTCCTAACTGGACTAGAGCGAGAAGGACAGTAGGTAAGGCAGCAATGATTGAGCCAATATTAGGCACATAGTTCATCAGAAATACGAGCGTTCCCCAGAGCACCGGATAATCTACACCGAGGATTAAGAGCCAACCCCAGATCACAATGCCTTCGACAGCGCTGATCAGGGTTTTGATGACCAGATAGCGCTTAGCGTCCTGGCTGAATTTCTCAATAGCAGACAGAGACCTCTCCGGATTTTTTAACACAAGGTGCAACTTCTTTGGAAAATCTGCTGCCTCCAGAAGGATGAACACGACCGTAAGAAGGATCAGAAATGCATTGGTGAGGACACTGCTAAGGGCTGAGAATATACCCCCTGCAAGGCTCATCACCCACCCCGTATTGAAAATATCAGATACCACTTTTTGTGGAATGTTGACGCCCTTTTCATGCAGCAAGCTTATTAAAGCGGAAAAATGGGCCGATAATCGTTCTTGATAGTCGGGAAGGGAGTTCAAGAAATCATTCAGCGAAGGAACTATCAATGCTCCAAAGAGCAATCCTACAAACAGGATGGCCGCCAGAATGAAAACAAGCGCAAGGACCTTCGGCACGCCTTTGCGTTGCAGCCAGAACATTGGCGGAGTGCAAATGACGGAAATGAACACCGCCAGAAAAAAGGGAACCAGGATGGAACTGGCCGCCTTCATCCCCGCCACCACAATGATAAAGCTGGCCAGGGTCAATAGTGCTGGCGCCTTAGCGGCGCGGTTCACATTACCATTCATTGAATACACGTTTACTCCTTCGGCTTTCCCCCTACTTACCCGGGTCTCCATAAGACGGTGTACTCTTTTTTTCCATCCTTCCAGTCATCATCAGTAAACATCCGGTCAGCAGGCCAATTATGTAACTTACCAGAATGGATAGGACGGAAGAGGTAGAAATTTGCCAGAAAAGAAAATTAAGAACTACAGGCTGAGTGTTCTGAATGGCAAAGATCAGCAAAAGAATGAGAAGGACGATTATAGCTATCACTTTAGCACTCATTTATTAAGCCCCCTTTTTTTAATTTCATTTCATCCCTTGGAAGGAACCTTGTCCTTGGTGGAAAATTCCCTGCAAGCCTTATGCTTGATTTTTCAGGTCATGGCCGTCGCGCGCCTTCTCTGCGTCTCATTATCCACGGCTCCCGTCGCGGCTAAAAATGCCGGCAATGGCCTCAGCACCTCGTTTAACGCCACCGAAGATTGATACAATCTGAAGCAAAGGCTCCTCAATCCTGCGCTGAACCTCGATTTGAAACACTTTAAGCCGGACCGCCATATCATGCACTGTTTCAATCCCCTCCTCGACTCGATCGACCTGTCGTTGAATGGATTGCACGATGCTTTTGACATCATGGGAAATCAAAACTATGTCGCGACTTGTTGGAGCTACCTGGGCGCGGACAGAATCAATAAGTTTCTCTGCTTCTCGAGCGGTCCGGCGAATCTGGAGAAGGACAGGGATCATATAAATAACACCCAATATCATAATAGCCGCAATGACCGTGACGCTGATCGCTGTTAATATTTCCATGCTCATCTCCTTTTCAATTAGACCGCCTCGTCTTCCGTAGTGTCTTTCCCAGCTTCACCGGTTTCAGCCTCATTATTTTCGCGGCGTTCTAAAACATCTTTCGCCTTATGGCGGGCCTCAGCAAGGTGGCGGTCAGCCTCTTTTTTCAGTTCCGAGGCGCGTTGTTTTGCCTCATCGATAATCGCCTTTGCTTTCGCGCCGGCATCATCCAAAATTTTCTTGGTGTCTTTTAGAACTTCACTTCCCTTCTCCTTAATGTCAGCCCTGAGCTCTTTTCCTGATTTCGGCGCGAATAAAACACCGGCCAATACGCCCAGAAAGCTGCCGATTAAAAATCCCATCAAAAAATGACCTTGTGGTTTTTCATGCTCTTCCATATTAAATTCTCCTTTCTTCAGTTTATTTTTTTCCAGTGGATATAAGTCCAATCACCTGTTGCGAGCTATATCCCCTCATTCTCCTTGCCGCTGAGGTGATAATTTTTTAGCAATAGAAGATTCGCAAGCCAATCATCGGACTAATCCGAGGATGCCAAAGATAATAAGACAGATGGCAACGATATAACTCATAGTCTCGGGACAAGGAGACCCCGACATTGCCTCAACCGATGAAAATCTTAAACTAAAAACCTAAATAGACCGAGATATGCGCGCGGAGGTCACCGGCTTTCTTGCTCCCTCCTTCGTCCATTACCCGCGCCAAGTCGAAGCGCATGTTGAAATTCCTCTTGATATTCCAGCGAAAACCCGCGCCAATGCTGGCGATCGAGGCCTTTTGTCTGGATTCCCCGGACAACGGATTGTTGGCAGACCTGGCGATGTCATAGAACAGCAAGACGCGCATGTTACCCTCGCCGGGGACCAGTTTGCCCGCCAGGTTGGGCGAATAGAGTTCGAGGTTGATGAAATAGCCGGTATCGCGGACAATTTCGCGCTCCATAAAGCCGCGGACGGCGGTAGCGCCGGCAATGCCGAATTGCTCGCTGGATACGAGGGCATCCGAGGTGTACTGTGCATTGAAAGCGGCGCGGACTTGCCAGTTGCTCTCAAAGGCGTTCACCATGCTGGCGCCAAAGCGAAGGATCGTGTAACGGGAAGACGCCCCATCCCCGCCATTCGGACTCGGACGCGCCGCATTGAAATCACTCTCATGCCCATTAGCAGCCCCAGGGACATTGTGCGATAAGGCAACATAAAAGTCGGAGATCCGCCCGGGCTTTGCCCAATTGCCGCTGTATGCCAGGCTGACGGGCCTCACTGTGACATCCACTGCGGCCGGCCCGCAGCCGGCCTCGCCGAAGTCACCGAACGCGCAATAGTTCTCGTATGCACGATAATCGATGCCGTAAACGATCCGGTGCGAATACTCGCCTCGCCGCTCCAGCAACTGGTTATAGCGAAAGCCGTAAACAGCGCCCTTGCCGGATAAAGCGAGCGGCCCCGCGACGGTCTGCACAGTGCCGGCGCTGACATCCGAGTAGGCGATGATGAAATCCATGGAATCGCCCCACGAATACAGCGGCATGCGATAGCTCCCGCTATAGAGGCTGACCTGCTTCCACTTCCCCGGCGAGGTAACGTAGTTGAACGTGCCGACGTTGTCGCGGTTGAACAGGTTGGCATGCTGCACGCCGACGCCGAGCCGAAAGTCGCCTGTCTGCGGGTTGCCGGTATTGTCAAGGGTCAGGAAGGCCTTGAACGGCCGTACATCGATGACCTCGACGGTGGCGTCCACCATGCCCTGTTTCTCGCCGGGGCGCAACACTACGTCCACCTGCTTGGCCGGATTCTCGTCGGCAAGCTGCGCGTTCGCTGAGATATCCCCTGTTCTTGGCGAAACTTCCTCCCTGAGGACCGGAAGGCTGGAGCGGATGTTGGAATCATCAAAAAAGCGGTTGCCTTCGATGGTGACCTTGCCGATCCGCGCTTCGATGACCTGCAGCGTGACTACGCCCCGGTCGAGGTCCTGCTCGGGTGCGACCACCCACACCACGCTGAAACCTTCGGTGCGATAGCGCTGCCTGAGAGCCTCGATCGCGCGCTGCACGTCTCCATACTCGCGTTGTTTGCCGGTGAAGGGTTTTAGCAACGCTTCGATCTCATCGGCTTTGAGCAGCGTATTGCCCTCGATCTTGAAATGATCAATATCGAAACGCTCGGTCTGTGTCTGTGCAAAGGAAAGCGCCGATGTAAGCAGCAGCGCCACCGCAAGCCCCATGCAGCGAATCATTGACGGCATGTCGCCCCCTCTCCTGAAATTCGGTAAATCCTGTATAAATACTTAAATTCCATCATCTTTCTCAAATTGCTGCGGGAATGACCATGTTTCACAAAACCCTCCCCCAAAAACAGAATTGCAAGGATTCAAGCGTCGGCTCAAGCGTAAGTTCAAATCGTTCGTACCCCTCATCACGTCAAATCCAGGGTCAGCGTTGTTTGGATTCAGAGAGATATGCCAGAAGTTACCCGGACGGTAGTAGAATTCATTATTAATTACTCCGGCAAAAATGACCTGCCACGCGTTGAAACCCAAAATTGGCTCTGCAGCAACACCAATGATGATGAGATTGTTGTGCGTAAAGCCAAGGGTGTAGTTGCTGTTGGCCGCAAGGCTGCCCTGGGTGATGGCGTACGGCCCGCCCAACGCACTCTCGCCGGGGGCGCGCGTGAGCGCGCCGGAAAGCACGGAATCTGCCGTGTCGGCTATGCCGAGTGTCGGGTTATTTATCAGGCCCGTGACGCTGAAGGTCAACGCCGGATCGCTCTGGCCGAAGAGCTTGCTCTGTGGATTCGCGGCAACATTAAGCTGCGCCGGGGTGATGGTGAGATTGTTGTGCGTAAAGCCAAGGATGTAATTGCTGTTGGCAGCCAAAGTACCCTGGGTGATGGCGTACGGCCCGCCCAGAACGGTCTCGCCGCTGGCACGCGTCAGTATACCAGTGAGCACGGTACCTGCCGTGTCGGCAATGCCGAGTGCCGGGTTATTCACCAGCCCCGTGACGCTGAAGGTCAACGCCGGATCGCTCTGGCCGAAGAGCTTGCTCTGTGGATTCGCGGCAACATTAAGCTGCGCCGGAGTGATAGTGAGATTGTTGCCGGTAAAGCTGCTCAGGATGTAATTGCTATTAGCAGCCAAAGTACCCTGGGTGATGGCGTACGGCCCGCCCAGAACGGTCTCGCCGCTGGCACGCGTAAGCGCACCAGAGAACACGGTACCTGCCGTGTCGGCAATGCCGAGTGCCGGGTTGTTCACCAGCCCCGTAACGCTAAAGGTCAACGCCGGATCGCTCGTGCCATAGACCTTGCTCTTGGCGTCAGCGGTAATCATCAAGGACACCGGGGTCACGCCCAGGGTCCCGTTGACATAAATGATGGTGTAGTTCGTCGAGCTCAGACCGCTCGGGATGATGGCGTAGCTGCCCACGTTGGAGGTCGGAATGGCTGGAGTAGCAAATGTCAGTGCACCGGTCAGCGCCGCAGTAGTCTCCCCGTTCTGGAAGCCGGTGTAAATGGCGCTGAATGCCGGGTTCACATCGCCGTACAGCCGGGTCGCGCTGTTTGCCGCGATACCCAGTGGTGCAGGGATCACGCCCAGGGATCCGTCGATATAGCTGATGGTATAGTTACCGGCGTTGAAGGTGCCGCCCGTGGCGGCGCTTGCTGTGATACCATACGGACTGCCTGCCACCCCGGCCGTCGCAACCCCCCCCGCACTGGCAAGGCTCACGCTGCCGACCGTCTCGCCGTTCTTCAGCCCGGTGCTGCTGAACTCGGTGCCGGTGAAGCTCACCGTGCTGCCATAGGTCTTGCTGGTGCTGTTCGCCGCTATGCCCAGCGGGGCAGGGGTTACACCTAATTTGCCGGCGACATAGACAATAGTGTAGTTAGATGAACTCAGGCCGGACGGGGTAATGGCATAGTTGCCCACGTTAGAGGTCAGATTGGCGTTAGTAGTTATCGCCAGTGTACCTATCAGCGACGCAATAGTCTCACCATTCTTGAAACCGCTGTAGGTAGCGCTGAATCCTGGGCTTACATCGCCGTACAGGCGTGTTGCACTGTTCGCCGCAATTCCCAACGGCGCAGGGGTCACACCCAGAGTCCCTTTGACATAGGTAATTGTGTAGTTAGATGAACTCAGGCCGGACGGGGTAATGGCATAGTTGCCCACGTTAGAGGTCAGATTGGCGTTAGTAGTTATCGCCAGCGTACCGGCAAGCGCAGCGATAGTCTCACCGTTCTGGAAGCCGGTGTAGGTAGCGCTGAATGAGGGGTTCGCATCGCCGTACAGACGGATCGCGCTGTTCGCCGCTATACCCAGCGGCGCAGGGATGACGCTCAGTTTGCCGTTGACATAGGTAATGGTGTAGTTAGATGAACTCAGGCCGGACGGGATTATGGCATAGTTTCCGACGTTGACCGCCCCTTGTGAGTCGCCGCCGTAGACTAATATTCCGGTCAAAGATGCAACGGTGTCCGTACCCAGGAAGCCGGTGAAGGTTACGCCATTGCCACCGGTGTAGGCCAGACCGTCGTAGGTCTTTATCGCTGCGTTCGCCGCAATGCCCAGTAGCCCGGCGGGAATCACAGCCAATGATCCGTTGACATAGCTGATGGTGTAGTTTTCCGCATTGAAGGTGCCTCCGGTAGCGGCGCTTGCCGTGATATCGTATGGATTGTCTGCTACCCCGGCCGTCGACGCCGCGCCTTCACTGAACAGACTCACGCTGCCGATCGTCTCGCCGTTCTTCAGCCCGGTGCTGCTGAACTCGGTGCCGGTGAAGCTCACCGTGCTGCCGTAGATCTTGCTGGTGCTGTTCGCCGCGATACCCAGCGCCGCTGGTATCACGCCCAAAGAGCCGTCGACATAACTGATGGTGTAGTTGCCTGTATTGAAGGTGCCTCCGGTAGCGGCGCTTGCCGTGATATCGTATGGATTGTCTGCTACCCCGGCCGTCGACGCCGCGCCTTCACTGAACAGACTCACGCTGCCGATCGTCTCGCCGTTCTTCAGCCCG
>Ga0299912_10002460_pt1 | contig 15190 bp, 12 predicted proteins | sample RVTome_2_FD_207667 | JGI IMG/M metagenome (GOLD analysis project Ga0299912, IMG submission 207667) | Soil microbial communities from uranium-contaminated site in the Upper Colorado River Basin, Wyoming, United States - RVT95D214 (version 2) ... | reverse complement strand
TTTATTGGATTGTATAAAATACTCTGAACCGAAGAAACTTCCAAATCTAATAGCTGATACAAAGTGGGATCATGTTTCTCGATATCCTTCCATTTACAGAAACCCAACAGAATATTCAGATCAATGTCAAAAGAGAGGTTCTTATTCTTTCGTAAGTTAAAATGTTCCGAATTCTTTCCGATTGCGAATGATTCATAATCGTCATTATTCTGATACCGTATGATTCCTGATGTATAGTGGTTTTTCAAATTTGTTTCGGGACGTGAAAAATATATCTCACCCTGAATACCCCACCAGTTCAAACCAACGAAAGTACCTCCCTGCACATTCAGATATAGCGATCGTATTTTCGGATCGTCAATAAAATTGGGAGTAATCGCTGTAGAAATATCTGATGAAACAGAATTGATGGTCAGCAGATCGATTTTAAAATCGGTATGCCATTTACTTAAAAGATTTTCTGTCGATTCACCCGAAGATTCTCTTTTTGCTATGGGTTGATACAAATAATCATAAAAAAGCGTTCCTATGTAATGGCTGCTATCGCCAGCGTTCTGATATACAGGAATATCAGCAACCAGATATACCGATGAAGAAAAACGACGTTTCTTCGTTTCAATTTCAAACTTCCTGATATCAAGAAAATATTTTACTGCCTTGTTCGTATCCTGAGGAATACCTTTTAAAATCTCTTCGGCAAGAGGTTCTGTGAAATAGAACTCCTGATCCATAGGGATTAACAGGTATTTTTTCTTCTCGTCAAACCTCACAAAGCAGGGATTTTCACTTCTCGTATCGCTGATTCCCACGATACCGATATGGTTCATGTCAATAAGAGAATCGGCCCGAAATTCGACGAAAACAGTGTCGGGCAAGAATTTTTGCCCATGCAACATGCCACTGTATACCAGTAAAATCAGAATGATAAGAGATTGACGAAAATGCATGTAGGAATTTTTTCGGATGTCAGAAGTATTCATCAGAAGATCGGTATGAAATTCTAAAAAAGGAATGTATTCTGAACCAGTTTACTGATACCGGACTGCCGTGCCGCTGGCCGACACCATCAGCATACTACCGTTTGACCCGAGTGTTTCATAATCAAGATCGATGCCTATCACTGCATTAGCTCCCAGTTGCCGGGCATTTTCCCCAAGTTCCTGAAGAGCATTATCTTTTGCTTCACGCAAAACTTTTTCGTATGAGCTCGAGCGTCCACCAACAATATCGGTAATGGTTGCAACAATGTCTTTAAAAATATTGGCCCCGATGATAGCTTCTCCAGTTACAATTCCAATATATTCGACGATCTTCTTATCGTCGAGCGTATTTGTTGTTGTTAAGATCATGGTTCAATGGTTTTATTGATTACAAATCTGGTAAAAAAATCAGAGTTGTGGATAAATCAGTTATAAAATAATCGATTTGTCTGTAATATATGTAAATACCGGTTTGAATATCTTCTGGCAGATCACTATTTTAGCAGGTAATTGCTATTTTGGGAATGAAAAAACCAGTGTTTATTACTTTTTGAACTTTCATCAGTCTTTCATGTTCCTCTATATTGAATTACCCCGGATTCCTTGAAAAAGTAACAATCCGGAGGTATGAATACGTGTAATTAAATCATCATATGTCCTATGGATGTAAGCTTACCAGAATGAGATACAAAATGATAATTGAATAATAAAAACCATAATCATGAGAAGAGTAATAGTATTGAGCCTGATTTTTGTGCTCATAGGAATGAGAACCATCAATGCCAATTATGAAAGGCATTTGAATAAAAACCGCTCCGACACGGTATCATATACCACACTTACCGCCAAAGTAATTGATCTGTCCACAAAAGAACCAGTGGTTTTTGCATCGGTATTCCAAAACAGTAGCAATGTTGGGACCGTAACAAATTCCGATGGTGAATTTGTTCTGAAGATTCCCGGAAAAACAACCCAGGGAACAATTTCCATCAATCATCTTGGCTATAAGAATAAGGAAGTTTCCATCAGCAGCCTTCTTTCGGGTGAAAAGACAATTCTTTTGGAACAGTATGCTATACCCATCGAAGAGGTAGTTATAAAGAAGATCGATCCAGTAGAACTGATCATGACAGCATTAAGCAAAAAACGTGATAATTACAACACCCTTGCCGAGATGCAAACGGGTTTCTATCGTGAAACCGTCAAACAAAACCGTAATTATGTTTCCGTATCGGAAGCCGTTCTGGATATCTACAATGCCGGATATAAAGAGAATTTTGACTTCGACCGTATAAAAATTTTCAAAGGCCGTAACAGCAAGGATGTAAAGCGCATGGATACCATACTGGTTAAATTCCAGGGAGGCCCGAGAATTGCAATGTTTCTCGATCTTGTCAAGAATCCGGGGGTAGTACTCGATCCGGAAATGTTCGAATTTTACGATTTCACCCTGAGTGGTATTACCAAAGTGAACGATAGAAATAACTATGTAATTAATTTTGACCAGAATGGTATTACCGAATATCCGTTGTACCAGGGTAAAATTTATATCGATGTGGAGTCATATGCCATTACAGGCATCGATTTTCAGATCAGTGCGAAAAGTCTGGAAAATGCTGCCAAAATACTTGTTAAAAAGAAACCCTCAACCATGGATATTGATGTACTGAATGGTCATTATTTTGTGAATTACCGACAAATAGGCGATCTGTGGGTATTAAATTATGTCCGGTCCGAAGTAATATTCAAGATAAAATGGGACAGGAGACTCTTCAAGTCGACCATCAATACCATGTTCGAAATGGCCATAACCGATCGGGATACGGAGAATATTGAGAAATTCCCTTATAAAATATCGGTAAAATACTCCGATTTTCTTGCCGATCAGGTAGATGTTTTCGATGATAAAGATTTCTGGGGCGAATACAACTATATAAAACCTGACGAATCCATCGAAATTGCGATTAAGAAGTTGAATAAAAAGCTAAAGAGAAACTAAAAGGAGTTAGTAGAGTTTTTTCATCTTAAGTCTTTTCAAAGTTAAAAGTTAGGTGGATTAATAAGTTGAAGCCTGCAATTTGATTTGCAGGCTTTAATTTTTTTTAACCCAAAGTACGCAATAAGATTGCGTATTTTGCCCGAAGGGCTTACGAAAAGTTTGAAAATCAAACTTTTGTCAGGGTTAACCGAGACAAAGAAAATGATTCTGTTTTAATTCATTGTATATTGTAGATTACTCATTTTCTTTCGTCAATTAAGCATTTAAGTTCAAATGCTTAATTCCTGTTTAACATTCCTGAGCAGGATTAGCGACCGGGGAGGAACAGCAAGTGATGTCGAGATTTGTTTGTGTTTTATAGGTATCTTTTTTAAGCTGGTATCTACAAGCACTTGCCATAGGTGTCCAAGTGTGGTATTTGGCAGTTTGAATCCGATAGGTTCCCAAAAACTGTTGACTATCAATAAAAGAATATCGTCTTGTATGAGCTCCCCTTTCTCACTCACTTCATTCATTAACTCGCCATTCAGCAGCATTCCCATGCAGCGAATGAAATTTGTATTCCACTGGTTGTCAGTCATGTCAGAGCCATCGGTATTCAGCCAGCGAATGTCCTTCACTCCTACCCCCCTGATCCTTCGCCCTTTAAAAAACCTTCTTTTGTGCGTAACTGGTTGATTCTTCCTTATGGTAATAAGTTTTCTGGTAAACTCGAAAAACTCTGTCTGATGCCTGTTCAATCTCCAGTTGAACCACGATATTTCGTTGTTCTGACAGTATACATTGTTATTTCCCATCTGGGTACGGCCATATTCGTCACCATAATTGATCATGGGAACTCCCTGACTTAATAATAATGTGGCTATAAAGCTTCGTTTCCTCTGCTCCCTGAGGTTTATAATTTCTATATTATCGGTAGGTCCCTCAAATCCGGTATTCCAGCTATAATTAAGTGTTTCACCATCGTTATTGTTTTCTTTATTCGCAAAATTGTGTTTCTCGTTATAACTCACAAGATCGTGTAATGTAAAGCCATCGTGACAGGTAATGAAGTTAATACTCGATGAGGGCAATCTGCCATCATCCTCGTATAGATCGCTGCTGCCGCTTAAACGGTATGCCAGTTCCTTGACCTGACTTTCATCGCCGCGCCAGAATTTGCGCACACAATCGCGGTATTTTCCGTTCCACTCGGCCCATAGTACAGGAAAATTGCCCACCTGGTAACCACCCTCTCCTAAATCCCATGGTTCGGCTATCAGTTTAACCTGCGAAATGATCGGATCCTGGTGTATGGTATCGAGGAACGTGGACAATCTTCCTACGTCATATAATCCACGTGCCAGCGTAGAAGCCAGATCGAACCTGAAACCATCTACATGCATTTCTGTAACCCAATAGCGCAGACTGTCCATAACCATTTGCAAGGTTCGTGCACAAAGAAGATTGAGCGTGTTCCCGGTGCCTGTATAATCGGTATAATTGCTTAACTGTTTCGTATCGAGACGATAATAATTGGTATTATCAATCCCGCGGAAACATATTGTAGGCCCCAGCTGGCCTCCTTCGCCTGTGTGATTATAAACAACATCGAGTATCACTTCGATACCCTCTTTATGCAGGGCTTTCACCATCTCTTTGAATTCAATCACCTGCTGACCCATGTAGCCTGATGCACTATACTCGGCATGCGGTGCAAAAAATCCGATGGTGTTGTATCCCCAGTAATTGGTCAAACCTTTCTGAACCAGGAACCAGTCGTGGGCAAAATGCTGCACGGGCATCAGTTCGACTGTGGTTATACCCAGTTTCTTAAGATAACCAATAACTACTCTTGATCCCAGGGCTTTATATGTGCCACGCTGCTTAACAGGAATTGCGGGATGACTGGCAGTAAATCCTTTTACATGTACTTCGTAAATGATGGAATCATTCATGGGCGTATTGGGACTCTTGTCATCGTCCCATTCGAATCGGGGATCGATAACCATGCATTTGCTTACCATATCGGAGCTGTTGCGGATATCTTTCCTGTAAGGATATCGCTTGTCGGTCCTATCCTGGTTGAAGCCCAGCATCTTCTCATCCACTTCAATGCGTCCACAGATTGCTTTTGCATATGGATCGATCAGCAATTTATGCGGGTTGAAACGAAATCCTTCAGTGGGCTTATAACGTCCAAACACCCGATACCCGTATAGCTGACCTGGTGACAATCCGGGAATATAAGCATGCCATATAAATGCGGTTACTTCGACAAGACTGATATAAGCATATTCCTCTTTATCTTCGGGAGAATGAAAGAGACAAAGTTTCACAGCTGCCGCATGCTCACTGAAAATCGCGAAGTTCACTCCATTGCCATCCCAGTTGGCACCAAGGGGATATGGTTTTCCGGGTAGAATTTGTCCGGTATACTTCTCCATTTATTTACCGTTACGGATTAACAAGGCACCATTATTGGTAACCATTCTTCCAAATGTATTCATTTTATGGTTTCATTCCTTAAGCGTTTGATAAGTGGTAAAAAAAATGATTCGAATGCCATATTTTATTTGCTCTTCCATTTTTTTTACTGAAATTTAAAATCGCGATAAACATTCAGGCCGGAATGAAATGGAGTGTCGGAATCCAATACTTCTGGATTCCTGATCCCCGCCTGCTTTTGCTGTGCGACGGGCAGATCCATTACACTATGTCAGGAATGTTATTATGGATGAAATAGGCAGCAGGAACACTTTATTAGGTCATTCAGAACAACATGAAAGCAAATTCTAATCAGAGAAGCGCCGGGATATTGATGCATGTAACCTCGCTCCCGGGTAATTATGGTACAGGCGATTTCGGTCAAGAAGCATTTCAGTTTGCAGACATGCTGAAACAGGCAGGTCAGCGATACTGGCAGTTGTTGCCCCTGAACCCCATTGAGGAAAGCAAAGGCTGCTCGCCCTATAGCCCCTTGTCGGCTTTTGCCGGTAATACTCTGTTCATCAATCCGGAGCAGCTTGTATATCAGAAGTATCTGAAGAGTCTGCCCGAAATCAGTTTGGTTACATCGACAAATCAGGCAGATTATCCTCGGGCCATGGAAATCAAAAAGGCGCTTATCGAAGATGCGTATGAGTATTACCGGAACCATCCCAATAAAAGAATCGAAAACGAGTTCCGGCACTTTTGCGAACATGAATCATTCTGGCTCGACGATTATGCCCTGTTTATTACATTAAAAAGAAAACTCAGAAGACCCTGGTTCGAATGGCCTGTTGAATTGCGTGACCGTGTGCCTGAAGCAATACAAAAGACTGCAAAAGAACAAGACGTTGAAATGAGCCGTGAAAAATATGCCCAGTTCCTGTTCATCCGGCAATGGCAGTCACTGAAAGCCTATTGCAATGAACTGGGTATCCAGATCATAGGCGACATCCCGATCTATACCAGTCATGACAGTGCCGATGTTTGGGCAAATCCCCAATACTGGAAACTTGACCGGAAAAAGCAAATGGTAAGGATTGCCGGTGTACCGCCCGATTATTTTAACGATAAGGGCCAGCTCTGGAATATGCCGGTGTACGACTGGAATTTGCTGAAAAAAGAAAAATATCACTGGTGGATACAGCGGCTCAGAAAAAACCTGGAACTATTCGATATTGTCAGGCTCGACCATTTCCGCGGGTTTTCGACCTACTGGGAAGTTAAGGGAGGATCAGTAGACGCCATTCGCGGCAAGTGGCTGAAGGGACCCGCAGAAGAATTCTTTGATACCGTTATAAAAGCTTTCCCCGGAATGCCATTTATTGCCGAGGACCTGGGCGATGTTGACCAGACTGTGTACGACCTCCGCGACCGATACAACCTACCGGGCATGCGAATATTGCAATTTGCTTTCGAGGGCAATATGGCTAAATCGGTATTTATTCCGCACAATTACACCGAAAACTCGGTGGTGTATACCGGCACACACGATAACAATACGGTAAAAGGATGGTATAAACATGAAGTAAGCAGGAAAGGAAAGAAAAACCTTAACCGTTACCTGGGTTACAAAGTAAAGGCGAAATACTGTCATAAGGCACTGATCCGGGAAGTCTATAAATCGATCGCCCGCATTGCGATCGTTCCCATGCAGGATATCCTGGGTCTCGGGGGAAAGAACCGTATGAATTTCCCCTCAACCGAAACGGGAAACTGGCTCTGGCGGATGAAGAGGAAACAATTGCAGATAAAACATATAAAGAGACTGAATCGTTTTTGTAAAATTTATGGTAGAGTATGATAACCCAGGTTAACCATTTACTCACAATTGGAAGTTTTAACATTTGACTTATAAATATTCATCAATTTAATCATTGGCATTTTTAGACAATTTCATTAATTTATGTTATTAATCTGAACAGGGTATTGATATGAGATCTAAAAAAGTATTTATTTATAGCACAGTTTTGTTTTTCCTGACTTTATTCCAGACATATAGCCAGCTAACCCCCATGGAGGCTGTTGTACAAATGGGCCGGGGGATCAACATCGGCAATACACTCGAACCGCCCGATGAAGGGGACTGGAACAATCCCCCTGTGGAGGAATATTATTTCGACGATTATGTGGCTGCCGGTTTTTCAACGGTTCGAATTCCCATCAGCTGGTATAATCATACGTCAACCACTCCCCCTTATACTGTTAATGAATCTTGGATGAGCCGCGTCGAACAAATTGTTGACTGGGGCCTTAGCAGAAAGTTGTTTATTATCATTAATGCCCATCATGAAGGCTGGCTGAAAGATGATCCATCGCCTGAAAACCTTGAACGCTTCGACAGTATCTGGAGTCAGATCGCGGTGCGATTCCAGGACCGGTCGGACAGTCTGTTCTTCGAAATGATCAATGAACCTTATCCCATGCCCTTATCAACTGTCGATTCCCTGAATGCCAGAGTGCTTTCTATTATCCGCAAAACGAATCCCTCACGTATTGTCCTGTTCTCGGGCCATATGTGGTCGAACACCTGGGAATTGATACAGGCCGAAGTGCCTGACGACGATTACCTGATGGGTTACTTTCATTCCTACGATCCTTATTTATTCGGTCTTGAAGGCGAAGGTATCTGGGGCTCAACTTACGATGTAAATATGGTAATAGCAAATTTCGACAGGGCACAACAATGGACCGGGGAAACAGGAATTCCGACCATAATAGGAGAGTTTGGAGCTGTGGTCGAATGCGATTTCAACTCACGCAGTTACCATTATGCAACCTATGTTGAACAAGCCCTGGTGCATACTATTGTTTTCACCGTATGGGACGATGGCGGATGGTTCCGTATCTATGAACGACAGGATCGCGAATGGAACCATCTAAAAGATATTGTAGTTAACTTTTCAGCTTCGAATCCCACTCAAGTCCAGGTTACTAACCAGGAAGGCGAATCGGTACTCCTGGAATGGGTGAACCGGACGTCGGAGAATGACAGTATTTTTATTCAACGGGGCCCTTCACCGATAGAGTGGACAAAGATCGCAAGCCTGGGAAAGGACATTTCAGAATATACAGATATTGATGTTACAGAAGGAGAAACATACTACTACAGGATCGATGCATACTTTGCAGACACAACAGATCTTCTCTCCTATCCTGTAACTGTTGAAGTGTTAAAACCAAGTAATATAAGAGAAAATGAAACCGGAAAGGATCTGAGCATTTTTCCGAATCCTGCCCAAGATCATCTGCAGATTATCCTGAACAATAATGAATCTGTGTTACTTGTATCCCTTTATGATATCAACGGTCAGCTGATTGATAGGATCACTCCCGAAGGAAATACTATTTCGATTCCGGCTCATCATCTTGAAAAGGGAACTTATATAGTGGAAGTAAGAACTGATTCGAACATCTATTCTGCAAGATTTGTAAGACAGTAATAGCCCTGATACTCATAGTTTCATTAATCGCAGCCTGACTTTTCTCAGCCAGGAGGTTATGAATTCATATTCAATAAAGCTCAGTCTGAAGCCTACAGAAGTAATCTTTATCAACGTTACCAATTTTGGGAAAAACCATCTATAAAAGAAAAAATATACCTATGAGAAATGCAATTGTTATCATGAGCCTGATGCTTTTCTATGGCTGTGAAATAAATAAAAATGACAATAGTATCGATTATTCCGGCAACAACTGCATCGATAATAATGAAAATTTTCAGCCTGTTGTGATCTCGGATTATCATAATTATCAAATGATCTTTTATAATGATACCGAAATCAAAATTTATACTAAAGATGAAAGATTAAACGGCGCACAAGTTGAACCGGGCAGCAATTTGGTTTTTCTATATGGATATACATATGACGACGACCCAGTGATCGTTGATGATGAATATGCAGAGGTAATCCTGTTTGAAATCAAAAAAGGATTGGATGATTTTATTATAAGTGATACTGACCTTAAGGAGTGCAATGCAATGTTGGGCGTTTTTGGCAACATGCTCGAATGTGGCTATCACTGGTTAACGGACGGTTGTATAAAAGGAGTTAAGATCAGCGAGAATGAATGGCAGATTGATATCAATATCATAACAGAGGCAGAATATGGAGATTTTTCAAAGATGATTTCAGAACGATTTACCATCAAGGAATACTTAATAGATCAGCAGCATAAGATGTTTATTACCCTGGGCTCTTTTCAGATTCGTCGTGCTTAGGATTATATTTACGCAGTTTTTATCTATTCGACAACTAGTTTTTCAGACAACAAATAAAAAGTAAGAACACAATTCAAATTTTATTGGATTCGGGATTGGATGTGCAAGGTATTTTTCACCTCTTTTTTCCCCTCCTATTTGCAATGCGGACATATCACTCTACCAGTGCCTCCACAAAAAGTACAATGAATATGTCCGATACGTTGACATCTCGGGCAACCTTCTCTGCCGGATCCGCCACAGGATGTACACGGGGTATATTTATGGGAATTGCTTGTAGGGTCGTAAGTAAAAATATTACCACTTCCGCCACACCTGATGCATGCTTTGGTGCCAACACCTCCGCATGTGTGACAAGTAACATTCCCATCTCCCATACAATGATTACATGTAATGAATCCTGTGCCGTCGCAAAACTGACATACCTTAGTTGTATCAGTTACAACCTCCTGACCCTGAGCATAAAAACAGCCGAAAACAAGAAGAGTTATGACCAAAAGAATCCTTTTCATAGTTTTTATTATTTCTAGTTTGAATAGAGTTATTTCCATTCAGGATTTTAATTCTCGAAAACAAATTTTAAATTACGAATAATACGCAATCTACCCTATCCTAATCAAATAAAAAGATGTCAGTATTTGCCTGCCTGCCACCAAGTATTAAAAAGACACGAAGTATTTTAATCTCCAGAGTGCACTACCAATATTTAACTGAATGTTGAGAGCTTATTGACTTGTAATCAAGATTTGTTAACTTACGCGAAAACTGGACACATTTGATAGATGGCTAGATGCATTGCGCCTGACATTCATCTAATTCATGTTCATTAGTTATTTCTTCTATGAAAGAATGGACAACCATAATGACTTTCACATACCCACATGAATCCTACATTATTAAAGGTGTATTGGAATCGAAAGGAATTGAGACATTTCTTAAAGATGAGTTAACCATACAGGTCGATAATTTTCTTTCAAATGCTTTGGGAGGGGTCCGGCTTCAAGTTCCGAAGGAACAGGTTTCTATCGCATACAAAATTCTTAAAGACAATGGTTACTTTAATAAAGATGAGCGTATACAAAATAAAAGAAAGAAAGTCGTTGTATTGAAGAGTATTGACTATGATGTGACGGTTTGTCCGTTTTGCCATTCAGATAACATTATTAAAAATAAGCGCCCCACAGTTCTCATACTCATATCCATTTTTTTATTATGCCTGCCACTACCCCTTTTCAGGAAAAATTATTATTGTTACAACTGCGAAAAGGAATGGGTATTTAAAAAATAATCTGCTGCAAACCGACTTAAAAGATCTTTTGATAATTTACATTAAAGATGAATATGATGATAGCCTTTTGTGGTCTGGCCTGCGATGATTGTCCTATCCATCTGGCTACATTGGAACAAGATGCATCACGACAGAGAGAAATGAGAGAGTCAATAGCCCAAACGTGTAACGAACACTATGGCATGAAGCTAAAGCCTGCGGATGTTACCGACTGTGACGGATGCCGGGCTAATACCGGAAGATTGTTTTCAGGCTGCCTGAATTGTAAGATCAGAAAATGCGCCAGCCATAGAGATATTGAAACCTGTGCCTGCTGTCCGGAATATGACTGTAATAAACTGAAAGAATTTTTTCGACTCGATCCCGGTGCACAAAAAAGACTTGATCAGATCCGGAAATCATACAATATATAGATAGGGCAATTCCAAACATTTTTAATCTGAAAGCCGAAAAAAGTATTTATGTTGATTTTATAGCTGTGTTATGCTTCGGACCTTTGGCGATTATTTAGGAGAATCAATCCTGATAATCCTTTCTGCTGAGAAGGCAAACAGGAATATTGTGATGGTATGTTGAATTAATAAATCTCCTGTTCAAGCAAGGGGATCTTTTCAAAACCAGGATCAAGTTTTTTTATCTCTTCCAGAAAGTTTTTTGCATTATCCGATTGTTTGTATTGCAGATACAATATTCCCATATTAAACAGAAAATTGATGTTGTCTTTATAATTGTCTCCGTAATTGATGACACATAAATACAATTCCAAACTGAATAAAAGGATAAAGGGTAAGCAAATTAATATAGTGCTGAAAATTAGCTTTTTAGATGAGCTGAGTTTTGTATGGTCCTTATGATCATATCCGTTCATAATATTAAAAATCCTGTTTTGTTTTTTAGGGTATTAATTCTTCACTCAAAATACAATTTTTACTATATCGGGATTAGATGAAATTTCTCCACCAGAAAAAAACAATAGTCCACCTCTCTGATCCATATGTTCATGAACTTTGATCCATTATATAATCACCTGGAAATTAACTTTTACCTTGTTATCTTATAGTTGCTACACGCATTCAACATAATACTAATTATGAAAACAAGATCTCCCAAACTTTCGATTGCTTTAGGCTTCCTGTATATTTTTTTTGCCTCAGGAGCTACTATTGCTCAAAGAACGTACACGATTAATACGGATCATATACTCCATACGATTGATGAAAAGGTATATGGACACTTCCTTGAACATATCTTTAATTCAGTGAACGGAGGACTATGGGGAGATTTGGTCTGGAACAGAAGCCTTGAAAGGGTCAGCGGATCAAGCGGACTGTGGGAGATAGAAGATACTGTTATTATTCAGTCGTCGTTAAATGAAAATGTCCGTTTGCTGTTTGGAGAAACAGACTGGCAGGATTATGAAATAACGCTAAAAGCCCAAAAAATTGATGGCCTGGAAGGATTTTTAATCATATTCCGTGCAAACGGTGAGAATTTTTACTGGTGCAATCTGGGCGGATGGAGCAATACATATCATGCCATTGAGAAAGGAACACCCGGAGTTCGATGGTCTGTGTTTGATGGACACCAAATCCCGGGGGTTATCGAAACCGGAATTTGGTATGATATCCGGATTCGTTGCGAGGGAAATCATTTCCAGGTATGGCTCGATGGAGATAAAATATTTGATTTTACCGACGATGAAGCTCATTTATCAGGGCAACCAGGAATAGGAACATGGATAACAAAAGCTATGTATACCGATATTCTTGTTACAAGCATACCGTCCGGGGATATTCTTTTTGAAGGTTTACCCTCCCTTGGCGGAGGTTCCGAAATTACATTGCTAAACTGGGAAAAAGTCGGATCGCCTGAATTGTATAGCAACGCAGAGGCCTTAAATAGTTATTCATGTGTTAAAATAATCAATGATCAACCCCAGGAAGCAGGTATTCAGCAGCATGCTTTTAACTTTAAAAATCAATTGTATTATGGTTCATTTTGGGCCCGTGGTGAATCACCAGAAGGTCTAACTGTTAAACTGCTGAACAGCACAGATGTTCTTGCCCAGGAAAATTTTTCTTCTCCCGGCAATGAATGGCAGGAATATACATTTGAACTGAATCCGGGTTTGGAAACAACAAACGGCACCTTGCAAATCATCCTGAACGATACAGGAACCGTATACCTGGATCAGATCAGTTTGATGGGTCAGGACGCAGTAGACAATGATGGATTTCGAACCGATCTGTATCAGGCTGTAGAAGCGTTAGAACCTCCTGTTATTCGATGGCCCGGCGGGTACTTCGCTGAGTTATACCGCTGGAAAAGTGGTATCGGACCACAACATGAAAGACTTATTTACCCTTTGATAGTATGGAACGACCAGGATGTTAATTCCTTTGGTACCGATGAATTCATGACGCTTTGTAGTCGTCTTAGTGCTGAACCTCTTGTTGTTATCAATATCGGACACCGGTACTATGACACTCCGCAAACAGAATACATAGAGGAAGCACAGCAATGGGTGGAATACTGCAACGGGCCATCATCTTCGACCTGGGGCTCGGTTCGTGCAGCAAATGGCCATGAGGAACCCTATGATGTTAAATACTGGGAAATCAGTAATGAGGTATGGCTGACAAGAAATATTACAACCTATATTGAATTTCTCCAAGCTTTCGTACCTTCAATGAAGGAAGTGGATCCGTCGATAAAAATTATTGCATGCGGCAGCGGCGGCTTCGATCAAAGCTGGAACACAACTCTTCTAAACGAGTGTGCCGATCTTATCGATTATATCAGTACACATCATTATGAAGATATTAGTAATTATCGGTCAGGTGTTATAAATTATGAAGACTTCCTGGTAGAATTGGGGAATCTTATTGCTTCATCATCCAATCCTGGCATTAAAATTTATATGTCCGAGTGGAATGTTTGGTCCCCTATCGATTGGCGTACCGGATTGTATGCGGGGGGAATGCTGAATGTTTTCGAGCGCCAGGGGGAAAATTTCGAAATGGGTGGTCCGGCCCTGTTTTTACGTCATTCAAGTGCCGGCAATAATTGGAATAATGCATTTATAAATTTTAATAATACCGACTGGTTCCCGGCGCCTAATTATGTTGTGATGAAGCTGTGGCACGATTACTATGCACCGAATTACGTGGAAACAATTGGTTCCTATTCGAACTTAAATGTGGTTTCCACACTCTCTGCCGACAGTAGTATTTTGTATTTTAAAATTGTCAATACTTCTGTTAATGATATTGAGATTACTCTGGATATTGATCCTTCATTTACGGCAGGAAATGCTTATTTAAAACAGATAATAGCTGCATCGCTAACAACAAGCAACTCATTTTCGGATCCGGACAATATAAAAGTAGAGAATGGCTCTGCAACTATAAGCAATGGCCAGGTAATTTTTATTTCGCCAAAATATTCCGCTGCTGTTGTAACAGTCGATCAAAACCCACCGAATACTATTGTCAATAAAGAAATCGACGGATTCATAAACAACCTTATTTTGTATCCGAATCATCCGAATCCCTTTAGCTCAAGTACCAGTATAAAGTTTGATATCCCGAAAGCGGATCATATAATATTGCGGGTGCTTGATCCTTCGGGACGTGTTCTTTCTGTTCTGGTAGATGAAAATTTGGAATCAGGTAGTTACCAGGTTGAATGGAATGGAAAAGATGATACCGGCGGGAATGCAGAAAGCGGATTGTATTATTCTGAATTGCTTACCTCATCAAGCCGGGTAGCAAAGACAATGACTTTGCTTCGATAAGCATTCAGAAATTAACGATCTGAATTCAATGCTCAATAATGTTACGAACAATATGTCCTGAGAATAACTGCCGATACATTCAACTCGCGACAATTATCACAAAAGGAGGGTTTGGACTGGCCCTGATCCTCAGTTAGATTATGTCAACCATAATTATGACCATTGTTTATTATCTCATCTTAGTCCCGATAGCCGCCATATACAAGCTTTCGAATAAAAAGATGCTTGATCTGAAAAATCCGGGCGCTTCCATGTAGCAGGAAAGAAATCATAACTATCAGAAGGAAGATTTAGAGAATGTATGGTAAATACATGAATCATCTGTCCAATTAAAACACGATCGCATCAGGTTGCTTTTTATTTCTTTTTGCTCACATTACCAGCATACTGGCATTCCTGATAACCGCTACCGATCCCTTTTCCTGATCCAATAACT
>Ga0299912_10002459_pt1 | contig 15192 bp, 14 predicted proteins | sample RVTome_2_FD_207667 | JGI IMG/M metagenome (GOLD analysis project Ga0299912, IMG submission 207667) | Soil microbial communities from uranium-contaminated site in the Upper Colorado River Basin, Wyoming, United States - RVT95D214 (version 2) ... | reverse complement strand
GGAAAATCCCGGAAGTTTGCACGAACCAGCGGATGTCGTTCAAATCGACACCACCCTTCATCGCTCGGAATCCTGCTTCAGTCATGGGTTTCAGCGACTCGCCCCTTCAATAAACCGGACAGTAGTGCATTCGCATATAAATGCATATATGCAGCGCGTACTCATCCAACGCTCGCGCTAATTCCCCGCTGGATTGATCACGACCGCTGGCCGTTTTTTCGCCGCCAACTGGTGGGTGAACGGAAACGGCACCAACACGATGTCGCCGAACTCAAAGTCGGCGATACTCAGTATCGCATTCGTTATCCCCCACCTCCGCAAGCCACTCCGGCAGAAAGCCCTTTAGTTTCTCGATCGATTTCACGGCCTGACCTCCGACCAAACCTTCTGCAACCGCTTCACCGAAACCGGATACGGCGTCTTCAATTCCTGCGCGAACAATGAAATGCGCAGCTCCTCTATCATCCAGCGGAAGTCGGCGAGATTGGGGTCGCTGATGCCGGCTTTGCGGTGCTTTTCCACGCGCGCTTTGTAGTTCTGCCATAGCTCGCGGACGGCGGTGCTGGAGCGGGTGTCGCGGTCGACGGAGCCGGGGTATTTTTCGATGCGGCGCAGGATGCCTTTGAGGTAGCGCGGGAGTTGTTGCAGTTGTTCCCACGGGGTGGTGGAGAGGAAGCCTTTGTAGACGAGGTTTTCGAGTTGTTCGCGGATGTCGGCGGCAAGGGGCGCGGGCAGTTTGGCGCCGAGCTTGGTTTGGATCGCGTGGTAGTCGGCGAAGACGCTGGCGGCGGTGCGGCATGCGCCGTCCGAGACGGCGGCGAGGCGGGTGCGGGCGCGGTCGCGCTGCTTGGTGAATTCCTTTTCGCTGCGCGGGAGTTCGTCGTCGCCGATGAAGGCGCGGTCGGCGATGGCGCTGAGCAGGTCTTCCCTGAGGTCGTCCGGGCCGGCGATGGCACGGGCTTGCAGGGCGGTTTGGGTGAAGCCGGGGAGGTTCTTTTCCAGCTGCTTGATTTGCTCGCGCAGGCTGAGGCGCAGGAGGCGGCATACGCCGCTGCGCATGGCGCGGTGCGCCGCGTCCGGGGTGTCGAACAGACGGATCGCCACGGTGCCGTTTTCGTCGGCGAGGGCGGGGTAGCCCACCAGTTGCGTGCCGCCGCGGTTGAAGGTGATTTTTTCCGGGAGGTCGCCGAAGTCCCAGGCGGTGATGTTTTCGCGTTCGAAATCGAGTTCCGGGGCGCGCGCGAAGGTGACTTGCGCGGCTTGGCCGAGTTGTTTCCTGAGGGCTGCGAGATCGCGGCTGGATGCCAGTTCGGCGCCGGCGTCGTCGACCACGCGGAAATTCATTTTGAAATGCGGGGGGAGGTCGGCTTCGTTCCAGGCGTCGGGTGGCACTTCGATGGCGGCTTTGCGGTGGATGAAGTGGGATAGCGCGGCGGTGAGGGGAACGCTCTCACCCTTGGATGTCACAGGTGCTAACTTATTCTCCTCCCCCTTCAAGGGGGAGGTTGGGTGGGGGATGGGGTTGGTGTCTGTGGAATTTGACCCCATCCCCACCCCAACCCTCCCCTTGAAGGGGAGGGAGGTTAGGTTAGCGCTTATGCTCTTGGAGGGAGAGGGGGAAAGCTGGGTCAGCGCCTCGGTGACGAACTCCGGCACCGGCACGCACACGCGGCGGATCTGCTTGGGCAGGGCTTTGACCAGCCAGGTGACCTTGTCCCGGATCATGCCCGGCACCAGCCACTGGCAGCGCGCTTCGTCGATCTGGTTGAGCAGGTGCAGGGGCAGGGTGAGGGTGACGCCGTCGAGCGGGTGGCCGGGGTCGAAGCGGTAGGTGAGTGGGCAGGGCGTCTCACCCACGACGGCGGTTTCCGGGAACAGTTCTTCGGTGACGTCCTCGGCGCCGTGGCGCATCAGGTCGTCGCGGCTCATGTAGAGCAGGCGCGGGTTTTCGCGTTCCGCTTCGCGGCGCCATTTGTCGAAGGCGGCGCCGTTGTGGATGTCGGCGGGGACGCGCGCGTCGAAGAAGGCGTACATGCGCTCCTCGTCCACCAACACGTCCTGGCGCCGCGACTTGTGCTCCAGTTCCTGGATTTCTTCCACCAGCTTGCGGTTGTGCTCGAAGAACGGGGCGCGCGTGTCCCATTGACCTTCGACTAACGCTGCGCGGATGAAAATCTCGCGCGACGTTTTCGGGTCGATGGGGCCGTAGTGCACGCGGCGCTTGGGGTTGATGATGAGGCCGTGGAGCGTGGTGCGCTCGAATGCCGCCACCATCGCCGGGCCTTTTTCCCAGTGCGGGTCGAAGTAGCTGCGCTTGATGAGGTGGGCGCCGACCTTTTCCACCCACTCCGGTTCGATCTTGGCGACGGTGCGGGCGTAGAGTTTTTGCGTCTCGGTGATCTCCGCCGCCATCACCCATTTGGGGCCTTTTTTGAACAGCGTGGAGCCGGGGAAAATCTGGAACTTGATCTCGCGCGCGCCCTGGTAATGGCCTTCGTCGGCCTTGACGCCGATGTTGCCCAACAGGCCGGTGAGCAGGGCGCGGTGGATTTCGTCGTAGCCGGCCGGCACCTGGTTGGGGCGCATGCCCATCTCGGTGACCAAGGTGTGCAACTGGCCGTGGATCTCGCGCCACTCGCGCATGCGCACGTAGGACAGGAAGTTTTCGTGGCATAGCTCGAGCAGCTTGCGGTTGGATTTCTTGTGCTTGAGCGCGTCGTCGAAAAACGCCCACAGCTTGAGAAAAGCCATGAAATCCGAGCGCTCGTCCTGGAAGCGGCGGTGGCGGTCGTCCGCCGAACTCTGCGCTTCCATCGGCCGCAGGCGCGGGTCGGGCACGGCCAGGGCGCTGGTGATGGCGAGCACTTCGGTGAGGCAGTTCTCGCTTTGCGCCGCCAGCAGCATGCGCCCGATCTTGGGGTCGACCGGCAGTTGCGCCAGGCGCCGGCCGGTTTCGGTGAGCTGGCGCTCGGCATCCACCGCGCCCAGTTCGGCGAGCAGCTGATAGCCGTCCGCGACCATGCGCGGCGTCGGCGCTTCCAGGAAGGGGAAGTCCTCCACCTCGCCCAGTTTCAGCGCCTGCATGCGCAAGATGGTGCCGGCCAGCGAGGTGCGCAGGATTTCCGGGTCGGTGAAGGCGGGGCGCGCCTTGTAGTCGTCGTCGCTATAGAGCCGTATGCACACGCCGGCGGCGACGCGGCCGCAGCGCCCGGCGCGCTGGTTGGCCGAGGCTTGCGAGATTTTCTCCACCTGCAACTGGTCCACCTTGTTGCGGTAGCCGTAGCGCTTGATGCGCGCGTAGCCGGGGTCGATCACGTAGCGGATGCCGGGCACGGTGAGCGAGGTTTCCGCGACGTTGGTGGCGAGCACGATGCGGCGCGCGCCGGAAGGCTTGAACACGCGCTCCTGCTCCTGCACCGACTGGCGCGCGAACAGCGGCAGAATCTCGGTGTGGGGCGGATGGTGTTTGCGCAGGGCTTCGGCGGTGTCGCGGATTTCGCGCTCGCCGGGCAGGAAGATCAGGATGTCGCCGTCGCGCGACAAACGCGCCAGTTCGTCGGTGGCGTCCAGTATCGCCTGCTCCAGGTCGCGTTCCTGGTCATCCTCGTCCTCGGAGCGGATGGGGCGGTAGCGCATTTCCACCGGGTAGGTGCGGCCCGAAACCTCGATCACCGGCGCGCCGCCGAAATGCCGCGAGAATCGGTCGGCGTCTATGGTGGCCGAAGTGATGACGAGCTTGAGGTCGGGGCGCTTGGGCAGCAGCAGCTTCATGAAGCCCAGCAGGAAATCGATGTTGAGGCTGCGCTCGTGCGCTTCGTCGATGATGATGGTGTCGTATTCGGCCAGATAGCGGTCGCCCTGGGTTTCCGCCAGCAGGATGCCGTCCGTCATCACCTTGATGTAGTTGTCCGAACTTACCTTGTCGTTGAAGCGCACCTTGTAGCCCACCGCCTCGCCCAGCGGCGACTTGAGCTCGAAGGCGACGCGCGATGCCACCGTGCGCGCGGCGATGCGGCGCGGCTGGGTGCAGCCGATCAGCCCGCCGACGCCGCGGCCCAGTTCCAGGCAGATTTTCGGCAACTGCGTGGTCTTGCCGGACCCGGTTTCGCCGCACACGATGGTGACTTGATGCGCGGCGATGGCGCGGGCGATGTCCCCGCGCTTTTCCGAGACGGGCAATTCTTCCGGGTAGGAGAGGGCCGGCAGGCGTGCCTGGCGCGCGGCGCGCTCCGCCTGCGAGCGCTCGATGTCGCCCTGCAATTTGACGAGTGCCGCGCCGGATCGCTGGGCATCGCGCTCCGACCTGATCCTGTCCAGTTGGCGCCGCAGGCGGTGCTGATCGCGGGCCATGCACAGGGGGATCGTCGCGGCGAGTTGTTGCGGGTTCAGAGGCACGGGAATGGCTAGCGTTGCGAATTCGGGGCGCAATTATACCGCGACCGACTGCAAATCACTTGACGGCCGAATAGTTGACGAATATAGTAGGGTATTGTCAATGTACCGCAGGAGAAATGAAATGGCCTTTGTTATCAATGGTAAAGAAGTAGACACCGATCCTGAAGGGTTCTTGCGCGATCTCGGCGACTGGTCCGAAGACCTCGCCAACGCCATCGCGGCGGGCGAAAACCTGACGTTGACGGATGCACATTGGGAAGTGATCAGCTTCCTGCGCCAGGGCTACGCGGAAACCGGCACCGTGCCCAACATCCGCCAGATGCAGAAGTCCTTCACCGCCGAGTATGGCCCGGAGAAAGGCAATTCCAAATACCTGTACGCCCTGTTCCCCTACGGCCCGGCCAAGCAGGGTTGCCGCATCGCTGGATTGCCCAAGCCGACCGGCTGCGTATAGCTTGACCGCGGGAATTCGGCGCAAGGCTTTGCGCTATACTGTCGCCATTTCGTAAAAACGGTGGGGCAGGAGGCGATTTTGCGCTTGGCATTGTTTGATCTGGACAACACGCTGCTCGGCGGCGACAGCGACTTCGAATGGGCGCAGTTTCTGATCGAGCAGGGCGTGCTTGACCGCGAGGTTTACGAAGCACGCAACCTGGAATTCTACGAGCATTACAAGGCGGGCACGCTGGACATCCATGAGTTTCTGGATTTCCAGCTCAAGCCCCTGTCGCGCCATCCCAGGGCGCAACTGGATGCCTGGCACGCGCAGTTCATGCGCGAGAAAATCCATCCCATCATCCTCCCCAAGGCGCGCGAACTGGTGGCGCGGCACGCGGCCGAGGCCGACCTGATGGTCATCGTCACCGCCACCAACAGCTTCGTGACCTGGCCCATCGCCCGGGAGTTCGGCGTCAGCGAGCTGATCGCCACGGAGCCGGAACAGGTCGACGGCGAGTTCACCGGCAACGTCGCCGGCACGCCCAGCTTCCGCGAGGGCAAGGTGACGCGGCTGGACGCCTGGCTGCAAGCGCGCGGGCTGAGCTGGCAGTCCATCGAAACAAGCACTTTCTATAGCGATTCCCTGAACGACCTGCCGCTGCTGCAGCGCGTCACCCGCCCGGTCGCCGTGGACCCCGACGCCACCCTGCGCGCCCACGCCGAAAGCCACGGTTGGCCGGTCATCAGCCTGCGTTGAACAGCATCAAATTCAAGTGCTCGGCACTTTTAAACGTGCCCCATTTTTGGTTGGCGCCGGGTGGATCTGAGTTGTTGTCAAGACTAAGGAGGTTAGCGATGAATATAGTCAGGACTGTTTTGTTCACGTGCTGTCTGTTCGGCGGTCCGGCTGCGGCTGCGCCGGCTCATTTGCCCAAGACCGCAGTGGACACCAATGAGGTGCCCGAGATGGTATTCACCGGCCGCGAGGCGGACAGCGCGCCCTTGCCTTACTACAAGATCGCGCCGGACACCTATTTCTTCTACGGCAACATCGCCGAAGTCGACAAGAAGAACCGCGGCTTCAACGGCAATGCCGGCTTCGTCGTCACCCCAGAGGGCGTGGTGGCCATCGACAGCCTCGGCTCGCCCAAGCTGGGCCGCAGGCTGGTGGCGACGATACGCAAGGTCACCGACCGGCCCATCCGCTACCTCATCCTCACCCACAACCACCCGGACCATTCCTACGGCGCCGCCGCTTTTGCGGACATCCCGGGCATCAAGATCATCGGCCACGAGGGCACGCTCAACTACATCAATTCCGACAACCTCGCGGGTTCGGTGGCCTTCCGCAAGGACATCATCGCCCGCGACATGAAGGGATTCCGCGCGGTGAAACCCGACATCCTGGTGGGCGGCGAGCTCTACAGCCACTACGACTTCGCCTTGGGCGGCAAGCATTTTGCCGTGTATAATGCCGACCACCACCATTCCTTCGGCGACCTGGTGGTGCATCAGGTGGACGACGAAATCTTGTGGGTGTCCGACCTGGCGTTCAACAATCGCACCACGTTCATGGGCGATGGCCACTCCAAAAATGCGCTCGCCGCGATCGACTGGATGCGAGGCGCTTTCAAGGATGTCAAGCTGATGGTCCCCGGTCACGGCAGCGCACAGACGGCGCCGTTTCCCATGGTGGAAAAAACCTACAAGTACGTGCAACGCCTGCGCACCGACATGGGCAATGCCGTCGAGCGGGGCAGCGATCTCGCCGCAGCGGTGGCCGGGAGCGATTTCAAGGAATGGCACGGAACCAGACTCTATGAGGAAAACCACAAAAAGAATGCCAATTTCGTCTATCAGGAAATGGAGCAGGAACTCTACTTTGGCAAATAGCCGCTGGCACGGGGCGGCGCTGTGATACGCCGCCTGTTCGACCGTGTTTTCAAGAAGGGCGCCGCGCGCGCTCAAGGCGGTGGGCCGCGCATCATCCAGCGCAAGGAACACGGCATCACCCGCGACCAGTTGACGCCGTGCGCGCTGAAGACCGTTACCGGCTTGCAGCAGGCCGGTTTCGCTGCTTTCGTGGTCGGCGGCGCGGTGCGCGATCTGGCGCTGGGCAAGAACCCCAAGGATTTCGACGTAGCCACCGACGCCACGCCGGAAGAGGTGCGCAACGTGTTCCGCCGCTCGCGCATCATCGGCCGCCGCTTCCGCCTGGTGCACGTGATGTGCGGCAGCGAAACCATAGAGGTGTCGACTTTCCGCGGTCTTTCCGGGGGCGCGGCCGATGCCGGCGACGTGACCGAGGAAGACGAGTACGAAGCCAAGCACTCCAAGACCTCCAAGGTCACCAACGAAAACGGCCGCATCCTGCGCGACAACGTGTTCGGCACCCAGGAGCAGGATGCCGAGCGGCGCGACTTCACCGCCAACGCCCTGTACTACGACCCGACCACCGAAGAAGTGTGGGACTACCAGGACGGCTTTGCCGACGTCAAGGCGCGGGTGCTGCGCATGATAGGCGACCCGGAGACGCGCTACCGCGAGGACCCGGTGCGCATGCTGCGCGCCGTGCGTCTGGCGGCCAAGCTCGATTTCCACATCGACGAGGCCACGCGCGAGCCGGTCTCCCGGCTGGCGGACCTGTTGCAGGACGTGCCCCCGTCGCGCCTGTTCGACGAAATGCTCAAGCTGCTGTTTTCCGGCCACGCCTTGCGCGGCGTGCACCAGTTGCGTGCCGAGGGATTGCACCACGGCTTGCTGCCTGTGCTCGACACCATCCTGGAGCAGCCGCTGGGCGAGCGCTTCGTAACGCTGGCCCTGAAGAACACCGACGAGCGCGTGCTGGCGGACAAGCCGGTTTCACCGGCCTTCCTGTTCGCATCGCTGTTGTGGCATGAGGTGGCGGCGGCGTGGCAGCGCATCCAGGACCAAGGCATTAAGCCACTGCCGGCGCTTTTCGAGGCGATGGATCAGGTGCTGAGTGCGCAGCGCGAGATGCTCGCCATCCCGCGCCGCTACGACGGCAATATCCAGGAAATCTGGAGCATGCAGCCGCGCTTCCTGGCGCGTGCCGGACAGCGCCCGTTCAAGTTGCTGGAGCATCCGCGCTTCCGCGCCGCCTTCGATTTTCTCGTGCTGCGTGCGCAAAGCGGCGAGATCGACATGGAACTGGCGGACTGGTGGGAGGAGTTCCAGCATGCCGGAGAATCGCGCCGCGCCGAAATGCTGGTCGCCGATACCGGTCCGAAGAAGCCGCGCCGGCGCAGGAGCGGGAAGCGCAAGCCGGCCGAAGGGGCTGAAAGCGCAGGCCCGGAGCAGGCGGAATAAGTACCATGGAATGTGTGAAAATCCGCCCGCTGGGGCAGGCCTTCGTGTCCCTGGGCAGCAACCTCCACGAGCCGCAGGCGCAGGTCGAGCAGGCGCTGGTGGAAATCGCCGCACTCCCCAAGACGCGGTTGCTTGCGCGCTCTTCGCTGTACCGCACTGCGCCGGTGGGCTATTGCGATCAGCCGGATTTCATCAACGCCGTGGCGCAAATCGAAACCGGCCTTACCCCCCATGAGCTGCTCGACGCGCTGCTGGATCTGGAACATCGCCGCGGGCGCGTGCGCACTTTCCGCAATGCCCCGCGCATACTGGATCTCGACGTGCTGCTGTATGACGACCTCGTCTGCCACGAGCACGGATTGACCGTGCCGCATCCGCGCATGCACGAGCGCGCTTTCGTGCTGCTGCCGCTGCTTGAAATCGCGCCGCACTGCGTGATACCGGGGTTGGGAGCGGCGGCGCTGCGGCGCGAGGGTTGCGCCGATCAGTCGATCGAACGCGTGGAGGCATCGGGGACGTGGCACCCGAGACGCGAGAATGTTGCCGGATAAGTACCGCTACATCGTCGTCGAGGGACCGATAGGCGCGGGTAAAACCAGTTTGGCGCGGCTGCTGTCGGAGCGCTACCGCACCGACCTGCTGCTGGAAAACGCCGCTGAAAATCCATTCCTGGCCGACTTTTACCAGGACAGCGCGCGCCATGCCCTGTCCACCCAACTGTTCTTCCTGTTCCAGCGCGCCAACCAGGTGCGCGACCTGCTGCAACTGGACATGTTCGGCCGCGCCACCGTGGCCGATTTCATCCTCGACAAGGATCCGCTGTTCGCGCGCCTCACCCTGACCGACGACGAGTACCGGCTCTACCAGCAGATATACAACCACCTGCAGCCGCAAGCGCCGCTGCCGGACCTGGTGATCTACCTGCAAGCCCCGGCGGAAGTGCTGATCGAGCGCGTGAAGCGGCGCGGCATCGGCTACGAGCGCGGCATCTCCGAGGAGTACCTGACGCGGCTCACCGAAAGCTACACCGGCTACTTTCACCAATACGAGGCTTCGCCGCTGTTGATCGTGAACAGCACGCACCTCAATTTCGTCGACCGGCCGGAAGACTTTGAACTGCTGCTGGAGCGCATCGCGGCGCTACGCGGCGGGCGCGAGTTTTTCAACAAGGCGGCGTAGAATTAACCCCGATCCCAGGACAATGAACGAGGAGGCGACGGCGTGGCGCAAACGGCGTTGAGAATCACCCTGAACACCCTGCAGCAGATGACTCGCGACGGCGAGAAGATCGCGGCCGTTACCTGCTATGACGCGAGCTTTGCCGCACTGCTGGAAGCCGCAGGGGTCGAGGTGCTGTTGGTTGGGGACTCGCTCGGCATGGTGGTGCAGGGGCAGGAGACCACGCTGCCGGTGAGCATGGACCAGATGGAATACCACACCCGCTGCGTGGCGCGCGGCTCCAGACGGGCGTTCATCGTAGCCGACATGCCTTTCGGCAGCTACCAGGAAAGCCCGCAGCAGGCCCTGCGCAATGCCGCGCGGCTGATGGCGGCGGGGGCGCACATGGTCAAGCTGGAAGGCGGCGCCGCGATGGCCGAAACGGTGGCATTCCTGACCGCGCGCGGTATTCCGGTATTCGGGCACGTCGGGCTGACGCCGCAATCGGTGCACCAGTTGGGCGGATATCGGGTGCAGGGAAAAACCGATGAGGCGGCCAGGCGCATGGTGGAAGATGCCCTGCTGTTGCAGCAATCCGGTGCCGCCATGATGCTGCTCGAAGCGATACCCGTTCCTTTGGCCAGGCAAATCACGCACACGCTGACCATCCCCACCGTCGGCATCGGCGCCGGCGCCGACTGTTCTGGCCAGGTGCTGGTGCTGTACGACATGCTCGGCATCTATCCCGGCAAGACGCCCAGGTTCGCGCGCAATTTCCTGTCCGGGACCGACAGCGTGCAAGCCGCGCTGGAGGCTTATGTGAAGGCGGTCAAGGACGGCCGCTTTCCCGGCCCGGAGCATGCGTTCGCTTAGTCGGCGCCATTTCGCTCTCTGCCATGCAAGTCATTTCCTCCCTATCCTCCCTGCGTGAACGGCTGACTCGCGAATCCGGCATCGCTCTCGTTCCCACCATGGGCAATCTGCATGAGGGGCATCTGGCGCTGGTGAAACTGGCCAGGCAGCATGGCCGCTGCGTGGCCGTGAGCATCTTCGTCAATCCTCTGCAGTTCGGGCCGAGCGAAGATTTCGCCAGCTACCCGCGCACGTTCGACGCCGACTGCGCCAAGCTCGACGAAGCCGGGACCGACGTGGTGTTTGCCCCCACGGCGGATGAGATGTATCCCGTTCCCCAGCAGGTGGCCGTCGAGCCGCCGCCGATTGCCGGCGAGTTGTGCGGTGCCCACCGCCCAGGGCATTTCCGCGGGGTGGCGACAGTAGTGCTCAAGCTGCTCAATATGGTGCAGCCGCAGGTCGCGGTGTTCGGCAAAAAGGATTACCAGCAGTTGCACATCGTGCGGGCCATGGCGCGCCAGCTTAACGTGCCGGTGGAAATCGTCGCCGGAGAGACGATGCGTGCGGCCGACGGCCTGGCGCTAAGTTCCCGCAACGGCTACCTGACGTCGCAAGAACGCGCCGAGGCAGCGCGCCTGCAACGCAATCTTCAGCGGCTGGCACAGGAGATTCGTTCCGGCTCAAGGGACTTCAAAACCATGGAGGCGGAGGCTGCGGCCGACCTCGCCGCTCACGGCTGGCGCGTGGACTACGTTGCGGTGCGCGCGCAGGAAACGCTCGCGGCCGCTACCTCCGAGGATACGCAACTGGTGGTGCTGGCAGCGGCGTACCTGGGAAAGACGCGGCTTATCGACAACGTGGAGATTTGGCTTTGAAAGCAGGTGGCGTGCGATGAAAACGGCTTGCGGAGCTTTTATTTCTGACGGTCTCTTAGCTGTCGCAGGTATTCATCCCCTGCGTGCTTCTTTTGCTCGTCGGTCATCTGTTTCAGTACCGCATCGTATGTGTTGGATATCTCCAGAGCCGTGATATACGTGCCCCCGGAAAACTCACAGCAGAAATAGATCCCCTGGCCTTTTGTTTCGTCCACGACGGCTCGAATATTCAGGTATGCCTGCTCGAGATCCTTGCTGACGCCGCTGCGGCCCTTCAGGTAGATGTTGGCCAAGTGGTATTGCGCGATGCGTGCATTGTTGTTCTGATTGAAATACCCGTCCCGTCCCGATGCGCCGAATCGCACGCCCTCGGCCCATTCCCCGGTCGCTTTTTGAGCGGCGGCCTTCTTGTACCACTCGATTGCGGTGGGAATGAGTTCCTTCCACTCGTACCGCTCGATTGCTGTGCGAACGCCTTTCCTCGGCCCAGAGGCATCTTCATACACCATGCCCAGCCGCAGTTGCGCCCAAGGCTCGCCCGCTTCGGCGTGTCGCTGAACCAGTGCGAGAGCAGTCCGGGATTCGCCATTGTACGATGCTATATCCGCAGCTTGCTCGTCCGTGTTCGGCTCCAACGTTGCGCAACCGCCGATCATGGCAAACCCCAGGATGGCCAAAAGGGTTGTGGCTAGCTTCTTCTTCACGGGCATCTCCATTAGCCTTGATTTTTCGCTTGTGCTGCAAGGAGGCGCAAGTCCATTTTCCGCAGTCTCTCGGCCATGATCCTCATTACGTGCGTGGCGAAGTAAGGCGTCTGCTGGACCAGAAAATGGAAGCGCTTAACGTCGATAGGCACAAGCAAACAGTCGGTAACGGCGGTTACCGTCGCCGTGCGGGGAACCTGTTCCACCAGAGCCATTTCCCCCAGCAGGGCACCAGGCTCGGCCCTCTCGACGACGATATCCCCCACCATCACGTCCGCCGTACCGCCGATCAAGACATACATGACATTGCCGGGTTCGCCGGTACGGAATACGGTCTGCCCGGCCGGAATGGCTGCCAAGTCGGTTTCGTGGCGAAAGAGTTCAAGAAGATTCATGTTGTCAGGTTGGTGTGGAGAGGTGTTGGAGGATCGGGCTCGGCGGGAATGTCGTGGCTGCTTAGCCCACTGGAAAAAATCGGAAAAAGGACTATAGCATAGGCGGTTGGGTGCCGGTAAGAGCCGCCCACCGGCAAAGCGCCACCGATTTGTTCGGATCGGGATAAGGCTTTATAATTAACGCCATTTTTGTTGCAAGGTTGCCGCTATGCAGAGGGTTATGCTCAAATCCAAATTGCACCGGGTGCGTGTGACGCACTCCGAACTGCATTACGAAGGCTCGTGCGCCATCGACGAAACGTTGCTGGAGGCGGCCGACATCCGCGAATACCAGCAGATCGAAATCTACAACGTCAGCAACGGCGAGCGCTTCACGACCTACGCCATCCGCGCCCAGCGCGATTCGGGCATCATTTCCGTGAACGGCGCCGCGGCGCACAAGGCCGATCCCGGCGATATCGTCATCATCGCCACCTACGCGGTCTACAACGAGATCGAACTGCAAAAGTTCGTTCCGCAACTGGTTTACGTCGATGACGGCAATCGCATCGTGCAGACGCGGCACGATATCCCGGTTCAAGCGGCATAGTTCACTGCGCCGCGTGGCGGCGGCCCTAGCCTCATCTGGCCATCATGTTCGAGTTTTCTTGACTTGATGTGAACGGCATCATATAAATAGAGCGGTCAAGAACAACACCGGTCGAGCCTGGCTGCCGTTAGCAAATGCATAAAATCCACTTCACATTGATTACGTTTGCTCCCAGCGGAGCGGATGTCCGGGTAAAGGACATCCTGCTGAACCAGGGCCACAGGGTGCGCGCGCTGTATGGGGAAGACTGGCTGAAGGCCGCTGCCCCCGTCGAAACTCCGATCATTCTGTTTGTTGGCGAGGCGGGTCTTCCCGAAGCCCGGATCGTTGCCGCGCTCGACCGCCTTAGAGGTCCGGTCCTGGGGATCTTCGATGGGGGCGAGGCGAGCAACTACCGGGCGCTGGCACAGCGTTGCAGTCAGCGTTTGTGCTGGCCGGGCGCGGCCGAGGATCTGACGGGGATGCTGCAGCGCATTTTGAACGGAACCGCGGCGGTTGCAGGGCGCGACGAGAGCAGCGCGGTGCTTGAGGACGGCGGCTTGCTCAATATGGTCGGGAACTCCGCCGCGTTCAGGGAAACGCTCGCGCGCATCAAGCGCATTTCCCGCTGCGACGTGCAAATCATGATCGAGGGCGAGACCGGCACCGGCAAGGAAATGGCCGCCCGGGCGATCCACTACCTGAGCGCGCGGCGCGACTTCCCTTTCATTCCGGTCAACTGCGGCGCGATTCCCGATAATCTGGTCGAGAATGAATTGTTCGGGCACGCCAAGGGAGCGTTTACCGATGCGCGAGAGGCGCAGCCCGGACTGGTCAAGCAGGCGGACGGCGGCACCCTTTTTCTCGACGAAGTGGATGCGCTGTCGCCGAAGTCGCAGGTGTCCCTGCTGCGCTTTTTGCAGGACCGGCAGTATCGGCCGCTGGGAGGTTCGCGTTTGTTGTCCGCGGACGTGAGGGTTATCTCCGCCACCAACGCCGATCTTGCCAAGCTCACCGAAGAAGGCGGCTTTCGCTCCGACCTGCTGTTCCGGCTGAACATCATGACTGTCAGCATGCCGCCGCTGCGCGAGCGGCAGCAGGATATTGCGCTGCTGGCGGATCATTTCATTCGCCAGTTGAGCGTGCGCTATGGGCAGCCGCGCAAGTCGCTGCACCCGGACACGCTGGCTTGGCTCAAGTGCTACCAATGGCCCGGAAACATCCGGGAACTGGAGAATTTTCTGCATCGTGAATACCTGTTGACCGACGGGGACGTCATAAGAATCGACTCGCAGAACTCGTCTGCCGACAGCGACGAAAGAAGGGGGCGCAAGTCGGACCGGCGCTCCAGCAGGAGCCAGATCACCGGCCTGGGATTTTCCACGGCCAAAACGCGCGTGATTGCGGAATTCGAAAAAACCTATCTGGAACATCTCATGTCCGAAAGCCAGGGCAACGTGACCGCTGCCGCGAAGTTGGCCGGCAAGGAACGCCGCGCTTTCGGCAAGCTTTTGAAAAAATACGGTCTGCAAAAGGACCACTACGCGCCGCAATAGGCGCGCTCAGCAAGCCCTTGCTCGTTTCCGGGCAATTCCCTTCCGATTTTTCATTCCGCAACACGGGATCGCGTCGTGCCGTGCACCCCTTAACCAGGGACGTTTCCCCGATAGCGGGTGGGTGTGTTTAAACCCATGGCTGGGTTGCCAGGTCGGCTAAGTAATCTATTGAAATTACGCCGATGTTTTCGGCTCCCCTGTGGATTGGTGGGTCGGCAATGACCCTTCCCGGCTTGGTCGAGTAAATAATCATCTCTTTTAGAAACAAGGGAGTGGCGCCTTGCTGTCGGCTGGCACAGCAATTGCATTGCCTCTCCATGTGACTTTTGCGCAAAGGCTGCGATATGGCTGAGAACGTATCCGACATTGAAGAGATTGCCCGCAAGATCAAGCGCTACCTGTTGGACCACCCGAACGCGGCCGACAGCCTGGAAGGCATCGTCCATTGGTGGCTGGTGCGCCAACAGGTCGAGTTCTCGGCGGAAAAAGTGAAAATGGCTCTGGACTATCTGGTCGGCAACGATCTCGTATCCAAGTCGACCACGGTGGAAGGCACAGTGGTGTACGCCAATATGAAAAGGGCTTCCAAGCCACATTGATAGCAAGCGTCCATTCAATAATAAACACACTGTAGAGGGAGAAAATCATGGCAAAAAAAGCTCTTATGGTAGGCATCAACGACTACAAATCGATCAACGACCTGAGCGGTTGCATCAACGATGTCACCAACATGCGCAGCATTCTGACCACCTATCTCGGCTTCACCAACAAGGACATTCGCGTCCTCACCGACAGCCGTGCCACCAAGGCGAACATCATGACCCGGCTCGGCTGGCTCACCAAGAACGCCAAAGCCGGAGACTATCTGGTGTTCCACTACTCCGGCCATGGTTCGCAAATCCGGGACCGGGACGGGGACGA
>Ga0299912_10002458_pt1 | contig 15195 bp, 14 predicted proteins | sample RVTome_2_FD_207667 | JGI IMG/M metagenome (GOLD analysis project Ga0299912, IMG submission 207667) | Soil microbial communities from uranium-contaminated site in the Upper Colorado River Basin, Wyoming, United States - RVT95D214 (version 2) ... | reverse complement strand
CCGGACACCATAATAAAAGCCATAAAGAGAGGCACAACAAGCCCCCACGGCTCAGGCACCACAATGACCGAGAGAATCAAGAAACTACTAAAAAAGAAAGAGAGAAATAACGAGGCTTAACTCTTCCAGCTGGACTCCACGTCGTAGAGGTCCACACCCAGATCGTAGCGGACCTCAGGCCCCGCGAAGGGCTCCATATTAAACAGCTTAACCTCCTCCAACTCCAAGCCTCCGAGCCGCCGACGGGGCCTCACACCGATGACCGTGAGCGCACTATGGCCCAGGTCGACGCGTGAGCGCTCAAGCCCCTCCACGTCCAGCTCTTCAAGGGTCCAGTTAACGGCCCTCTCCATCAGAACCATGTCCCAACTCACTCCCCCATTCCGCCAATCAGATGCATTATCCTACACACACCAGCTTTGTCTCATTTAGGCGTGCGCATCGGCGTTGCTACTGGAATATGTGGTAAATCTAATAACATCTGGGAATGGCGGTACAATCATTCTTTACATGGAAAGGTTAAATTGCCCTCATTTATCGAGAACAAGTTATATTACTTCCATTTCATGAGAGCAACTGCTCAATTAAATCTCCTAACACACACCTCAACTATTACTCAAAACAGTTAAAAATTGATGAAAAAGCGGCCTCAATTAATAGAAAAAAATCAATGGTTTACACTTAGAAAGCTCAACCTAATTTAAATCAGTAGATGAAAAATGGACGGCTCCACGAACCCAAGAATCATAAACATAATAAAACCGTCTTTTTCGCACCGTTTAATTACCGCCAGACCAACCACATGAAGAGCACCCAATGCCGAGCGTCTACATAAAAGCCTACGGCTGCAGCGCCAACACCGCGGACGCCGAGATCACCAAAGGGTTGCTCACCGAAAAAGGCTACAGGATAGTCAACAGCCCCAGCGCATCAGACCTCAACATGCTGGTGACGTGCATCGTCAAGACCCCCACAGAGCAGAAGATCACCAAGCAGATCCGGCAGCTGTCCTCCACAGACACACCCCTCATCGTCGCCGGGTGCATGCCAAAGGCCATGAGAGCCCACGTAGAGGCAGCGGCCCCACATGCCAGCATGGTTGGCCCAGACGACCTGGGCCGGGTCGTCGAGGCAGTGGCCAGGACCCTGAAGGGTGAACGTGTCGTGTACGTGGACGGAGCGCCCACTGACAGGACCTGCCTCCCCAGGGTCAGAGCGAACAAGCTGGTCCACATAGCCCCAGTGTGCACAGGCTGCCTAGGCAACTGCAGCTACTGCATAGTGAAGTATGCGAGGGGGCGCCTCCACTCGTTCCCAGCCGAACACATAGTGCAAGACGTCGAGGCGGCTGTCAAGGACGGGTGCAGGGAGGTCTGGGTCACGGCCGAGGACACGGCCGCCTATAGGGACGGCGAAACGCTACTACCCCAGCTACTAAACATGATCTCATCGGTGGACGGAGACTTCAAGGTGAGGGTGGGGATGATGACCCCGAACCAGGCCCTGCCCATACTGGACGACCTGGTGGACGCCTACTCAAGCGACAAGGTCTACAAGTTCCTCCACGTGCCCATCCAGTCCGGCAACGACGAGGTTCTAATAGCCATGAGGAGGAGGTACACCGTCGCAGACTTCAAGGCAATCATGAACAGGTTCCGCGAAGCCTACCCCACGATGGGCGTGTCGACAGACATCATATGCGGCTTCCCCGGGGAAACCAGTGAACAGTTCGATGACTCCCTGGCACTCGTAAGTTGGCTGCAGCCCGACGTCCTCAACATTTCCAGGTTCTGGGAGAGGCCCGGAACGGAGGCGGCGACCATGCCGGGTAAGCTGCACGGCAGAGACACCAAGATGCGCTCCAGGGTCCTCACAAACCTGTGGAAGCAGTTGGCTGTGAAGTCCAGCGAGAGGTGGCTCGGGTGGGAAGGCGAAATACTCCTCACGGAGAGAGGCAAAGGGTCGAGCAAGGTGGGACGCAACTACGCGTACAAGACCGTGGCGGTGAACACGGGGACTGAGCTCGGAGAAACCATACGGGTGAAGGTGACAGGCGCCGGCGTGGGTTTCCTGAAGGCTGAGGCAGCATAGTTTATCCCTTACGTGACTCAGTCTAACCCGTGAACATCGATGAGGATAGCTGTAGCGTCCTTCAGTCACGAGACCTGCACGTTCTGCCCCAAGCCCACCACTGTTGAGGACTTCGAGGCGGGAGGCGTCCTGTACGGTAAAGACGTTCTGGAGTCGGCGCGGGGGATACCCAACTACATTAACGGGTTCATTAAGGTGGCGGAGGAGAAGCCTGGTGTCGAGCTGGTGGGGGTACTATCAGCCGCGAGGAGCAGGGGCGGCTCAAGCGGGAGCTGGCTCACCAAGGAGTGCTTCGACAAGTACAGCATGGGCATCACCGACGGCCTGAGGAAGGCCGGGAAGGTGGATGGAGTGCTCCTGGCTCTCCACGGCGCCATGGCCGCCACGGGATACATGAAGCCTGAGGCGGAGGTGGTGAGACGAGTCCGCGCAGCCGTGGGGAGCACACCCATCATGGTGACCCTTGACCTCCACGCCAACGAGGACCACGAGCTCGTGGACGCGGCTGACGCCGTGTTCATCCTGAAGACCTACCCCCACGTGGACAGCGAGGAGGTGGGCTACGATGCGGCCCGGTGCATGATCCAGACCGTCAAGGGGAAGCTTAGCCCCGTCATGGCCATCAGGAAGCCGGGCGTCATCACCCCCAGCGTCTACCAGGGCACAGGCGAGTCCCCCGCCAAGGAGATCATGGACAGGGCGCGCATGTGGGAGCGCGAGGAGTCCAGGTGCATCAACGTGAGCGTGGCCTTCGGCTTCGCATACGCCGACGTGCCTGACGTGGGGGCCACGGTGATGGTGACCACCGACGACGACCTTGAGCTCGCGGAGACCATAGCGCAGGACATGAGCGACTACATATGGAGCCTGAGGGAGCCCTTCGCTGGAAAGAAGCTGCCCAAAACCAGGGAGGGCATCGCTGAGGCCATCAGCCTTGCGAGGAGAGGTAAGACCCCGGTCATATTGGCTGACCACGGGGACCGCACAGGAGACAGCACCTGGGTTCTGAGGGAGCTCATCGATCAGGGGGCAGCCAACTTCTGTTTAGCCACCATAGCGGACGAGAACGCCATAAAACACGTCAAGGAGAAGGCCAAGAAAGGCCAGGACGTGACAGTCAGCGTGGGAGGCCACGACGACTGCTACTCGGGGGACCCCGTGGAGATCAAGGGAAAGGTGGAGTACCTAGGCGAATGCAACTTCACGTTGACGGGCCCCATGAGCAGAGGAGAACGCAGGAAGCTGGGCCTCACAGCCGTCATAGGCTTCGGTAAAAACAACCATGTGATTGTTACGTCGACCCTCCACCAGGTGCTGGACGACGCCATCTTCCCCGCGGTGGGCCTCGACTTGAGCAAGTTGGGCATAGTCGCCATCAAGTCACGTGTACACTTCAGGGCCTTCTTCAACAAGGTGGCGGGTAGCATAGTTGTCGTGGATGCACCGGGGCTCGGCCCGGCGGACCTGACGCAGCTAAAATACGTGAACATACCTGAGGGCCTCTACCCCCTTTCAGAGAAATAGGAAAAAAGGCTAGAAGAGCGAGCCGTAGCCTGCCAAGTTTATGCCGAGGAACATGCCCACAAGGATGACTACCACAGCCATTATGACTACAGCGATGATCGAGATGATCACCGCGTTACCCCATCCAGTCTCGTAGTAGGTCTTCACAAGGTAGAGGTAGGCTACGAGCTGAGCTAGGAACCCGACGGTTCCTCCGACGAGGGAGCCTATGATTGCGTTGATCACTGTGCCCAGGACACCGATCCACACGGCGTCTGTGAACTTGGCTTTTTCACCGCCCACGATCCACTTTCCCGCCAGCCAGAGGAACGGGGCCGTGATGATGCTTCCAACGACGATTCCTATCAGTATGCCTATGATGTCCATTTAACTCACTGTAAAGAAGGGCCACCTCCACAGAAAAACTTGTGCCCGTAACCTAGCGCCGCAGCCTGAATAACACCAGAACCACCACCAGGAGCACCGCTGCGATGACGACGATGTTACCCACCATGAGCGTAGTGGCTTCTATCTGCTCCACGACGTTGTCGTCAACCAGCACCAGGCTCTCTAGGCTCGTCATGGGGAGCAGACTGGTTAGTGACGCTGAGTACACGCCGTTGCCCTTGTAGGTGCAGGGCTCGCCGTTCACAACCACCTCTGCGCCGTTGACGGGGGAGCCGTCGGTCCGGTACCTTAGTGTGAGGGTCACCTGCACAATTCCCGGTATGAGCTGGTTCTCGTTGTGCTCCACCTCGACCGAGTCGAAGTAGTAGGTTCCCTCGGAGCACGTGAAGCCCTTCAGTCCGTACAGGTTGTCGGTTATCTCGATCACTCTGTACGTCTCTGAGCCGAGGTCGGATGAGAACTCCTTGTCCAGCTTGTATGACCCAGTGAACGGCTCGTGGTCGTATGAGTAGTAGGCGTTCACCTCCGGGCTGCTCTTGGTGCCCAGTATTACCCTCTCCAACGGTGACTCCACCTCAAGAGCCACCTGGTCCCAGATCACCTTGCACCTGTTGTAGCTCACCGAGGTGATTCCGTGTTGACCTGGCTCAACTCCTGTAACCTCAAAGGTGAAGTCTCCCACAGCGTCCATGCTGTGGCTGCGGGCGTTAAGCCTCACCATTGAGGGGTTCAGGGGCCGCCCGTCGTAGGCGTAGCGTGCCGAGACCTCCACGTCAATGCTCTCGTCCAGGTCCACCCTGTCGTCCTCGACCGATAGGTTGACCTGTACTTGGTCCCAGATCATCGGCACGGTGTTTGCCTCGAAGGCACTGAGGAAGTAGACCATGTCGCTGACCCTGACAACCCTTATGTTGGCTGAGCCTGGGGACTCCAGCACAATGGGGGTGAAGTAGATGTTTCCGCTGAACTCCTGTCCGTCGTAGGCGTGGTGAGCCCTGTAGGCTAGAGGGGCTACCTCTCCCACGTTTATCCTATTGTCAAGGGCCTCTACCTCAACTATTATCTTGTCGTAGATGGCCTCCACGACGTTGCACGTGAACGCGGTGACGCCGTTCCTCTCGTCGTCTATCGACTCCACGGTGAACCTGTACTTACCCACCTCGCCCTTGGTTAGGGTGTCGTTCAGCTCGACGGTGCCTATGAATGGCTTGGTGTCGTACTTGTAGTGGGCCGTGTACGAGATGCTGGCCTCCTCGCCTACGTCGTAGCGGCGCTTGTCGCTGTACAGCTGGATTACTACGGTGTCCCACGTGATCTTCACGGTGTCGGCTTCGAAGCATTGTATCCCGTTGACTGGGTCCGTGATGTAGTCCACGGTGATGCTGTGTTTGCCCACCTTGGTGTAGGGGCCTGTGTGGTTGAATATGACTTCGCCCTTGAATATCTCGAAGTTGAAGGCGTAGTAGGCGTACCACACTATGGGTGGGTCTTCGCCGACGTTGACTCTCTCGTACTCGGGGTACATGTTGATGATGACCTTGTCGAAGACGCATGTCTCCGTCTCGCAGTCCATCTGGAAGGTGCGGTAGGTTCCGCCGGCCCTAACGTAGCCTACGTTGTACTGTCTGTAGGCTATGTCGGCTGCGGTGTCCGTGATCATGTACCAGCCGTTGCCCCAGTTGCTGCACGTGTGGCCGTCTATGTTGACCGTGGCCCCGGTAACGGGGACCCTTGTGTGTGTCCAGACCAGCCTGTAGCCAACCGTGATCTGGGTGCCCACATCGACACGGTCCTTGCTGATGTAACTCTGGGTGACGGATATCTCGGCGTCTGCCAGTGCGGGCGGGGCGCTGACGGCTAGCAGAAGCGCGGCCGCTAGTATCAACAGTTTGGGGATGGCTGCTGGGGGCATATGTACCTTATTTAACGGGTTTTTCCTATAATGATTCGGAAACTTGGATCAGTAGCTGAAGGTTGTTGTCACTGGTATGTAACGGAAAGATGGTTGGGTGATATGGATCGGTTATGTGAGTGCTTTTCTCTGGGCGGCTAGGAGGGCGTCTATCTCCTGCTCGGTGTTGAAGAAGTGGCATGAGACCCTGATGCCTCCAACGCCGGCAGCGTACCTGTGGGCGACGACTATGCCCTCTTTTCTTATGGCTTCGTAGAGTTTCTGGTTCTTATCGTAGCTGCCCGTGTTGTAGGTTACTAGTGCTCCGCGTTTCTTGGGCTCGTCGGGTGTGTTGATCTTGACGGGGTGCTCCTTGAGGCCGTCTATGAGGTGCTGGCTGAGCCTCATGGTCTTCTTCTCTATGTTGGGTGCCCCCAGCTGGTTGAAGTAGCTGAGGCATGCGTGGAAGCCCCACGTGAACTCTTCGCTTACTAGTCCCTGGTTGTATTTCCGCGCGTCCCGGTACAGGGGGTGGCTGTAGCTTGCTATGTTGTCGTGGCCTGGCTTCTCCCAGGGGGCTCCTGATTTGAAGGCTTCCTCGACGTTGCCGTAGTTGCGGTATGTGGGCTCGTACTGGTCGTGTAGGCTGCGTTTGACGTAGAGGACGCCTGTCATGGCTGGGCAGCATAGCCATTTTTCGCTGCCTGCTGTGAAGAAGTCTACGTCTGATGTGTGTAGGTCTACGTCTATGGCTCCGAGGGCTTGGTAGCCGTCGTCTACGACTAGGGCTCCGTGTTGGTGGGCTGTGTCTGTGATGGCTTTCATGTCGTAGCGTATGCTGCTGGTCCATTCGACTCTGCTTATGCAGACGATCTTGGTTTTGTCGTCTATGGCTTTCTCGAAGTCGGCTGTGTCTATTATTCCGTCGCGGTGTTTTATTCGTCTGATCTCTACGCCTTTTGTTTGGTGGGGCATCCAGACGTAGACGTTGGACTGGTAGCCGAGGTCTGTGACGACTATGTTGTCTCCGCGTTTGAATGGGATCATGGTGCTGACTGTGTTGAGGGCGTGGCTTACTCTGTTGGCCCAGCAGAGCTCGTCTGTGTCGCAGTGGAGTAGTTTGGCTGCTTCTTTCTGTGCGTCTGGGGGTTTGGTGTCTTCTTCGTTGATTCTGTGTTGCCACCATTCCTGGGTGGCTGTGTGTACTCTTTTGAGTGTTGGGCCGTGGGCGGCGCTGTTGAGGTATTTGAGTTTGGCTAGGATGGGGAACTCGGCTCTGATCTTCTCTATGTTCTTGTCTATGTCCATGGAGTATCGTTTGTTGTGGGGGTTTTACGGTTTGCGGTGGGTTTGTTGCGTGCTACTTGTAATAAGGCGAATTTGGGGTGGCTGGGGCTTGTACCTAGTGGTTGGGTATCCCTGTTTTTTGGGGCTGGTTGTCTGGGCTTTGTTTGTTGTTTGCTTGTTGTGTGCAGGGTGGGGGGAGGGGGTTAGTCGCCGCCGCCGCGGTTCACCGTTTTTAGGCTTTTTTTGTGGAATGGAGGCTTTTTCCGGGTCTTTAGGCGGCGACGGTCGGTGGAGGTGTCCGCCGCTTTTCATGCGTATTTTGTGTTGTTGGATACCTTGGACATCTCACCTGTGGTCAGGTGCTTCGATTTTTTGATGTCTTTCGTGATGACGATGAAATCATCCATTTTAACCACTTTCGGTTAATTCACATGCTTTTAACCAATAATTGTTTAAAAATGTTGCCTCGTATATGTTGTTTTCAGCTTTTCAGGAAGTCGAATGCCCCTTTTCTTAGGTTGATCCCGTATTCGAGGTACGCCTTGAGGCAGGCGAGGAAGTTGGCCCATCCCTCCGTGTTTCCCATAAGCCATTTGATTCCTGCCTCGTCGTTGTCCATGCCCTTCTCGGTGATCGTCACGATGGTCGCGTCGCCGTCTATGGGGGTCAGTGTCATCTCGACGAGGAGGTCTCTGCCGTCCGCGTCCCAGTGATAGGAGATATACTTGTCCTTCTCGATCTTGCCGACGCGGATGGGGAACTCTGTGTCGAACTCGGGGAACCGCCACATGATCTGTTTGCCTTCCTCCATTCTTCCGCTGCTCTTCGAGATGAAGTACCCCGACATCTTCTTGGGGTCGACGATGGCCTCGTACACCTCGCGTACGGGCTTCGATATTTGAAGCGCGACCTTGATTTCAAGGGTTTCTTTTTTCATGTTGCATGCCTCCGCTGATAGTTGGTTTGTTATCCTGTATATTAAATCGCATTCTGAAGACGGTGTGTCTTCTTTTCATATCTAAAGAAAACCATGTGCGTGGGAACCGAGTATCAGCCTTCACAAGTGCCTTCTTCACAATATTCTCTTTATATCAGCTTGAGCAATGTCTCATCTAGGAGATCGAGTTGAAGTTTGAAGAAGTGTTAGAGAAGAGAAGAAGCATCCGCAAATACAAGGATACCCCCGTACCAAAAGCAAAAATATTGAAGATGCTGGAGGCTGCCCGGATCGCGCCGTCGGCCAGCAACAGGCAGCCATGGCATTTTGTGGTAGTCGAGAACAAGGAGACCATCAAGAAACTGGCTAAACAGGAGTGGGCGGCAGGGGCCCCAGCCATGATAGTCGGTTTAGCGGACCAGGCGGCGTCCCCTAACTGGTGTAGCAACGATCTCGGAATAGCCCTCGAGCACATCGTGTTGGCTGCGACAAATCTGGGTCTAGGAACGTGCTGGATGGGTCAGACGGGTAGAGAAGAATTGATCAAGGGCCTGCTGGGCATCCCGGATAACTTCAAGGTTGTCGTGGTGATACCTGTAGGAGTGCCTGATGAGACGCCGGCGCCTAAGGAGAGGAAGAGCTTGGACGCCATTGTCAGCTGGGAAAAATACGGCTCAAAATCTCCCTAACAACCTGTATCGCATTATTGGGTGACATATCCTGTTCGGGTGATGGCGAACCCGGTGGTATGCGCTTGCTGTAGCGAGCGGATACCAAATATTTAGTAATTTATTACAATAAAATATTTTTAAACCATTATTAATTTTTAATCACAAAATATTGTACTTAGGAATTTACCGCAACTATTAAATAAGAATAAAAAACACGATAACATTCAATGCCCGCTCTAAATGAATTTCAACTACCAGAAAACGTTAGGAACAATATTTTAAAAAAAATAAACGAGTTAACCAACAAATATCCGTGTCCAAGATGTGGAAATAATGCATTTTACCTAGATAACGGTATATTGATTCAAGTTTTAAATAAAAATGCCAAGAATATTAATCTATCGGGACCTTCTCTTCCTTTTATTGCTGTAGTTTGTAAAAGATGCGGGTTTACTTCTTTTCATAATTTAGTAGTATTAGGAATAATTAATAGCGAAGGTGAATTTATTGAGTGAATCAAAAGATGTGTCTATAACACTACCTTCTACACCCTCCAATATATATGCTAACTATCAACAAGATATTATAATTGTTGATTCCACTAAATTAGAAAATTGCTTTATAAAACATCTTGAAAAGCTAGAAAAAAAGAAAACTTGGCATACGCCTATTGGGATACTCCTTACATTTGTTTTAACTTATTTTACTACTGAATTTAAAGATGCTTTAGGTTATAATAAAAATGTTTGGGAAGCCTTCTTTCTATTTATCGCTTTCTTAACATTTTGTTGGTCAGTATATGCAGTAAATCAAGCGAGAATCTCCATTTCAACAAGCGAATTAATTGATGAAATTAAAGGTATTAGAGAAAATAAATAACTCGTGTAAATGTTCGCATCGAATTTAACGGATATACATCCTCAATTTTGTGAAGCCTCTCTCCTGAGAACGCCGACAAACGCGCTGGTCGCTCAGCATCGTTAAGATCCACTCTCTTAGCAAGCAACTGGAGCAGCTTTCTGTACCCTTTTATGGTATGCTCATCAAGGCTCCTAACAGACCAGAGAGCATTGAAAACACCCTGATCCTGAACTGGGGGTGTAAGACATGTGGCGAGCCTGGTGGAATTTGCACAGGTACCTGTTCTTAGTTTTCCCCCGCATCTTTCCCTTCTTTTTTCATTCTAGAATCTTGGGGCAGGTTTGCTTGCCCGGGCCATGGTCAATAAAGATATTGAGTGGGCAAACGAGCTTCTGAGGTACTCGATAAGGGTCCTTCAGGGAAAAGAGTTCGAAGCAAATAAGAAGACTCTTCTTCAGCATGCTCTAGACAATAAACGAGTTCTCTGCGAGTCTGGTTGCTTGTGGCAGGCCCAGACTCTTAGTTACTGGATTCACCGGTTCATGCGGGGCGATTTTACAGCCCGAAGGGCTGGCCCCGCAGGCGCGGGGAGGTTCACCCCTTGACTCGCGCAGGTGGGGCGAACTTCGAGCCCATCGCGACACCGCTACCTTGGAAGAAGTTACGCGTCAGCAATGGACATGTCATTATTGGAGAGGCATCGGGTGGCTACCTGCAGACTTCACTTGATTAACACTGTCAAAACTCGCCGCGGAGACAATTGGGCAAGGAGCTTCCTGAATAAACAAAAGAACAGGAAATGGGAGAGAGAGCGGAGCCGTAAGCGTGGGAGGTTGTATCAAAGGTTGATGAGTGGGATTCAATTCGCTAATTATAAGGGTCAAAAGCTCCGCTTCATGAGTCTCACGAGTTCACCTGAAAGTGATCCTTCTCAAGTAAATCGTCATTTTGAGGTACTAGTAAAACGGATTCGAAGAAGGTTTCCTATGTTTGAATATTGTAAGATTCGTACACCTGAAGGTCAAGGTGGTGTAATTCACTGTGTTTTTCGTGGACCTTACAGCCCTCAAAGCTGGTTATCTGAGCAATGGAATGAGATTTATGGTGCTCCCATTGTGGATATTCGGGTATTATATGGGGATCGTGGTATAGCTTCATATCTATTGGGATATCTCGGACACCACATAGAATATAGAATGGGTTTTTCTCGTTACTGGGTTTTTTCCTGGTTTTGTTCATGAATGGACTCGGATAAAGCGGTATTTCTTAAGATTTTACTATTTTTATGGATGGAGTATTGGTAGAGTTATAGTTACCGCTGTAACCCAGTTTAAATTTTTATTATTTCAAATAGCATCAGATACTTTAATGATACAGAAAAATTTGCGGAACAAGTATTATTAATTTTAATGATAAACAATATATTGATGTGAGTTGGCTGAAAATATTTTTTCTCTTCTTTCTGAAATATATAATCCTAAAAAATTACGTTGGTTAATTGTATCAATAACTACTATTATGATAATATATTTAACATCGGAAGAAATATGGAAAATTAATGATAATTTTATTACACAACAGGAGAAAATAAATCACATATTTGTATATTCTATAGTTTTTACTTTTCTAACAATAATTTTATTAACATATAATATACATTCAATTTCAAAGAATATATTTCAAGCTGTGTTTGTTTCGATAATTACATTGATTGTTGATATTACAATATTAGGATTTTCAGAGTATTTTATGCTTAGTACGATTAAAGTTTTACCAAAAGATATAACTAGTGTTTTAATGGTTATTCTTATAGGTGCCTTCCCGATAAATTTGGGTGTGATAACCTTAGACGTGATAACTTCCAAATATTTGAAAAGAGAAGCAGAAAAGTTATTTGAAGAAGTAAAAAATTTATCCATTAGTGTTAGTAATTTAGAAAAGGAGTGGGAAATAAAATTAGAAGATTATAAAAAATTTGAGGAAAAATTTAAAAAATTGATAGAAAGTGAAGATGAAAATGAGTGATGAAGAAAAAGATAAAAAAGAGACAATGGAATCGATTCAAATAATTTTAAAAACAACTGAAGAAATAAAATCTTATATAAAACCTTTAGTAAAAGGAAATGAAAATGCAATAAATTTATTAGATAGACATGAAAGTGCAATATTGACGTTAACTGAAAAATTAATTGGTCTGGATAAAAAATTAAGAAAAGATGAGGTTAATATTGAATATGTATATCAAGAAGTAGAGAAAATATCACATGAATTTAAACAAAAAGAAAAAAATATCAAAGAATTACGAGATAGTTTACAAAAAAGTGAATTTAATTGGATTAAGAGAATAAATAGTAAGATTAATAAAAATGAGAATTTATATGATGAAGATATTGAATTTATTGATAGAGTAATAGATAAATATGGAGAAAAAACGTATTTATTGAGTATAAAAGGGGAATTATTAAATAGAATAAAGTCAAAAGAAGAAGCCAAAAAATTCATAGATGATGTTATAAAAAAATATCCTGACAACTCTGATTTAAATTATGTAAAAGGAACCATATATATGGATATAGATATGAATGAATCAATTAGAAGCTTTCAAAAAACACTTGAACTAGATGAAACTAATATCAACAAACATGCGGCTTTACACAATATGGCGATTGTATATTATGATAATGATGAATTTGAAAAGTCTTTAGAAAAAATAAATGAGTCTATTGGATATTTTGAAGATTGTAGTGAAGCATGGGATATTAAAGCAACGATTCTTTCTAAACTTGATAGAGTACCTGAAGCTTTAGGGGCTTGTGAAAAAGCTATTGAAATAGACAATAAATCTCATGGGTCTTATCTAACTAAGGGATTAATATTATGCGATATGGGGAAGGAATATTTAGGCGAAGCAATTAATAATTTCTTAATAAGTTTAAATTATAAAGAAACTCCTGAAGGTAATTTTAATTTAGCTAAGGCTTATAGAGTAAAAGGTGATTTAGATGATGCTTTACATTATGTAAATATAGGGATATCACTTGTAAGTAATGACCCTCACGCTTTTTGTGAAAAAGGAATTATTATGATGTTAAGAAATAATATTAATGTGGCATTGGATAACTTTTTAATATCTAAAAAAATTTTTGAAGATAATAATGAATTAGTATGTAGTTTACTATTAAAACAAATAGCAAAATTATATAAAGAATTAGGTAAAAAAGATAAGGAAAAAGAAATTAATGCATTAATTAAAAAGTTACCTAAAAATTAAGTATTATATATAATAATTAATTATTATTTTAAGTGCGTCATTCAGACACTTGTTCGCAACTACGCTATATCATAAAACTAAGGATATAGTCTTGGTTCAAAGAAAACTAGGCCACAAGAGCATAAAGAACACCTTGATGTATGTTCAGCTCGCTGAGGAACTCTTCAAAGGCGAGGTTGAATATACTTGTCGGACCGCTGAGACACCTAAACAGGCTATCGAGCTTGCTGAACAAGGGTTCGAGAAGTTCGAAGAGTTCAGTGGACTACACCTGTATCGAAAAATCAAATAACAGACCCGGTTCGAGTGATGGCGAGCCCGGTGGGATTTGAACCCACGACCCCCGACTTAGGAGGTCGGTGCTCTATCCGTGCTGAGCTACGGGCTCACGCACCACCACTATACAGCACCCATTTTTAAGAGTAGCCCTCACCCTCTCCAGGGCCCCATATAAGGGCGGCTGGATGGGTGGACCTGGCCTCCTATCCTCCGTGCGGTAAATCCGTTGCACCCTGGGCCGTGCTCTTAACACTTTAACCACAAGGAACTGGTTGTCCCAGCGAGAGGCGACATTATTAACATAAGCGTGCTAATATAATGCCCCGATCTTAAAAACAAACATTGTATGTTGATGGACGACAACAACATAACCATAATATAGAGAGAATATATCATATAGTTTTGCCCAAGTGGAAGCGGAACCCGGCCAAAGAAGCGAACGACCGGCTGACGCCGAGCTGTAGAGACGGGCTTCAGAGGGACTCAACGGGCTTTGGCTCGATGAAAACCTTCGTCTCGAAGCAAGACCGCTTGGGCACTTTCATTTTTGGAGAAAAATTACAGCACCTGAGCAAGATGTTTCCCCTCGTAGAACTCGAAGACGTGGAGGAACTGGCCCGGCTCACCAGATAGCGTCCATCTTTTAGGCTGGCGCCCACCCACTACCACCATGGCGTACTCCAACAAGCCAACCATAGTCAGGGCCATCAAGCGCCCACCCAAGACCACCATAGCCGAGTTCAGGGGACTCCCCGTAGCCAACATAGCCGACGCGCTGGGCAAACCCTGCAGATTCACCCTGGACCCCCTCATCAGACCCGCCTACGACGGCATCAGCCTCGCAGGCCCAGCCGTCACAGTCCAGGAGCGCCCCGACTGCAACCTCATGAGCCACGCAGCCACCGACCTCATGCAGCCGGGCGACGTACTGGTGGTGGACGCCGGAGGCTACACGAGGACAGCCGTAGGAGGCTTCCTCATGTCCAAGAAGATGATAAGCAAGGGAGCCGCCGGCGTCGTGGTCGACGGCGCATGGAGGGACCGCGCCGAGATCACAGAGGCCAGGTTCCCCGTCTACTGCAGGGCCTGGCAGCCCGGCGGCCCCCACAAGGACGTCCCGGGCTCCGTGAACGTGGCCGTGGCGTGCGGCGGCGTCGTGGTCCACCCCGGCGACATAATCGTCGGGGACGACGACGGCGTAGCCGTGGTGCCCAGGGACTCCGCCGAAGCGGTCCTCGCCCTCGCCAAGGAGATCAGGGCCAAGGAGAACAAGACCATGGCCGAGACCAGCGACGAGGTGATCCAGAGGCCAAACCCCTCCGCCACCGAGGAGCGGCTCAGGAAGCTCGGGGTGGAGCTCAGGTGAGCCTCGAAGTCAGAACACACACGGCCCTCCACATAGTAAAGGGGGCCATATTCAGGGTTCTGGGCGCCAAGTGGAGCACAAGCGCGGCCACGGAGGGCGGCCACGGCAGGATCGCCGTGGAGCTCGACAGGAAGCCCACGGACGAGGAGGAGGCCGAGATACAGAGGCTCGTGGACCAGAAGATCAGGGAGGACGCACGGATCGAGGTCCAGGAGATGTCCAGGAGCGACGCCGAGACGCGGTTCGGGGACTACATCTACGACAAGTTCCCCCTCCCCGAGAGCATACAGACGCTCACTGTGTTCCACCTGCCCGGCTGGAACGTCAATGCGTGCAACAAGACCCACACCCGCTCGACGGGCGAGGTGGGTAAGGTCACGATAAGCAAAATCCGCTACAGGGGCGGCAAAGGGATCCTAGAGGTCAGCTTCGACGTTGCCTAGCGGCCCTTGCCCTTGGACCTCTTCATGCGCAGGTTCTTGCCGTGGCACTTGCGGCACTTGACGGCGTTCCAGGGGTTAGTGGCCCCGCATGTCCTGCACACCGACTTCTTGATCCTGTGCTCTCTCGCTATCTCGATCTTCACCGGGTCTCTGAGCGACATCTATGTTTCCCCTATTGAGCCTCCAA
>Ga0299912_10002457_pt1 | contig 15197 bp, 12 predicted proteins | sample RVTome_2_FD_207667 | JGI IMG/M metagenome (GOLD analysis project Ga0299912, IMG submission 207667) | Soil microbial communities from uranium-contaminated site in the Upper Colorado River Basin, Wyoming, United States - RVT95D214 (version 2) ... | reverse complement strand
ATGGCGTTGAATGAAACCCTGCCCCGCGCCCTGGCGCGGTTGCCGGCGGCGCAGCGTCCCGTGGTGCGTCATCAGAGCGGCCGGCGCCATCTGGCGCAGGCGCAGCAAAACTATCGCGAGGCCGGTGTGGAGGCCGAGGTCGTCCCGTTCATCGATGACATGGCCGCTGCCTATGACTGGGCCGACTTGGTGTTGTGCCGTGCCGGTGCATTGACCGTGAGCGAACTGGCCGCCGCCGGTGCCCCCGCACTGTTGGTGCCCTATCCCCATGCGGTGGACGACCATCAGACGCGCAACGCCGCCTTTCTGGTGGACGCCGGTGCCGCGCTGCTGCTGCCGCAGCATGCCCTGAATGATGAAATGCTCGCCGCCACCGTGCAGCGCTTCTGTGCCGACACCGGTGCCGGACGCGAAGCCCTGCGCGCCATGGCGCAGGCTGCGCACCGCCTGGCGCAGCCCGCGGCGGCGACGACCGTGGCCGAGGCCTGTCTCGCCGCCACCGCAACGATGAGGAAAGCCGCATGACGGTCATCAGCAACGGCACGCGCCGCGACGACAATCCCATGGGCCGCATCCGCCGTATCCACTTCGTCGGCATCGGCGGTTCCGGCATGAGCGGCATTGCGGAGGTGCTGCTCAATCTCGGCTACGACGTGTCGGGTTCCGATTTGAAGGAAAACGCCGTGACCCGTCGCCTGGCGGCGCTGGGGGCGCGGGTGGATATCGGCCATGAGGCCGCCCACGTGACCGGTCGCGACGTGGTGGTTATTTCCACCGCCGTGCCGTCCGACAACCCGGAGGTGCTGGCGGCGCGGGAACAGCGCATCCCGCTGGTGCCGCGCGCCGAAATGCTCGCCGAACTGATGCGTTTCCGCCACGGCATCGCCGTGGCCGGTACCCACGGCAAGACCACCACCACCAGTCTCATCGCCAGCCTGTTGGCCGAGGGCGGGCTCGATCCCACCTTCGTCATCGGCGGCAAGCTCAACAGCGCGGGCACCCACGCGCGGCTGGGGGCCAGTCGCTATCTGGTGGCGGAGGCCGACGAAAGTGATGCCTCGTTCCTCTATTTGCAGCCGATGACCGCGGTGGTGACCAACATCGACGCCGATCACATGGAGACCTACGGCGGCGATTTCTCCAAGTTGCGCCAGACCTTCGTCGAGTTCCTGCATCACCTGCCGTTTTACGGCCTGGCGGTGCTGTGCCTGGATGACCCGGTGGTGCGTGAAATCCTGCCTGAGGTGACCCGGCCGGTGCGCACCTATGGCTTGACGTCCGAGGCGGATGTCTACGCCAGCGAGGTTCACCAGGACGGGCTGCGCAATCACTTCCGCGTGGCGCGCCGCGACGGCGGCGACTGGCTCGACGTGACCCTGGCCATGCCCGGTCGGCACAACGTATTGAACGCCCTGGCGGCGATCACCGTCGCCCACGAGGTTGGCGTTTCCGACGAAGCGATCCTGCGCGGCCTCGCCGCCTTCCAGGGGATCGGCCGCCGCTTCCAACTCAACGGCGAAGTGGCCGTGGCGGACGGCAGCGTCACCCTGGTGGATGACTACGGCCACCATCCGCGCGAGGTGGCGGCGACGATACAGGCGGCCCGCGCCAGCTGGCCGGAGCGCCGCCTGGTAGTGGCGTTCCAGCCGCACCGTTACAGCCGCACGCGCGATCTGTTTGAAGACTTTGCCGAAGTGTTGTCCACCACTGACGCCCTGCTGATGCTGGAGGTGTATCCCGCCGGCGAGAAGCCGATCCCCGGTGCCGACAGCCGCACCCTGTGTCGCGCCATCCGCGCCCGCGGCCAGGTGGATCCGGTCTTCGTGGCGCAGCCCGAGGATCTACCCGGCACCCTGCACGGCGTGCTGCAGGCCGGTGACGTGCTGCTGACCCTGGGAGCCGGCGATATCGGTGCGGCGGCGCAGGCGTTGCCGCAACAGCTGGCGGAGGCCTACGCATGATGGCGGCGCGCCACCACCAGGCCTTGCGCGGCGTGCTGCTCGAAAATGAGCCCATGGCGCGCCACACCACCTGGCGGGTGGGCGGGCCTGCGGAACGTTACTACCAACCGGCGGATATCGGCGACCTGGCGCAGTTTCTGGCTGCCCTGCCCGATGACGAGCCGGTTTTCTGGGTGGGGCTGGGCAGCAACCTGCTGGTGCGTGACGGCGGCATCCGCGGCACGGTGATCGCCACCTCGGGCCTGCTCAACGGCATCAGGCAGGTAGATGCCGTAACCGTGCGGGTGGAAGCGGGAGTGTCCTGTGCCAAGGTGGCGCGCTTCTGCGCGCGGCTGGGTCTGACCGGTGCCGAGTTCCTGGCCGGCATTCCCGGAACCATGGGCGGTGCGCTGGCCATGAATGCCGGTGCCTTCGGCGGCGAAACCTGGCGCCTGGTCCGCACGGTGGAAACACTGGACCGCAACGGACAGCTGCATGAGCGCAGCACGGCCGATTACAGCGTGGGCTACCGCGCAGTGCAGGGACCGGAGGGTGAGTGGTTTGTCGCCGCCGTACTGGAGCTGGTTGCGGGCGACACCGATGCGGCGGCGGCGCGGATACGCGAACTGCTGGACAAGCGCGCGGCGTCGCAGCCGACGCAGCAGCCCAACGCGGGCTCGGTATTCCGCAATCCGCCGGGTGACTATGCGGCGAGGCTGATCGAATCGTGCGGCCTGAAGGGGCGTTGTGTGGGCAGCGCCTGCGTGTCGACGCGGCACGCCAATTTCATCGTCAATACCGGCGGCGCATCGGCGGCGGACATTGAGGCCCTGATTGAACTGGTGGCGGCAACCGTGCAGCAACAGAGCGGTGTCAGCTTGGTATGCGAGGTGCACATCGTGGGGGAGGAAAGCGGTGGCTGAGGTGCGTGACGCCAAATCCTTCGGCAGGGTCGCCGTGCTGATGGGCGGCTGGTCGGCCGAGCGTGAGGTTTCGCTCAAGAGTGGTGCGGCCGTGCTGGCCGCGCTTCAGCGCCGCGGCGTGGACGCACACGGCGTCGACGCCGGGCACGACCTGCTCGCAGTGCTGGCGCGCGGCGAATTCGATCGCGTATTCATCGCCTGGCACGGTCGTGGCGGCGAAAACGGCGAAGTGCAGGGCGCACTGGATCTGATGCAGCTGCCCTATACGGGCAGTGGCGTGCTGGCCTCGGCGCTGGGCATGGACAAGTGGCGCAGCAAACTGGTGTGGCAGGCCGCCGGACTGCCGGTGCCGGACTGCGAACTGCTGGACGCGCAGAGCGACTTCGCAGCCATCGAGCGGCGTCTCGGCCTGCCCCTGTTCATCAAGCCGGCAAATGAAGGCTCCAGTATCGGCGTGAGCAAAGTGCGCGAGGCAGGTAAGTCGCAGGCCGCCTATGCGGCGGCGGCACAGTATGACCGCATGGTGCTGGCGGAAAAATTCATCGGCGGCGGCGAATATACCGTCGCCATACTCGGCGATACGGCGTTGCCCGCGGTGCGTATCGTGCCGACGACGGAGTTTTACGACTACGAGGCGAAATACTTCCGCGACGACACCCGCTATCTCTGCCCCTGCGGCCTGGCGCCGCAACAGGAGCAGCGCATGCAGCAGCTGGCGCTGCGTGCCTTTGCCGTGCTGGGTTGCACGGGGTGGGGACGCGTCGACTTTCTCCTGGACGAGGCCGGCAAGCCGTTTGTGCTGGAAGCGAATACCGTGCCGGGCATGACCGATCACAGCCTGGTGCCGATGGCGGCGCGGGCGGCCGGTATGGAGTTCGACGAACTGGTGTGGCGCATCCTGGAAGGGGCGGTGCATGGCTAAACGGATACAGGCACGGCGCAAGCAGCAGGAGGCGATGCAGCCGCAGTGGCTGCGTCACATGCCGCTGGCGGCAGGTTTTGCCGTGTTTTTAGGGCTGGCGTTGGCTGCCGGTCTGTGGCTGGCTGAGGCGGAGAACCTGCCGGTACGCACCGTGCGCGTACAGGGCGAAATGCACCACGTGACGACGCAGGAAGTACGTAGTGCGGTGTTGCCGTACGCGCAGGCGGGTTTCATGTACATCGACATCGCTGCGGCGCGCGCCGCGCTGGAACAGTTGCCCTGGGTGCACAGCGCGCAGGTGCGCCGCACCTGGCCTGATCTGCTCCTGGTGCAGCTGCGCGAGCAGCAGGTATTGGCGCGCTGGGCGGACGGCGGACTGGTCAACCCGGAGGGCGGGGTGTTCCTGCCGCTGGAACCGGTAGCCGCGGCAGGTCTGCCGCTGTTGCGTGGTCCGCAGGGGACCTCGTTGATGCTGACGGCCCGCTTCATAGAGTTGCAGCAGGCGCTGACGCCGTTGCAGCTGAATATCACGGAGGTGGCGATGGACGATCGTCGCGCCTGGAGGCTGGTGCTGGACAACGGCATGGAGCTGATGCTCGGCCGCGATGAGCATCCGGCCCGGATGGATCGTTTTGTCCGCGCGTGGCCCCGCATCCTGGGGCCGCGCAGCGCCACGGTGGCGCGGGTTGATTTGCGCTACACCAATGGCTTTTCGGTGCAGTGGCGGCAGTCATAGGAACTTGGGAGGGACGCATGTCCAGAAAAGGTGAAAAGAACCTGATCGTCGCCCTCGATATCGGCACCTCGAAGGTGGTGGCCATCGTCGGCGAAATAACCTCCGCGGGGGAAGTCGACATCATCGGTATCGGCTCGCATCCTTCGCGTGGGCTGAAGAAGGGCGTGGTGGTGAATATCGAGTCCACCGTGCAGTCGATACAGCGGGCGGTGGAAGAGGCCGAACTCATGGCCGGCTGCCAGATTCATTCGGTGTATGCCGGTATAGCCGGCAGCCATATCCGCAGCCTCAATTCGCACGGCATCGTCGCCATACGCGACAAAGAGGTGATGCAGAGCGATATGGAGCGCGTGATCGATGCGGCACGTGCGGTGGCCATTCCCGCCGACCAGAAAATCCTCCATGTGTTGCCGCAGGAGTTCGTCATCGATACCCAGGAGGGCATTCGCGAGCCCATCGGCATGTCGGGCGTGAGATTGGAGGCAAAGGTGCATCTGGTGACCGGTGCGGTGAGTGCGGCACAGAACATCGTCAAGTGCGTGCGCCGCTGCGGCCTGGAGGTGGACGACATCATTCTGGAACAGCTGGCCTCCAGCAATGCGGTGCTGTCCGACGATGAAAAGGAACTGGGCGTGTGCCTGGTGGATATCGGCGGCGGCACCACCGATATCGCCGTGTTCACCGAAGGCGCCATCCGCCACACCGCGGTGATTCCCATTGCGGGCGATCAGGTGACCAACGACATCGCCGTGGCATTGCGCACACCCACGCAGCACGCGGAAGACATCAAGATCAAATACGGCTGCGCCCTGGCGCAGCTGGCCAGCGCCGATGAAACCATCGAAGTGCCGAGCGTGGGCGATCGTGCCGCCCGCCGCCTCGCCCGTCAGACCCTCGCCGATGTGGTGGAGCCGCGCTACGAGGAGCTGTTCACTCTGGTACAGGCGGAGCTGCGCCGCAGCGGGTTTGAGGATCTGTGTGCCGCAGGCGTGGTGCTGACAGGCGGCAGCGCCAAGATGGAAGGCGTGGTGGATTTGGCGGAAGAGATTTTTCACATGCCGGTGCGGCTGGGTATGCCGCAGGGCGTAAGCGGTCTGGTGGACGTGGTGCGCAACCCCATCTACTCCACCGGCGTCGGTTTGTTGTTGTTCGGGTTGCATAACCGCAGCGGCGGTGTGGCGTCGGAGCTGCGTGGCTCCGGCGGTTTGTCAAACGTGGTCCAGCGGATGAAGAGCTGGTTCCAGGGGAATTTCTAAATTATCTGCCCTCGGGCAGGGGTCAACAGGGGAAGAGGAGGAGCGCCATGTTCGAACTGATGGATACTCAGGCACAGAATGCCATCATCAAGGTGGTGGGCGTCGGTGGCGGCGGTGGCAATGCGGTGGAGCACATGCTGCTGCAGGACATCGACGGCGTCGATTTCATTTGCGCCAACACCGATGCTCAGGCACTGAAGAAGTCCGGTGCCCGCACCGTGCTTCAGTTGGGCGGTACCGTGACCAAGGGGCTGGGCGCCGGTGCCAATCCCGAGGTGGGCCGCCAGGCGGCACTGGAGGACCGGGAGCGCATTGCCGAGGTGCTGGAAGGTGCCGACATGGTCTTCATCACCGCCGGCATGGGCGGCGGGACCGGTACCGGCGGTGCACCCATCGTGGCCCAGGTGGCCAAGGATCTGGGGATCCTCACGGTGGCCGTGGTGACCAAGCCCTTCCCCTTCGAAGGCAAGAAGCGCATGAGCATTGCCGAAGAGGGTATCAAGGAGCTGAAGCAGTACGTCGACTCCCTGATCACCATTCCCAACGAAAAACTGCTGTCGGTGCTGGGCAAGCAGATCAGTCTGCTGGACGCATTCAAGTCCGCCAACGACGTGCTGCTGGGAGCCGTCCAGGGGATTGCGGAGTTGATTACCCGCCCCGGCCTGATCAACGTGGACTTCGCCGATGTCCGAACGGTTATGTCGGAAATGGGGATGGCCATGATGGGCAGCGGCGTCGCGTCCGGCGAGGACCGTGCCCGGGTCGCCGCCCAGGCCGCCATCGCCAGCCCCCTGCTGGAGGATATCAATCTGGCCGGTGCCCGCGGTATTCTGGTGAACGTCACCGCCGGCCTGGACATGTCCATCGGCGAATTTGAGGAGGTGGGCAACACCATCAAGGAGTTCGCCTCGGAGAACGCAACTGTTGTGGTTGGTACGGTTATCGACCCCAATATGTCGGGGGAGCTGCGTGTCACCGTCGTGGCCACCGGCCTCGGCAATGGGTCTGCCGCCCAGGCCGAACAGCCGGTTCGTCTGGTGGTCAACCGCGCCAGCAACGGCGAAGTGGACTACGGCGTGCTGGATCGGCCAACGGTGCTGCGCAACCAGCCGCCCAGCCAGGAGCGCTTCAACAAGGAGGCCGACGGCAGCCTGGATTACCTGGATATCCCGGCCTTCCTGCGCCGCCAGGCCGACTGACCGCTCCCCCCAGGGGGGGCAGGGCTTTTGTGAACCCGTTCGCTAGGAATGGGCATTGCCCTATGGTATAGTTTTGTCCAACTTGGCGGTATAACCGCTTGTTGCAGCAGGAAGTTATAGGCGGATTGGGCTCAAAATGATTCGGCAGAGAACACTGAAAAACGTGATTCGCGCTACGGGCGTGGGTCTGCATACCGGTGAAAAGGTGTACCTCACCCTGCGTCCCGCCCCTGTGGACGCAGGTATCATTTTCCGCCGCGTCGACCTCAACCCGCCGGTCGAGATCGAGGCCAAGGCTGAAAATGTAGGCGACACAACAATGTCCACCACCCTGATCAAGGGGGATGTGCGTATCTCGACCGTGGAGCATATGTTGTCCGCGCTCGCAGGACTTGGCATCGACAACGCCTATATCGATCTGAGTGCCCCCGAAGTGCCGATCATGGACGGAAGCGCCGGTCCGTTTGTCTTCCTGATCCAGTCTGCAGGCATCGTGGAGCAGGCTGTCTCCAAGCGGTTCATTCGTATCAAGCGTACCGTCCGAATCGAGGATGGAGACCGTTGGGTTCAGTTTGAGCCGTTCGACGGATTCAAGGTATCCATGGAGATCGACTTCGATCACCCCGCCTTCCGTGGCCGCAGCCAGCTTTCCTGCATCGATTTTTCCACCACTTCTTTCGTCAAGGAAGTGAGCCGCGCCCGTACCTTCGGTTTCATGAGTCAGCTGGAAATGTTGCGCAGCCGTAATCTGGCGCTGGGTGGCAGTCTGGACAACGCCGTGGTGGTCGATGACTACCGCGTGCTCAATGAGGACGGACTGCGCTATGACGACGAGTTTGTCAAGCACAAGGTTCTGGATGCCATTGGTGACCTGTACCTGCTGGGCTGCAGCCTTATTGGTGCTTTCAGCGGATATAAGTCCGGCCATGAATTGAACAACAAATTGTTGCGCAAGCTGCTGTTGGAAGAGGATGCCTGGGAACAGGTGACTTTCGATGATCCGCAGCAGGCCCCGATTTCCTACATCCAGCCGGTCGTCGCCGTCTAGTCTAGTCAGTTACTGCGACCACGACGCGCCAGTCGCTTCAGCGCCGTGCGCAGGTTTGGATCGGAAAGGCTGTCGGCGGTGCTGTCGATGATTGCAGCGTTGGCGGCGGAAAGTGTTGCCGGCTGCGGGGATGAAGATGCCGGCTGCGCCAGTGGCGTGACCCGGATTTCGATACGGCGTAACTGGGCGAGCGACGGATGCCGATGCAGGCAGCGTAGTAACTGCGGCGACTGATAGCGAAGGCGAGTCGCCCAGGCCGTTGAGTCGATATGGACAAGCATTCGCTCCGAGTTCACGTCGGCGACTTGTACATGGTTTGAGGTTTCTGTATCGAGGCAGGCGCGCAAATGACCGTTGACTGACCGCAGATAACGGACTCGCTCGATCAGTCGGGCAGAGTCACCGAGGCCGAGTAGGTGTTGCAGGGAACGTGGTCGGGTCATGAGACAAGCATATAACAAGCGCTAATTTGAATGGTAATAACCCAGCCAGGATGGGTTCAGGCGACTGGATAGGGGAAGATGAATATTTTATTTATCTCCAGGCAACTCGGGTGTTCCAGTTGCGTCAGCATCGGGCGACGTGGCATGGCGGCGATGTTTTTTGCCGTGTTCATGGCCATTCCGATGTTGGCGCTGTATGGCGGCTATCGCATAGGCTTCTCCGATGCCAAGACTTCGGTGTTGGTTGCCGGCGGACTGCAGGGCGAACTGGAGAGCCAGCGCCGCTCCATTGAGGAGGCCAAACGTACGGCAGAGGAGAATCTTAATGCCTTGGCGCTACGTATGGGACAAATGCAGGCTCATGTCATGCGCCTGGACGCGATGGGGCAGCGCCTGACTCGCATGGCGGGACTCGAAGACGGTGAGTTCAACTTCGATAACCCTCCCGCACTCGGCGGACCTGAAAGCGTGGTGGTGCAGCAGTCGTTGCAAGTTCCTGATTTTATAGCCCTGCTGGATAATCTGTCGTTGCAATTGCAGGATAGGGGCGATCAGCTGAGTGTGTTGGAGACCATGCTGTTGAATCGCAACTTGCAGGCGGAAGTGTTGCCGGCAGGGCGCCCGGTGCACGGCGGCTGGATATCGTCTACCTACGGCATTCGTACCGATCCGTTTAGCGGCCGCCTCGCGCATCACAATGGCATCGACTTTGCGGGCAAGGAGGGGGCCGAAGTGATTGCCGTTGCCTCCGGTGTGGTCACCTGGGCCGGCTCACGTTTTGGCTACGGCAATCTGATTGAGATCAACCACGGCAAAGGCTATGTCACCCGCTACGGCCATAACAAGTCCATTGCGGTGAAGGTTGGGGATACTGTCAAGAAGGGGCAGACTCTGGGCACCATGGGCTCCACCGGCCGCTCGACCGGTCCTCATGTGCACTTTGAAGTGCTGCGCAACGGGCGCGCTGTAGATCCGGCCCGCTACGTCCAGGCTGTGCGCTGATACCTCGTTCCGGCAGCGGTGCTGCCGGAATTTCCCCCCTCTCCCCCCCGCGGCTCCATTTCCTGCTTTCTCAAGTTTTGACCTGGCCGTCCACATAGCCCGGCGTCAGCGTCGGTGGTGAGAAAAGCAGGTCGAATTGCGGTATCATTTGCGCTATTTCTTCCACGCAGACAAGCAAAGCGGTCCCATGGTCAGCAAATTCCTCAGCAAGATTTTCGGCAGCCGTAATGAACGGCTGATCAAGCGGTTGCGTAAGACTGTCGCCCAGATTAACGCACTTGAAGCGGAACTGGAGCAACTGTCCGATGACGCCCTGCGGGGTAAGACCGATGAATTCCGTGCCCGTTTGGCACAGGGCGCAACGTTGGATGATTTGTTGCCTGAAGCCTTTGCAGTAGTGCGAGAGGCAGGCAAGCGTGTGCTCGGCATGCGCCACTATGATGTACAGCTCATAGGTGGCATGGTATTGCATGGCGGCAGGATCGCCGAAATGCGCACGGGCGAAGGCAAGACGCTGGTTGCCACGCTGGCGGCGTATCTCAACGCTTTGCCAGGTACCGGGGTGCATGTCATTACCGTGAACGATTATCTCGCCAGTCGCGATGCCGGCTGGATGGGGAAGTTGTACGACTTTCTTGGGATGACCACCGGCGTGATCACCGCCGGGATGTCCTATGACGAAAAGCGCGCGGCTTATTCTGCAGACATTACTTACGGTACCAATAACGAATTCGGCTTCGATTACCTGCGCGACAACATGGCATTCAGCGTTGCGGAAAAGGTACAGCGTCAACTGAACTTCGCTGTCGTCGATGAAGTGGACTCCATACTGATCGACGAGGCGCGCACGCCGCTGATCATCTCGGGTCCTGCAGAAGACAGTTCTTCGCGCTACAAGCAGATCAATGCGTTGATCCCCAAGTTGCAGCGCCAACGTGAAGAGGAAGGCGAAGGAGACTATAGTGTCGATGAAAAGGCACGGCAGGTCTATTTGACCGAAGAAGGCCATCAGCACGTCGAGGAGTTGATGTCCGTAAGCGGCCTGCTGGCGGAAGGCGAGAGTCTGTATGACGCCGCCAATATCAGTCTGATGCACCACCTGAATGCGGCGTTGCGTGCCAACGCGTTGTATCAGCGGGATGTTGACTACATCGTCAAGGAAGGTCAAATCGTTATCGTCGATGAGTTTACCGGACGCACGATGCCGGGGCGGCGCTGGTCTGACGGCCTGCATCAGGCAGTTGAGGCCAAGGAGGGTGTAACGATCCAGAATGAGAACCAGACTCTGGCCTCGATTACCTTCCAGAACTACTTCCGCCTCTATGACAAGCTGTCCGGTATGACGGGCACCGCCGATACCGAAGCCTACGAATTTCAGCAAATATATGGCCTAGAGGTAATCGTAATTCCAACCCATCGGCCGATGGTGCGTCAGGATCTCGGCGACCTCATTTTCCTTACGGTAGAGGAAAAATTTTCCGCCATTATCCAAGACATCAAGGAACGTCACATCGCGGGGCAGCCCATACTCGTCGGCACAACCTCTATTGAGGCGTCGGAAATGCTGTCGCGACAGCTCAAGAACGAGGGTATCCGCCACGAGGTTCTGAACGCAAAGCAGCACGAGCGTGAGGCCGAAATCGTCGCCCAGGCAGGCCGACCGGGTGCGGTAACCATCGCCACCAACATGGCGGGCCGCGGAACCGACATCGTCCTGGGCGGAAATCTCCAGACGCAAATCGATGTCATTGCTGACGCCGACGAGGCTGCGGTTCAGCGCGTGCGAGATGATTGGCAGAAGCTGCATGACGTGGTCGTCGCCGCCGGAGGCCTGCATATCATTGGCACCGAACGGCATGAATCGCGCCGTATCGACAATCAGTTGCGTGGACGTTCCGGCCGCCAGGGCGACCCCGGCTCCACTCGTTTCTATTTGTCCTTGCAGGACAATCTGATGCGTATCTTTGCGTCCGACCGCGTCGGTGCATTGATGCAGCGCCTCGGCATGCAAACAGGCGAGGCTATCGAGCACCCCTGGGTGAGCAAGGCGATAGAGAATGCACAACGCAAAGTGGAGGGGCATAACTTCGATATTCGCAAGCAGCTGCTTGAGTATGACGATGTCGCCAATGATCAACGCAAGGTGATCTATGAACAACGCAACGAGCTGATGGCATCCGAGGATATCTCAGCAACCATTAACGTTTTACGCTCCGATATTCTTAACGACACCATCAACAGTTACGTCCCGCCGCAGAGCCTGGATGAGATGTGGGACATTCGAGGGCTTGAAGTCATTCTTGAATCCGACTTCGGTTTGAAGTTCGATATCGCCGAATGGCTGGCTTCTGACGAGAGTTTGCACGAGGAAACGTTGCGCCAGCGCATCCTTGACGAGGCTGCTGAATTGTATGCAGCGAAGGAAGCGCTCGCCGGAAGTGGCGTGCTGCGTCATTTCGAAAAGGCGGTTATGTTGCAAACCCTGGACAGTCACTGGAAGGAACATTTGGCCGCGATGGATTATCTGCGTCAGGGAATACATTTGCGTGGTTATGCGCAGAAGAATCCCAAGCAGGAGTACAAACGCGAAGCCTTTGAACTGTTCAATCAGATGCTGGAACGTATCAAACACGAAGTTATCAGCGTGTTGTCCAAGGTGCAGGTGCGTGCAGAGGAAGACGTCGAGGCGGTGGAGCAGCAGCGTCGTACACAGGTGCCGGTGCATTATCAGCACGCCGAAGTATCCGCTTTGCAGGACGACACGGTGAACGAGGAAGATTCGGCACGACCATTTGTGAGAGATGGGCGCAAAGTCGGGCGAAATGAGCCTTGCCCCTGCGGGTCAGGCAAGAAATACAAGCAATGTCACGGACGCATGGAATAGACAGGGCAAAATCATGGCGGTGGGGTTCGAGGGTTTGACGCAGCTCTTTCCGGTGCGCGGATTTCGCATCGGTATCGCCTCTGCGGGTATCAAGAAGCCGGGCCGGCGTGACGTGGTCGTGATGGAGCTTGCTCCCGGCGCCACATGTGCCGGTATGTTCACCCGCAATGCCTTTTGTGCTGCGCCGGTAACGATAGCCAAGCAGCACCTCGCCGCGGCCACGCCGCGCTATTTTCTGATCAACACTGGTAATGCCAATGCCGGCACCGGCAAGCAGGGGTTGGCAGACGCACAACACAGCTGCGTCGAGCTGGCGCGAGAAGCCGGGTGCAGCAGCTCCGAAGTTCTGCCGTTTTCCACCGGCGTGATTGGCGAACCGCTGCCGTTGGGTAAGATTACGCAGGTCTTGCCGCATGCGCTCGCCGATCTGCGTGAAGGCAACTGGGAAGATGCCGCCCACGGCATCATGACCACTGACACGGTACCCAAGGGTTGTTCGCGCCGTGTAGCACTCAGCAGCGGCGAGATAACCATTACCGGGATTGCCAAGGGATCAGGGATGATACGCCCCGATATGGCGACCATGCTTTCCTATATTGCGACTGATGCCGGTGTGGCACAGGCTGCATTGCAACGGGCGCTGGATGCGGCGGTAAACCGGTCATTCAACCGTATTACAGTCGACGGCGACACGTCCACCAACGATGCCTGCATGCTGGTGGCTACGGGGGCGTCAGGCGTACATCTTGCCGCAGACTCCGCTGACTTTCAGATTTTCTGCCAGGTTCTTCGTGAGGTTTGCGAATTCCTCGCGCAAGCTATCGTGCGCGATGGAGAGGGTGCTACCAAGCTTATCACCATTGATGTCGTCAATGGCCGGGATGTATCAGAGTGTGAGCAGGTGGCGTTCACGATCGCGCATTCGCCCTTGGTCAAGACGGCCTTTTTCGCCTCCGATCCCAACTGGGGACGTATTCTGGCAGCGGTTGGTCGCGCCGGGGTACCGGAGCTGAACCTCGATGCCATTACGATACATCTCGGTGATGTCTGCATTGTGCGCGAAGGTGGCCGGGCTGCGGACTATACCGAGGAACGGGGAGCAGCGGTCATGGCAGAAGCAGAGATCGCCATTCGTGTTGATTTGGCGCGAGGTGATGTTATGGCGCGGGTATGGACCTGCGACTTTTCATACGATTACGTCCGCATCAACGCAGAGTACCGTTCCTGACGCCGTCCATTCATGTGGTAGCCGCGGCCATCGTGGGTGACGATGGCCGCGTGCTAATCGCCCGACGTCCGCAGCATCTACACCAAGGGGGCCTGTGGGAGTTTCCTGGCGGTAAGGTGGAGCCGGGCGAAGACGTACAGGCTGCACTGCGCCGTGAGCTGATGGAAGAGCTCGGTATTACCGTTGGTTGCTCGCGCCCGCTGATCCGCATTCCCTACCAGTATCCCGATCGTCACGTTCTGCTTGATGTTTGGCGGGTGACATACGCTGAAGGGGAGCCACATGGCCGGGAAGGGCAAGTCATCCGCTGGGTGACTCTCGACGAATTGCCAGGCTATGAATTTCCTCCACCCAATCGCCCAGTCATTGCCGCGCTACAGTTACCGGAGCGCTATCTAATCACGCCGGAACCGGGGTTACCGGAACATTGGCCGGTGTTTGTGCAGGAACTCGAAACCGCCTTGCTCCGCGGTATTCGTCTGGTTCAGTTGCGCGCAAAACAACTGGATGAGGGCGCATTGTGTGTGCTGGCGCCTCGGGTCTTGAGTGTGTGCCGTCGATTCGGTGCGCGCCTGCTGTTGAATGCAGAAGTCGCCCTTGTGAAAGAGCTGGGCGCAGATGGAGTGCAGCTGAGCAGTAAGGTCCTGATGCAGTACCGTCAACGACCGCCGGAGGCCGTTGGGCTGCTACTGGGGGCATCTTGTCACTCGGTTGATGAACTGATGCACGCTTGCGGAATCGGGGTTGACTTCGCGCTGGTTTCACCAGTGTCGCCGACGCAAAGTCACCCTGGTATGCCGTCTCTCGGTTGGGACAGGTTTGTACAATTGACTGAGCTGAGTACGATCCCTGTGTACGCATTGGGTGGCATGGAGGTTGGTGATATCCCTTTGGCCTGGCAACACGGCGGGCAGGGTATAGCTGCGATACGCGGATTGTGGCACTGGGACGGGGAACAGGCGTAGCACCCGCTCAGAGTCAATGCGCCGGATTGTTGCCTTCGTGCTCACTGTCCGGTGGCGGCTCGGCGGAGGGCCCCGGGATGGCATTACTGCCGTCGGCCCACGCACCGAGATCAATCAGGCGGCAGCGTTCACTGCAAAACGGACGCCAGTGTTCTTCCACCGTCCAAGGAACCGATTTGCCGCAGGTTGGACACTTGACGACGGTCGGGTTGTTCATAGCGCGCAACAGGTGAGCCGGAAAGGCACATCCTCAGCCGCCTGTTTGGGGCGGTCATCGGGCAGCGGTTGCATGAATCGGACGGCGAAGCGGTGTTTGCCTCCACTGACCTCCGCGTAGTATGGCGACTCGGCCACCAATCCGATGCGGACCAGTTGGAAGGGGACGGCCGGATCGAGTGTGTGCTGATAGACGCCCGCAGTTGCGATAGTGGTCGCTGGTTCGGCGCTGTTGCGGATCAGTTTCAGGATCAACTCAACTGATTGCCGCACGGCATCCAGCGTTCCAAGCCAGCGCTCGATATCTGCATGACGTTGTTCCTGCGGTAAATGCAGCCACTGATGGTAGAGCGGAAGATCGAAGTCGCAGGTGCCGCCGGGAATGCTGCTGCGTTGCCGTATCGCGTTCAGGAACTCGTTTTCACGCAACTCCTG